>Ga0187777_10002457_pt1 | contig 11847 bp, 10 predicted proteins | sample 1015_Q2_SP5_10_M_FD_132416 | JGI IMG/M metagenome (GOLD analysis project Ga0187777, IMG submission 132416) | Tropical peat soil microbial communities from peatlands in Department of Meta, Colombia - 1015_Q2_SP5_10_MG | ecosystem: Environmental > Terrestrial > Soil > Wetlands > Peat | place...
AGGCCGTAGAGAAGGCAATGGCTGCCTTCCGGGCCTTCGAGCGGGCCGTTGCCACCGGTGATCCGACGTCCGTGCAGCAGAGCCTGGACACTGCGGCCAACGACCTCGCAGACGCGCAGGCAAAAGGCCGGACATGGGGGGCGCGCTGGGGGTTCGGAGGCTGATCGGACGGCCGGAGGCTGATCGGACGGGCACGCCGGTCTGCCCGACCGGCCGGCACGGTCAATCGCGCAGCAGCTCGAGCTCCCCTTCGAGGATCTCGCGCATGACGACGCGGCGCTCGAGGACAAGCTCGTTCACGGCCTGCCTGAAGCTCGTCCACGGCTCTTCGTCGTCCCGCACGAGACTCTCGACGTGCTCGGCGAACGCCTGCCCGCCGGGTCCTGGCTCGACCGTCTCGACGACGATGCGATGGGACGACGGGTCGGGGCTCTGCTGGTAGAGACGCAGCGAGACGACGTCGAGCTCGTCGCTCACGAGCACGAGGGCGCCGCCGGTGAGCGGCTGCGGCTCGACGCGATCGACGACCCAGCCCCCGCAGTTGAACACACGCAGGCCGCCACCCGGCCAGCCGGGGTCGTCCCAGCGCTCGCTGAACGGCTTGTGCGTGTGGCCCGTGATCACGCTCACGTCGAGCGGCAGCTCGCCGCCGTCGACTTGCCTCTGCAGGCTGTGACGCACCGCGTCCAGGTAGGCGGCGAGGCCCTTGCGGGACCCGGCGTCGAGCACCTCGGCCGCCCGGTCGCGTTCGCGTTCGTGCAGCCGCCCCTCGATGATGTGACCGAGCACGCGGCGTACGCCCCAGCTCTCGATCCTGCGAAGCAGCGGGTTCTGGCGCCTCGTGACCCCGGCGATGAGGCTGCCGAGGAGGGTCTCGATCGCGCGTGTGTCCTGCATCGAGTCGTAGAGCCGTTCGACCACCGCGCCCGTGCGGCTCGATTGCGCGAGCTCGCTCCAGAAGAAGTCGACCCAGGCCCAGTTCTCGCGCTCGATGACGTCGACGTCGTCGAGGGGCGGAGCCGACGGCTCGAACAGACGGGCCAGGGCCGAGACCAGCGTGCCCACTCTCTCCATGTAGTGGCCGTGGGTGACCAGGACCAGGCGGCGGCCGTCGGGCGATGCGATGGCCAGGTCCGGATACGCGACGCGCACCCCCAAGCGTGGGTGCCCGAGATAATCCATTGCGTCCTCGAGGAAGTCCGCTCGAAAGGCCGGCGTGCGTTCGAGGAACATGGGCGACGTGTGCCAGCTCAACGGCTTGTCCTCGAGCCGCCCTCCGGACTTGAGGAACTCCTCGACCGCACGCTCTCGACTCATCTCCCAGAGGTGATGGTCGTGGTTGCCCGGCACGAAGACGACCTCGTCGTGGACGACGGCGTCGCGACCGGCGAGCGCACCGGCGAACTGAGCGACGACCGGGAGGCTGAACGACGGCGAGGCCAAGGCGAGCTCCACGAGGTCCCCGTCCGCGATCAGCGTGGGCAAAGAGCCATCGCTGTTGCCGGCGACGAGGACGCGCAGGCACTCGGCCAGCGACGTCAGCACCGGGCTGGGCCGCACGAGATCAGCCAGTGTGCTTTCGGGCCTGAGCCGGGTCAGGATGCTGTTCTCGGCGCCGAGATGCAGGTCCGAGAGCGCGATGTAACGGATGTTCTGGGCCAACCCCGGCTCCGGTCTGTCTTCAGTCGCCGATGATCGGGCTCAGGCGTGCAGCGAGTCGTCCGCTATCGGGCTGCGGCTCAGGCGGCCCGAGCGCGCGTCTGCCGGGCGCGGACGTTCGACCCGTACGAGAAGAGGTCGACCGCCAGGGCAAGCGCGAGCAGGAACCAGTCGAAGCCGTGCACGCCGCCGGGGTAGACGGCGACGTACATGAGGGTCGTCCAGGGCAGGAAGAGGAGGCCCAGCAGCGGCCAGATGAAGGTGTGAAAGGTCGCGTTGATGCGTGCCGGCTGGAAGATCCACCAGAACAGGAACGCGAGGCGTGGCGCGCCCGCCATCATGATACCGAGCAGACAACACCCCACGGGACTCCCCTTTCATCGGATCAGCCGCGCGAGTGTATCCGAGAGGGCGAGAGACGCCAAGGAGACCAGGAGCGGGAGCGGGGGTGTTCTTCGCGTGCCGAGGGGCGGCGAGCGCCGGCGCTCGCCGCCCCTCGGTCTTCGTCAGGTCGCGAGTGACCGCAGGGTCATCGCCCGAACGAGAGCCGCCCTCGCCCGCTCCTATGCCGCCCGACGCAGGCTGGCCATGGCGCTGGCCGGCATGACGGCGATGATGTTGCCCTCCGAATCCTTGAACCAGGAGCTCTTGAAGTCGCCGATGGTCACGATCCCGTCCTCGGTCGTGAGGCCGGGCTGGTCGATGTCCTCGAGCTTGACGCCGTGCGAGCGCAGATGGCGGATCGCGTCGTCGAAATCGTCGACCAGGATGCCGGCCGTGGTGTGCTCGGCCCTGGTCGGCTCGGGCCGCTCGTACAGGCTGAACATGCTGCCGTGACCGGCGAAGACCACCGCGTTGCCGGGCATCTCCTTCGATTCCTCGACCTTGAAGCCGAGGGTGTCGCGGTAGAACGCGACGCAGCGGCCGAAATCCGAGCACGGCAGCACCGCGCCTACCTCGGCGCGCGTAAACGGTGTGTCACTCATGGCTGGACCTCCTCCTTGTCTCTGATGGAGGACTTCCACCGGCCCGATGGCGCCAGACCGTTGGGCGGCCCGGCCTTTAGCGGTGGCGGCGCATGCTCCTGAAGAAGAACGCGATGGCCCAGATGATCAGCAGCGCGATCGCGATCCAGAGGAACAGCCTCACGAAGGCCCCCACCCCGAAGATCACGACGACGACGATCAGCAACAGGATCCAGATGAGCACGGTGCACTCCCCTTAGGACGCCGAACCTGCCTGCCTATTCTGCAGCGGCGAAGAGAGACCTGCGGCGAACGCTCAACTTGCGCCACGAGCGTCCGAGATAGACTGTACTGCGCGCCACCGGTCGCGATCGCGGGGCAACGTGCCAGGAGGTCAGCATGTCACGCCGGACGTGGATCATCGTGCTCATCGCGATCGTCGCGGCGGCGATCGTCCTGGCCGTCCTGCTCACGGCTTCGAAACGGGTGAACGTTCCCGACGTCACCGGCAAGAGCCAGGCCGAGGCCGCCTCTGTCCTGCAGACCGCCGGTCTCAAGCTCGGTGCCGTCACGCCGACGCCGCAGGCGAGCGTGCGCCCCGGCGTCGTGGTGGCTCAAGAGCCGGCCGCCGGCGGCAAGGCCGACAAGGGCTCGGCCGTGGCCGTGACCGTCTCGTCCGGCCCCGGAACGGCGGCCGTGCCGAACGTGGTCGGGATGCCCGAAAGCCAAGCGAAGGACACGCTGCAGACGGCGGGGTTCGGGTCGCAGAGCGCGACGCAGTACGATTCGGCGACGCCCAAGGGCGAGGTGATGGAGCAGCTGCCGATCGCCGGCATGCAGGCCTACAAGGGCTCCGCCGTCGGCCTGCTCGTGTCGCTGGGCAACCCCAGCCACGTCACCGTGCCCGACGTCTCGGGCATGACGCAGGCCGACGCGACCAGCGCCCTGGCCGACGTCTCCCTCGTGGGAGTGCCGGTCGAGGCCTACGACGATCAGGTCCCGAAGGGCAGCGTCGCAAGCCAGGAGCCCACGGCGGGCGTCAAGGTGGTGCCGCTCTCCGAGGTCATCATCGTGGTCTCGCGGGGCAAGGGCACGACGACCGTGACCGTGCCCGACGTCGTCGGTCAGTCGCAGTCGGCCGCGACCGACGCGCTGAAGACGGCCGGGCTGGGCGCCACCACGGCCGAAGCCTTCAGCGCGAGCGTGACCAAGGGATACGTCATCGCGCAGGATCCGGCGGCGGGGGCGAAGGTCGAGCAGGGCGGCAAGGTCGGACTGCTGGTGTCGCTCGGCCCCGCGCCCAAGCCGTCGCCGACACCTACGGCAAGTCCGTCGGCGTCCCCGACCTCACCACCCGAGGCTGGGGCCACACCGCCCCCCGACATCGGCGTGCCGCAGGTCGAGGTGCCCGATGTGGTCGGTCTCACGAGCGACGAAGCGGTCAAGAAGCTCACCGAGCTGGGTCTGCGACCGCTGCCGGTGAAGGAGCCGAGCGCGACCGTCACCGCCGGTACCGTGATCTCGCAGCTCCCGGCGGCCGGCGAGAGCGTGCCGAAGACCTACCCGGTGCTGCTGCTCGTGTCGCTCGGACCGCCGCAGGCGAGCCAGCTGCCGGCGAGCCAGTAGAGGCACCGCCGGCCCCGGCGCGTCTCTGGGCCTCGACGCACGGCACATCGCCCCCGCGAGCGCGCCGGCCACGTGCGCGAGTCCGGCCAACGGTCGCTCTCGATGGGCTTCGGCAGTACGCTCGCCGACAGCATGGCCATTCGATGGGGGTAGCGTGACCGGCACCCAGCTCAAGACCCCGGCGCCGCCGCGCCTGCGCTTCTCGCTCGCGCCCGAGCCGTCGCGTCTGCTACGCGCCCGCGAGCGCATCCGCGACTACCTGACGGCGCACTGCTCAGACCAGACGTCGGTCAACGACGTCGTGCTGGCCATCGAGGAGGCCTGTACCAACGCCATCCGTCACAGCGGCTCCGGCGCCGACATCGAGATCCGCCTGACCTTCCGCGGCGCGAACCTGCACGTCGCCGTCAGCGACAAGGGCCACGCCTTCGACGTGGCGAGCTTCGATCCGCAACGACCGCCCGACCCGCTGCTCGACCACGGCCGCGGGCTCTTCCTCATCTCGCGGCTGTGCGACGGGCTCGAGCTGCGTGTGAACGGAGGCCTCGACGTGCGCATGGTCAAGCGCGCCGCGCTGACCCTGGCCGAACCCGCCGCGTTCGACCATGCCCTCGCGGTCGACGGGGGGCGACCCTCCGGCGCGCGGCAACGTGCCATGCTCGACGAGATCGCCGAGGGCTTCGAGGCGTTCGACTGGGAGTACCGCTACGTCTACGTGAACGCGGTCACCCTGCGCCGCCTGGGCATGACCCTCGACGACGTCATCGGCCGCACACCGTGGGAGGCCTTTCCCGCACTCGAGGGCAGCGACCTCCTGGAGGGCTACCACGAGGCCATGGAGCTCGGCCGGCCGACGGTGCTCGAGCATCGCTCGGTGGTCGACGGGCAGTGGCTCGAGGTGCGCATCTACCCCACCTCGGCGGGCATCAGCTGCTACTACCGCGGCATCGACGAACGCAGGGCCGCCGACGATGCGCTCGAGCGCAGCCGCCGGCGCACCGAGCTGCTCGAGTGGGTGGCGGGATCGCTGCTCGCTTCCGACGACCCGCAAGGCCTGGTCGAGGAGCTCTGCCGGCGCGTCATGGCCGAGCTCGACTGTCAGGTCTTTCTCAACTACGTCCTCGAGCATGGGCGGCTGCGCCTGAACGCCTCTGCCGGCGTCACCGACGACGAGGCCGGATCCAACGCCCCATCCGACAGCGACGCATGTGGCTGCACGGCCGACGACGCGCGCCCCGTCGTCTTCGAGGACATGCCGGCCGGCGCCGACCGACGGGCCGAGCTGCCGGCGTCCTGGGGCCTCACCGCCTACGCCTGCCATCCCATGCTGGTGCTCGATGAGGTCCTGGGCACGCTCTCGTTCGGCACGACGACGCGCGGGCGCTTCAGCGACGACGATCTCGCCCTCATGAAAGCAGTCGCCGCGCACGTGGCCATGGCGATCCACCACTGGCGAGCCGAAGGCGAGCGCCGCCGCTACGAGCTGCTCGCGGCCGCAAGCCGCGACATCATGCTCTTCATGGACCGTGAGGGACGCATCATCGAGGCCAACCAGGCGGCCGAGACCTCGTACGGCTACACGCGCGACGAGCTCCTGGCGCTCTCCATCGCCGACCTGCGAGCCGAGGAGACCCGGGCCGCCATCGCACCCGAGATGGCCGAGGCCGACGAGCACGGCATCCTCTTCGAGACGGTGCACCGCCGCAAGGACGGCACGGTCTTTCCGGTCGAGGTGAGCGCGCGTGGCGCGACGATCGGGGGCCGGCGTCGTCTGCTCAGCGTCGTGCGCGACATCACGGCCCGCAACCAGTCTACCGAGGAGCGCGAGCGGCGCCAGCGTGGGATCGAGGCCGACCTCGTGGCGATGCGCAGGCTGCAGGCGCTGGGCACACGGTTCGTGCGCCAGGGCGACCTGCAGACGCTCCTCGAGGAGATCGTCGACGCCGGCATCGCCATCGCCGGCTCCGACTTCGGCAACTGTCAGCTTCTCGACGAGGTCTCGGGTAGCCTCCAGATCGTCGCCCACCGCGGCTTGCCGGACTGGTGGCTCGAGTTCTGGCGTGACGTGCCCTACGGCTCGGGCTGCTGCGGCACGGCGCTCATGAACGGCGAGCGCGTCGTCTGCGAGGACGTCGAGCAGAGCCCCATCTTCGCCGGCACGCCGGCCATGGAGGTGCAGCTCAAGGCGGGTGTGCGGGCCGTGATCTCGACGCCGCTGAAGGGGCGCACCGGCGAGCCGTTCGGCATGATCTCGCAGCACTACCGGGCGCCGCACAAGCCCGACGAGCAGACGTTGCAGCTCCTCGACCTGCTGGCCCGTCAGGCAGCCGACCTGATCGAGCGCGCCTGGGTCGAGGAAGCCCTGCGGGCCAGCGAGGCCCGCCAGAGCAGCATCGCAGTGGCCCTGCAGGACAACTTCATCCACCCCCTGCCGGACATCGCGGGCTGGGAGTTCGGCACCGCGAGCAAGCCGGCGAGCGCCGCCGCGCTGATAGGCGGCGACTTCCACGACGTCTTCGACGTGCCTCGCGCCGGCCTCGCCGTGTTGATCGGCGACGTCGAGGGCAAGGGCATCAAGGCCGCCGGTCTCACCGAGACGGTGCGTTCGGCGGCCCGCGGGCTCGCGCTCTCGGCGCCGACCCCGCGGTTCGTGCTCGAGCGCCTCAACAGCTTGCTCCTGCACGACCAGAGCCAGCTCGTCACTGCGCTGTTCGCCTACATCAGTCGCACGTCGGGCGTGTTCCAGCTCGGCTCAGCGGGCCATCCGCCGCCGCTCCGGGTGAGCGAAGACGGCGCCGTCGCCGCCCTCCCGCTCAAACCGGCGCCTCCGCTGGGCGGCTTCGCCCAGATCGACTATCCGGTGTGGACCGGCCAGCTGGCGCCCGGTGAGGCCCTCGTGCTCTACACGGATGGCGTGACCGACGCCCGCAAGGACGGCCGCTTCTTCGGTGAGGAGGGCATCGTCGCAGCTCTTGGCGACGGCGTCGGGCTCTCGGCCCGACAGCTGGCCGACCGCCTGCTCGAAGCGGTCAGCGCGTACACCGACCAGCTGCGCGACGACGTGGACATCCTCGTGATCAAACGCGACTGAGGCCGTCGGACCTGGTTGCCCGCGAGGGAGGACGCCCGCCTGCGACCCTCCTGAAGCCGAACGTGACGCCTCGCAGGCGCCACGCCCTCAGCTACCCTGGTGAACCGTGGCGATGAATCGCAGGGCGCGCGCGAGGACGCGGTCGGTGCCTTGCCCGGCGTGCCCGCCGACCACGATCGATGGCTCGAGGCCCTTGTGGTTGATGTCGCGGCCGAGCGGCGTGCGATAGGAGGCGATCGTGATCTTGAGTGCCGCGCCGCCGGACAGAGGCAGCACGGTCTGCACGACCCCCTTGCCGAACGTCCTGGTGCCGATGACCGTGGCGCGCCGATAGTCCTGAAGCGCGCCCGTCACGATCTCCGAGGCGCTCGCCGTGTTGCCGTTGACGAGGATCACGAGCGGTAGCCTGGTCGGAGTCCCCCCGCTGGTCTTGACGACGTCCTTGGCCGAGTGCAGGCCCTGCATCGTGACCACCGTCTTGCCGGCCGGCAGGAAGTCGCTTGCCACGTTGCCCGCCTCGCTGACGAGGCCGCCGCCGTTGTCGCGCAGGTCGAGGACGATCCATCGGGCGCCACGCTGCTGCAGGCCGGCGATCGCCTGTCGGACGCGGCGGCCGGCGCCCTGCGAGAAGCTGCTGAGCGCCACGTAGCCCACCTTGGTGCTGTGGTCACGCAGCAGCCGCGAGGTCGTCAGCGGCAGCGAGATGGCGCGCCGCGTCAGGGTGAGCTCGATGGGCCGCGACGCCGCCGGCCGCCGCAGCTGCAGGCGCACCGTGCTGCCGGCCGAACCGGCGATGCGCGCCACCGTGGCGCTCCCGGACAAGCCCGCGGTCGACACTCCGTCGACCCTCACGATCTCCTCGCCTGGGATGATCCTCGCCTGAGCCGCGGGCGAGCCGGGAAACACCTTGAGCACTGTGGGGCGGCCGGCCTTCGGGGCGACGGCGATGCCGATCCCCGAGTACGTGCCGCTCAGCTCCTGGCCGAACTGCTTGGCCTGTTGCGGCGAGAAGTAGACCGTGTAGGGATCGTGCAGCGATGCGAGCAGGGCCGCGATGCCCGCCTGACCAAGCTTGGCGGCGTCGACCGGCTTGTAGTAGCTGCGCTCCAGGTCGGCAAGGACCTGCCGGTAGCGGTCGGCCTGACGCTGAGCCGGCGCGCTCGAGCCGGTCCGGTCCAGCCCCTTGGCAAGGACGAAGCCCGCGAAGAAGACCAGGACGAGGGCTGCGGCGGCGGCGAGGGATCTCTTTGACACACGCATATGGTGGAATGATGGTCGTCAAAGCTGTGAGCGGTCTCGGCGTCTGCTTTGCGTTTCCTGTGAATGAGACACGCTGCCAAAGCGCCATGCCGGCCTAGCCGCTCACGTCCAAGGTCGAACGGTTACCGGCCATCGTTCGTACGGGAACGAGCTAGAGGTCTGACGTTCGCGTCAGTCGTTCCGGATCACACCCACCAAAGGAGGCTGAACGACCATGAAAGTGAGGGATGCTGCGACGGGCCGCCGCTGGAAGATGCTGGCCTTCGGCGTAGCGATCGCCGCCGTCTATCTGACGGTCGTGGGCTCGGCCGCGGCGGCGACCTTCAACACGTCCGGCAACGTGCTCATCGCAGACCAGTTCAACAACCGCGTGATCGAGCTCTCGCGCGCCGGCTTCGTCGTCTGGCACTTCGGCACCGGCTCGTTCGTCGCCGGGCCGCACACGGTCGTGGCCCCCAACGACGCCCAGCGCGTGCCCGGTGGCCTTACCCTGATCGCGGGCACCGGGGCCCCGCCCGGAGCACCCGGCTACCCCGCGGGCGGAGCGGTCGACAGTCGCGTGCTGCTCGTCAATCGCGCGGACAAGATCGTCTGGCAGTATGGCAAGGCCGGGGTCAACGGCACCGGCGCCAATCGCCTGAACACGCCGGTGCAGGCGACGTGGCTGCCCAACCACGACGTCCTGATCACCGACCAGGGCAACGACCGCGTGATCATGGTCACGCCGGCCAAGAAGATCGTCTGGCAGTACGGCAAGACCGGGGTGGCCGGCAGCGGGCCGAACGAGCTCAACACGCCGAACAGCGCCGAGCTGCTGCGCAACGGGCACGTCCTCATCGCCGATGAGGGCGGCAACCGCGTGATCGAAGTCACCCGCGCTAAGACCATCTCCTGGAGCTACGGCGCCGGTCTGAACGCGCCGGCCTTCGCCAGCCGCCTGCCCAACGGCCACACGCTGATCACAGACGGCGGCAACAACCGCGTGATCGAGGTCACGCACGCCAAGGCGGTCGTGTGGACCTACACGACCAACACGCAGCCCGGCAGCAACGCAGCGCCGGCTCCGTCGCAAGCGGTGCGCCTGCGCAGCGGCGACACCCTGATCGCCGACCAGTTCAACGACCGGGTCATTCAGGTCACGAGGGCCAAGCACATCCGCTGGAGCTACGGCGCCTTGAACGCGCCGGGCAAGGCGGCCGGTCTGCTGAACGCGCCCTACTCGGCCAAGGCCATCGGCGACTACACGGGCATCACGCCGCCGAGGTTCTAAAGCCGCCGACACGAGGTCGAGCGCCGGCCGCTTGCAGCGGATCCGGCGTCGACAGCCACCAGGGCGGGTGGCGGTGAACGGATGGGTGCCGCCACCCGCCTGTCTCGACGTGCTTACCGACGAGGGGCGACGCCACCCGGTGTCATCGACCAGGTCCCCAGGGCGACCGCGGCTACGAAACACAGCAGCAAGCCGACGGCGAGCCACTCGAGCCAGTGGCGATGGGCGATGATCGCGACCAGGTCGGCCGCGCAGGCGGCCCAGGCGACGTAGGGGATCCGCTGGGGCAACCGGGGGTGCCACACCGGAGCCCAGCCGATGAACCAGACGGCGCTGGCCATCGCGATGAAGAGGACGGTGACCCAGAGAGCGTGGGCCGCGGAGTCGTTCTCGGGATAGATGCCGGTCATCACGAGGGCCGCGGCCGCGGCGAGGCCGCTGAACTGCCCCAGGGCGAGGAAGGCCTTGAAGATGGGCCGCTGACCGCGATGCCAGCTGAGGAGACCCACGAAGAACCCGACCAGCACCACACCGACGCAGACCATGTCGATGCGGAAGAAGATCGAGCCCCGGGGGCTGAGCAAGGTGTCGCCCAGGTCGCTGATCCAGTTGGCGGCCGGGCTGAAGGCCCTGGGGTAGTAGCCGTAGGCCACTCCCGCCAGGGCCACACAGATGACGACCGCCACGAGCCCGGCGACGGTCGTCAGCGGCGGTCGCCTGCCGACCGTCGTCCCGATGCCTGTCGGACGAACGCTCACCGTGGGGGCACGAGGTCCATGGTCGTTCAGGATACACGCGCGCTGCGGCGGGTCATGCTGAGCCCCCGTTGCGTGATCTGAAGGCGCGTGACGGCCGAACGCCGAGGCCTCCGCTGTCGACCGCGGGTGTAAGATGCGCTCATACGAGAACGACAGCACGAACGTGGTCTTACCGCCGAAAGGCGGCAGACCCGCAGGAGGCAGTCATCTCAGCACATCGGTTCGTCGGACCCCAGGGTGGCGGCGCTCCCGACCACGCCCGCGTCCGCCGACGGCCGCACCTGGTCTACCAGCCGATCGTGCGCCTGCCCGCCGGGCCGGCCATCGGCGTCGAGGCGCTCCTGCGCTGGACGAACCCCGACCCCGACACCGTCTCGTTCGCCCGCACGCCCTCCGGCGTACCGGGCCACCTCGGCGACTGGGGCCTGGCCGAGGCCGCCGGCCAGACCGCCGAGTGGCGTCGACGGTCGCCCGCGATGCGCGACCTCGTCGTCTCGGTCGATGTCTCCGCCGCCCAGCGGCACGACAGCGACGTCGTCGGGCAGGTCGGCAGCGTCCTGGCGGCGACCGGCCTGCGCGGCTCCGCGCTGTGCCTCGAGCTCAGCGAGGCGATGGTGCTCGACGACCCCGTCGGGGCGCGCGCGATGCTCAAACGGCTGCGGCGTCTGGGGGTCGGCATCGCCCTCGACCACTTCGGCCTCGACTGCGCCTCGCTCGCCCACCTCGGTCGACTTCCCGTCACCGTGCTCAAGATCGACGGCTCGCTGATCGCCGGCGCGGAGCGGCCCGGCGGCGCCGACGCCACGCTGCTGGCGGCCATCGTCGCCCTGTCGCGCTCGCTCGGGATCGCCACGGTGGCCTGCGGCGTGGCCACCGCCGCGCAGGCCGCGCGCCTGACCGAGCTGGGCTGCGACGCGGCCCAGGGCGACTTCCTCTCCGCGCCCCTCACCGCCGACGAGCTGCCCGACGTGGTGGCTCACCTCGCAGCCCAGAAGCTGGGTCTCGCCTCGGCCTGATCCACAGGACGGCGGGTGACGCTCGACGACCTGGGCGTCGCGGCTGCTCGACACGCAGACTGCGCCCCAGCGCGCGTGTCGGTCTCACGGGACTGTGACCTGGAGCTCACCGGAATCTAACGCCCCGCTTGCAGACTTACGGGCGAATGCTGTCGACAGTCATGTCCGGTGCCACGGCGTCGAGGTCGGATCGCGGTTCGGC
>Ga0187777_10002458_pt1 | contig 11847 bp, 12 predicted proteins | sample 1015_Q2_SP5_10_M_FD_132416 | JGI IMG/M metagenome (GOLD analysis project Ga0187777, IMG submission 132416) | Tropical peat soil microbial communities from peatlands in Department of Meta, Colombia - 1015_Q2_SP5_10_MG | ecosystem: Environmental > Terrestrial > Soil > Wetlands > Peat | place...
AGCGTCCGTCCGAGGAAGGGCTCCACCGAGCTGCGGAGCCAGGGAACGAGCACCGCCAGCCCCCAGAGCCCGTAGACCACCGAGGGGATGGCGGCCAGGAGCTCCACCGGGATGGAGAAGAACGGGGCCAGCCGCGGCGGACAGAACTGGGTGATGAACAGGGCCAGCCCGACGGCGACCGGGACGGCGACGGCGATGGACACCGTGCTCGTGACCAGGGTTCCGTAGATGAAGGGCAAGGCGCCGAACTGCTGGGTGACCGGATCCCAGTTGTCGCCGGCGATGAAGGCCCAGGGCGAGGTCACCGCCGCCAGCGGCCGGGAGACCAGCGCCAGGTTGAGCACGATGAGGCCGGCGACGACGAGGACCAGCCCCCCCAGCACCCAGAGCACCCCGTAGTAGAGGCGGTCTCCGATCGCTTCTCGACTGCTCCGGTCCGCGTCGGGGCGCCCCACCATCGGTGGTGCGCCCTCTACCACACCAGCCCTAGCGGCTGGCACTGGGCTTGGCCCCCTGGACGGTCATGGAGTCGATCGTCGCCAGGACCTTGGTCGCCAGGCCGCCCGGAAGCGGCGCATAGTCGAGCGCCGGCGCGTACTTCTCGCCGTCGGTCACCGCCCATTTGAGGAAGTTGATCAGCGCCGTTCCCTTGTCCTTGTTCGTCTGGTCCCGGTAGACGAGGAGGTAGGTGAAGCTGGCGATGGGATAGGCGCCCTTCCCCGGGGCATTGGTGATGGACACGCGGTAGTCGGCCGGCATCTGCACGCCAGCGGCCGCCTCCGAGGTGGCCTCGATGGAGGGCTTGACGAAGCTCCCGTCCCGGTTCCTGAGAGCAGCGGTGGCCAGCTTGTTCTGGTTGGCGTAGGCGAGCTCGACGTAGCCGATGGCGCCCGGGGTGGACTTGACCAGCCCGGTCACGCCCTCGTTGCCCTTCCCGCCCAGCCCGGCCGGCCACTTCACGCTCTTGCCCACGCCGACCCTCTCCTTGAACTCCGGCGAGACCTTGGCCAGGTAGTCGGTGAAGACGTAGTTGGTGCCCGAGCCGTCCGAGCGCGTGGCCGGCGCGATGGCCAGGTCCGGAAGCTTCGCCGCCGGGTTGTCCTTGGCGATGGCGGCGTCGTTCCACTTCGTCACCTTGCCGAGGAAGATGCCGGCCAGGGCCTCGGGCGAGAGCTTGAGCTCGCTCACCCCCGGGACGTTGAAGGCCACCACCACCGCGCCGAGCACGGTCGGGATGTGGAGCAGGCCGGGCGCCTTGGCCAGCTCGTCGTCGGTGAGCGGCGCGTCCGAGGCGCCGAAGTCCACCGTCTTCTCGGTGATCTGCTTGATGCCGCCGCCCGAGCCGATGGACTGGTAGTTGAACTTCAGATTGGGGTGGAGCTTGTTGTACTCGCTGAACCACTTCGAGTAGAGCGGGAAGGGGAAGGTCGCCCCTGCGCCGTTCACGAGCAGGTCGCCCTGAGCGAGGGCCACGCCCGCCACGGCGAGGGAGAGACCGAGGGTCAGCTTCTTCATATGTGCGTGCTCCGTGGACCCTCGAAGGGTCGCCTGGGGTGGGTCGGACTGGGCGCGGGCCGCAAACGCCGCGGTTTCCTAGCCCGGAGGCTGTGACGGGGTCGTGACGGCGGGGTGAATCCTTCGCCCGTTCCAGGAGTTACGCCGCTCACGGTGGCTTGGCAACGCTCTCTCTCAGCTGGCCGGCGCCGCCGCCTCGAGCGGCCCGGTCGGAGCGCCTCCCGCCACCGGCAGCCGGTCCACGTGCCGGAGCCCGGGGAAGAGGCGGAGCCAGAGCGCCACCACCAGCAACGTCCCCACCCCGCCGAGCACCACCGCCGGGACGGCGCCCAGCCACTGGGCCGTGAGGCCGGATTCGAAGTCTCCGAGCTCGTTGCTGGCGCCGATGAAGAGCATGTTCACCGCGTTGACCCGCCCACGCATCTCGGGCGGAGGGGAGATCTGCACCAGGGTCAGCCGGACGAAGACGCTGAGCATGTCCGCCGCACCGGTGAGCCCGAGCAGGGCCAGGGAGAGGGCGAGGTTCCGCGACAGGCCGAAGGCCACCGTGGCCAGCCCGAACACCGCCACCCCGGCGAGCATGGTCGGCCCGGCGCGCCGCTGGAGAGGCCGGCGCGCCAGCCACAGCCCGGTGAGCCCGGCCCCCACCGCCGGAGCGCTGCGCAGGAGCCCGAGCCCCCAGGGGCCGGTGTGGAGCACGTCCTGGGCGAAGATGGGCATCAGCGCCACCGCACCGCCGAGCAGGACGGCGAAGAGGTCGAGCGAGATGCAGCCGAGGATGACCTTGTTCGTCCATACGTAGCGCACCCCGGCGAGCACCGTGGCCCAGGAGGTGGCGCGCACCTCCCGCCGCTCCAGATGGGGCCGCATCCTGGCCAGCGCCGCGACGTCGAGGATGGAGAGGAGCGCGGCGAGGAGATAGACCGGCTCGGCCGTGCCGCCGACGGCGTAGAGGAGCCCTCCCAGCGCCGGGCCGGCGATGGTCCCCACCTTGAAGGCGGCCGAGTTGAGGGCCACCGCGCTCCCGAAGCGTTCCCCGTCGACCAGGGACGGCATGAGCGCCTGCGCCGCCGGCGCGTTGAAGGCCCGTGCCGCTCCGAGCAGCACCAGGACCAGGTAAATGAAGCTCACCGGAGGCGGCCCGCGGAGCCCGGCCAGCCCGAGGAGGAGCGCCGTCCCGCCGAAGAGGGCGTGGCAGACGAGCACGATGCGGCGCCGGTCCAGCCGGTCGGCGGCGTGCCCGGCGACCAGGGTCAGCCCGAGCGAGGGGAGGAACTGCGCCAGGCCCACCAGGCCGAGCGAGAGCGGCGCCCGGGTCAGCGCGTAGACCTGCCAGCCCACCGCCAGCGAGGTCGTCTCCAGGACGAGGATGGAGACCAGCCGGGAGAAGAGGAAGCGCCTGAAGTCGCGAGCCTCCGGGGCGCGGAGGTCGAAGGGCCTCGGCACTACGTCATGCCCGCCGGTGGGTCGGCGTGGAGCGGCTCCTCGTCCGCCGGCAGGCCGCTCTCCGCCCCGAGGGCGACCACCGGGTGCTCACCCGAATCGGACGACCCGGGTGGCTCGGCCAGCGGCTCGGGCACGCCGGACGGGGGCGGCCGGGCGTCGGCGCGCGCCGGGTCGGACCGGAGGAGGCGGAGCGGGCCGGCCGGGGGAAGCCCGGAGTGGCGCCGGGCCGCCTCCTGGAGCGCATCGTGGTGCCGGTAGCGCGCCTCGAGCAGCTTGTGGACGAGCAGCTGCCCCCCGGGGACCCGGCGCGCGACCAGGGCCTGGGTGGCATGCCGGACCGCGTAGCGGACCCGGCGGATCTGCACCCGCCAGCCCCGCGGAGTCCAGGTGAAGATGCCGTAGGCCGGGCGCGGATCGCCGTCGCGGGGGATGCCGGCCGAGGCCACGTCGGCGAGCACCATCCGTCCCAGGCGGCGCCGGTAGGGGAAGTGGAGGTGGCCGAAGGCGCAGGCGGCCGCGTCGAGGTGGAGGAGGAAGCGCCGCAGCGCCGCGTCGTCGAGGGTGGGCTCCAGCGACTCCTCGAGATTGCGCGGGTTGGCGTGGCAGACGTACAGGTCCTGGCCACGCCGCGGCGTGAAGCGCACGCTGAAGGGTAGCTCGCCCAGGCGCCGGACCAGCTCCGGACCGAGCTGGTCGCGCGTCCATTCCAAGAGCTCCACCTTCCAGTGGTCGCGCTCCCGGTAGGCGCCGCCGAGGTAGCTCCCGGCCAGGTAGGCGTCGGTGTTGCCGACGAGCAGCGAGCGGCACCGGTCGAGCAGGAGCTCCACCGTCTCGCGGGGATGCGCCCCGCGCAGCGCCAGGTCCCCGGCTGCCACCACCACGTCCGCCCCGGACCGGGCCACGTCCGCCAGCACGGCCTCGCAGGCGGGGAGATTTCCGTGGATGTCAGCCAGGATGGCGACGCGCATACCGCAGGGAGCCGAGCCTCTCGCTCCCCCGGGGGAGTGTAGCCCGAAGTGCGACCCGGGCGGTGAGCGGCCCCCCCGGGCTCCCCGGCCCCTCGGGGAAGCGGGGAGCACCGATTCAGGCAGCGGCCAGGACCACGGTGAAGGTGCTTCCCACCCCGAGCTGGCTCTGCACCCGGACGTCGCCGCCCATGGCCGAGACCAGGTGGCGCACGATGGACAGCCCGAGCCCGGTGCCGCCCATGTCCCGGCTCCGCCCGCGGTCGACCCGGTAGAAGCGCTCGAAGAGCCGCGGCAGGTGCCGGGCCTCGATGCCCAGCCCGGTGTCACGGACGGACAGCTCCACCCGTTCGTCGTCCCTCCGGGCGCTGAGCTCCACCGTTCCCCCCTCCGGGGTGTACTTCACCGCGTTGTCGAGCAGGTTGACCAGCACCTGTTCCAGTGCCTTGGCGTCCGCCCGCGCCGCCAGCCCGTCCGGGATGTGGTGGGTCATGGAGACGTGCTTGGCCGCCGCCCGCGGCTGCATGGCCTCGGTGGCCCGGAGCACCACCTCGCCCAGCCCCACCGGCGTCACGCTGAGCGGGCGCTCCCGCGCGTCGAGCCGGGACAGCTCGAGCAGGTCGCTCACCAGCTCGCTCAGACGCTCGGACTGCCGGTGGATGATCTCCACCATCTGCGGGGCGTGGACCGCGTCGGCCAGGGCGCCGGCGCGAAGCGTCTCGGCATAGCCGAGGATGGCGGCGATGGGGGTCCGGAGCTCGTGCGAGACGTTGGCCACGAAGTCCTGGCGGACGCGCTCCAGGCGCTTCAGCTCGGTGACGTCACGGAAGACGGCGGCGCTCCCCGGAAGGCTCCCGCCGAGCGGAGCCACCTGCACCTCGAGGACGCGGGGTCGGGGCCCCTCCATCACCACCTCCACCACCGCCGGGACCCCCTCGGAGCAGGCCCGCATCACCGCCTCGTGCAGCTCGGCTCGCCGCAGAAGGAAGAGGGGCCGCTTGCCGAGGATCTCCTGACCCGGCTCGAGCAGCCGGCGGAGCGCGGCGTTGTGGCGCACCACCGCGCCGGAGGCATCGGTGATCCACACCCCGTCGGCGATGCCCTCCAGTGCGGCGCCGAGGACGCGCTCGGTCTGGAGCACCGCCTCGCGCTCCTGCCGCAGCCCACGCTCCTCGTCGGCCGCCCGCGCCGACTCGGCCGCGAGCGCACGGACGCGCTCCGCCTGGCCGACCAGGGCGAAGACGGTGGCCACGCCGGCGGCGGCCGCGCCGGCCAGGAGGGCGGTGGGGAGGTCGGTGACGGCCAGGGTGGCGGCGAAGGCGGCCAGGCCCGGACACGCCGCGGCCAGCGCCCAGAAGGCGCCCCGCCTCGCCGGGCCGCCCGCCGTCACGCGTCGCGGTCGGGGCTGGCCAGCTTGTAGCCGACTCCGCGCACCGTCTCGATGATCTCCCCGGCCGGCCCGAGCTTCTCACGAAGCCGCTTGATGTGCGTGTCCACGGTGCGGGTGGTGATGTCCGCCTCGATTCCCCACACGTCGGCCAGGAGCACCTCGCGGGTCTGCACCCGGCCCGGCCGCTCGAGCAGGGTCTTGAGCAGCCGGAACTCGAGCGCGGTCAGGGCCACCTCGGCCTCGCCGACGCGCACCTCGTGGCGGGCCGGGTCGAGCCGGATCGTTCCGGCGCCGAGGATGCCTGTTCCCTCGGAGTCGCTCGCCAGCCGACGGAGCACCGCCTTGACGCGAAGGATGAGCTCGCGGACGCTGAAGGGCTTGACCACGTAGTCGTCCGCCCCGAGCTCCAGGCCCTGGACGCGGTCCTGCTCCTGGCCCTTGGCAGTGACCATCACCACCGCCGTCCGACGCAGCGCGGGATCCTCCTTCACCAGCCGGAGCACCTCGCTCCCGGGCAGGTCGGGCAGCATGAGATCGAGCAGGACCAGCTCCGGCTTGAAGCTCTTGGCCTTGGCCAGCGCCGCCGCTCCGGTGTGCGAGACCTCGGTCTCGTAACCGGCGGCGGTGAGGTTGTAGGTGAGCAGGTGCGCAAGGTCCTGCTCGTCCTCGACGATCAGTATCCGGGACACAGGGGGAGCCTCGGCGTGCGGGGCGCGGCTCCCGTCTCGTAGCAGAAGGGTCCCACCCCGCCGGTGACGCTTTCGTGTCACGGCTGCGGCAGATTGGCCATCCCCCTCATTGACAGGGGGGCACCTCTGCCCTACGGTCCCGCGCCCTTTTCCGCCCGGGGCGGTTTCCAGGCCATGGTCGTCCAAGTCGAGCAGATCCGCGAGGCCGGGCTCCACCTCGCCGAACCCCTCTCCCAGCCCTTCCTGACCCAGGCGCTCGCCGACGCGGCCGTGGACGGGTTCCGTCCGGAGGCGGCCTCGGTGCTCCACGCCACCCTGCGGCGCACCTCGGGGGGCGTGCTGGTGGAGGGGAGCGCCGAGGTGCCCCTGGTCGCCCCGTGCAAGCGCTGCCTGGCCGAGGTCCATCTCCAGCTCCCGGTGCGATTCACCCTGAACCTGGTCCCGGCCGAGGCGTCGCCGGGCGCGGCCGACGAGGTGGCCGAGGACTCGGAAGAGGAGTCGAGCGGCAGCTTCGAGCTCACCGAGGCGGACCAGGACACCTACCAGGGCAAGGAGATCGACCTCGACCCCATCGTCCGGGAGCAGGTTCTCCTCGCGCTCCCGATGCAGGTGGTCTGCCGCGAGGAATGCCGGGGCCTGTGCGGGATGTGCGGCCAGAACCTCAACGAGGCGAGCTGCGACTGCCAGAGCAAGCGGGTCGATCCCCGTCTGGCCGTGCTCAAGGACATCAAGCTGAACTAGGAGCATCGAAGGCCATGGGCGTTCCCAAGAAGCGGACATCGAAGATGCGCCGGAACCGGCGCCGGGCGGCGAACAGCAATCTCCGAGCGCCGGTCCAGGTCATCGCCTGCCCGAAGTGCAAGGAGCCGGTGCTTCCCCACCGCGCCTGCCCGGCCTGCGGTTTCTACCGCGGCCGCGAGGTGGTGAAGGCCGAGTAGTGCGGCTGGCGCTCGACGCGATGGGCGGTGACCTCGCGCCCGCCGCCGTCGTCGAGGGAGCCCTGCTCTTCGCCGGCGCGGAGCCGGCGGTGACGGTGATCCTGGTGGGAGACGGGCCCCGGGTGCGCGCCCATCTGCCGCTGCGCCCCCCGCCCAACGTCGAGCTCCACCCGGCCTCCCAGGTGGTGGAGATGTCCGAGCACGCCCTGGCCGCCGTGCGCAGCAAGCGCGACGCCTCGGTGCGGGTGGCCTTCGAGCTCGCCCGCCGGGGACAGGCGGACGCGGTGGTCACCGCCGGCCACTCCGGTGCGGCCATGGCCGCGGCGCTGGCGGTGCTCGGGCGGCTCCCGGGGGTCGACCGACCGGCGCTGGCCGCGCTCTTTCCGGCGCTGGGAGCGAGCGGCCGCTGCCTGCTCCTCGACGTGGGCGCCAACGCCGAGTGCCGCGCCTCGCATCTGGCTCAGTTCGCCGTGCTCGGCGCGGCCTACGTGCGCGCCTGTCACGGCGTGGCCGCCCCGCGGGTGGCGCTGCTCAGCAACGGGGAGGAGGAGAGCAAGGGGACGCCCCTCACGCGGGAAGCGCTGGCGCTGCTGCGCCGGAGCGACCTCGACTTTCGCGGCTACGCCGAGGGGAAGGACCTCTTCTCCGGGGAGCTCGACGTCCTGGTCACCGACGGCTTCACCGGCAACGCCGTGCTCAAGGCATCCGAGGGCGTGGCCGCCGGGCTGACCGGCCTCCTGCAGCAGGCGGTGGACCGCGCCCACCTGCCAGCCCGTCTCGGCGGGCTCCTCCTCCGCTCCACCCTGGCCGGGCTCCGCCGGCTGGTGGATGCCTCGGAGGTGGGTGGGGTTCCGCTGCTCGGCATCCGCGGAGTGGGCATCGTGGCCCATGGTCGTTCGAGCCCTCGCGCCGTCGCCTCCGCACTCCGGGTGGCGCGGCGGACAGTGGAGGCGGATCTGGAAGGCGGCCTGTCCGCGGCTCTGGCCCGGGCGCGATCCTGGCTTCCGACGCGAGCCGTCAAGGGGCCGAAAGGCAAGACACCGGGGCCCATTTGAGGGTACGAGGAGCGAACAGACGACCCGCCTCCCCGGGCGTGAAAGGAACGACGGTGGTCCGAACGCGCATCCTGGGCACCGGGGCCTATGCCCCGGAAAAGGTGCTCACCAACCACGACTTGGAGAAGATGGTGGCCACCTCCGACACGTGGATCACCGAGCGCACCGGGATCCGCGAGCGCCGGGTCGCCGCCGACGGCGAGCTCACCTCGGACATGGCGGTCAAGGCCGCCATCCGCGCCCTGGAGATGGCGCACACCCGCGCCGAGGAGCTGGATGCCATCTTCGTCGGCACCATCTCGCCGGACATGCCCATGCCCTCCTGCGCGGTCTTCATCCAGGCCAAGCTCGGGGCGAAGAGGGCCTTCGCCTGCGACCTGTCCGCCGCCTGCGCCGGAAGCCTCTACGCGCTCTCCATCGCCGACCAGTACGTGCAGACCGGCAAGATCCGCCGGGCGCTGGTGGTGGGCGTGGAGCTGCTCACCCGCCTCATCGACTGGACGGACCGGAACACCTGCGTCCTCTTCGGGGACGCTGCCGGAGCGATGGTGGTCGGTCCATCGGACGATCCGGCGCGCGGAATCCTCTCCACCCATCTCCACGCCGACGGCACCGCCGCCGGGACGCTCTGCATCCAGGGTGGGGGGAGCAAGTATCCCCAGTCGGCCGAGGTGCTGGCCAAGAAGCTGAACGTGGTCTCCATGCAGGGGCGCGAGGTCTACAAGTACGCGGTCCGTGCGCTGCCCGAGGCGGTGCTCGAGGCGCTGGCCGCCAACGGGATGTCCACCGACGCGGTGGACCACGTCATCGCCCACCAGGCCAACCTCCGCATCATCGAGTCGGTCATGGACCGGCTCGGTCTCCCGCTGGAGAAATGCTGGTTGAACATCGACCGCTACGGCAACACCTCGTCCGCGTCGCTGCCCATCACCCTCGACGAGGCCAACCGCGCCGGTCGCCTGCGGCCGGGAGACATCATCGCCATGATGTCCATCGGCGCGGGCATGGCCTGGGGCAGCGCGCTGGTGCGCTGGTAGCCGCCCGTCGGAGCCGCGGATGCGCACGGCCTTCCTCTTCCCCGGGCAGGGCAGTCAGGTGGTGGGGATGGGTCGCTCGCTGGCCGATGCCTTTCCCGAGGCCCGCGCCGTCCTCGCCGCCGCCGACGAGGCGCTCGGGGAGCGGCTCTCCGGGCTCTGCTTCCAGGGCCCGGCCGAGGTGCTCACCCTCACCGCCAACACCCAGCCCGCCATCCTGGCCGTCTCGGCCGCCGCCGCTGCTGCCTGGTCGGCGCGCGCCCCTGCGCCGACGCACGTCGCCGGTCATTCCCTGGGTGAGTACTCCGCCCTGGTGGCCGCCTCGGCTCTCTCCCTTCCCGATGCCGTCCGGGCGGTGCGCGCCCGCGGGCGATTCATGCAGGAGGCAGTGCCCGAGGGGGTGGGGGCGATGGCCGCGGTCATCGGCCTGGAGGCGGCCACCGTGACCCGGCTCTGCGCCGAGCTCGCCGGTCCGGACGTCCTCGCCCCGGCCAACTTCAATTCTCCGGAGCAGACGGTCATCGCCGGTCACGCCCGCGCCGTGGAGCGCGCGATGCCCCGGTTCCGCGAGGCGGGCGCCAAGCGGGTGCTGCCGCTCACCGTCTCCGCCCCCTTCCACTGCGCTCTGATGGCCCCGGTGGTGCCCCGTCTCCGCCCCATCCTCGAGGATCTCCCGGTGGGCGAGCTGCGCGTGCCGGTGGTGACCAACGTCGAGGCCCGGCCCAACGCCGACCCCGCCCGGGTGGTGCCGCTGCTGCTCGAGCAGGTCACCTCTCCGGTGCGCTGGGTGGAGTGCGTCGAGGCGATGGTCGCCGCCGGCGTCACGCGCATGGTGGAGCTCGGACCGGGCCGGGTGCTCACCGGGCTGGTCCGGCGCACCGCCCGCGAGGTGGAGCTCCTGAATGTGGAGGACGGCCCCTCGCTGGAGAAGGCGCTGCTGGCCGTGGAGGCCAGGGGATGAGCCTCTTCGACTTCACCGGCAAGGTGGTGCTGGTCACCGGGGGCTCGCGCGGCATCGGCCGGGCCTGCGCGGTGGCCTTTGCCCGGGCCGGGGGGACGGTGGTGCTGACCTACGCTCGGAACCAGGCCGCGGCCGAGGAGGCGGTCCGGCTCGCCGGCCAGCGGACCCGGGCGGCGAGGCTCGAGCTGGCGGACGCCGCGGCCGGCGGCCAGTGCGTGGCCGAGGTCCTGGGGCGCGAGGGCCGTCTCGACGTCCTGGTGAACAACGCCGGGATCGCCGTGGACGGCCTGGCGGTGCGGGTGAAGGACGAGGACTGGGACCGGCAGCTGGACACGAATCTCAAGGGCGCCTTCGCGCTCTGCCGGGCGGCCGCCCGCCCGATGATGAAGCAGCGCTCCGGCGCCATCGTCAACCTGGTCTCGGTGGTGGGGGAGATGGGCAACGTCGGGCAGGCGGCCTACGCCGCCAGCAAGGCTGGGCTGGTCGGCCTGACCAAGGCCCTGGCCCGCGAGCTGGCCAGCCGCAACATCCGGGTCAACGCCGTCTCGCCGGGCTTCATCCAGACGGACATGACGTCGACCATCTCCGACGAGATGCGCACCCGGCTCCTGGAATCCATCCCGCTCGGCCGTCTGGGCACCGCCGAGGAGGTCGCCGCCGCCGTTCTCTTCCTGGCCAGCGACGCCGCGAGCTACACCACCGGCGCGGTGCTCAGGGTGAACGGCGGCATGTACATGTAGCAGGCCCGCCTGTTATACGCGCCGGCCAAAGGAGCGCCGGCCTCTCAACGGGCCAGGAAAGACGAAGACTTGGAGGTTCGAGGTACCGGAGGCAACCACATGTCGACGAGCGCAATCGAGGCCAAGGTCAAGTCCATCATCGCCGACCAGCTGGGCGTGGGCGAGGATGAGATCAAGCCGGAGTCGTCGTTCATCGAGGACCTCGGGGCGGACAGCCTCGACATCGTCGAGCTGGTGATGGCGATGGAGGAGGAATTCGAGGTGGAGATCCCCGACGAGGAGGCGGAGAACATCAAGACCGTCGGCGACGCCATCAATTACATCAACTCGCACAAGAAGTAGGTCGACTCCCGTGGGGACCCGCCGCGTCGTCGTCACCGGAACCGGCTTGATCACCGCCCTGGGAACGGGGACGGAGAAGAGCTGGTCCGGCCTGCTGACCGGCAGATCCGCCGTCGGGCCGGTGACGAAGTTCGATGCCTCGGCGCTGGCGGCGCGCATCGCCGGGGAGGTGAAGGACTTTCAACCCGACGCCTGGGGGATGGACCGCCGTGAATCGCGGCGGATGGACCTCTTCACCCAGTACGCCATCGCTGCCACCGAGATGGCGATGCGCGAGAGCGGGCTGCCCATCGGGGTGGACAAGCCGCACGGCTATGCCGCGGAGAAGGTGGCGGTCATCCTCGGCTCGGGCATCGGCGGGATCGGCTCGCTCGAGGAGCAGCACCGGCGGGCCCTGGAGAAGGGCTTCGACCGCATCTCACCCTTCTTCATTCTCCAGATGATCATCAACATGGCGCCGGGCCTGGTGAGCATTCGCCACGGCGCCAAGGGACCCAACTGGTCCCCGGTCTCCGCCTGCTCGACCAGCGCCCACGCCATCGGCGAGGCGGCCAAGTCGATCCGCATCGGTGAGACCGACGCCGCCATCGCCGGCGGGGCCGAGGCCTCCATCACCCCGCTCTCCATCGGCGGGTTCGCGGTGATGAAGGCGCTCAGCACGCGCAACGACGACCCGGCCACCGCCAGCCGGCCGTTCGACCGCGACCGGGACGGCTTCGTGATGGGGGAGGGCGCCGGGGTGGTGGTCCTCGAGGAGCTGGAGCACGCCCGG
>Ga0187777_10002461_pt1 | contig 11845 bp, 11 predicted proteins | sample 1015_Q2_SP5_10_M_FD_132416 | JGI IMG/M metagenome (GOLD analysis project Ga0187777, IMG submission 132416) | Tropical peat soil microbial communities from peatlands in Department of Meta, Colombia - 1015_Q2_SP5_10_MG | ecosystem: Environmental > Terrestrial > Soil > Wetlands > Peat | place...
CCTGACCGGCGTGCCGGCCAGCATCGCGTGGACTTGGCCGCGATGGTGAATCTGGTGCTGGAACAGATGTGCGAGGAAGCGCGTCGCGACCTCCGGCTGCGGGCCGCCGCGCCGCATCACGAGAATCGGAGCGGCAAGCGCGACGTCATCGAGACGTTCGCAGGCGTCGACGAGCCTCCGGTCTACAGCCCACTGCTCGGCGGCGAGCAACGTACAGGTGTCGAAAGGCTCCTCGGGGTCGAAGAAACGATCGACGTCGCGATTGGGCTCCTGGCCCTGCAATCCGCGCTCGAGCGCGTCGACGTAGTACCAGTCGACGGTGAGAATGTGATTGAGCGTCGCCTTGATCGACGGAAAGAAGCTCGTCCGCTTGGCGACGAAATCGGCTTGCGCAAGCTTCCCGCAAGCATTGAGCAGGCGGTGGTTAGACCAGACGTTGTTGCACGCCATCGTGAAGAAGTGGCGTGCGAGCGGCGATACAGTCACCACGGCGTTCTCCAGGCAGCGCTGCGGGGCAGGGGTTGCGATCTATAATAGACTGCTCCCGTAGCCCTCCCATTCAGAAGGAGGAAACAGCCCATGGCATCGACCCCGACGACCGCCACCGTTGCAGAAACCGCCGTTGCCGTGCGCTGGGCATGGCTGCCGCAGCCGGGGACCTGGAAGTACTATGCGCTGCTCGGCGCGGTCGGCATTCTGATCCTCGGGCCGCTTGGCGGGCTCGCCGCCTCGTATATGAACTTCTCGCTCGGCTTCTTCGTCGGCGGGCAGGTTCTCGCGGGAATCCTCGGCTCGACGATCACCTTCGGCTACGGTGCCATGGGCCGGCACGGCGCGAACTACATACAGACTACGGCGGCCTCCGTCGCGGGCATGAGCGCGATGGCAGTCGTGATCCAGGCGATGGCCTGGCTTGGTTTGCCGCAGCCGCCGATGTGGAAGCTCATCCTGTACATGCTGTGCATCGGGATGTTCGGCGTGGGCGTGGGCATGCTCTACACGCCGATCCTCGTCGATCGCATGCAGCTCAAGTTCCCGTCGGGGCTCGCAGTCGCCAACATCCTGCGCGCGCTGACCGACGTCGACCTGCTCAGGCGCTCGGTGACGCGCCTCTTCGGCGGCATGGCGCTCGGCATCGTCGGCGGGATCGACGCCGCCAAGGCTGCTTTCCTCGGCGTGACCGGGTTGTCGACCTCGGGCATTGTCGCGCCGGTGATCAACAGCCTCTCGACCTCCACGTTCGGCGCCGGCATGATCGTCGGCGCGCGCATCGGGGTTGCGGCCTTCGCGGGCGGCATCGTCGGCTGGGCACTGATCCCTTATTTCATCTCGATCGGCTGGCTCCAGCCGGGAGACCCGTTTCGCAAGATCACCTTCCTCATCGCGCTCGGGATGATCATGGGCGCGGCGCTGATCGACATCTCGCTCATTCTCTATCGAGCGTGGAAGCGCGCGCGGCAGGCAATGGAGAAGACCGTCGAGCAGGAGGACTGGAAGCGCACCAACACGCGCAGGCTCATGCTCTGGGTCGCGTTCTGGGGCGTCGCCATCGTCGTGGTCGGCACGACCGTGCTGGATCAGCCACCCGGATATCTCATCATGGCCGTGCTGCTGGTGTTCATCTTCGCCATGGTGAACGGCATTTCCGACGGGATCACGGACAGCAATCCGATCTCCTCGGCCTTCGTCGTGACGGTCGTGCTCATGGCGGCAGTCGGCCTCAAGCAGCCGATCGTCGGCCTGATCGCGGCGACCGTGCTGCTCGTTGCCACGAGCGAAGCCGTCGACATGCAGCAGGACCGCTCGACCGGCTGGCGCCTCGGCACCAACCGCACGATCCAGTTCCGCTTCCAGGTGGCCGGCATCGTGATGGGCGCGATCATGGCGGTGGTGTTCGCCAAGCTGTTCATGAATGCGTATCCCGTGCTGCTGCTCGACCAGACCACGATGCCCGCGGACCAACAGCCTGAGCGCTGGACCTCTGCCATGACGTACAAGTTCGTCGGTGTGCTGCGGAGCTTGACGGAAGACAAGCCTTATCAACGCACTGCGATCCTTGTCGGCCTTGGGCTTGGCTTCGCGACGGAATTGATCCGCAAGCTCATCAAGTCGCGCATCGCCTATCAGCGCTTCGTGAAATCGGGGCGCGTCGGTTTTTCGACCGACTTCATGCTCGACGCCGTGGTGCTGCCGTCACCGTACGCGTCTTCTTTCGGCCTGTTCCTCAATCTCGCCACTTCCGCATGGTTTGCGGCGGGCGGCGTGGTCGGGAGCCTCATGTCGGCCTGGCCGAAGAAGAAGGTCGAGGGTGAAGCCGCACTGCCCGCGGACATGAGCACGGCCTCGCTTCTCGGCGGCGGGCTCATCGCCGGCGATGCGATCGCTGCGCTGAGCGTCGGTCTCGTCGGGCTGCTCGCGGCAGTGTTCGCCTGACGCGATGCTTGGCGACTCGATCAAGCCGAGCACCATCGTCAGCTATCTCGATCAGTACGTGATCGGGCAGGACGATGCGAAGAAGATCGTCGCCGTCGCCGTCTACTCGCACTTCAAGAAAATCGCCCGCTCCCAGCGCGAACACGTCCGGATAACCAAGAGCAACCTGCTCCTGATCGGCTCATCGGGTACGGGCAAGACGCTGATGTGCGAGACGCTGTCGCGATTCCTCTCGGTGCCGTTCGTGACCGCCGAAGCGACATCGCTCGCGCAGACGCGCTACGTCAACGAGGAGATCGACGCCATCCTGTTGCGGCTTCTCGACAAGGCGAACGGCGACGTTGCCAAGGCGGAGAGCGGGATCGTATTCATCGACGAGATCGACAAGCTCAAGGCCAGCGACGGCACCCCGCGGGGCACGTCGGGGGAAGGCGTGCAGCATGCGCTGCTCAAGATCATGGAGGGCGCGCCGGTCAAGCTCGTCAACGGGCTGTATCTCGACACGACCAACGTGCTGTTCATCTGCGGTGGCGCCTTCGTCGGGTTGAACGAGATCATGGCCCAGACGCACGGCTACCAGTTCATCTCGACCACCGGGCTGGAGAACCAGAAGATCCTCGAGCGGCTGAACACGCGCGTGAAGCCGACCGATCTTTTCACCTACGGGCTGATTCCGGAATTCACCGGGCGGCTGCCGATCGTCGCGCACTTCCAGGATCTCACGCGCAAGATGCTGGTCCGGATCATGATCGAGCCGCGGGACTCGATTTATTCCCAGTTTCGCGAGATCTTCGCGAGCGAAGGAGTAGAGCTCACCATCGAGCCGATGGTCTTCGATCAGATCGCGGAGATCGCCTACGAGTACAAGACCGGGGCGCGCAGCCTGCGCGGCATCGTCGAGGAGTTGATCACCCCGATCCTCTTCGTCGTTCCCGACGACGAGTCGATCCGCAAGGTGCACATCAACTCGTTGTTTAGCGACCCGACCTTCATCCGCGCCACCTGAAGGGACCGGCCATGCATAGATGCTGGATCGGGATGCCGGCACGCGGCTGGCTTCCCGCGGCTGGGGCTGCGGGCGAGCTTGGTGTCGCCTGGCCGAGCTGCGGCGGTTGATGCGCGCGCCCGGGCAGGCCGAATCGGTGACCGCGTGGCTGCGTCTCGCCGTGAGCCTCGCGCTGTCGACGATCGGCGGTGTGGGCATGTGGTCGGTCGTAGTCGCGCTGCCTGCGGTGCAGGCGGAATTCGCGGTCGCGCGTGGCGAGGCATCGCTGCCCTACACGCTGACCATGATCGGCTTCGGGCTGTCGAGCATCGTCATGGGCCGACTCGCCGACCGCTTCGGGATCATGGTGCCGGTCATCGTCTGCACCGTCGCGATGACGCTCGGCTACACGGCTGCGGGAGCGGCGCCCACCCTCTGGCTCTACACCCTCGCGCAAGGATTGCTCATCGGCGCGGGCAGCGCAGCGACTTTCGCACCTCTGCTCGCCCACGTATCACTCTGGTTCGACCGCCGCCGCGGCATCGCGGTGGCCATCTTCGCGAGCGGCAACTACCTTGCGGGCACCGTCTGGCCGCCCATCGTGCAGCACTTCATACAGACCGCGGGCTGGCGCGACACGTATTTCGGGATCGGCGTGTTCTGCTTCGCCACGATGGTGCCGCTCGCCTTGCTGCTGCGGCGGCCGCCGCCGCTCGAGCTGGAGCTCTCCGGTTCGCGTGCGGCTCCCGCGGCCGCAGTTCACACGCTCGGGCTCTCGAGCGGCGCGTTGCAGGTCCTCCTCGTCGCGGCCGGGCTGTGCTGCTGCGTGGCGATGTCGATGCCGCAGGTACACCTGGTCGCCTATTGCAGCGACCTCGGCTACGGACCAGCTCGCGGCGCTGAAATGCTCTCGCTGATGCTTGCCGCCGGAATCGTCAGCCGCGTGAGCTTCGGGTTCATCTGCGATCGCATCGGGGGTCTGCGCACGCTGCTCCTCGGCTCGAGCCTGCAGGGGATCGCGTTGCTTCTCTTCCTGCCCTTCGACGGCTTGGTCTCGCTCTACATCATCTCCGCGCTGTTCGGCCTGTTCCAGGGCGGCATCGTGCCGTCCTACGCGATCATCGTGCGCGAATTCTTCCCCTCACGCGAGGCAGGCGCGCGGGTCGGCGCAGTGATCACGGCCACGCTCTTCGGAATGGCCCTCGGCGGCTGGATGTCCGGCGCCATCTTCGACCTGACGGGCTCCTACCGAGCCGCTTTCGTGAACGGCATCGTTTTCAACCTCATCAACGTCACGATCGCGCTCTTCCTGCTGCACCGTTCCACCGCGCGCCCAGCGTTCGCCTGACCCGCGAGGGTTACCGGGACAGCAACTGATCGGCAAGCGCCGTGAGGCTCGGCGCTGAGAAGTCGACCGGTACTCTCGCACGGCTCTCGCTTTTCCCCGGACCATCCTCGTCCGGACGCGCGATGAAGGCGGTGCGCAAGCCGAGCGCTGCGGCTGCTGCGAGGTCGTAGGAATGCGCCGCGACCATCATCGTTTCTGCGGGCAGGCAATCGAACGCGGCGGCGGCGGAAAGATAGACCACCGGCTTCGGCTTGTAGTCGCGCGCGTACTCGGCTCCGAGAATCGCGTCCCAGTGAAAGCCGTTGCGGCGCGCGAGGTCGACCATCGTCGAGACGTTTCCATTCGAGCAAGGAGCGATGCGAAAGCGGGCGCGCAAGCGCGAGAGTCCCTCCGGCACATCCGGCCAGGCGTCCAGCCGGTGCCACGCGAGGTTCAGCTCGACCCGGGTGGCCTCGTCCAGCTCGGCCAGCCCGAACGCGGGGAGGATTGCGTCGAGATTGCGCCGGTGCAGCGCGTCGAGCTTGGTGAATGGAAGCCGCCCGCTGCGCACCTCGTCCATCGCCGGCTGGTACTGCGCGCGCCAGGCGTCGGCGAAACCGAGCCAATCGATCGCCGCGCTGCGCGGCGCCAGAATCATTCGCGCTTCGCGCGCGATCGAGGTGCGCCAGTCGACGAGAGTACCGAAGACGTCGAAGAGAAGAGCTTTGATTTGCATAAATTTTCCGTTCAAGGTCGAACCCGAGCGAGCACTCGCTTGCGGGGGGCACCGCGTCGGGTTAATATGCCAACAGCATATCTCTCCCGGGCCACGCCGAGCGGCAACGCGTGTCTCGGGGCCGATCCCGACCAAAGCCCGATTATTTCATGCGCTCCGCCATCGCCTGCATCGTCGCCGCATTGACCTGGTGGCTTCTCGGAACTCCGGGTGCGCTGGCTCAGTGCCCGGTCTCGGTCCCGGTCGAAGGAGCACCGCCTCCCGCTCCGCTGCCGCTCTTCCCGCCGGACAACTGGTGGAATACCGATGTTTCCGCGGCGCCGGTCGACAGCTCGTCGGCGAGCTATATCGCGTTCATCAACAACGGCGGCACGCGTCATTTGCATCCGGACTTCGGCGGTGAAGTCTCTCCGGGCAGCACCGACATCTACGGCATGCCCTACGTCATCGTCGACGGCACTCAGGCGAAGCTCCCGGTCAGCTTCGACTACTGGGACGAGAGCGACGGTGTCGATTACTCGACCGGCCAGGGTCTTCCCTTCTATCCGATCCCCGCGCAGGCGGCCACTCAGTCGCATTGGGTTGAGGGCGGCGCGCCGGGCAACGTCGACCAGCGCAGCCAGGAGGACAGGCACCTTCTGATCATCGACTGCACCAACCGCACGCTCTACGAGCTGTACAACGTCTACTACGACACGGTGCACTCGCAATGGCTCGCCGGCTCGGGGGCCTTCTTCGACATGAAGACTGATAATCGCCGCCCGGACGGCTGGACGTCCGCGGACGCCGCAGGCCTCGCAATTCTTCCCGGGCTGGTGCGCTACGACGAAGCGTGGAATCCCGCCGTGACCGACATCGGCCACGCCTTCCGCGTCACGGTGCGCTCGACCAATGGCTACGTTTACCCGGCGTCGCATCGCGCGGGGTCTACGAGCGGTGCGCTTCCGATGGGGGCGCGGCTTCGGCTCAAGACCAGCGTAAACGGGCTCGATCCTGCGCTGCGCACCACCGACCCCAACGTGCAGAAGATCTTCCGCGCTATGCAGAAATACGGACTCATCGTCGCGGACAACGGCAGCGACATGTATATCACCGGGACGTTCGACACCCGCTGGGACAACGACATCCTCAACCCGGCTTTCTCGCTGCTCACCGCGAGCGATTTCGACGTGATCCAGCTCGGCTGGAAGCCGGCGAGCGGCGCGCCCGCGCTTGCGTCGATCAGCGCGAATCCGAATACCGTCACCGGAGGCGCGCCGTCGACGGGCACGGTAATGCTTACGGCGGCTGCTCCGACCAACGGCGCGACGGTGTCCCTGTCGAGCGCAAGCCCTGCCGTATCCGTGCCGGCGAGCGTCATGGTTGCAGCCGGTTCGAGCTCGGCCACATTCGCCATCACGAGCTTCGCCGTCGCCACCCAGACGCTGACGTCGCTGTCGGCAACCTACGCGGGCAGCACGAAGACGGCTACCTTCACCGTGAATCCGCCGGCGGCGGCTGCGCTCGCCGCGGTGAGCCTGAGCCCGACCTCCGTTACGGGCGGCAAGACCGCCACGGGGACGGTCACGCTCACGGGTCCGGCGCCATCGGGCGGCGCGCTCGTTGCGCTCGCCAGCTCCAGGGCGCGCGTGGCTGCAGTGCCCGCTTCCGTCACTGTGCCCGCTGGCGCCACCGCGGCGACATTCATCGTGACGACCCAGCGGGTCCCTGCGACCGCGTCAGTCAGGATATCCGCGACCTACTTAGGCGCCACCAAGACGGCGACACTAGGCCTAACGCGGAAATAGATCCTTCGCGTGCGGGCGTCGGTCTCGCTCTAGTGGGCCACCACCGGATCCTCGAAGAATTCGCGCATCAGGAAATCCTCCAGGGCGGCATTGTCGGGGAGCCGGGCCGATAGCGTGTAGTCCCGGTCGTGCTTCACCGATCTCCAGATGAACTCGTCTTTCGTCTGCTCGCGAATGAGCGCGATCATCCGCCGCACCACCGCGATGCGCATGTCGCTGTTGTTGCCCAGTCGAACTTCGATGATCTGCGGCGCAAGGCGCTGCATAGTCGCGTTCCAACCGTAGAATTCGAAAGCGGCGTCGTCGTAGGCCATGCGCTTGATCTGGAACACGCCGCCGGCCCGCTTCGTGTCCCGGGTCGCCACGCCCGTAGCTGGGGCGGGAAGGTTGGCTGCGATCGCGTCGTTGAGCCGGGGTTGGTCGCTGAGAGCCGGCGGTGCCCCTGATTCTGCCCGGCTGCGCTCAAGCCGCTTCGCCTGGATGTAGGACCAGAGGTCGCCCCCCGCCGCGGCATCGCGCGGCAATGGCATCGTGCCCGGTGCGGTCGTCTCGATCGGCAGGGTTGGTGGCGCCGGCGTTCCCTGGGGGGTTACGGCAGGGGGGGATGGCGCGGGCAGAGAAGCCTGAGAGTTCGCCGGTTGCTGCGGAGACAGCGGCCGCGCATGCCTTGCCGGCTGTACCGGTTGCATTCGCACTTGAGGCACCGCGACCGTTGGCGCGGGCGACACGGGCGCCGCCGCCGCGATGCGCACTTGAAGGCGTTCGCTCGCAGGCTTGTTGTCGTCTTCCCAGGACGCCAGGAGGTTCGTTCGCGGCAACCACAGGAGCAGCACTGCAAGGTGAAGCAGCAGCGAGACTGCCAGGGCCGGCCAGAACGCGGGCAGCGCAAACGCGACGACCTCGTTCCCGTAGCGCGGTTCGTCCGACCAGTGGCTCATCGATAAGAGGCAGCGGTAGCTGACAGGTCCAATCGGCCCGAAGCCGATGAGGCTTGAGATCGCACGGATGCTATACGAGACCTCTTGCGGCCGCTTTGTTCCCCGCTCTCCGCCGCGCCGACCGCTGCTAAGATAAGCGGGCGTCGGGTTTAGTCAAGTCACGCCGTGGTTACCGAACTGCTCTTCCGCGACGACGCCTATCTGAAGGAGGCTCGCGCGCGGGTCGTCGCCGTGCACGAGCGGGGAATCGAGCTCGATCGCACGATCTTCTATCCGCTGGGCGGCGGCCAACCGGGCGACACCGGAGTGCTTGCGCGCCCGAGCGGAGAGCGCATCGAAATCCGCGACACACGGAAGGGCGACGCGCTCGATACCGTGCTGCACGTTCCAGCGACGCCGGCACAGCACCTCGAAGTGGGCGAGGAGCTCGTGCTCGGCATCGATTGGGAGCGCCGCTATGCGCTCATGCGGCTGCATACGGCGCTGCATGTCATGTCCTGCGTAGTCGTCGCGCCCGTGACCGGCGGCAACATAGCGCCCGAGAAGGCACGCCTCGATTTCGACATCGAGATGAGCGCGCTCGACGCCGACCGGATCGAGCGCGAAACGAATGCGCTGATCGCCCGCGGCGTCGTGACGGCGAGCGAGTGGATCACCGACGAGGAGCTCGAGGCTCGGCCCGAGCTGGTGAAGACGATGAGCGTGAAGCCGCCGCGCGGCGCAGGTCGCGTGCGCCTGCTGCGGATTCCCGGCATCGATCTGCAGCCGTGCGGAGGAACCCACGTGCGCAATATCGCCGAGATCGGAGGCATTCGCGTGTTGAAGATCCGCAGCGAGGGCCGGCACAACAGGCGAGTGGAGATCGCGCTGGCGACGTGAACGCAGGAAACCTGTAGCTTCGAGGGCGACAGTATTGCGGATGCGACAGGCCTTGACCCTCTGGCGCTCCGCGAGGTAGCGTAGTCGCGCCGGCTTCGCTTCGTCACACTCATCTGCGGTGGCAGCCGCCACAGGAGGTCTCCCGATGAAAGCAGCAATCGCCTGGTCCGTCGCGCTCGCCTTGCTGGCCGCCGCGACCGCCGCCGCCGACCCCATCAAGGACGGGATCAAGGTGCGCATCGAGAGCACGCAGGCGCACTCAGACATGGCGCCAGGCACTTACGTCTGCGCCGCCGGGCATTTGCACGTCAAGGGAATCGTTGAGAACCTTGGCGGAGTTCCCGTCGGACGCGTCGAGGTCGCCGGTAAAGCATTCGACGCTGACGGCAAACTGCTCGGGACGGCGACGACTTCCACGAAACAGGCGGTGCTCAATCCCAGCGACAAGGCCGTGGTCGACCTCGAGTTCCTCAAGATCACGGGGCCGCTGGTGGATCAGGTGAAGAATGAGCAGCTCGAAGTCGTCGCCGTGGGTCCGAAGCCGTAGTGGCCGCGGCCGCCGTCACGAGGGCGGCGCGGATCGCGTGTCGAGGAGTTTGCGCGGCGTTGTGCGTTGGTTCACTCGCCGCCGTCGCAGAGGAGAAGCCGATGGGCCTCACTATCACATCGAGCGCCTTCGCCGCCAACGCGGCGATGCCTTCGCTGTACACCTGCGAAGGCAAGGACATCTCGCCACCGCTCGCATGGAGCGGCGCGCCCGCGGGGACCAAGAGTTTCGTGCTTATCGTCGACGACCCGGATGCGCCAGACCCCGCCGCGCCGAAGATGACGTGGGTGCACTGGGTGCTCTACGACATTCCTGCGACCGCGAGTAGGCTTCCCGAAGCGGTCAAGTCAGCGGCATTGCCAGCCGGCACGCGCGAAGGGATCAACGACTTCAAGCGCACCCGATACGGCGGGCCATGCCCTCCGGTCGGACGCCACCGCTATTTCCACAAGCTCTACGCGCTCGACGTGCTGCTGCCCGATCTCAATCGTCCCGACAAGGTTGCCGTGGAGAAGGCGATGCAAGGGCACGTCCTCGCCGAGGCAGCTCTGATCGGTACCTATCAACGGCGCTAGAACACCGACGATGCTCAAGATCTGGGGCAGAGACAACTCGGTCAACGTCCAGAAAGTTCTGTGGTGCTGCGAAGAGGCGCGCATCGCCTACGATCGCGTCGACGCGGGCGGCGCGTTCGGCGTGGTGAACACCTCCGAGTATCGCAAGCTGAACGGCAACCGCCTGGTGCCTACTATCGAGGACGACGGATTCGTGCTTTGGGAGTCGAACGCAATCGTTCGCTACCTTGCCGCGAAGCATGCGCGCGGGCGCCTGTGGCCTGACGATCCGATCTTGCGCGCGAGCGCCGACCGCTGGATGGATTGGCAGCAGACCACTTTCTGGCCCGCGATCCGGCCTCTGTTCCTGGGACTCGTCCGGACTCCGGTGGACAAGCGCGATCCGCGCGCCCTGGAGGACTCCCGCGTCAAAACGGCGGAGGTTCTCGAGATTCTCGACAACCAGCTTGCCTCGAACGCATTCGTGGCGGGCGATGACCTCACGGTCGGTGACATTCCGCTCGGCTGCGCCATCTGGCGCTGGATGGCGCTGCCGATCGAGCGGCCCGCGCGGCCCCACGTACAGCGCTGGTTCGATGCGCTGGCCCAGCGACCCGCCTACAAGGCGGTCGTCATGCGGCCGCTGACTTGACAGGGGCGCACGGCCGGCAAGACGCGCTCGGGGCACGATCGAAATGAGCCCGGGCACGGAGCAGCTCCTCTCGCCGGCGATGGTGGGGACCGTGACCGCCATCATCGTGCTTGCCGGGCTCGCTCACGGGACGCTGGGTTTCGGCTTCCCGCTCATCTCCACTCCGCTCGTCGCGTTGCTCGCGGACGTCAAGACCGCCGTGCTGGTGACCGTGCTGCCGAACATCGTCGTGAACACCATCAGCATTCTGCGCGGCGGCAATTGGCGCGAGAGCATCGGTCGCTACTGGCCGCTCGCGGCGTGGGTGGTGATCGGCACGCTGCTCGGCTCCCGGCTTCTGCTCACCGTGCCCCATGAGCCGCTGCAGCTGCTTCTCGCAGCGATGATCGTCGTGTTCCTGCTCCAGGAGCGGTGGGGACGGCTCGACTGGTCGTGGGCCAAGCGCAGGCCTCATCTCGCCGCGTTCGTCTTCGGCACGGCCGCCGGTGTGCTGTCGGGAGCGGTCAACGTGGCGCTGCCGCCGCTAGTGATCTATCTGATGACGCAGGGCCTCGCGCCGGTCGTGCTCACGCAGACGCTCAATATGTGCTTCATCGCCGGCAAGACGGTGCAGGCGCTCGCGCTCGGGATAAGCGACGCGATGAGCCAGAGGCTCCTCTACGCCTCGCTGCCGCTCGTGCCTCTGGCGGCGGTCGCCGTCTACGCCGGCATGCGCGTCCAGTCGCGCATCGGCGCGGAAGCGTACACGCGGCTGCTACGCCTGGCGCTGGGCGCGATTGCCGCGGCGCTCGTCGCGCAGGTCGCTTGGACGACGTTCGGGCCCTGGTTGCGGACCCGTTAGACGGAAAGGCAGGCGGTAGGGAATGTCGCCAGACTTCGAGAACGCTTCGCGTATCACTGGCCGTCGACCGCAACTACCCGAGCAGGCGGCGCGCCTCGGAGTCGTCCCAGCGGTCTGCGTAGCGGGCGAATTCCTCGACGAACGCGCCGTCGTCCGCGCTTGAAAG
>Ga0187777_10002462_pt1 | contig 11843 bp, 9 predicted proteins | sample 1015_Q2_SP5_10_M_FD_132416 | JGI IMG/M metagenome (GOLD analysis project Ga0187777, IMG submission 132416) | Tropical peat soil microbial communities from peatlands in Department of Meta, Colombia - 1015_Q2_SP5_10_MG | ecosystem: Environmental > Terrestrial > Soil > Wetlands > Peat | place...
CGAGCGCCGCGATCTTGCGGAACTCGGAGATGCCGCCCACCTTGGTGATGCTCGGCTGGAGGATGTCGGCGGCGTGCTGGGCGATGATCTCGCGGAAACCGTAGAGGGTCGACTCGTTCTCGCCGAGGGCCACCGGCGTCTCGGTGGCCGCGGCCACCCGGGCCAGCCCCGCGTAGTCCTCGGGCGGCCATACCGGCTCTTCGAGCCAGAAGAGCCGGTATGGCTCGAGATCACGAGCCATCGCGATGGCCTCGACCGGCGTCCACGGGCAGTTGGTATCGAGCATCAGCTCCACGTCCGGGCCGACCGCCTCGCGGGCCGCGCGCACCGAGGCCACGTCGGTCTGGTGGAGCTTGAGCATGCGGAAGCCGCGGGCCACGAAGTGGCGGCAGGCACCCGCGACCGCCTCCGGCGTGTCGTAGCGCAGCAGGCTCGCGTAAGCGGGCAGCTGGGTGCGCAGCGCGCCGCCCAGCAGCTCGTACACCGGCGCCCCGTGCACCTTGCCGAGCAGGTCCCAGAGCGCGATCTCGACCCCGCTGATCGCGAACATGCCGAGCCCGCGACGTCCGTAGATCATCGTGCCGCGGTGCATGAGGTCCACCACCGCCTCGATGCGCAGCGGGTCCTGGCCCACGATCAGTGGCGCGAGGCTCTCCTCGATCACGCTCACCACCGCGAGCGGCGCCCCGTAGGCGAAGGCCTCCCCGAGCCCGGCGACGCCCTCGTCGGTGTGCACGCGCACGAAGATCTGCTTGCGGGTGCCGCCGGTCCAGGGCGACGGCGGGTTCATCGGCATGAGCGGGATGGCGAGCGGGACGGCCTCGACTGCGGTGATCTTCATGATGGTCAGGCTCCATAGTCGAGCGGCTCGGAAGGAAGCGGACGCCTCACGCGCAGGGCCTCGAGGACGCCGGGATCGAGGTGGCCGAGGAAGTCGTGCCAATCCTTGACGCCGTGGACCCAGTGGGTGAGCCACCGCTCGAATCCCTCCACGGTGCGACTCTCGTCGTGGAAGCGGTGGAAGAAGTCGTGCTGGCGGCGGTAGTGACCCTGCACCGGCGAGGGGAAGGCGCCGAACGGCTCGTGCACGACGGCGGCGACCTTGAAGGCCGGGATCAGCACGAGGCCCGGATCGCTCAGGATGCGCGCGCGCGGCCGGATCTCCTCGGCGACCAGGATCACCCGCTCGGCCGCCGAGGCGGCCTGGCGGCTCACCCCGAGCGTGCCCCAGAGATGCGCGTGACCGTCCTCGTCGGCGCGCTGCACGTGGAGGATGGTCACGTCGGGGCGGATCGCGGGCACGAGCAGGAGCGCGTCGCCGGACCAGGGATCGGTCGACGTCTTGAGCGTCGGGTTCGATCGGGGCAGGTCGGTCCCCAGCAGCGAGCGCGTCGGGAGATACGGCACGCCCAGGGCCGCGGCCTGCAGCGCGAAGGCGATCGTGAGGTTCGAGTGGTCCAGCACCTCCAGCGGGGCGGGGACCTGCTTCTCGACGGCCCGGCGGTAGTTGTGTCCGAGCCCGGCGCTCACGTTGCCGACCCAGGCGGCGATCACGCGCCGCGCGCAGCCAGCCCCGATGAGCTGATCGAACAGCATGTCCGAGATCGGGCCGATCAGCGTGAGGTCGCGGCGGCGCTGGCGGATCAGCTCGTGGCCGGCCGCGAACGGGATGAGCGCCTCGAGCGCCGCCCCCATGCAGATCGAGGCGCCGTCGGGCACGAAGCGCTCGATCGCCTCGCGCATGGTCATGACCTTCGATGGCACCCGGTCATCTTACCGCGCTTGACAACGGGCAGACGGCTGCCCTAAGCCCGTTCCGTGACCCTCGCTCAGATGCTCGAGCAGGCCGCCCTGCGCTGGCCCTCGACCGACGCGGTCGTCGACGGGCCGCGGCGGCTCACCTACGCGGAGTTGCTGGATCAGGCGCGACGGCTGGGAACGGGCTTCACGCGCCTCGGGGTCGGCAAAGGTGACCGCGTCCTGATCGTGCTCAAGAACCGCGTCGAGCACGTGCTCGCCTACTGGGCGCTCCAGATGATCGGCGGCGTGCCCACCCCCGCCGGCTTCCGGCTCGCCGCGCGCGAGCTCCAGTACATCCTCGAGGACTGCGGGGCGGACGTGATCCTGTGTGAGCCGGCCACCGCGGCGGCGGTGGGCGAGGCGGTCGGCGCTCGGCCCGTCCGCCTCGTGTTCGTCGGCGACGACGGCCCACCGGGAGCCCTGCCGTTCGCCGAGCTGCTCGCCGCCGGGGGAGCGGCGGCCGAGTCTCGGGTCGGGGAGGGCGATCTCTCGCTGATCCTCTACACCTCCGGGACCACCGGGCGCGCCAAGGGCGTGCCCCGCACCCACAAGAACCACGTGGCGGGCGCACTCGCCCACGTCATCCAGTGCGGCTACGGCTGGCTCGAGCGTACGCTCGGCGTGATGCCGCTCTACCACACGATGGGCATTCATTCGCTCACGAGCATGGCCGCGGTGAACGGCTGCTTCGTGTGCCAGACCGACTGGAGCGCGGAGGGCGCGCTCGCCCTGATCGAGTCGGAACGCCTCACCGCGCTCTACCTGATTCCCACGCTGTTCTACGATCTCGTTCGCGCGCCCGGCTTCACGCCGGACCGCGTCGCGTCCGTGCGCAAGCTCGCCTACGCGGGGGCGCCGATGCTGGCGCCGCTCACCCGCGCCTGCGTCGAGGCGTTTCACCCCGACGTATTCGTGAATCACTACGGCTCGACGGAGATCTACACGTTCTCGGTTCGTCCGGCGGTCGGCGCCAAGCCGGGGTGCGCGGGCCGGCCCGGCGTCCATGGCTCGCTCCGGGTGGTGACGGCCAGCCTCGAGCGCCGAGTGGAACCCGACGAGACGGTCGCGCCGGGCGAGAAGGGCGAGATCATCGCGTCGCTCGAGTCGGACGAAGCCTTCCGTGGGTACTGGAAGCGGCCCGACGCCGACGCGCGGGCGCTGCGGAGCGGCTGGTACTTCACCGGCGACATGGGCTACCTCGACGCCGAGGGCGAGCTGTTCGTCTCCGGGCGCGTCGACGACATGATCATCACCGGAGGCGAGAACGTCCACCCGGTCGAGGTCGAGGACGCGCTCGCCCGCCACCCGCTCGTGCGGGACGTGGCGGTGATCGGCGAACCGGATGAACGCTGGGGCGAGAGAATAGTCGCGTTCGTGGTGCCCGGCGCCGCCACGCTCACCGCCGCCGCGCTCGACCAGCACTGCCGTGAGTGTGGTGACCTCGCGAACTTCAAGCGACCTCGGCGGATCGTCTTCGTGCGGGAGATCCCGAAGACGGCCTCCGGCAAGATCCTTCGCCGCCTCCTGCGGGAGGGGCACTACACGGAGGCTCACCGATGAGTGAATTCTTGAAGGTGGACCGGCGCGGCGCGATCGCTACGCTGTCGATCGACCGCCAGCCCAAGATGAACACGATGACGGTGGCGATGCGCAACGAGTTTCCCGGCATCTTCCGGGATCTGGAGGCCGACGAGGCGGTCCGCGTCGTCGTCATCCGCGGTGCGGGCGGCAAGGCCTTCAGCGCCGGCGGCGACGTGGCCGAGTTCCTGACCCTGGCCCCGGCCGATCTCGAGCTGTGGGGCGACACGCTCACCTCCGCGGAGCGCTGCCGCAAGCCGGTGATCGCGGCCATCGACGGCTTCACGATGGGAGCGGGCCTCGAGCTGGCGGTCGCCTGCGACTTCCGCATCGCCACGCGGCGCTCCGAGTTCGCGTTCCCCGAGGTCCGGCTCGGGATGATCCCGGGTAGCGGCGGCACCCAGCGGGCGCTGCGCCTGGTGGGGATGACGCGGGGCAAGCTGTTCATGATGACCGGGCAACGGATCAACGCGGAGCGCGCGGAGGCGTGGGGACTCATCACCCAGGCGGTGGCCAACGACGGGCTGGACGAGGCGGTCGCCGGGCTGGCGAACGAGCTGGCGGAGCGTCCGCCGCTCGCGCTGCGCACGCTCAAGATGGTGCTGAACCGGGGCGCCGACGCGCCGCTCGACACCGCCCTCGAGCTGGAGCGGAAGGCCTACGCGTGGCTCCGCTCCACCCACGACTACACCGAAGGCGTGACGTCGTTCCTCGAGAAGCGGCCGCCGAAGTACATCGGTCGATGACCGGCGAGCCGTCGGGCTGGATCGGCCGGCGCGTCCCCCGCCTCGAGGACGCGCGCCTGCTCACCGGGCGCGGCCGGTTCATCGACGACCACCCGCCGACCGGGGATCTCCACGCCGCGGCCATCGTGCGCTCGCCGCACGCCCACGCTCTCATCCGCGGTTACGACGTCTCGGCCGCGCTGGCGATGGAGGGCGTGGTCGGGGTGGTCACCGGGCAGGACGTGTCGCGCCTCACCCGTCCGTTTCCGGTGGGCGTGACCGCGCCCGTACAGTACTACTGCGCGGCCACCGACAAGGCCCGCTTCGTGGGGGAGCCGGTGGCGGTGGTGGTCGCGCGCAGCCGCTACCTGGCCGAGGATGCGGCCGAGGCCGTGATCGTCGACTACGAGCCGCTGCCCGCGGTGGTCGACGTCGAGCGTGCGCTCGAACCCGACGCGCCGGTCCTCCACGAGGCGGTGGGGACCAACCTGGCCGGGCACCGACGGCTCGTCTACGGCGATCCCGATCGGGCGTTCGCGGAGGCCGACGTGGTCGTGCGGGAGCGCTTTCGCTTTCCGAAGTACGCCTCGACACCGATCGAGACCTACGGGGTGATCGCCCGCTGGGATCCCGCGGAGGAGACGTACACCGTCTGGTCGAACTTCATGGGGCCCTTCGTGATGCACGGGCTCACCGCCCGAGCGCTCGGGGTGCCCGAGAACCGGTTGCGCTTCGTCGTGGCGCCGGACATCGGCGGCAGCTTCGGGATCAAGTCGAGCCTCTACCCCTACATCACCCTGATCGCGCTGGCCGCCCGGCGGATCGGCGTGCCGATCAAGTGGATCGAGGACCGGCGCGAGCATCTCCTGGCCTCGTCGAGCGGCACGGACCGCGTCGCCCACCGCGAGCTGGCGGCCCGCAAGGACGGGACCGTGCTCGGCATGCGCTACCGCTGGCTCGACAACGTCGGGGGCTACGTGCGCAGTCCCGAGCCCGGGTGCAGCTTCCGCCCCACCGGCAACTTCGTCGGACCCTACCGCTTCCAGCACCTCGAGGTGGAGGCCTCGGTGGTGATGACCAACAAGAGCCTTACCGGGCCGAACCGCGGCTACGCGTGCGGCCATCTCTACTTCGAGACCGAGCGCATGATGGACCTGCTGGCGCAGCGCCTCGGGCTCGACCCGGTGGAGCTGCGCCGGCGCAACCTGATCCGCGGCCCGTTTCCCTACCGGACCCCCACGGGCGGTCTCTACGACAGCGGCGACTACGCGGCCGTGCTCGACCGCGCGGTCGATCTCGCGCGCTACGCCGAGCTGCGCCGCGAGCAGGCGGTGGCCCGGGCGGCCGGGCGCCTGTTCGGCATCGGCGTCGCGCTCGCGGTCGATCCGTCGGTCTCCAACATGGGCTACGTGGCGATCGCGCTCGATCCGCAGCTCCGCTCGAAGCCCGAGTACCTGCCCAAGTCGGGTGCCGTCGACTCGGCCACGATCAAGGTGGACCCGCAGGGGCGGGTCACCGCGATCCTCGGTACGGCGCCCCAGGGGCAGGGGCACCAGACGGTGGTAGCCCAGATCGTCGCCGACGAGCTCGGGCTCGCGCCCGGGGACGTCACGGTGGTGGACGAGATGGACACGCTGACGCGCTACTGGTCCATCTCCTCGGGCACCTACTCCAGCCGCTTCGGCTCGGTCGGCACGAGCGCGGTCGCCCTGGCCTGCCGGAAGCTGAAGACCAAGCTCACGGAGTACGCCGCGCATCTGATGGACCGGCCCGCCGACCAGCTCGAGTTCAGAGACGGCGGCGTGAGGGCGATGACCGGCAAGGGTGCGTCGTACTCGCTGCGCGACCTGGCCGGGCGAGCCCACTGGCACCCCACGTCGCTGCCGGAGGGCATGGAGCCGGGGCTCCAGGCGACCGCGCTGTTCGGGTTCCCCGAGGCGCAGCCGGTTGACGAGCACGACTGCGTGAACTCCTCGAACACCTACGGCTTCATCGCGGAGATCATGGCGGTGGAGGTGGATTCCCAGACCGCCGCGATCAAGATCCTGCGCTACGCGACGGTCCACGACGCCGGCACCATCATCAACCCGATGATCGCCGAAGGGCAGATCCACGGCGGGGCCCTCCACGGGCTCGGCGGCGCGCTCCTCGAGGAGCTCTCGTACGACGAGGCGGGCCAGCTCCTCACCGGCACCTTCATGGACTACCTGGTGCCGACCGCATCCGAGGCGCCGGTGATCGACATCGCCCACGTGGTCTCGCCCTCGCCGCTGACGCCGCTCGGCTCCAAGGGCCTGGGCGAGTCCAGCTCCATGACGGTGCCGGCGGTGATCGCCAACGCGGTGAGCGACGCGCTGGCGCCCCTCGGCGTGGGAATCACGGAGCTGCCCATGTCGCCGACTCGCCTGTGGGAGCTGATCGAGCACACCCGGAGGACGGGCCACCCCGCATGAAGCCGCCCCGCTTCGCCTATCACGCTCCGGGAAGCGTGGACGAGGCCGTCACTCTCCTCGGCCGCTACGGGGGTGAGGCCAAGCTGCTCGCGGGAGGCCAGAGCCTCGTCCCGTTGCTCAACTTCCGCCTGAGCCGGCCGGCCGCGCTCGTCGACCTGAACCGGATCGCGGCCCTCGCCTACGTGCGCGAGGACGGCGCCCACGTCCACGTCGGGGCCATGACCCGCCAGCGAACGATCGAGTTCTCCCCGATCGTCCGGCGCCGGCTGCCGTTGCTGGCCGAGGCCACGACCCTGGTGGGCCATCTGCCGATCCGAACGCGCGGCACCATCGGCGGCAGTCTCGCCCACGCCGATCCCTCGGCGGAGTACCCGGCCGTTCTCACCGCGCTCGACGGACAGGTGGTCGTCCGCGGACCCCGTGGCGAGCGGACGCTGACCGCCGGCCAGCTGTTCCAGGGATATCTGACGACCGCCCTGGCCGCGGACGAACTGCTCGTCGAGGTGCGGCTGCCGGCCATGCCCGACGGCGCCGGCTTCGCCTTCGAGGAGCTCAGCCGGCGCCACGGCGACTTCGCGATCATCGGCATCGCCGCGATGGTCGTACGCACGGATGGCGGCGGCTGCGCGGCGGCCCGCCTCGCGACCGCCGGCGCCGGACCGGTGCCCGTCCGCCTGCGCGCCGCCGAGGAGATCCTGGAGCGGGACGGGCTCTCCGACGCAGCGATCGAGGCCGCCGCGAGCCGGGCCGCGGAGCTGGTCGATCCCCCGTCCGACCTCCACGCCTCTGCCGCCTACCGCCGCAATCTCACTCGTGTGCTCACCGGCCGCGCCCTTCGCCGTGCCATCTCCACCTCGAATACCCTCTCTCCCGCCTCGGGGAGAGGGCAGGGTGAGGGGCCCTTAGAGGGTGAGGGGCCCTTAGAGGGTGAGGGGCCCTTAGGGTGAGGGGCCCCTTCATGTCGGATACGGTCCCCATCCACCTCACGGTCAACGGCCGGCCGCGCGAAGGCCGCTGCGAGCCACGCAAGCTGCTGGTGGACTTCCTCCGAGAAGATCTGCAGCTCACCGGCACCCACGTCGGCTGCGAGCACGGCGTCTGCGGCGCATGCACCGTGCTGTTCAACGGCGAAGCCGCCCGCTCATGCCTCATGCTCGCGATCCAGGCCGACGGCGCGGAGCTGACGACGGTGGAGGGTCTGGCGACGGGGGACCGGCTCCATCCGCTCCAGGAAGCATTCCGGGAGCACCACGCGCTCCAGTGCGGCTTCTGTACCCCGGGCATGCTGCTGACCGCGGTGGACCTGCTGCGGGTGAATCCCGGCGCCGGAGAGGACGACATCCGCCACGGGCTCTCCGCCGTCCTGTGCCGCTGCACCGGGTACCTGAACATCATCGCGGCCGTCGCGGCCGCGGCGCGCCGGGTCAGTCGAAGCTGACGATCTCGACCCAGTTCGAGCCCTTGCCCGTCGGGTACTTCTCGCGCAGCGCCAGAGCGCCGGTCGCCGGATCGATGGCGTAGACCGAGATCGTCTCCGACTTCTCGCCGGACACGATCAGGGTGCGGCCCGTGGGATCGATCGCGAACCCGCGCGGCTGACTCTCGGTCGGCGTGCTCGAGAGATACGTCAGCTTGCCGGTGGCCCTGTCCACGGCGAGCGCGCCGATGGAGCTACTGGTCCGCTCGGCCGCGTAGAGGAACTTGCCGTCCGGCGTGAGGTGCAGGTCCGACGCCCAGACGTCGCTGTCGACGTTGCGCCCGGGGGAAGGACGCGGGGCGCCGGGCACGAGCCTGGTGTCGGAAGGCAGCGCGGAGGCCGAGCCGACCTCGGTCAGCAGGCCGGTCTTCGCGTCGAGCGACAGGGTCGTCACGGTCGCGGTCAGCTCGTTGAGCAGGTAGGCGAATCGGTTGTCGGGCGACATGATGATGTGGCGCGGGCCGGAGCCGGCCTTCATCTGCACGACCGGCGGCGTGTTCGCGGTCAGCCGGCCGGTCCTCGCGTCGAAGCGGAACTGGAAGATCTGGTCGGTGCCCAGGTGAGGCACGAAGACGAAGCGGTTCGTGTTGTCGGTGATGATGGAATGCGCGTTGCGGGCGGTCGGGATCACCTGCTTGGGATCGGAGACCGCTCCGTCCTTCCCGATCGCGTTGACGCTGATCAGGTTGCCGCCGTAGGACGCCCCGAGCAGAAAGCGCCCGGTCTTGTCCACCCGGATGTACGGGAAGCTCTCCGCGAGGGCCGCGCTCGATCGCCTGCTCAGCGCGCCGCTCTTCGGGTCGACGGCGAAGGTGATCACGGTGAAGGGCTTCGAGCGCACCGCGGCGAAGAGAAAGCGCCGGTCGGGGCTCACGCTCAGCGGCATCACCGGCTTCCCGGCCTCGATCTTCGCTCCGGGCCGCAAGGTCCCGTCGGGCAGCAGCGTGTACGTCCCGATGTCGCCGTCCTCGGCGTTCGACACGTAGACGAAGGTGGCCGCGTGGGCGCCGCCCGCGATGCTCATGGACGTCGTCAGGATGATGCCACCGATCAGGGCGTGAAGGAATCTCATTCGCGGTCTCCTCGGCGCGGAGAGTCTCACGCGCCGCGATCGAGCGAGGCCGCGTACTCCGCCCACGTGTTGACGTCGAGCGGGGAGGGACGATCGATCGCGACCGCGCGGACGTCTTCCGGGCGCGCGTCGACGAGCTTCCAGGCTGCCTTGTCGCCGCGCAGCGCGGCCAGCGACTCGAAGAGGGCGCGCACGAAGATTAGCGGGTGACCGAGGCGGCCGCGATACGAGGCGAGCATGATGGGCGAGCGGGCGCGTCGCCACTCCTCGGCCACCAGGTCGACCACCGCGCGGTCGAGGCCCGGCTGATCGCCCAGCAGCACGGCGACCGCGTCCGCCCGAGGATCCACCGCGGAGAGACCGGTCCGATAGGAGGTCGCGCAGCCCTCGGTGAACTCCGGGTTCTCCACGACCGTCGCCGCACCGAAGTGGACCTGGCGCCGCACGTCCGAGGCCGCACCGCCGATCACCACCACGACCTGGTCCAGGCCGGCCGCCGCGCACGTCTCGGCGACGACGTGGCCGAGCATGGTGGTCTGGCCGAAGGGGAGGAGCTGCTTGGGCTGGCCGAGACGGGTGGACGCGCCGGCGGCGAGGATCAGCCCGGCGACGAAGGGCCTCATCCGGCGAGCGCGGACGCGTAGCGCGCCGGGTCCGCGTCGAACGTCTCCTTGCAACGCGGGCAGCAGAAGTAGACGGCGCGGCCCGCCCAGTCGGAGCGATGGCGCGCGGTCGCGATCTCCACGGTCATCCCGCAGATCGGGTCCTTCGACTCGACCGCCATCGTGGCGGCGGTCACGACCTCGATCGACTCGGGCTTGCGGCTGTGGCGCACGTGGATGATCTCGGCGAGGATGCTGACCGCGATCTCCTCCGGGGTGACCGCGCCGATGTCGAGGCCGGCGGGTGCCTTGAGGCGGTCCAGGTCCGCGGCCGGCACCCCGCGGTGCCGCAGCGTCTCGACGATGGAGGCCGCGCGCTTGCGGCTGGCCACCAGGCTGATGTAGCGGGCCGGCGTGCCGAGCACCCGGGTGAGCGCGTCCTCGTCCAGCTCGCCATGGGTGGCCACCACCACGGAGGCGTCGGGCCCGAGAGACAGGCCGCGCAGCGCGGTGGTCACGTCGGACTCGCCCACCACGCTGACCGCGTAGCCGGAGGACTCGGCGAGCGTGGCCAGGGTCTCGATCACTGGCCCGTGGCCGACCAGCAGCAGCGATGCCTTCGGGAGGAACGGCTCCACGTAGATCTCCAGCGTGCCTCCGCTGTGGCACGTCATCGGAAAGTGCACGATCCCTTCGGTGCGGGAAGGGTCCCGGCCGCCCTCGCCGACCAGGACCACGAGCCGCGGCCGGCCGTCACGGAGCGCCGCGAGCGCCTCCTTCGCCACCACCGGCTCCGCGCACGCCCCCCCGACCCAGCCGGTGACGCTGCCGTCCGGGCGAATCAGCGCCTTGGCCCCGGGCTTCGCCGACGTCGGCCGCTCGCAGCGGACCACCGTGGCGAGCGCGAAAGGCTCGCCGCGCGCGCGAAGGTCGGCGGCGAGCGTCAGGAGATCTTGCAATCGCGGTCTCCCGTGAGGGCGGACAGTCTGGACGGCTTGTTCTGATTGGGGGGGAGCGGCGCCGCTCCCCCCCCAAGCCCCCCCAGCGCATGTTCAGCTCCCGTGGCGCCCGGTCTCACGCACTCGGCTCTTTCCGGTCTCGCGACCGCTACTCCGTCACGCCTTTTTCGCGCAGGAGGCGCCACACCTTGGGTGGCGTGATCGGGATGTCGACGTGCCGCACGCCCAGGTGCCAGAGCGCGTCCACCACCGCGTTGGCGATCGCGGCGGGCGCGCCGACCGTGGCCGATTCGCCGACGCCCTTGGCCCCGATAGGATGGTGCGGTGACGGAGTCACCGTGTGGCCGGTCTCCCACTTCGGTGTCTCCACCGCGGTGGGAAGCAGGTAGTCGATGAAGCTGCCGCCCTGCACGTTGCCGATCTCGTCGTAGGAGATCTCCTCGAAGAGCGCCGGGGCGAAGCCCATCGTCAGGCCGCCGTGCACTTGCCCCTGGACGATCATCGGGTTGATGATGTTGCCGCAGTCGTCGATGGCCACGAACCGCCGCACCTTCACCTCGCCGGTCCCCTTGTCGATGTCGACCACGCAGATGTAGCTGCCGAACGGGTAGGTGAGGTTGGGCGGATCGTAGTAGCTGACCGCCTCGAGCCCGGCCTCCATGCCCTGCGGGTGATTGGTGTACGCCGCGAACGCGACGTCCTGGATCGTCTTGGAACGATTGGGCGCGCCCTTGACCGAGAACTTCCCGGGCTCGTAGACGAGATCTTCGGGCGCCGCCTCCAGAAGGTGGGCCGCGATCTTGCGGGCCTTGTCCAGGACCTTTCTGGAAGCGATGGCGGCGGCCGCGCCGGCCACCGGCGTGGAGCGGCTCGCGTAGGTGCCGAGCCCGTAGGGCGCGGTGTCGGTGTCGCCCTCCTCGATCTGGATGTCCTTGGCCGGGATGCCGAGCTCCTCGGCCAGGATCTGGGCGTAGGTGGTCTCGTGGCCCTGCCCCTGCGACTTGGTGCCGAAGCGGGCGATGGCCTTGCCGGTGGGGTGGATGCGGATCTCGCAGCTGTCGAACATCTTGAGCCCGAGGATGTCGAAGTGCTTCGACGGCCCGGCGCCGATGATCTCGGTGAAGCTCGAGATGCCGATGCCCATCAGCTCGCCGCGCTTGCGCTTCTCGGCCTGCTC
>Ga0187777_10002463_pt1 | contig 11838 bp, 9 predicted proteins | sample 1015_Q2_SP5_10_M_FD_132416 | JGI IMG/M metagenome (GOLD analysis project Ga0187777, IMG submission 132416) | Tropical peat soil microbial communities from peatlands in Department of Meta, Colombia - 1015_Q2_SP5_10_MG | ecosystem: Environmental > Terrestrial > Soil > Wetlands > Peat | place...
CCGACCAGCGCGTCCAGCTGCACGGCACCTCGCCGGAGGACGTCGAGCTCGCGCGAGGTCGCAACGAGCACGTTCGCGCGCCGCGCGCGACGGAGTGCGTCCTCGTCGCCCGCGATGAAGAAGACGGCGTCGGCGTCGACGAGCTCGTGCCACGGCAGCGAGTCGTCGTTCCCACGAGGTCGCAGCTTCCTCCCCACCGTCGTGATCGTGCGCTCGTGCATCTCGTCGACGTGCGTGAACGCCCAGCGTTGGTCACGGCGAACGACCTCGGCATGAACCCGGACACCGAGAGACTCAAGCTCCTGTCGAGAGCGACGTCCGATCTCGTCGTCCCCGAGCGCCGTAAACAGGACCGCTTCTCCGGCGAGCAGCGCCAACTGGATCGCTGCAACCGCTCCGCCGCCGCCCACCTGCTCCCAGTCCTCCGCCGAATGCGCGATCTCTCCTGCCGACGGCATCCGGTCGACTCGGCAGAAGCGGATCCACTCGACGTGCCCGACGACCGCGACGCGCATCGCCCGCCAGTCTCACAGATCGCCGTTCCGCAGCGTTGAATATCGACGTGGAGGCGATCCCGCCGTTCGAGACGTTCTACGAGGAGCACCGGAGCCTCGTGCTCGCGGTGCTCCGCAAGCGGCTCGGTCGCGAACGGGCGGACGACGCTTTCCAGGAGACGTTCCTCCGGGCGCTCGCTGCCTACGGACGACTCCGCAACGCCGAGAACCTCCGCGCCTGGGTGCTGACGATCGCCGAGCGCGTAGCGATCGACACGTACCGACGGATCCGGCCGACCGCCGACGTGCCGGAGCTCTCACACGAGGACGCACGTCCCGCCTACGAGGATCTCGGCGAGCTCACCGACGGACTTCCCGCGACGGAGAGGGCGGCAGTCGTCCTCCGTTACGGGTACGACCTCACCTACGACCAGATCGCAGCTGCGCTCGGCTCGAATGCGACTGCTGCCCGACAAGCAGCGTCTGCGGGCGTGCGGCGCCTGCGTGCCAGGAGCACACCATGACCGTCACACCTGATCTCGACAACCGCTTCCGCGACGCTGCTGCACGGCTCGGGCTGCTGGACGCCGCCTTCGACGTCCTCGAATCGCCGCTCGGTGAGCTGCTCGTCGCCGCCACCGACCGCGGGCTGCTTCGCATCTCCTACGACCCCGACCCGAATGTCGAGCTCGAGCGGCTCGCCCGGCTCGCCGGGTCGCGGGTGCTGCGGGCACCCCGAGCGGTCGATCTCGTGCGGCGCGAACTCGACGAGTACTTCGACCAGCGCCGCAGCGTCTTCGACCTCGCGCTCGACCTGCGCGGGCTGACGTCGTTCAGCACGCAGGTTCTCGGAGAGCTGGCGCGCGTCCCGTACGGGCACACGGCGACATACGGCGAGCTCGCCGCTCGAGCGGGCCGACCCGGCGCGGCGCGTGCGGTCGGGACGATCATGAACCGGAACCCCGTTCCGATCGTCCTCCCCTGTCACCGAATCGTCGGGGCGAGCGGTGCACTGGTCGGCTACGGCGGCGGACTCGACCGCAAGGAACGGCTCCTCCGCCTCGAGGGCGCTCTGCTGATCTAGCCCCTCGAGTCCGAGATCGCGGTTGCCGCCGTCACGGATCCGGCGAGCGCCAGCATGACCGCAACCGCCATCCCGGCCCGAAAGGCGCTCACGGATGCGTGCCGGAGCGCAAGGCCGACGGCGTCCGGGTCGAACGGCGTTTGCCCGGTCGCGGCGGTCGAGCGATCGAAGACGACGGTGACGACGAGTCCGATGACCGCGACGACGACGAGACCGCCCACCCGAGCAACGGTCTGGTTCACACCGGAGGCGATCCCGGCGAGCTCGCTCGGCGCTGACGCGATCGCCGTCGCGGTGATCGGCGCGACGAACATCGCGAGCCCGAGAGCAAACAGCGCGAGCCCGGGGACACCGAGCGTCCAGGCCTCGTGCTGCGAGCCCATGCGCGACATGAGCGCGATCCCGACCGCGATCAACGCCGGCCCCAACGCAAGCAGCCGACGAGGTCCGACGCGGTCGGCAATCGCAGCGAACCGCGGCGAGAGCACCGCCATCACGAGGCTGATCGGAGCAAGCGCAGCGCCCGCCTCGACCGGCGTGAAGCCGAGGAACTGCAGATAGAGCGGGACGAAGACGAGGAAACCGCCGAGCGCCGCGTAGACGAGGAAGGTGACCACGTTCGCGGCGCCGAGGTTCCGGTAGTGGAAGAGCCTCGGCGGCACCAGGGGCGTACGTGCGCGCAACGACCAGACGACGAACGCCGGCAGGAGCACGGCGGCCAGGAGCGCAGCAGGCCACACTGCTTCGAACCCGCGCCTGGCGCCCTCCACGAGGGCATACGCGAACGCCGCCAAGCCCCCCGCCGCGAGCATGGCTCCCACGACGTCGATCGGCGCGTGCCGATTGCGGGCTTGGTCGTCGTCGGCACCCATGAGGGCGAGTGCGATGGTGACCGCAGCGAGCGGCAGGTTGAGCACGAAGATCCAACGCCACGACACCCATTCGACGATCGCGCCTCCCGCGAGCGGGCCGATCACGGTCGCGAGGCTCGTGAAGGACGTCCAGAGGCCGATCGCTCGGCCCGCATCATCCGCGTAGACGACCCGCAGCAGCGCGAGGCTGTTCGTCGTCAGGAGGGCGCCCCCCACGCCTTGCACGACGCGAGCGCCGACGAGCACGCCCTCGTTCGGCGCGAGACCGCAGAGCGCGGACGACGCCGCGAACACGAGCGCACCGGCGACGAAGGTCCTCCGCAGCCCCAGCCGATCGCCGACGGCGCCGCTGACCAGGTAGAGCGCCGAGAGCGAGAGCGCGTAGCCGAGGTAGACCCACTGCTGCCCTTGCAGGCCGAGATGCAGGCTGCGCTGAATCGTCGGCAGAGCGACCACGACGATCGTGGTGTCGATGAAGGCGAGCGCGGATCCGAGCGCCGTGGCGGCAAGCGTGAGCCTCCGGCGCTGTTTCTGCGTGACCATCCGCGGAGGCTAGACGACGAGCGTTGGCGTCCGGCTCCGCCCAGATGGGCATGGACGGGATCGACGAGGGGTCGTTCGTTCTCGACCTTGCCGGCTGTATCGCCGCATCGCCGCGTTCGAATGCTGGAACGCGTCCTAGTCCACCCTCCCGTCGAGCAGCCGGTAGCCCACACCCCACGCGTTGACGACGAAGCGGTCGTGTTCCACTAGTCGCAGCTTGCGGCGCAGTCGAGAGGCATGCGAGTCGACCGTTCGCGTCGCGGCCGCCGAGCGGAAGCCCCACACGTCGCGCAGGAGCTCGTCCTTCGTCCAGACGCGTGACGGCTCGGACGCGAGCTTCGCGGCCAGCTCGAACTCCTTCCCGGCGAGCTTCACCGGCGTGCCGCGCACGAGAACCTGCCGCGTCCGGCGGTCGACGACGATCTCGCCCGCGTTGATCACGTCGTGCGGCGCCGGCGACGTGCGGCGGAGCAACGCGCGGATGCGAGCCACGAGCTCGACATACGCGATCGGCCGACCGAGGACGTCGTCTGCGCCGCGATCGAGGGCACGGACGCGGTCGACCGGGTCCGCCTCGGCCGGTGCGAGGACGATGACCGGAACGTTGCGATCCCATCGCCGGCCCGGCTCGCCTTCGCGCAGCCGCCGGCACAGGTCGAGCTCGGTGACGAGCACGACGTCGGGCTTGACGCGTTCGACGAGGTCGAGCGTCTCGCCGTTGCGCCCGGTCCCGAGGACGTCGAAGCCGTCGTCTCGGAGATGTCGAGCGAGGTACTCGCGCGACTCCAGCTCAGGCTCGTGGATCAGAACGGCGCTCGGCACTCAATCGAGGCTAGGGAGCGAAAGGTGCGAGCGCCAGATGTCCTTTGCGGCAGCTTCGCGCCGAGATTTCCTCAGCCGTCCGCACGGGACGGTCGCGCACGGCGCCCGAACGGGCTACAAGCGTCCCGAGCGGAAGATCCCCCAGAGCAGCCAAGTCCCGAACGCGCCGGCGACGAGGAAGCCGACGAACGAGAAGAGGTGCAACCCCAGGACGTGCGGACCCGACTTCGCGAAGATCCCGATCATCGCCGAGCCGATCAGGCCGCCGACGACGACGAGCGCGACCGCGATCCTGTTCGCGGCATGGTTGACGTGCCTCGGCAGGTCGTCGATCCCCGGGTTGTGCATCGAGATCTCGAACTCGCCGTCTCGGAGCTCCTCGAGCAGGTCGTGGATCTGGTACGGCAGCTCCCTGCCCATCGTGATGAGTTCCCGCATCTCCTTCTGCGCACGCAGCGACAGGCGGCGAGGCGAGAACCGCTCCGCCATCAACCCCCGCGCGTACGGCTTCGCGACTTCGAACACGTTGAACTCCGGGTACAGCTCCACTCCGACGGCGCCGAGGGTCGCAATCGCCTTGTCGAGGATGACGAATCTGCTCGGCAGGCGAAGGTTCATGCTGTAGATCAAGTCGAACGCCTCGCGGATGATCGCGATCGGGTCGATGTCCGAGAGCCGAGAGCCGTAGTAGCGGTAGTAGAGCTCCTCGATCGCCGCCCGGAGCTCGTCCTCGCGCTTCTTGTCGTACCGGACGCCGAGCTCCGAGAGCCGGCGGGGCAAGGCCGACACGTTCTCTGTCGCCGCGTCCACGAACAGCCGCGTCAACCGCGACATGTCCTCCTCGGTGAGGGACCCGGCGAGGCCGAAGTCGATGATCCCGAGGCGACCGTCGCGCAGCACGAGGATGTTCGAGGGGTGCGGGTCGCCGTGGAAGAAGCCGTGCCGGAAGATCATCGTCATCCAGGCGTCCGTCATCTGGTACGCGAGGTCGCGCAGCTCCGCTGCCGAGTAGGTCGACGTCTCGAGGTCACGGAGGTGCGTCCCGTCCAGGAACTCGAGCGTGAGCACCCGCGACGTCGTGTAACGACGCGTGACGCGCGGGATCGCGACGCGCCCGTCGCCTTCGAAGTTGCGGCGGAACGTTTCTGCGTTCCGCGCTTCGTGGAGGTAGTCGAGCTCCTCGCGGATCGACCGGGCGAACTCGTCGACGAGCGCCTCTGGGTCGATGAAGTCCAGCGCGCGGACGCGGTCCCGCACGAAGCGCGCCGCCGACCGCATCAGCGCGAGGTCGGACTCGATCTGGCGCGGCGCGTTCGGCCGCTGCACCTTGACGACGACCTCCTCCCCGGTCGGTAGCGTCGCCCGGTGGACTTGGCCGATCGAGGCAGCGGCAACCGGCACCGGATCGAAGGACGTGAAGGCGCGCTCGACGGTCAGTCCGAGCTCTGCCTCGATCGCCCGCTCGACTTCCTCGAACGGAACCGGGGAGACGTCGTCCTGGAGGCGACGTAGCTCCGCCACGATGTCGAGCGGCACGACGTCCGGTCGCGTCGACAGCAGCTGGCCGAACTTCACGAACGTCGGCCCGAGCTCGTCGAGCATCTCCCGCAGGCGTCGGCCCCGGTCCGATGGCTGCTCGTCGATCGCTGGAACGCGGCGCCGGCGCTCGAGGACGTAGCCGAAGCCGTGGCGAGTCGCCACCTTCCCGATCTCGGAAAGGCGGCTGATCGTCCCCTGACCAGGCCGAGTAGCCGTTGAGCGGTCGACGGCCATGCCTCAGTGTGGCACGCCTATGGGCAACCGGCGAGACGCGGACCTACGCGTCGCGCTCCAGCAAGCCGATTCGATGCTCGAGCTGGGCGACCCGGAGGGTCAGATCGTCGACCTCGTCGCGCTGCGCCAGCTTCAGCTTCGAGACAACCCCCTCGGTCATGTCCTCGCGTCGCTTGTCGATCCTGGCGCCCTCGCGACGCCACGCGGCGAGGACGTCACGAACCGCACGCCGCATCTCGTCGCGATCGAAGCCGATCTGCCGCGCGAGCTCGTCCGCGAACTCATCTGCCGCCTCCGCCGTCAGCGCGACCCAACCGAGGGCCGCCAGCAGCCCCTGCTGCAACGGTCCACGTCCGCTCGCACCGCGTCCGTTCTGCGATTCCTCCATGACCGAAGGAGTAGCAGACAGCCGGCTGCGCGGGAACCCCCGCTGCCTCAGCGGTTGCGGCCGTGCGGGCGCGACGAGCGGCGCTGACGTCGCCGGTCGCGCTTGGATGCGCTCGCCGAACCCGCTGCCGAGCTCGGCACCGCCGGGCCGGCCGTGGCGGGCTCGGGCGCGCGGAGCGCCGGTGGGCCGCTCCGCTCAGGCTCAGGCTCAGGCTCCAGGACGGGCGCCTCCTTGGCGATTCCGCCCACCGACCCGAGGGCGGCCGCTTCGTCGTCGACCCGCCGTGCGAACTCCGGCTCGCGCTCCTTGAAGACGGCGACCAGCGGGGCTGCCACGAAGATCGAGGAGTAGGCGCCCGACGTGATCCCGACGAGGAGCGCGAAAGCGAAGTCCTTCAGCGTCGCCCCGCCGTAGATGAGGAGCGACAGGATCGGCAAGAGGGTGATGAACGTCGTCGCCAGCGAACGCGGGATCGTCTCCCAGAGCGACACGTTCGTGAGCACGCGGAACGACGCGCGCTTCATCAACGGGATGTTCTCGCGGATCCGGTCGAAGATGATGATCGTGTCGTAGATCGAGTAGCCGAGCACGGTCAGCACGGCGGCGACCGTCGAGGTCGTCACCTCCCGCCCGGTGAGGGCGTAGACGCCGACCGTGATCGCGACGTCGTGCGCGAGCGCGACCATCACCGGGATCGCGAACTTCCACTGGAAGCGGAAGGACACATACAGAGAGATCAAGAGCAGCGAGACGATGATCGCGTAGATCGCGTTTCTCGCGATCTGCCGGCCGAAGCTCGCCGAGACGCTCTTCGCGCCGAACGCCTGCGCGTTGACGCTGTCCGTCAGCGACTGCTGCAGCTCCTGCGTCTGGGCGTTCGAGAGCGTGCGGGTCCGCACCTGGAAGTTCTGGTAGCTGTCGCTCCCCGTGACCTTGCCGCGACCCTGGATCACGGCATCCGCCCGTCCGACGGCCGCGGCCTGGTCGCGCACCTTCGCGAGCGACACGGGAGCCGGTGTCTTGAACGAGAGCTGCGTCCCGCCCTTGAAGTCGATGCCGAGATTCAGCCCCTTGAAGATCAAGGCGGCGATCGAGATCGCGACGACCGTCCCCGAGATTGCGAACCAGATCCGCCGCTTGCCGATGAAGTCGATCTTCAGCCAGTCAGGGATGCCTCTGCCGCGCGCCCCCATCAGCGAGCGGTTGTCGATCCACGAGAACCCGGCCACGAGGGTCAGGAGCGCCCGGGTGAACACGACTGCGGTCAGCATCGAGATCGCGGTGCCGATCAGCAGCATCAGCGCGAACCCCTTCACGCTCGCCGTCGCGACGGCGAACAGCACGAATGCGGTGATCGCGGTGACCACGTTGGCGTCCACGATCGTGTGGAAGCCTCGCTGGTAGCCCTTCGCGATCGCCGCACGCATGCTGCGGCCAGCCCTCGCCTCTTCCTTCACGCGCTCGAAGATGACGACGTTCGCGTCGGCCGCGACTCCGAGGGTCAGGACGAGACCGGCGAAGCCGGGTAGCGTCAGCGTCACGTTGAAGAGCAGGATCGCGGCGTAGAGGAACGCCGCGTAGACGGCGAGGCCGAGGACGGCGACGAGCCCGAGCATGCGGTAGAAGACGAGGAGGAAGATCGCGACGACGAGGAGGCCGACGAGCGCGGCTCGCTTCGCCTCGTTGAGCGAGTCCTTGCCCAGCGTTGCCGAGATCGCGGTCTGGTCGAGAGTGACGAAGTTGACCGGGAGCGCGCCCGTCTGGAGGACGAGCGCGAGGTCCTTCGCCTCGCCGACCGTGAAGCTCCCCGTGATCTGGGCTCCGGTCGAACCGGAGATCCCCCCCGGGTACTGCTGCCAGTCGATCGACGGGAACGACTTGATCTCGTTGTCGAGGACGATCGCGAAATGCTGGAGCGAGTCCTGCTCGAGCCCCGACTGTCCGCCCAGGACGGTGTTGAAGTAGAGCTTCCCGCGGATCGCCTCCCGCTTCGTGATCTCCTCGAACTTCTTGCGCCCGTGACTCGTGAACGAGAGGAGGACGATAGGCTGGCTCGTGTTGGGGTCGTAGTCCTGCCGCGTGCCCGAGAGGTTGAGGTCGCTCCCCGTCATTTCCGGGACCAATGGCGGGTCGTACTTGAAGAGGTAGTAGTAGGTCGGCGCCGCCGGCGTCGTCGTTCCCACGCCGGGGCAGATGGTCGTCGCCGCGCAGGTGATCACGGTCGTCTTCGGCGGCACGCCGAACACCTTCCACCCGTCCGGCGGCGCGCCGCCGTAGGGCTTGAGCACCGGGGTCTTCAGGAGCTCGGCCTTCGACTGTGCCGGACCCGCGCGGAGGTGCTTCTTCTTGTCGAACAGGTACCACGCGTCAGAGTTGTCGCCCTTGACGAGCGACTGCTGGCCTGCGAGCAACTGGTAGAGCGACGCGGTGGGGATCGGCGGTCCGCTCGGGTTGTACGAAGGCGGTGCGAGATCCGCCTCGAGGTCGTACATCGCGAGCTGCGCCGTGGAGCCGATCACCTTCGCCGCCGCCTCGGGGTTCTTGATCCCAGGCAGCTGGATCGCGATCTGGTTCGAGCCTTGCTTGGTGACGACCGGCTCGGAGACGCCGAGCTTGTCGATCCGCTCGCGGATGATGGTGACCGAGCGGTCGAGGTCGCTCGAGGTCAGGGTCTTCCCCTTCGGCGGAACTGCCTGCAGAGTGACCTCGAGACCGCCTTGCAGGTCGAGGCCGAGCGTCGTCTTGCGATGCAGCGGCGACGACGAGATGCCCATTAGCGCGACGCCGACGAGCCCGGCGAGCACGGCGACGAGAACGACGATTGCGCTGCGACGATTCATCGAGGAAAGCCCAAGGGTGCGGGATTCAGATTAGCTGCGCTTGCCGAAAAGTCGCTTCTGCGTGGACTCGAGGCTCGCGTCCTCGTCCGAGACAGTCACGTTCGCCGCCGCTCCACCGTCTGCAGGCGCTCCAGGCTCGTGCTCGTCTCCGACCTCGTCTTCCTCCTCTTCGGGCTTCACGACCGTCGCAATCGCCCGTCGCGCCACCCGCACGTGGATCCCTTCCGCTATTTCGACGATCAAATCGCCCTCTTCGTCAGTTCCCTGAACAATCCCGTAAAGACCGCCGACGGTCAGCACCTCGTCGCCGGGCGCGATCGAGTCGTTCTGACTCCGCTGAGCGTCCTGCCGCGACCGCATGGGTCGGATCAGGACGAACCAGAGCAGCGCGACGAACGCGATCAGGATCAGCGGGCTAGCGGCAAACGCTCCTACGACCATCAGCTCTCCTCCGCGCCGGACGCGAGCCGCGCGAGCGCGTCGGCCCGGAAGGCCGGGAAGTCGCCGCGCTCGATGGCCGCCCGCGCCTCGGCGGTCAGTCTCAGGACGAAGCGGAGATTATGCAGGCTCAGCAGCCGAAGACCGAGCAGCTCGTCCTGATTGACGAGATGGCGGATGTAGGCGCGCGAGAAGCGGGCGCAAGCGGGGCAGTCGCAGCCGTTCTCCAGCGGGCCCGGATCCCGCGCGTAGCGGGCGTTCCGGAGGTTCAGCCGCCCCGTCGCGGTGAGGGCCGACCCCGTCCTCGCAGTCCGGGTCGGCAGCACGCAGTCGAACATGTCGATCCCGCGTGCGATCACCTCGAGGATCCCCGCCGGATCGCCGATCCCCATGAAGTACCGTGGCTTCGTCCCGGGCAGCAGGGGTGCCGCCCACGCGACGACGTCGAGCATCTCGTCCCAGTCCTCGCCGACTGCGAGGCCCCCGAGCGCGTTCCCGTCGAAGCCGAGTGCGTCGATCTCCTCGATCGAGCGGCGCCGCAACTCATCGTCGGTACCGCCCTGCGCGATCCCGAAGACGAGCTGTCCGGGAGCACGCTTCTCGTCGCGCTGGCGGGTGGCCCAGAGCGTCGTCCGCCGCACCGCTTCCTCGAGCGCGCGAGCGTTTGTGCCGGCGGGTGGACAGATGTCGAGGCACATCGCGATGTCCGAGCCGAGATTCCGCTCGATCTCCGCCACGCGCTCCGGCGTGAAGCGCGCGGGTGCCCCGTCGTAGACGGAGCGGAACGTGACCCCCTCGTCGTCGACGGCGAGCAGCGTGTCGCGGAGTGAGAAGACCTGGAAGCCGCCGGAATCCGTGAGGATCGGGCCATTCCAGCTAGAGAAGGCGTGCAGACCGCCGAGCTCGGCGATCACGTCGTCGCCGGGCCGAAAGTGCAGGTGGTACGTGTTTCCGAGGACGACGTGCGCACCGAGGGCCTGCACCTCGTCCGGATGGAGCGACTTGACCGAAGCCTTCGTCCCGACCGGCATGAACGCTGGCGTCGGGATCTCGCCGTGTCCCGTGTGGATCACGCCGGCGCGCGCCGAGCCGTCGGTCGCGACGAGGTCGAAGCAGCCCATTTCACTCCAGAGTTTGGCTAGAGGACGAGCATCGCGTCGCCGAACGAGTAGAAGCGGTAGCGCTCCTCGATCGCGAGCCGGTAGAGCTCGCGCGTCTGGTCGACGCCCACGAACGCCATCACGAGCGCGAGGAGCGTCGACCGCGGGAGGTGGAAGTTCGTGAGCAGAGCGTCGACGCGCAGAAAGTCGAAGCCCGGCGTGACGAAGAGGTCGGTACGTCCTTGGAGCTCGCCTGTACGCGCCACCGACTCGAGCACGCGAACCGACGTCGTCCCCACCGCGAGCACCCGCTCGGCGGAACGGATGCGCTCCCAGGCGTGCGGCTCGACTCGATAGCGCTCGCCGTGAAGTCGATGCGCTTCCACCTCGTCGACCGTGAGTGGGCGAAACGTGTCGAGGCCGACGTCGAGCGTTACATGCTCGACGTCGAGCCTTGCCAGGAGCTCGGGCGTGAAGTGGAGACCCGCCGTCGGCGCCGCCGCCGAACCCTCCCGGCGCGCGTACACCGTTTGGTATCGCTCGGGGTCGGCGAGCGGCTCGCCGATGTAGGGCGGCAGCGGCAGCTCGCCCGCGGGAGCGCCCTCGAGGCGCACTCTCCAACGCCCCTCTCCTAGTGCCTCGACGAGCTCGACCGGGCCGAGGCGCTCGCCCGCCCGAAGACGACGCGACGGCCGGACGAGTGCCTCCCACGTGCCGTCGTCGTCGAGGAGCTCGACGAGGAGCACCTCGGCGGCTCCGCCAGTCGCGCGGCGAAGCCGGAGTCGCCCGGGCACCACCCGGGTGTCGTTGACGACGACGAGTTCGCCGGACAGCTCGTCCGGGAGGTCGGTGAAGCGCAGATGGCGTATCTCGTCGGACGCGCGCCGGTAGACGAGCAGGCGCGACGCGTCGCGCGGCTCGGCGGGATGCTGTGCGATCAGCTCGTGCGGCAGGTCGTACTCGAGCTCGGCCGATCTCATCCGACGGCCAGAGTACCGTTGCGTCCCGTGGACGAGCTGAAGCTGCAACGGGCGCTCGAGCGCATCGCAGCCGCCCGCGAGAGCCGCGATCCGTCCCGCTTCGAGGCTGTGCTCGAACGATCGCGCACGCAGGTCGAAGCGCTGGCCGCGACGGCCAGCGCGCTCGAGGCAGGGCTGCCGGAGCGGATCCACGACGCGGTCACCGAAGGCCTTCGCCGCGAGGTAATCCCGGTCGGCAGGCAGCTGGCCGAGATCAGGGGCTTGCTCAACAACGTGACGCGGCGCCTCGAACGACTCGAAGAGGACGTTCTTGCCGAGCGTCACGCTCGGATCGACGATCTCGCACTCCTCGTCGACCTCATCTCGTCCGGTTGGGGCACCGTCGATGAACGGCTCGCGCAGCTCGAGCAGCAGACGCGCAGCGCGGCCGGAACGCCGGCCGAGAACGGGCAGATTCTCCCGCTCGCCGCGAGTAGCGCCGCCTGACGGCCGCGCTCGCACCGG
>Ga0187777_10002464_pt1 | contig 11832 bp, 9 predicted proteins | sample 1015_Q2_SP5_10_M_FD_132416 | JGI IMG/M metagenome (GOLD analysis project Ga0187777, IMG submission 132416) | Tropical peat soil microbial communities from peatlands in Department of Meta, Colombia - 1015_Q2_SP5_10_MG | ecosystem: Environmental > Terrestrial > Soil > Wetlands > Peat | place...
CAACCGGGCCACCGCCCCGCTATTCGATACGCGACGCTACACCCGCCATATCGAAGCAGCCTATATAGCGATGTACGAGCGCCATAAAGCCAATCTTCCGCCTGATCACATCGTCGTTCCGCGATAGCGCGCGAGCTATTTGCGCGCCAGTCTCGCCTGTTAAGAGCATCCCGTATCGGATGACCGGATCGCATGCTACCTTTGACGCAGGTAGTAAAGTTCAGACTATTTATGGCTGATAAATTCGTATTTCGGGAAACGCCGGGCGGGACAGATCCCGTTCACGACAAGCTCCAACGAGCAAGGTTAGCCTTGCACAATCGGCGACCTCACGAAGCTGAGCAGATTTTAGGCGAACTGCTTAAGACCCATCCGCAAGACGCTCGCCCGCTAAACCTCTTCGCATATTCGCTGCTGATGCAAAATCGCGCTCATGATACCATCGCCGTACTCGAGCCGGCCGTGCGCCGATTCCATGATCCGGAGCTCGATACACAGCTTGCCCTGGCGCTGCGCCAGGCTGGCCGCAATGATGATGCGCTCTTGCGACTGAGGCGCGCAGCTAAACGACGTCCGCCGTTTCCACCCGCATTCTACGAGCTCGGTTGTCTATTGTTTTCGATGAAGCGAAACGGCGAAGCGGTCGAGGCGCTTAACCTTGGCCTTGAAGCGGCACCCACGCCTGAGCTGTCCGGCCAATTCGGTCACGTATTTCTTGCCCTTCGAGACTATGCAGGTGCCAAGAAAGCTTTTGCCCGAACGCTTTCTTTTGCAGCTACCGCACCCGACGCGCTGTGGGGCATGGGAAAGGCCCACCAAGGGACAGGTGAAAACCGCGCGGCGATCGACTATTTCAGGCGCTGCCTGGCGCAAATGCCAAATGACACAGGTAGTCTGCTCAACCTCGGATATTCGCTATTGGAAGTCGGCGATCTTGACGCAGGTCATGATTGCTTCCGGAAGGCAGCGCGCGGGAGCGAGACAAATTACGCCGGCGCACTTGCAACCTTGGTCAAGTCAAGGCGCGGCCGTTTTTGGCTAAAGCCGAGCGAGGCGAAGAGCTTTCTGCGCGGCGACGTCCGCAAGCCCTAGCGTTTTGGAGCACGGAACTCCCGGCGATAGACGCCCGACTCTCGATCAGTCGCGTCCTGGGTCTCAATCATACGTGCGACGCCGTCCAGGGACAGTTCTTCGAAGCTGGCGCTCCAGATTTCACGCTTCACAGGGAGGCATTGCGCTATCGGCGTCCCCTTCGCCAACACCCCGTTGAAACCCGGGTCATGCCAATGTGCCGGGAAGTGGATGGGGCTGTGGTGGAACGTATCCGAATCGACGAGCCCGGTGAGCGTTGTGAACGGCAGGTCTGCACGATTAACCGGATGAGTGAACAAAAGCGAAAAGCCAGGAGGTGCTTCGACCGTCCAGAAATTGTTGAACTTGATGATAAAGCGGTCGTCGTCGAAAAATGGCGTGCCTGCAGCCTGGCTAGCGTCGTGAAAATCAATTGGCGAATGAGAGTACTCGCCGACGAGGTTCTCGGGCAGGTCGAAGTTCCAGAGAAATTCTCCTTGGCGCACTTCCAAATCGGTCGCCAGCGGTATGAGAAATCCATAAGTCATTGCATCGATGAACGGAGGGCATTTTTTTACCGTGAATCCTTCCTCCCCCATGCTCGGATTAAAGGCCTTTAACGGCAAAGACTTGAACCACTCGGGCAGGCCAAGTACCGCGGGAACCGGACGCGGCAGAATCTTCGCGAGACCCGGTGGGCACTGAAACTTCAGTGTCATCTCACTTGGTTCGTGGCTAGCTCGCATGGGTGCGCTTCACAAATATGCTGTTGATCGCACTTGTACAGTTGATGCCGAAAAAGTCCGTATACTTTGAATCGACGAGGTAAGGGCGGCCGGCTATCACCTCTGATATTCGAGCCTGTTTCGGAAAGCTATCTTCAACGACAAAGTAATCCCCTGCCTCAAGGATCGTATCGATATGCACAAAAAACCCCGCCAGATCGCCGTGAAAATCTTCCACCACCAGACACGGCCGTTCAAAGTCGGGCTTTGAATTTGCGGTCGCGCCAAGCCAACTCGAACAATCGGATTGAACGAAAGTGATGCGCGGATCGGAGACTTTTCCGGTCGAGGTGTCGACAGATATGATCTTCGTATTCAGACCCGCCGCTGTGCACAGATCGGCAAAAAACAGCGCCGAAGCTCCTGCGCCGGAGCCCAGTTCAATAATTGTGCGGGGGCGCAGCTCCTCGATCAGCATTGCATAAATGGCGATGTCATAATTGGACTTGAAGCAAGGGAATCCACGCCAACGAAATACTTCTCCGGCGCCTTGACTGTAAAGCATCTGACGAAAACCAAGCTCCGTTCCACGGATTGGCTCTACATCCAGTTGCGCAACGTCCTGCCGCCGCCGCTGCCATGTAATGAACCTTTCGTTAGGCCGTCGTCCCAAATACCGCGATGCAACGAAGGTGGCTTGGGGCGGCCACGCTCCGTGCGCCAGATGTGTCAGCAGGTAATTTTGCAGGAAAGTTGGAACGTCACTGTGGGCGGCCATATCGGTTTTCAATCGGCTGGCGATCTTATTTTGGTCCGGCAACTCAGGTTTTGGAACACCCTGCGCGCCTCGCAAAAACGCACCGATCAAACCGGTGAGGTATGCAGTGGATTGTTCCGTGTGAAACGCCAGATATTCCGCAAGAGCTCGAATGAAATCATCATTCCCGTTCATTTTCTTCACCTTGGCCAGCTGTGACGCCTGCAAACTCAGAGCGCCGCGATATCGGGCATCGGAACGTCTCAACCTAGCACATGAGCTAATGCGCGATGGATGGACGAAAACTCTCAGCGATAATTCCTGATTGGATGTGCCTTCTGGTGCCATCTCCAGGCCGTTGCAACAATGTTGGGGAGCTGCGAACTGACCGGCACAAAACCAAGCTGATCGCGTGCGCGTGTGAGGTCGGCAAGCAGTATCGGCGGATCGCCGGAACGGCGCGCGCCGGCAATAGCCGGGATTTTTGCACCCGTTTCTTTTGCAATCTGACCCAAGACATCTTTGACCGAATAGCCCAAGCCACTTCCCAGATTGAAAACGCCGCCTGCTCCCTCTCCCAGCAGCTTGCCCAGCGCAAGGATATGGCCGCGCGCCAGGTCACAAACGTGAATGTAGTCGCGAATGGCTGTTCCGTCCGCGGTCGGATAATCGGTCCCGAACACGCGGAATTCATCGATGTAACCCTGCAACCACATCATTGCCCGCGGAATAAGGTGAGTCTCATGGCTTCTGAGTTCACCGATCTCACCTTCTGGATCGGCGCCACAAGCATTGAAATATCGCAGCGCAATCCAGCGAAGTTGGTAGCCGCGCGCATAGTCCGCCAGAATACGCTCCACCATGAGCTTGGAGGCACCGTATGGATTGATAGGATTTGGAGGCGTGTCTTCGAAAATTGGTTGCCCTTCGGGTGCCCCATACACGGCGCAACTGCTCGAAAATACGATGTTCCGAACGCCCGCCGCCCGAAGACCATCTAACAGCGAAAGCGTGCCCGCGACATTGTTTCGATAATATTTTGCCGGGTCGGCCACCGACTCTTCCACGATTGCATCTGCCGCAAAGTGAATCGCCGCGACAATGCCGTGCACGCGGCATACGTCTGTCACCTTCGCCGAATCCGCGATGTCGCCCTCGACTAAGGGGCCCCACCGCACAAAATCGGCATGTCCCGTCGAAAGATTATCGTAAGTGACCGGAGTGTAACCGGCATCCGCCAGAGCCTTACACGTATGCGCCCCGATATAGCCGGCACCCCCGGCAACCAAGATTGAAGCCCCCATTTCCAATCCTTCAGCCGGTCTTTTGCCGGTCCTTTAGACCCCTTGAGCTGATAAGTTTAGTCCACGACCAAGCCGCACGGCTACGCCCGACGCTCCCGAAGTTTGCAGCAGCTCCAACTTGCGAATCGTTTTTCGCCCTCGCCATATCCCAAGTTTCTAATGCTGCACATAGATATGATCAGGTGAACCACCTGCCTTATAGCGTTCGTACATTGCCGTATACGCCGCCTCGATGTGTCGCGTAAATAATTCCGTTCTGAATAAAGGCTCTATGAGTCGATTGTGCGAAAGCGTTCTCTTGATAGCTTCTAATCTGTCCGGCGTTACAGCAAGATCAATCGCAAGCTTTTCATACTCCTCCTCGGTTGATGTTATGAGCTCTGGCAGTCCAACCGCATTTAACAGACTTGATGCAACTCTTCCCGCGAATGTGTTGCCAATTTGAGTCAGAACCGGGAGGCCTGCCCATAACGCATCGCTCGCGGTCGTGTGCGCATTGCATGGCAGCGTGTCGAGAAACAGATCAGCCAATTGTTGCCGGGCAAGATGCTCGGGAGGTGGCATCCGCCTCGCGAAAATTAACCGGTCGGGGCTTACTCCACGTGCAGCGGCCTCTTTTCTTAGATTGCCCGTCGCAACCACATTGTCTTCCAACAGCCACAATACGCTCCCTTCAATTTTCTTGAGCACCCGCATCCAGCAGTCAAAGACAGGAGGAAGTATTTTGTAATTGCCGTTGAAACAACAAAATACAAACGCTTTCTCCGGCAGCAGCCCATATTCGGAACGCGTGAATAACCTGTCGGAGATCGGACGCTTTGCGTCATTGGCTTGATAGCAATGCGGCAGATAGACGATCTTTTCGGTGTAAAAACGTTGATAGAATTCTGGAATTAATGTTTGGTCGGCAATCAAATAGTCGATGTAGTCCGCACCCATGGTGCCTGGATAGCCAAGAAAGTTTACCTGAATCGCGCAAGGACGGTGGGCGACAATCGCGGTACGCGAATGTGCCGTATAGCCCATCAAGTCGACTGCGATATCAACTTCGAGTCTTTTCAGTAATTTTGCCACGTCAAAATCATTTTGATTTCTAACGTCTATGAATTGATCAAACGAACCCCTTACTCTCGTTCCTATTTCACCCTGGTTGCCGGTCCCAAATGAAATGGCAATAGTTTCAAACCGTCGATGGTTGTGTTGCTCGAACACTCCAACAAGTAAATGAGACATAGGATAATCGCCAAAATCAGCAGATAGATACGCAACACGAATTCGATCGTGATCGAAACGACGACCATCGGAAATCGACTCATTGAAAAGAGGATAGTTACTTTTGCTGAAACGCTTTGCGCATTGATGTTGCACGTCCGGAGACGACGAAATAGCGAGCGTCAGAAACGGTGCAGTTTCAATCCCACTCCTTATAGATGAGATCAAGTGCGCGCATTCTGCGTCGAAGTTATTCCAATCGCAGAGATGTATCTTGGCATAAAGGCGAGCCCCTTCCACCATAGCCAAGTCAGGTTCTAGAGTTTGTGCTTTCTCAAATGCAGCGAGGGCTTCTTCGTAGCGTTTGAGTTCCATGAAAGCGTTACCGCGGCCAAACCAAGCGTCAGGCAAGTTTGGCTCAATCGCTAACGCCTTGGCGTACGCGACAAAGGATTCGTCGTAGCGTCCGAGTTCACGTAAAATGTTGCCGCGACCGACCCAAGCTTCGGCGAGATTTGGGTTCAATGTTAGGGCTTTGTCGTAGGCGACAAAGGCCTCTTCGTAACGCTTCAGCAGGCCAAAAAGGTTTCCTTTATTTAGATGCGCCCCAGCGTGACGTGGATCAACCGATAGCGTTTTCTCAAAACTTGCTAGCGCCGCGTCATAATCCTTGAGTTCAGCGAGCGCAGCGCCTCTGTCATTTATCGCCTCGATATGGTTTGGTTGAAGCGAGAGAAGCTTATCAAATTGTCTTATCGAGCTTTGTAGCTGCCGCAACTCATAGAGTGAAACCGCGCTAACATATAAAAGTGAAACGTTAGATTGGCTAAATTGGAGTCCCTGCTCGCATATTTTTAGAGCAGATTCGTAATCGCGCACTTGTAATAATATTGTTGCGTAATTCTCGATGTAGTGGATATTCGACGGCTGTATTTTTAATGAGCGCTCTAGGAGAGACTTGGCTTGCTCAAAATTTCCTACGGTTCCTTCTATGACTCCGAGAAAATGAATCGCACCAGCATTGGTTGCGTCCCGCTCTATGATTTGGCGATATAAATTCGCTGCCTCATTTAGATTACCAGCTTGATGCAGTGAAAACGCGGTTTGTAATCTGTGTTGATCATCGCCCTTTGCCATACGGATCTCTTCGACGCTTACTCATTTTCCGGATAATTCGCTCAATTTTTGAATTGGTTGCAAACCGTCCAGACGTCTTCATCGCCGAGATTTGGATATTTCGCGAAACTTGGCAATGTGGTCTTTCGGGACATCAAATAACTTTCGCACGTCCGACGCCGCATAATTGCCGACAGCTTCTTTTTGGGCTCGCCGCCCCGGCGCCGGCTTTTGTGCGATCTGGAAATCTCGTCGCTTCAAGGGTCCGTTCGGCAACGGCTTCGATGGTGCCGCCAGTCATGTTTCCCGCGCGAGGTCCTCGCCAAATAGGACATTGGGGCGTTCCCCGGCCACCCCAACCCCACAGGCCACGGAATGGGAATGCGCACTAGCTGTGGCTGTACGCCCCGTAAAACGCCGGAAGGGCCGGTAACCGCAACACATAATTAACGGGTTTGGCACACGAATAGGGGCTGGGGGACGCTGCATTTCCCTCGGTTCGAGCGCCAACCGGCATGACCGAGACGCCAGTTCCAGCATCAACCGCAGCCGACGGCGCACCTGCCGCCGTCGAATCGCCTCCGCTTGCCCCGGACGGCGGCCCGCTATGCTATGTCGTCGATGAAGAACCCAGCATCCGCCATTTTCTCTCCCTGGTGCTCCATGGGTCCGGCGTTGATACCGTCGAATTTCCCGACGGTGCCGCCATGCGCAAGGCGATCGAAAGCCGCGCGCCCGCACTGATATTTCACAACATCTCGCTCGAATCCGCCGACGCCATCGAGTCGGTCGTCGCGCTCGGCAAGATGCGATATCGCGGCGCCGTGCAATTGATGAGTACGCGCGGCGCGGCAGTGCTTGAACACGTCAAGGCCATCGGCGTCCAGCACAAGCTTCAGATGATGCCGATACTCAAGAAGCCGTTCGAAACGGACACGATTGTCAAAATCATCCAGGAGCTCAAGCTCGGCATGCCTCCCGCAGTTGCCGCGCGCCTCGATCTCGATGACGCAATCAACAACAAGTGGATCGAGTTTTGGTATCAGCCTAAAATTGCGTTGCGCAAGAAGCAGCTGGCAGGGGCAGAAGCACTTGCTCGCGTGCGCCATCCCCAACATGGCGTCGTATTGGCTGGCGCATTTGCGGCCAACGCCTCAGAAGCGGCCACACTCAAATTATCCGAACTTGCGCTTGAGAGCGCGCTCAAAACCAGCGGTCATTTTTCCAAGCTTGGGGTCAATCTAAGGCTCGCCGTCAATATTCCGGTGCCTGCGCTGGTAAAAATCCCTATGGAAGAGATCGTGAAAAGACATCATCCGGATCCGGCCAGCGAAAAATGGCCCGGCCTCATCGTCGATCTTCCGGAGGATCAAATCGTCACTGATCTCGCGCTCGCCAGTGAGCTCAGAAAGAAATTTGAGCCGCTCAATGTGCGGCTGGCGATTGACAATTTTGGCCGCGCCTACTCGGCGCTCGCCAAAGTGGAAGAGCTCCCCTTCGAGGAACTCAAGCTCGACCGCTCCTTTGTGATCGACTGCGGCACCGACAAAGTTAATGCCCCGCTATGCAAGACAGTGATCGATCTCGCTCATAACTTCGGCCGTTACGTAGTTGCGGCCGGCATCGAAAAGGCTGCGGATGCATTGGCTTTGGTGAGCATGGGATGTGATTACGGACAAGGCTTCTTGCTCGGGCAGCCTATGCCGGAAGAGCGTTTTGTTTCTCTCTTGCGCCAGCGCGCGGCGACTCAGGGCCGCAGTCTCGACAGCGCCGCGAACGAAGGCGGAAAGCAGCCTGCTTGAATACCGAGACGTCGTCCGTATCTGACCTTCTCCTTGCAATTGCCTTTGTGCACATTCAAACTCCATGCTCTGTCGAGAGACAGAGTTGCAAGACAACAATTTTCGGACTTTTTTGGCAGTGGCTTCCGCCGACAAAGCATTTCAGCGTGCTCTTGCTTCGCTACGGGAGGGGCAGCTCGACGAAGCGGAGCGTTCATTCAAAAAGCTCCTCGATGCCGAACCCAAGCATGTTGCGGGATTAAACCTTTTCGCAATTCTGCTCACGCAACTTGGTCGTTTTGACGAAGCTGACCGCTATTTACGACGAGCGTTGACTGAAAATGCGAGGTCAGATGCCACTTTTTACAACCACGGAATGGTCCTTGCCGCTTTAAAACGGCCCGCCGAGGCGGCCGAGCAGTTTACCAAGGCAATCGACATAAATGCTTCTGCAGCGGAGATGTGGAACAGCCGCGGGGTAATCTTCAATGAATTGGGACGGTATCAGCAGGCCGTAGCGGACTTCGATCAAGCGATCGCTCTCAAAGCAAATTATGCTGATGCATTCAGCAACAAGGGCAATTCGCTCGCTGCATTAGGTTTATGGGATCAATCACTCGCCGCCTACGATGCGGCAATCGCATTAGAACAGAGAATGATCAACGCGTGGCTTGGCCGCGCGAAGATTCTGCTTTTTGTTCGTAAAGACTATGAAAAAGCCTTTGAGGCATATAACAAACTTCTGTCGCTGAAGCCCGATCTCGCCGACACATGGATCGGACTCGGCAACATTTTTTGTCAGTCGAGCGAGTACGATAGAGCTCTGGCCGCCTATGACAAGGCGATAGAACTCAGCCCTGACCTCCCCGACGGCTGGCATGGCCGCGCAAACGTTTTGTATGAAGCCAAACGCCACGACGAGGCCATCGCCGCTTATGATAATTTGCTGGGAAAAAGCCCCGCTCTCGCGTGGCTCGGCCGAGGTAATGTGTATTCCGATCTCGGTTTGGACGAGCAGGCGCTTGCTGCCTACGAGCACGCAATTGCACATAACCCCGGTTTGGCGAATGCCTGGGGTGGGCGGGGAAGCGTGCTGGCAAGAGCGAACAGGGACGAGGAGGCACTCGCAAATTTCGAAAAAGCTATCGAGCTCGACCCCAACTACGCCGAGGGATATTTTAACAAGGGCGTTCTGAAGCTGTCGCTTGGTGATTTTGGTTCGGGGTGGCCACTTTATGAGTGGCGATGGAAACTATCAAAACCAGGGTTGTCCGCGCGACAATTTGTACAAAAGCTATGGCTTGGGGACGAGAATATCGCCGGAAAAACGATCTTGATCCATTCCGAGCAAGGATTTGGCGATACCATTCAGTTTTATCGCTACATTTCGAGACTGGCGAGCCTTGGCTGTAACATTATTTTTGAGACGCAGGTGCCGCTTGTTTCGTTAATCAGCGCACAAAAAAATAGCTGTCGGGTAATAGGTCAGGGAGACGCGTTTCCGAACTTTGACGTCCACTGCCCTTTGCTGAGCCTTCCACTTGTCTTCAAAACCACCTTGCCGACAATACCGGCATCAGTTCCCTATTTATTTCCGACGCCTGAGAAAGTTGAATCCTGGCAAGACAGTCTAGGGAGAAAGCACAAGGTCAGAATTGGTGTGGCCTGGAGCGGAAAATTATTGCCAGATTTCAGGCGAAGCATTCCACTGGAAATGCTTTCGCAAATTATAGATGAAAAGGCAGAGTGGCACTCACTTCAAAAAGAGGTGCGCGAGAGCGAGCAACCCAGTTTAAAGTCAAGTCTGGCCATCAGAGACCATGCTTCGGCGTTGACCGACTTTTCAGATACTGCCGCCTTGATCGCGGAAATGGATCTTGTGATCTCGATTGACACGGCAATTGCCCATCTTGCGGGAGCTTTGGGCAAGCCTGTGTGGATTCTTCTCCCATTTCATCCCGACTTCCGGTGGCTGCGAGAACGAGAGGATTGTCCCTGGTATCCTACTGCAAGGCTATTTCGGCAGCCGCAAAGAGATGACTGGCAAGCCGTTATCGAGCGCGTACGGCAGGAGCTGGCGTCATTTTCTCAGATGCACTGAACCCGACCGGCCCTGTCGACCGGCCGGAGGTCCAAATCAGTGAGTCCAGGCGTCGCGACGTTTAAAAGAAAAGTTATCGGCATAGGAGATGCCGCGACGTTTCGGTGGCGTGGACTCAAATACCTGGTAGGCAATGCCGTGCCGCTCGCAATAGGCGATCGCCTCCTCCTTGCTGGCAAATTGCAATCGCAATTGCTGGCGCATGTCACCCGATGAGGTCCAGCCCATGAGCGGTTCGATCCGGCGCGGCGCCTCTGGCTCGAAGTCGATGACCCAGGCCTTGGTATTGGCAAAGCCCGATTGCATGGCGGTCTTCGACGGTCGGTAAATGCGGGCGGTCATGTGAAACCCGAGTCGGAAAGTGAATAACTCCTATTAAAGCCTCGACAGTAGAATGGCAAACGGCGACGCCGGCCGGCCACGCCCATAAAGCAGGCCCAAGAAGAACAGGCCAATGTAGGGCCCCGCCCCGCAAGGCGGTCGCCGCGGCAATGCGGGGTTGTGGTTACACCAAACCACGTCATTCTCGCTGCGCACTGCCGTCGTGCCACATCCCAGCCAGCCGGTCGAGCTACTGGTTGTTCGTGGCGCCTCGAAAATAGATTCCAGGTTGCATTTGCTCGTTGGCTGCGAAAATTGGAGCGATATGTCCTTTCACCGCCGCCCTAATGAATTCCAGTATCGTCTCTATGCGATGAAATAACATATGGCTGCCAAGAATAAATTCGTGCCGCGCCCGACTTGCTTGGTACCCGCCGTCATCGAACATCGTAATTGCCTGTTCGGTGAATTTTCGAATGGTCGCAAGCTCAAGGTCCGGAAGCCGCAGAATTCCCAGTCGTTTCTGTGTGTCCGGCGGTATGACGAGATCTAAATCCGGAATCATTGGGGCTGCCAGAACAACTTGCCCAGCCAACAATGCGTCAAAGATACGGGTGGAAAGATCGTAATCTACGGGAAGCAGCAGGCTTGCCTTGTAGCCAAGCCATTCCTGAAATCGCTCTTCAGCGTTTTTTTTGAAATAGCGTGATCTGTCATTGTTCGGCATCAAAAGGACCTCGGCCTCCGGGAATTCATTCTTCAGTTTTGTCAAAAGAGGAGTGCGCCAGGAAAAATCGTAAGCAACGTAGTTTACAAGCAGCTTGTCGCTTCGGCGGCCATTTCCGGCACTATTGAACAACTTGGAAGCCTCGTCCCGCGTCCACTGCGCGCTGCACGCCGGCACATGACGCGCCAGCGCTGACATTGGATTTGCCAAATATGCGCCGTTATAATTGTGACTGACAAAAGCCAGGTCGGCCATCAATGCGGTTTTCAGGTTATAGAATTGCGCTATGTGATTATCCCAAAACCAAACCGCTATAAGCATATTTTCGTTCAACGATCTTATCTGCAATAGTTCGGCGCAATTGTCGCTACCATGGGCAGTGAAGATTGCGATATCACACTCGTCACGACCGTCCGCCCACGGGACGTACTCAAAACCATTTTGCGATAAAAGCTTGAGTTCAGAGGTCAGACTTCGTGGAAAGTAATCGATGGACTTGACGTCCTTCGAAGGTAAAAATGTAAAACGTAAAAATTGTTTTTGTCGCCGAGCGGAAAGCTGCTCCCTCAACTGGTTAGTGCGAACGTTCTTCCATTCATTCATTGCAAATGGCCATTTGGCTTCCTCACATAAGGTCGGTGCAGGTTTTGGCCCCGCTTGGGTTCACAAGCTGATACCCATGCGAACCTATTTGTGATTGTATCAAACTTGGGCCGA
>Ga0187777_10002466_pt1 | contig 11823 bp, 10 predicted proteins | sample 1015_Q2_SP5_10_M_FD_132416 | JGI IMG/M metagenome (GOLD analysis project Ga0187777, IMG submission 132416) | Tropical peat soil microbial communities from peatlands in Department of Meta, Colombia - 1015_Q2_SP5_10_MG | ecosystem: Environmental > Terrestrial > Soil > Wetlands > Peat | place...
ACCGAGAACTGCGGGGTCTTCAACGCGGCGCGAGCGTCGATCGGCCTGGGGCCGACAACGCCGATCATCGCCGCTCCGGGCTACTGCGCGACCACGACCGACGAGGCGATGGAGGTCGCCGACCGGGCGTTCGGCGGCTACATCGAAGGCTCTCGCAGGCATTACGGCTTCGACAAGCCGCAGCAGTTCGCGGGAATCAAGGGCTACGAGCAGTACGGACCGGGCGGCGGCGGCGATCCACGAGGTGACTCGCCTCGCGAGGACTACATCAAGAGCGGAATCTTCGGGACGCCGGAGCAGTGCATCGAGAAGATCCGCATGTACGCCGACGTCACCGGGACTGACCACATCGTCATGCTGCACTCGATCGCCGGCATGTCAGTCGAAGAAGCCGAACGCAGCCTCCGCCTCATGTCAAGCGAGGTGTTGCCGGTCGTGCAGCCGGACCACGGAGACTCAGCACGATCGCGCTCCACGCCGACCTCCGTCTCCTCAGTGTGAACGGTCTCGCCTACCTCACACGGTCGAGCGCGCGGCGGGCGCTCCGCGACGCCCAGGCTCGGTCGAAAGCGGCGAAGACCCGACCCTCAGCGACGCTCGACCTGTGACATGACGGTCCGAGGCCGCGCGTTCATCGCGGGCGCCTACGAGCATCCCCGCCGTGAGATTCCCGACCGCAGCGTCGCGCAGGTCCATGGAGAAGTCGCGGCCGGAGCGCTCGCCGACGCGGGGCTGAGTCTCTCAGACGTCGACGCCTACTTCTGCGACTCGACGGCTGGGTTCGGTCCGATCTCGATGGTCGAGTACCTCGGACTGCGCCCGCGCTACATCGAGTCCACCGACACCGGCGGCTCGTCCTACCTCGTCCATGTCGGCCACGCCGCGTCGGCCATCGCAGCAGGACGGTGCCATGTCGCGTTGGTCACGATGGCCGGGCTGCCGCGCAGCCGTTCGGAAGCTCCAGTCGCCAGATCGTCGGGCTCTCCCGAAGCCGGGTTCGAGTCCACCTGGGGCATGTTCGCCGCGGCAAGTTATGCGCTCGCAGCACAACGGCACATGTTCGAGTTCGGCACCACGAGCGCCCAACTCGCGGCGGTCAAGGTCGCGGCCTCGCTCCATGCCCAGCACAACCCTCACGCGTTCCTCCGAACCCCGGTCACGGTCGACGATGTGCTCGCCTCTCCGATCATCAGCTCGCCGCTCCACCGTCTCGACTGCTGCGTCGTGACCGACGGGGGCGGCGCGGTCGTCATCGTGAGCCCCGAGGTCGCACGGGAGCTCGACCGACACATGGTCAAGGTTCTCGGTCAAGCCGAGGCGGTGAAGCACACCGACAACGGTCGGATCACCCTGTTGTCGACGGGCGCGGTCACCACGGGCCCACGGGCGTTCGACGAGGCGAGAATCTCACCGGCCGACGTCGACTACGTCTCGATCTACGACTCGTTCACCATCACGGTGATCGAGACGCTCGAGGACCTCGGGTTCTGCGAGAAGGGAGCCGGCGGCCGGTTCGTCCAGGACGGAGCACTCGTCGCCCCTGACGGCGCGCTCCCCTTCAACACCGACGGAGGCGGCCTCTGCAACAACCACCCCTCGAACCGGGGTGGGATGACCAAGATCATCGAGGCCGTCCGTCAGCTGCGCGGCGAGGCGCAGCGCGCGGTCCAGGTCCCGGATTGCCAGATCGCGCTCGCGCACGGCACGGGCGGATCCATCGGCACTCGGATGGCCAGCGCGACACTCATTCTCGGGCAGGACGACGCATGAGCGCTCCCTTGCCGACACCTCAACCCGAGCGGACTCCAGAGACCGACGCGTTCTGGGCCGGGACTGCCGACGGTCGTCTACCGCTCCCGTATTGTCCCGACTGCGACACGGTCATCTGGTACCCACGGGAGTTCTGCCCACAGTGCGGTCGTCGCTCGGTGACCTGGCGTACGGCCTCTGGGCGCGGGACCGTCTACAGCTACACCGTCGTGCACCGGACCTCCGGCCCCTACCGGGACGCGGTGCCGTACGTGCTCGCCTACGTGGAGCTGGATGAGGGCCCGCGCGTGCTCTCGAACATCGTCGGCTGTCCACCCGACGACGTGCGGATCGGCCAGCCAGTGCAGGTCGTGTTCTGCGACACCGGCGCCGGAAGCGCCCTCTATCGCTTCGAACCCTGCTCGCCAACCGGAATGGCGGCGGACCGTCGTGGCTAGGACCGGCGCCCCAGCCGTCGCGCCTCTCACGGGGACGCGGGTGCTCGACCTCACCAGTCGATGCGGGGCGTACTGCAGCAAGGTACTGGCCGACCTCGGCGCAGATGTTCTGAAGGTCGAGCGCCCCGCTGGCGACGGCTGCCGATCCCAGCCTCCCTTCGGAAGCGAAGGCGAGGGCCCAGAAGCCAGCCTCGTGTTCGCCTACTACCACCACAACAAGCGCGGGATCACCCTCGACTGGGAGCGTCAGGCGGCGGTACCCCTCCTCGCCGAGCTCGCCACGTCGTCCGACGTCGTGCTCGCCTCACCAGTCGGAGAGCCGCATCGGCCCGTTGGGTTCGTCGACGATCCGCCATCGCTGGCCTGGGTTCCCCCCGAGCGCCTGACGTGTTTCATCACCCCGTACGGGGTGACCGGCCCGTGTCGCGGGTGGCGGGCGACGCCGTTCACCGCCTTCGCGATGAGCGGCTACATGCACCCCGTCGGCCCGCCCGACGGACCTCCTCGCGCCATGCCCGGGCAGCAGTTCTACGACGAGGCCGGCGTCGCGGCCGCGTTCCTGATCCAGGCCGTCCTTCGAGGACCGCACCAGGTCCGGGACCAGGTCATCGACCACGCCGTCCACGAGGTGGCCTTCCTCAACAAGCTCGGCACCGAGCAATACGGACTGAGCGGACAGATCAAGCGGCGAGTCACCAACTTCGGCCCCCCGCCCGGAGGAATCTGGGAGTGCAGGGACGGGCTCGTCGACATCGGCGCGCACTCACCACGCCAGTGGGACATCTTTGTCGACGTGCTCGGCCAACCAGACACGCTCACCGACCCGATCTACCGCGAGCGGACGATCCGGATCCAGCTCTTCGACTTGCTGACCGACATCATCGCCGAGCTCATGTCACGATGCGATGCCCGCGGGTTCGTCGAGGCCGGCCAGCGTGCCGGCCTTCCGTGCGCCCTGACGCACCGCGGCGCCGAGTTCGTACTCGAATCGCAGGCCCGAAAGCGCGGGTTCTTCGTGTCGTCGTCCCGCACCGGCACCGGATGCTTCGAGATCCCTGGCACACCCTTCGTCTCACAGCCTCCGATGGCGAGCTTGCGCCGGTCGGCACCGCAGCTCGGCGAACACAACGAGGAGGTCTTCGTCGACGAACTTCGCCACTCGGTCGAGGAGCTCAACCGATGGCGGTCCGATGGCCTCGTCTGACGTCACGTCCCGACCGCCGCTGGATGGCATCCGCGTGCTGTCGTTCGGTGCCTTCGTCGCCGGCAACATCTGCGCGCTCCTCCTCGCGGAGCTCGGCGCCGACGTCGTCAAGATCGAGTCGAGAGACCGACCCGAGGCGCTACGCGCATACGACACCCCCGGTCAACCCGAGCTGTTCGAGCCATCCGGGGTGCGCACCACCGCGCTGTTCGCCGGGATGGCTCGCAGCATGCGCAGCGTGTCCATCGACATGTCCGAGCCAGCCGGCCGCGATGTGTTTCGGGACTTGGTCCGACAGACGCACGTCGTCATCGAGAACCTCGGCCCAGGGACGATGGAGGCATGGGGCTGCTCGTTCTCAGCGTTGCGGGAGTGCAACCCGACGCTCGTGATGCTGTCGATCTCCGGCTACGGACGGTCCGGGCCGCTCGCCGGCTTTCGGGCGTATGCGTCGAATATCAACAACTACCTGGGTCTCACGACGGCCTGGGCGTCCGACGGCACGCACTTCGACTTTGTCGCGGGGGTCCACGGAGCGTGCGCGGTCGTGGCCGGCCTCACCCAAGTCGACCATGGTGCGGGAGACGGGGTGTTCATCGACCTCGCGCAAACCGAAGCCGGTGCGGCGCTGATGGCCCCGCTGTACTTGGACTTTCTCGCCAACGGACACGAGCAGACGGCGGCTCCGAACGAAGTGCCCGGTTCGTTGCTGTCCCTCGTGGCACGGTGCGCCGGCTCCGACGCCTGGGTCGCGCTCGACCTCGAGGACGCGCGGGACTGGGAGACGATCTGCGACTACCTCGACCGGCACGACCTTCGGCTCGCCAACCGCCCGCACGGGGCACGGGGTGCCCTCCGCACTGCGATCGAGGCGTGGGCCTCCGAGCTGACACCCTGGCAGGCTGCGCTGCACCTCCAGGCGCTCGGCCTCGCCGCGGCGCCGGTCCAAGACAGCGAGGACCTCTGGCGGGACCCACAACTCCGCAGCCGGGATTGCTACGCCGACGTCTGGCAGCCCGAGGTGGGCAGACTCGAGTATCCAAAGGTGCCAGGTCGCCTAAGCCGCACGCCGGGACACGTCAAGAGCCGGGCGCCGAGACTCGGCGAGCACACCCGCACGGTGCTGGCCGAGTGGCTCCGCCGCGATGAGGGGTCCGTCCGCGCCTTGGAGTCCAACGGCGCGGTCTGGCAGGCCGGATCGGCGTGAAACGCGACCCCTCGCCACACGGGCGACTACGCGCCCGCTTCCGCGGCTCGCACCTGGTCCTTCGCGGCGTGGACCACGGGCGGAGCGCCACGCCAGCCGGTAAAGCCGTCTTCTGGAAGCGCGATCGGGTAGTGGTTCTCGTGGATCTCGGCCCAGTGCGCGTGGTTGAGCTGGTGGAGCGTGAAGCACGCCTGCAGCGAGTTGTAGAAGCCCATGTTGTCGACGGTCTGGTTGACGGACTCCTTGATCAGCAGGGCGGTCATCGTCGGCAGGGCGGCGATCCGCCTCGCGAAGCCCAGCGTGCGCTCGTCGAGCTCCTCCACGGGGAAGACCTTCGACACCATGCCGAGCGAATACGCCTCGTCGACGTCCAACGCGTCACCGGTGAGCATCAGTTCCTTCGTCTTACGAGGCCCGAACTCCCAGGGGTGCGCGAAGTACTCCACGCCGCACATGCCCAAGCGTGTCCCGACGACGTCGGCGAACGACACGTTGTCGGCCGCGACGATCAGATCGCAGGCCCACATCAGCATCAGCCCGGCCGCGAACACTGTTCCCTGGACCTGCGCGATCGTGATCTTCCGCAGGTTCCGCCAACGTCGGGTGTTCTCGAAGAAGTAGTGCCACTCCCCCAGCATCCGGTTCTCGGCCCCCAACCGGGTGGCCCCGTTGATCTGAAAGCTTGGATGCTGGTCGGGACCGGGCGAACGCTCAGCCAGCGACTCTGGCGTTCCCATGTCGTGCCCGGCCGAGAAGATCGGGCCCGCGCCGCTGAGGATCACCACTCGGACCTGATCGTCCGCCTCGGCGGCCAGGAACGCGTCGTTCAACTCGACGAGGAGCCCGCGATGCTGAGCGTTGCGCGACTCAGGTCGGTTCAGGACGATGCGTGCGATCCGATTGTCGTCGACCGTCTCGTAGCGAATGTACTTGTAGGCCTCCGCGGACAACGGTCCTCTCCTCCACCCTACGACCGGCATGTCACACAGCCCGGGGTTCCTCGACTCGCACTTCGTGCGTCTTCGTCGAGGACAGCTCTCGTGTGCGGTGCCACTCCGATGTCAACAGCGATGACAACTCAAAGCGATGGTAGACGATGCCGTCGTCGCTGTCGACCGGCGAATCGCGACAGCGCTTCGACACGCGCACATCCCGAGCATGCGCGCGCGAACTCTCGAGTGACACGGACATGTTGAGCTTCGAGCCGCTTACGCCAACGGCGTTTCTTGAGCGTTCCGCTGGTGTGTTTGCCGACCGCGTCGCGGTGGTCGACGGCGATCACCGATTTACCTATGAGGAGCTCCGCGACCGCTCGCGTCGACTCGCGGGCGCCCTGCACGCGGAGCTGGGGCTGCAACCCGGCGAGCGCGTCGCCGTGCTCGCACCGAACACACACCTCCTTCTAGAGGCGCACTACGGGGTGCCGTTCTCCGGCTGCGTGCTCGTAGCCCTCAACGTCCGGCTGTCAGCCCCGGAGCTCGCGCAGATCCTGAGCCACTCGGAGGCCCGGGTGCTCCTCTGCGACAGCGACCTCGGTGAGCTGGGAGCCGAGGCGATCCGCCTCGCCCGATCACCGGCGCGGATCGTCGTCGGAGGGCCCGACAGCGACGAGTACGAGCAGCTGGTGGCCGGCGCGCACCCGTATGCCGCACCGGTCGCGGACGAGCGCGCCTTGCTGGCCCTCAACTACACGAGCGGGACGACTGGGGAGCCCAAAGGCGTCATGTATCACCATCGGGGGGCTTACCTCCAGGCCCTGTCCCAGGTGATCCACGCGGACCTGAGCGCTTCCAGCCGGTTCCTGTGGACCTTGCCCATGTTCCACTGCAACGGCTGGTGCTTCACCTGGGCTGTCACCGCCGCCGGGGGAACCCACCACTGCCTGCGGAAGGTCGAACCGACCGAGATCTGGCCGGCGCTGCGCAACGACGGCATCACTCACTTCAACGCGGCCCCCACCGTGCTGTCCATGATCGCCTGGCACCCGGCTGCCGAGCCTCTCCCCCCGTCCAGGGCCGTGCGGGTCGGGACGGGAGGGGCGCCTCCCTCCCCGGCGCTTCTCGAGCGGATGGCCGCGTTGAACATGGACGTGACGCACCTCTACGGCCTCACCGAGACGTTCGGTCCCGCGGTCGTGTGCGAGTGGCGCCCCGAATGGGATGACCTCCCGCTCAGCGAACAGGCCACCCTCAAAGCCCGACAAGGCGTCAACAACGTCATCGGGACCTCGGTGCGCGTCCTCGACTCCGACGGTGTGGATGTCGCGCGTGACGGTCAGACCATGGGTGAGGTCGCGCTCCGGGGCAATAACGTGATGCTCGGCTACTACCGCGACGACGCTGCAACACGCCGCGCAGTTCCTGACGGCTGGTTCCGTACCGGCGACCTGGCGGTCCACCACCCCGACGGCTACGTCGAGCTTCGAGACCGGTCGAAGGACATCATCATCTCGGGTGGCGAGAACATCGCGTCGATCGAGGTCGAACAAGCCTTGGCGTCGCACCGAGCGGTTCTGGAGGCGGCCGTCGTCGCGGCTCCCGACGAGACATGGGGCGAGGTACCAATCGCGTTCGTGACGCTCCAACCTGATCAGTCCGTGACGGGATCAGAGCTGCAGGCGCACGTACGCGAGCGTTTAGCTCACTTCAAGGCGCCGCGACAGGTGCATTTCACCGATCTTCCCAAGACCTCGACGGGGAAGATCCGAAAACACGTGCTCCGCGAGTGGGCGGTTTCCGCGCCCGAAGACGTCCACGATCAGGGTTCGGAAGCAGAGAGTCGCGAGGCCGATCGATAGCGGATCGCGCAGTCGCGCTCAGGACTTTCCGGCGTCGTACACCTCGGTGAAGAGCCCACCCTGCGCAGCCCCCGTGCCGGCGCGACCGCCACCCGCCCCTCGGAGGACGAACGCGATCGCGACCGCGATAACGGCACCGGCGAGGGGACCGGCGATGTACACCCAGTAGGCCGTGAACGTCGTGCTCACCAGGTCCGGGCCGAAGGTCCGAGCGGGATTCATCGAGGCTCCCGAGATCGGGCTTCCCCAGAGGCCGGCCAGGGCGATGTACGCACCGACCCCGAACGCGCCGACGATCCCGATGTTCTGGGCGCCGGATGCGGTGCCAAGGATCACGCTCACGAGACCCATGGTCAGGAGCAGCTCCATCCCGAACGCCGCGACGTTCGAGTACCCGTGTGCGGGGTAGTTGGAGCCGTACATCGCGGAGACGTTGATCACCCACCGGAGGATCAGCGCGGCGAGTGTCGCCCCGACGAGCTGCACCAGGATGTAACCGGGAACCCGTGGCCACGGGAAGTCTCGACGGAGCGCGAACGCGAGCGTGACCGCGGGGTTGAGATGCGCTCCGGACACCCGCCCCATGAACAGGATGATCGCCAGGACCATTAGCCCTGGAGCCACAACCGCCGCTTCGCGGGTGATCGTCCCAGGGAACGCGTGCGACATCATGCCCGCACCGGCCGCGACGAGCACGAGGAAGAACGTGCCGAGCAGCTCGGAGAACAGTCGCCGCCATTCCTGACGCGGGTCGTTGAAGTCGGTGATGCGCTTGACGACCTCCTGCTCGTAACGCTGGAGGGGGCCATCGGCGGGGAGTTCTTGCTTTGGTGGCACGACTACCTCGGGGGATGGTTCCTGGCCGGACATCGGTGCGCGGACCGACGGCCGGCGGCGATCGACTCGCGAGTCAAGCGTGCGGACATCCGATCGAGCAAGCGCGCCCGGTCGCGCCGTGGCTGGGCGAGCCGCAAGACTCCGCACGTCGCTCCACCGGTCCCGACCGGATGGTGCCGCCGTTACGACTGGGGCCGTCAGCCCAACCGGGCGTCGCTCAGCGGGAGCATCACGTCGACGCTGCCCACCGCATGGTCGCCGAGACCGTTCACCGCGCGCACCGCCACCTCGATCCGCTCGTCAGCGCCGTCGACTTCCTTCCGTGCCGCCCGGCCGGTGAAGTGCAGCGGCGACCCGGGGACGGCGGGCGCGCCGAGCCGGATCGCGATGCGACGGACCTGCGCCGCGGAGCCCGCCCAGTCCGTGACGTACCGAGCGATGTACCCCGTCGTGGTGAGGATGTTCATGAAGATGTCGGGGGCGCCCTGCCCTTGGGCGTAGTCGCGGTCGTGGTGCGCGGGCATGAAGTCCCGGGACGCGATCGCCCCGGCGACGATCACCGTCGCGGTCACGTCGAGCACGAACGCCGGGAGCTGTTCGCCGGTCGGTGCGTCGTCATCCGGTTTCGATGGGCTCGCCGGCCGCCGCGGCCCTGCGGGTCGCGTCCGTTCCGGAGCGGGGTCCGAAACGTCGGTTGTGAACCGAAAGACGCGGAACCGCTGCCGACCGACCACCTCGCCCCGGTCGTCGGTGTAGTCGGTCACCCACGTAACGAAGTAGCCGACTCCCAGCGACGTGACCTTGCGATCCGAGATGGCTTCCAGAGACGCAGAAGAGGACAGGCGGTCTCCGACGTGAAGGTAGCGGACGAACTCGAGCTCCGAGTTCGTCGCGACGGTCGCCGTGTAGCCCTCCGCGGCGAGGATCCCGAGCGCGCTGTCGGTCGACAGCTCCATCGCCGCGCCGCCACGTTCGGCGATCCCCTCGATGCGAGGGCGGGCCATGGTCCAGGTCTGGAGCATCGCGGGCGGCGCGACCGTCACGCCCCACCGCGTTCCCGCCGCGGCCGACGCGTCGAGGTAGATCGGATTCCGGTCGTCGAGCGCGTCGACCCAGTGCCTGATCATCGGTACGTTGACCGGGTCGGGGGCGATGCTCGGGCCGGAATCGCTCAGCGGCTGCCCGATCCAGGCTTCCAGCCGCGATCGGAGCGGATCTGCAGGCCCCGGCATGTGGTTCGTCCTCCTGGGTGCTGGGTGGGACACCAGGATGGCAGAACGCGGCGCGCCTGCCCCCTGCTGGGAGCGAGATCTGGGTCAGCGGCTAGTGAGGTGGGCGACCGCGTCGGCGTCCGTCGCGAAGTAGTGGTCAGGTCCGACCAGGTCGGTGAAGCCGGACGCGTCGAGCACCTGGCGGCTTTCCTCGTCGAGGTTGACCAGGTAGAAGGCGACTCGCCGTGCGGCGTAGTCGGTGGCGACGCGGCGGAGCGCGTGGTCGGCGGTTGCGTCGAGATGGTCGACACCGCTGGCGTCGAGCACGACGGTGTCGATCTCTGGATGGGTGGCGACGAGTGCTCGGAGCCGATTCTCCAGCGATTCGGCGTTCGTGAAGTACAGCGGCGTGTTCACCCGCAGGATCACCGCGCCCGGGAACGTGACCGCGTCAGGATGTCGGTGGCGTTCGACGAACGCGTCGGTCCCTGACTGTCGACCGAGCTCCGGGAGTGGCGAGCGGGCTACGCGGGTCACGATCAGCACGATCGAGGTCGCGGCGGCGAGGAGGACGCCCTCCAGGATCCCGAAGACAAGCGACCCCACGAACGCCAGCATCATGGTCCAGAAGTCGCTGCGCTTCACCCGCCAGAGGCGACGGGCCTCACCGACGTCCAAGAACGGCAGTACCGCGGTGATCACGATCGCCGAGAGGACGGCGAGTGGCAGGTTGCGGAAGAGGCCAGCCGCGAAGGCGAGGACGGGCACGACCACCGCCGCCGAGACGACTCCCGTCAGGGGAGTCCGGGCCCCGCTCTCGTCGAGGATCGAGGTGCGGCTGATCGCGCCGGTGACGACGAAACCCTGGAAGAAGCCAGCCGACACGTTCGCCGCGCCGAGCGCGACGATTTCCTGGTCGGTGCTGATCCGGTACCCGTGCTCGTCTGCGTACCGTCGGGCGACGCTGACCGACTCGAGGACGCTGATGAGCGTGATCGCGAACGCCGTCGGCAGGAGGGCGAGGACATCAGCGCCGTGAAATGGCGGCACCTTGGGTGCGGGCAAGCCTTTGGGCACCGGGCCGACGGTGGCGATGCCGTGATGCGACAACATCAGGGCGCCACTCACGGCGGTCGAGAAGATGACGAGGACCAGCGGAGCGGGGAACCGCCGCCACCGGCGAGCGAACAGGAGCAGCGCGACGCTCGCCAGGGCCAGGGCGAGGGTGCTCAGACTTGCCGTGCTGTGGCCGAGCGCCTGGATCCAGCGCACGACGATCGTGTCGACCCGGCCCGCGGTTGGGACCTGCACGCCCGTCATGACACCCAGCTGCGTGACGATCAGCAGCACCCCGATCGCGGCCAGAAAACCCGTCACGACTGGCTCCGAGACAAGTCGCAAGACGAAGCCCAGCCGCAGGACGCCCACCAGGATATGGATCCCGCCCACTAGTACGGCGAGTGTGGCTGACAGCGCGATGAAACGGGCACTGTCGCCGTGGGCAAGGCTCCCCACCGCCAGCGCAGACAGGATCGAGATCGATGCCAGTGGTCCGACCCCGAGCGGCGCCGATCGGCCCAGCACCGCGTAGACGAGCAGCGGCACGACGGACGCGTACAGGCCGACGACAGGCGGCAGTCCCGCGATCGTCGCGTACGCCATCGACTGCGGAATGAGAATCGCTGCGCCGGTGATCCCTGCGACCAGGTCGCCGGTCAGATCGGCGCGGCGGTAACCCGGCAGCCATTCCAAGATCGGGAACACGCGGTCAGGCACCGTGGCACTCTCGCGCAGCCCTCGGCCGAGCCGGTTGACCGGACCATCGATCGCCTCGTGTGCTGACGGGTCGCGCCAACCTTGGGCGGCGCGCCCGCCGTTCCGAGCGAGCGCGGGGTGGCCCGTCCGACGTGGGGAGCCGAAGCGGAGCTATCCCTTGACGAAGCGCACTCGGTGGGTCTGCTCCTCCCAACCCGACGCTCTCCAGAAGCCGACGGCGGGAGGATCGTCGTCCACGACGATCGCGGCCAGCCGGGTGGCTCGGCGACTGGCGAGATGCTCCTCCGCCGCGGCGAGGAGCCGGCGCGCGAGCCCGCGGCGCCGGTGGCGAGGGTGGACGACGAGCCGGTAGATCGCGCCGCGCCACCCGTCCCACGCTGCGATCACGCTGCCGAGGATCACGCCGTGCTCCTCGGCGACGAGCAGCGCGTCGGGATCGAAGTCCATCAGCGCCTCGAGGAACGCGACCGTGTCGGTACGGGACGGTTGGGCCTCGGCCACACGCCACAGGGCGAGGACGTCCGGCGCCTCGTGGAGGGTGCCCGGGCGGATCGAAATCGCCATAGGTCACGGTAGCGAGGCCG
>Ga0187777_10002468_pt1 | contig 11820 bp, 10 predicted proteins | sample 1015_Q2_SP5_10_M_FD_132416 | JGI IMG/M metagenome (GOLD analysis project Ga0187777, IMG submission 132416) | Tropical peat soil microbial communities from peatlands in Department of Meta, Colombia - 1015_Q2_SP5_10_MG | ecosystem: Environmental > Terrestrial > Soil > Wetlands > Peat | place...
ACCGCGGTCATCGCGTCCGTCCGAGTGCCGCGAGCCGCTCGGCGCGTCCGAGGTCGGCAGGATCGTCGATCTCCAGCGCGCGCTCCGGCGGCACCTCGAAGACTGCCGCCGTGCCGAAGAAGCGGTGCCGCGCGCGCCGGAACCCGGCCGTGCGCATCGCGTAGGCCGCGCCCGTCTCCACGAATTCCACGGGCCGGTCCTGGCGACGTTGCCGAGTAGCAGCATCGTGGTTGACCGCGACCACACCCTTCGGGCCCGCCCGCCACACGAATGCGTGCGTTCGCATCGCGGTGAACGCGCAGTCCACGCCGGGATCGTCGAGCAAGCCGACGACCCCGTCGATGTCGGCCGGCTCCGTGAACGGCGACGTGCACTGGACGAGCACGGTGATGTCCGGATCGGCGAAACCACGTGTTCGCAGGTCGTCGAGCGCGTGGAGCAGGGCGTCTTCCGTCGACGCGTCGTCGCTCGCGAGGTCGTGCGGACGATCGACGACGTCCGCGCCGGCCGTACGCGCCACCGCCGCGATGGCATCGTCGTCGGTCGTCACGACGACACGGGCGACCGAAGCGGCCCGTTGCGCCGCCGTCACGGCGCGCACCACGAGCGGCACGCCGTCGACGGTGCGAAGGTTCTTCCCCGGGATGCCCTTCGAGCCTCCGCGCGCGGGCACGAACACGCAGGCCGACCCACCTAGCATCGCCCCATCATGCCCGCCTCCTCGCTCCGGCGGTTCCGCCGCTCCGATCGCTGCCGATGAGCGCATCGCCGGGCCGGGCGCGCCCGCCACTCCGGCGCGCCGCCGCCGCGGCCGCCGCCCGTGCGCCGTGGCTCGTCGACGGCTACCGGCTCGCACGCGACCCCAGGGGCGAGATGGCGCTCCGACACGACCTCGACGCCACACGCGCCGCGGCCATGTTCCTCCGCGCCGAGTTGCCGCCCGCCGGCGATGCGGGGGTCGCGCTCGTCGCGGAATACCGCGACGAGCTCTTCGAGACCAAGCTCGACCTGGTGCTCGCCGCTGCGCTCCGTCTCCGCGGCGTCGAGCCGGTCCTGTCGATTCCGAGCCGTCGCGCCCACCGGGTGGCGCGCTATGCGCGCGCTGTCGGTGTGCACCGGGTGATCGCGCAGGACACGCTGACCCTCACGCGGGCCGAGCGAGCGGAGTGCACCGACGCCGGCGCAGCTCTGCTCGCCGCGCCGGCCGACTTCGGCCGGGTCGTGCGTTGGACGTTCCGCGGCTACGCGATCGGGACGCACGTGCTGTCGACGCTCATTCGCACGACCTTCGACGGCGCGCCCGACCCCGGCGATCCGGCGACGCGCACGCGGATTGCCGCGATCCTCCACGACGTCCTCGTGAACGTCGTCCGCGCCGAACGCCTGCTCCGGATGCTCGCGCCGCGGATGGTGCTCGTGGAAGAGGCGAACTACAGCGCGAACGGTCCACTCGTCGACGTCGCGGTGCACCGTGGTGTCGACGTCGTACAGACCGTGCCGATCTGGCGCGACGACGCGATCATGAGCAAGCGCATCACGTCGTCGACGCGGCGGGTGGACGCCAAGTCGGTGTCGACCGACACCCTGACGCGCGTAGCCCGAGAGGTGTCACCCGCCGAACGCGACGCCGCCCTCGAGGACGACTTCGCCGCCCGATACCCGCCGACGGCGCGTGCCAACGGGCCCCTGCCCGCCGCTCTCCGCCTCGACCCGGAGCGTCGGACCGTGGTGGTCTTCTGTCACGTGCTGTGGGACGCCAGCCTCTTCTATGGCCGCGACCTCTTCGAGAACTACACCGACTGGCTCGTGCACACCGTCCGCGCGGCAGTCGAGAACCCGTGCGTGAACTGGGTCGTGAAGACCCACCCGAGCACGGTCTCGGTCGCGTCGCGCGGCCGCATGATCGAGGAGGGCTCGGAGCTCGCGTTGATCCGCGCTCGGTTCCCCCGCCTGCCCGACCACGTGCAGGTGTTGGCACCCGACTCACCGATCAGCGCGTACACGCTCTACGAGCACGCCGACTACGGCGTCACCGTCCGCGGCACGCCGGGAGTCGAGATGTCCTGCTTCGGCAAGCCCGCCTTCACCGCCGGCACCGGAACCTACGCCGGGTTCGGCTTCACGCACGACTCCTCGACGGCGGGCGAGTACCTCGAGCGGCTCGCAACGATCCACCACGTCGGACCGCTGCCGCCGGCCATGGTCGACCGGGCGCGGTGGTACGCGTACGCGCTCTTCATCCGGCGACCGTGGGTGCCGCGTGCGTTCTCGCTCACCTACGACGGCGCGCGCCCGCAGCAGCTCCGGCGATCACTGACGCTCACCAGCCGGAGCCTCGACGAGCTGCGTGCGCCGGGTGACCTCGACGCGTGGGCCCGTTGGGCACTCGACGCCGACACCGAGGACCACCTGCCCGACCTCCGCCACACCGTGCACGACCGAACCGCACAAAGCCGAACCGCACAAAAGAGGTGATCCGTGCGCGACGAGTACGTGGTGGCGGAGCTGCACGGCCGCCTCGGCAACCAGCTCTTCCAGTTCGCATCCGCGTACGGCATCGCCCGGCGGCGCGGGGTGCGCGTGGTGTTCGCGAGCGATCCCGTCCCGACTCCCGATCTCCTGCTCCCCGAGCTGCTCGGTTCGCGCTACCGCGCCGCGACCCGCAGGGAGCTCCTGGGCGTCGGCAAGCTCGCGTACGGCGTTCCGGCGCGACGGCGAGTGGCGTCGGCGCTCTACCACGGTTCACGCGCCTGGCGCCGGTACCGACACCGCACGCCGCCGAGCGTGACCTACTGGGAGGACACCGGGCGCTACCGCCCGCAGCTCGCGTACCTCGACCTGCCCGTGTACCTCCAGGGCCATCTCCAGAGCGAGCGCTACTTCGAGGACTACGCGGACGAGATCACGGCCGCGATCGCGTGGCCCGACGAACCCGTGCCCGAAGTCCCGCGTCCCGCGGTCGCGGTGTCGTTGCGCCGCGCCGGCGACTACACGGATCTCGGGTGGACGTTGCCGCTCGAGTACTACGAGCGGGCGGTCGAGTCCGTGCTACGGCGCGTTCCCGACGCCCGCCTCGTGCTGTTCGGCGACGAGGACGCGGCGGTCGAGGCGGGCGCGGCGCGACTGAGCCGCTACGCGCCCGTCGTGGACGCGCGGTCACTCGGCCCCGGTCCGATCTCACAGCTCCGGCTCATGGCCGCCTGCGAGCACTGCGTGATCGCGAACTCGTCGTTCGCCTGGTGGGGGGCGTGGCTCGGCGACCGCGCCGCGAGGGCGAACGGCCGGATCGTGGTGGCCCCGCGGGAGTACGGCGCCGGCAACGATCGCGTCCCGCCGCGCTGGGAGACCCTCACCACCGGGACGCCGACGTTCTGAGGGCCCGGTGAGCGAGCCGCTGTCCTCCGTTGCTCCGGGCGTGACCGTGGTGATCCCGTGCCGGAACGGCGAGGCGACGATCGACGCGCAACTCGGCGCGCTGGCCGACCAGGACTTCGACGGCGAGATGGAAGTGATCGTCGTCGACAACGAATCCACCGACGGCAGCGCCGACCGCGCCCGTGCCTGGTGTACCCGCGTGCCGAATCTTCGGGTCGTCGAGGCCACCCGTCCACACAACGTCGCACACGCGCGGAACGTCGGCATCGAGGCCGCGTCCCACGAGGTCGTCCTCGTGTGCGACGCCGACGACGTCGTCGACGGCGCGTGGGTACGGCAGCTCGCGTCCACGATGACCCGCGCCGACGTCGCAGGCGGTGGGATCGTCGACTGGATCGACAGTGAGCTGCCGGTGGGTCTCCGTCCTCGACCTTTCGGGCGCGGCGGGTTCGGCTTCCTGCCCACGATCCCCGGGTGCAACTTCGGCGTCTGCCGAACCGCGTGGCGCGCGCTCGGCGGCTTCGACGAAACGCTCGCGAGCTGCGAGGACATCGACTTCGGGTGGCGCGCGGAGCTCGCCGGCTATCGCGTGACAGGCGCCGTCGACGCATTCGTCTACCACCGGGTAGCCCGCCGGCCGGCTGACGTCTTTCGGAAGTGGCGCTTCTACGGCGAGTACCAACCGAGCCTCTACGCGCGGTTCCGCGACCAAGGCCTCACGCGGCAGTCGATCCATCGCGCGCTCGGTGGTTGGGTCGTGCTCCTGCTCACGAGTTACCGCTTGGCGACGGGCACCGTCGCCAAGCGGCGCGAGTGGTGCGCCGACGCCGGTCGCCGCGTCGGGCGCGTGATCGGGTCCGTGCGGTTCGGCACGCTGTACCTGTGACCGCCTCGGGCCCTTTCCTCGCGAGCGTCGTGATCCCGGCGCACGACGCGGCCTCGGTGCTCGGCGAGCAGCTGGCCGCGCTCGCCCGCCAACCCGAGGCGGAACGGCTCGAGGTGATCGTGGTCGACAACCGCTCGAGCGACGCGACGGACGCAGTCGCGCGCGCCTGGGCCGACCGGCTGCTCGGGCTGCGCGTGCTCGACGCCCCCGAGCGGGCCGGGCAGGCGTACGCGCGCAACGTCGGCATCGCCGCCGCACGCTCCGAGCGCATCCTGTTGTGCGACGCCGACGACCGCGTCGACGACGCGTGGGCCGGCCACCTCCTCACCGCGCTGGCAACCGCCGACTCCGTCGCGGGACTCGTCGTGGGGTGGGACGGCAAGTCGCCGCCGGCGCTCACGGCCAGCCGCGAGTCGTTCGACAACCGCTTCGGCTTCCTGCCCGCGTTCGGGAGCAACAACGCCGGGTTCACGAGGCAGGCGTGGGCCGACGTGGACGGCTTCGACGAGGCGTTCGGGTCGGGGGAAGACATCGACCTGTCGTGGCGCATGCAGCTCGCCGGCCATTCCTTGGCGTTCGCTCCCGAAGCGATCGTGTACGCGCGCCTCCGCGAGACGCCCCGGGCGGTGTTCCGGCAGTCGTTCCTCTACGGCGACGCCCAGGTCGCGCTCTACGCGCGCCACGGGCCGGCGGGCATGCCGCGCACGTCGACGCGCGACGGTCTCCGGCGTCTCGGCTCGCTCGCGGTGCACTCGCCCGATCTGCTCCGCGACCGCCGTGCACGCGTGCTGTGGCTGCACCGTGCCGGTTGGCGGCTCGGTCGCGTCGCCGGCAGCGTCCGCTACCGGACGCTCAACCTCTGACCGGCGCGTCGACCACCTCACCCAGCACGCGGCCCCACGCCGCCGCGACCGGCCCGATCGAGAAGTGGGCGATGCAATGGGCGCGGGCGGCGCGCCCGAGCGCAGCGGTGCCGGCGCGGTCGTGCGCGAGCGCGTCGAACGCGCGCGCCAGCGCGCCGGCATCGTCGACGGGCACCAGCGTGCCCGTCAGGCCGCTCACCACGATCTCGGGGATCGCCTCGATGGGCGTCGCAACCGCGGGCAGCTCCGTCAACCCGGCTTCGATGAGCGCCGCCGGCATGCTGTCGCCGCCGCGCGACGCGAGCACGACTGCGTCGGCGGCCGCGTACGCCGACGACACGTCCTCGACGCGGCCGGCAAAGACCACCCGGCCGGGCGCCACGCGCGCGGCGAGAGCCTCGAGCACGGCACGTTCCCGGCCGTCGCCCGCGACGAGCAATTGCACCGGCGCGCAGTGCGCGACGGCCTCGATCGCGAGGTCGACGCCCTTCTCCGGCACGAGCGCGCCCAGGTACACGAGCGTGAACGCTCCAGGATCGAGACCGAAGTTCGCACGCGCCCGTGCGCGACCCGCGGCATCGACCGGTGCGAAGCGCTCGGCAACGACACCGTTCGGGATCACGCGCACTCGGTCCGCACGCACGCCGAAGTACTGCTGGAGGGTGAGGGCGGCGCCCTTCCACAGCGCGACCACGATCGACGCGCGCGCCAAACCGGTGCGCACACGAAACCGTCTCGCTGCGGTCGGCGCCCAGAAGCGCGAGTCGCTGATCTGCCGGTAGACGAACGGCGTGCGCGTTCCGAGAGTCGCCAACGTGCAGGCGGGAAGAGTCTGTCCGCCGTGCGCGACGGCGACGTCGGCGCCGGCGAGCGCCGCCCGCAGCGCCCGTACCGTCGACAAGCCGACGCGGCGCGCACCGAGCACCTGCACGTCGAACTCGGGTGCACCCGGCGCCGGGCCGAGCGCCACCGTCTCCACGTCGTGACCGCTGCGTTCCAGCGCGTCCGCGAGGTCGAGCGCGAAGAGCTGAGCACCCCGGCGCGTCGGGTCCGTGATCACCTGGACGACCCGCAGCACCATCGTTGCATCTTCGCCCGTCGCGAGTGCCTCCGGTGAGACCCTCTACGATCTCCGGGTGGCGACGGAGCCATCGCAACATTCTCCCGATCTCGGCGCCGGGCCGCTGCGCCGCGGGCGCGGCGAGAGCCCGCTCTGGTCGCTGATCCGCCCGCTGATCCGCCCGCAACGGCGCCGCCTGTGGCTGATGTCGATCTCCTCGATCCTCGGGGGCTTCGTGGAGGCGGCGACCCTCGTGCTCATCGCCCGCATCGCGTTCGCGCTCGCTTCCGACACCTCGGCCGTCACCGTCAACATCGGACCGATCCACGAGTGGAGCTTCTCGGTCCCGGCGCTCATCGCGATCACCGCCGCGCTCATCGCGGTTCGAATGGGGTTCCAGTGGATACAGACGGTGTTGTCGGCGCGCGCGACGTATGCGACCGTCAGCCAGGTCCGGGGAACACTCGTGCGCCGCTACCTCGCTGCGGGCTGGCCGCTCCAGGCGCAACAGCGCGACGGCCGCTTGCAGGAGCTGCTCACCACGTACGCGGGGTCGGCGTCGGGCGCGGTCAACGTGCTCACGGGGGGCGCGATCGCGATCTTCAGCCTCCTGGCCCTGCTCGTCACCGCGTTCGCCGTGAGCCCGTTGGCGTCGCTCGGGGCCGCGCTCGGGGCGCTCCTGATCGGCATCGTGCTCCGCCCCCTGCGTCTCGCCGTGCGCCGCCGCTCCGCGCGCACTGCGACCGCGAACCTCGAGTTCGCGACGGGCGTCACCGAGCTCACCTCCACGCTGCAGGAAGTCCGCATCTTCCAGGTGGAGCGTCCGATCGGCGATCGCCTGTCCGACCTCGCCGAGGAGTACGCCGATGCCGCGCTCCAGGCCGCCTACATGAGCGGCGCCATCGGCGTGCTCTACCAGGGCATCGCGATGTTCATGCTCGTGGGCGCTCTCGCGGTCGCCTACGGAGCCGGCGTCACCAACCTGACGTCGCTCGGGGCGGTAGTGCTGATCATGCTCCGGTCACTCAGCTACGCACAGTCCGTGCAGGGCGCGTTCCAGGGACTGCACCAGGTCGCGCCGTTCCTCGAGACGCTGCACGAAGAAGAGCAGCGCTACACCGCGGCCGCGGTACCGCGGGGCGGCGAGCCCATCGAGGAGATCGGTGACCTCTGCTTCGAGCACGTCTGGTTCGAGTACCAGCCCGACCGGCCCGTGCTGAAGGACGTGTCGTTCCGGGTCCCGCACGGCGAGATCGTGGGCATCGTCGGGCCGTCGGGCGCCGGCAAATCGACGCTCGTGCAGCTCTTGCTCCGGTTGCGGAACCCCACCACCGGGACGGTAGGCACCGAGGATCACGACGTGCGCGAGCTCTCGCTCGACGACTGGTTCCGGCTCGTCACGTTCGTGCCGCAGGAAGCTCGGCTCTTCGCCGGAACCGTCGCCGAGAACATCCGCTTCTTCCGCGAGGACGTCGACGACGCCGCCATCGAGCGCGCCGCCAAGCTCGCGCATCTCCACGAGGACATCACCTCGTGGCCGCTCGCCTACGAGACACCGGTCGGCGAGCGCGGCGGGCAACTGTCGGGGGGCCAGCGCCAGCGGCTGTGCATCGCCCGCGCGCTCGTCGACGAGCCCGACGTGATGGTCCTCGACGAACCCACCAGCTCGCTCGACATCCGTTCCGACGCGTTGATCCGCGAGACGCTCGCCGACCTCGCACCGCACACCACCGTGTTCGTCATCGCGCACCGCCTGTCGACGCTCACGATGTGCGACCGGATCATGGTGATCCTCGATGGCGAGCTCCAGGGCTTCGACGAGCCCGCCGAGCTCGAGGCGTCGAACCCCTTCTACCGCGAGGCCCTCCGCCTCTCGGGGATGCGCGGCGACTGATCGGGCATCACGCGCCGGAGCGCGCCGCCTGCTTCACCCGCCGGGTGGCCGAGCCGGCGCGCGCGGCCGCGTAGCGCCCCGCGCTCGCGACCGCGTCGGTGACGACGTCACGCCGGTTCGCCCGGTTGGCGGCGATCACCTCGGCGTAGACGCGTTCGAGTGCTTCGGCCGCTCCCGCCGCGCCCCACCCGTCCGTCGCCTCGGCCGCCTCGAGGTCGGCAAGGGCCCGAGCGGCGGCGGGATCGTCGAGCAGCGCGCCGATCACCCGGCCGATCTCGCCCACGTCGGGCGCTCCGCTCCCGTCTGCGAACACCCCCGACGCCCGGTAGCGCGCCATCGTCGCCGCGTCGGGCAGCTCCACGTGGCCCGTGGGACCGGTCACGAGCGTCGGCCGGCCCGACACCATGCTGCGCAGGGCGGACGTCGCCATCGCCACGACCAGGTCGGCCGCCGCGAACGCGGGTGCGAGATCCACGAGGTAGCGAGACATGACCACCACCGTCTCGCGTCCCGTGCGGGAATTGACCGCCTCCGCCCAACCGTCCACCTCGTACCGCGCGCTCCCGTCGCCCAGCACCACCAGCCGCACCGAAGGGTCCCGTGCGGCGAGCGAGCCGACCGCGGCGATGGTCGTCTCGATCCCGGCCAGCAGTTCGGGGACCGTGTCGAGGCGCGCCATCACGAGCACGACCCGTTCGCCGGGCGCGAGCCGGTTGGCCTGCCGGAACGCCTCGACCTCCACCGGCATCACGGGGCGCTCCGCCGACACCGCGGGGCGCACGACGAAGAGGGTGCGCACGCCTTGGGCGCGCAGGTGGGGGACGACGCTCTCGCGGCCCACCACGACGGGGATCGTGCGCGGGAGGTATGCCGGCGTCGTGCGCGTCGGGTTGTGCAGGAGTGACAACACCACCGGTGTGCCGTCGAGGAGGTGCGGACCGGCGAACGCCTCGAGTCCCGGGCGCAGCGAGTACGCGTGCACGACGTCCGCGTCGTGGGCGGCCGCGGCGCGGCGGAGCCGGAGCGCGCTGCGCGCGTTCGGGCGCACCGACACGTCGGGCCGCCCGAGATACGTGAGTCCCGCCGCCGTCGCCCGCGGCGAGAACGGGCCCGGGATCGCGTACAGGAACACGTCGTGGCCGCGCTCGCGAAGTGCCTGTGCGTTCTCGATCGCGACGACCGCAATGCCGGTGATCCCGAGGTGCTCCACCGAGACGAGGATCCTCACCGGGCCTGTAGTTACCACACGGCTCGTCCTGGTGACGGCGCGCGCTACCGTGAACCGGTGCCGAAGCTCGTGGACACGGCGGCCGCGACCTTCCACGCCGTCGTGCCCGACCTCGCACCGGACCTGCGCGCCGCGCTCGTGTCCTGCATCGGAGAGCAGCGCCGTGCCCATGCGCGCTTCCGGCCCGACCCCGATCCGGAGCGACACGTGTCGGAGGACGCGTTGCGCGGCACCCTCACCGAGCACCGCGACGTGAGCGATGTGCGGACCGACCCGTCGCTCAGCAACTGCCTCGTGTTCCACACCGGCGGGCTGCCGGGCTCGGTCGACGACCCTGCCGTCGTCGGCGCGCGCGAGGAGATCGACGAGATGGTCGCGCACCTGCTCGCGTCGAGCCTCGACGGCATCGCCGTGGCCGACGCGGTCGCGAGCGGTCACTTCTGGTACCCGCCGGGCGCCTACATGGGGTGGCACACCAACTCGCGCGTCCCGGGTTGGCGCGCCTACCTCACGTGGGCGGCCGAACCGCACCGGTCCTTCTTCCGCTACGCCGAGCCGTCCACCGGCGACGTGCTCACGAGCTGGGACACTGCATGGGACCTGCGCGTGTTCAAGGTCGAGGCGGAACGGCCGCTCTGGCACGCGGTGTGCTCCCACACCGACCGGTTCAGCTTCGGCTACCGGATCGTCGAGCCTTGAACCGGCTCGACAACGTCCTCGTCTGCACGCGCTCCGACCTCTCCGGGCTGCTCCCGGTGGAGATCCCTTCCGGCGCCACCATCCGCGAGATGAACATGGGCGACGCCGCCGACGTCCGCCGGTGGCTCGACGTGCACAACGCCGCCTACCAGCACCAGTGGACGGAGACCGAGTACCGCAACGTCATCCTCGAGCACCGGCACATCCGCGTGAGTCGTACGTTCCTGCTCGACGTCGACGGCCAGATCGTGGGCACGGCCTCGATCGGACGGTTCCGGCGCAACGAGAACGTGGGCGTGGGCCACTACCTCGGCGTCGTCCCGAGCGAACAGAGCCACGGCCTGGGCCGGGTGCTCGTCGCCTACCGCTACCACGCGCTCCGCGACGAGGGCGTCACCGAGTGCGAGAGCCAGACGCAGATCAAGCGAGTGTCGTCGCTCCGGCTGCACTTCGCGTTCGGCTTCGTGCCCAAGTGGCACCTCGACGAGTGGAACAATCCCGACACCTGGTCGGCACCCGTGCGCGCCATCACGAACGTGCGGCTCTACGCGCTCCATCGCCGCTGGCTCGCGCGCGCGCGCACGGCGCCGGCAACTCGTTGAACCCGGCCCGTCACAGCACGCGCAGCAGCGCGGTGACGACATCCGACACGTCGTCGTCGGTCAGGTGCGCGGCGAGCGGCAGCGAGAGGATGCGCTCGCCGACACGCTCGGCGTTCGGCAGCGCTCCGACCGCGAGACCGAGTCGCTCCCGGTAGTACGGGTGCAGGTGGATCGGCACGTAGTGCACGCCGGTGCCGATGCCCTGCTCGCGCAGCGCGGCGCGAATCGCGTCGCGTGGGGCGCCGATCGCGTCGAGGTCGAGCACGACCGTGTACAGGTGCCGCCCGTGCACGGTGCCGACCGCGGGCGCGGGCGGCGGCGCGAGGGGAAGTGCGGTCAGCTCGCGGTCGTAGCGCTCCCAGATCTCCTGCCGGCGCGCCTGCGCGGCGTCGAGTGTCACGAGCTGGCGGGTGCCGATCGCTGCCGCCACGTCGGTCATGGCGAGCTTGAACCCGGCCGCCACCGCGAGCGGCGGCGCGCCGGGTGTGCGGAACGATCCCCACGCGTCGTCCGACATCCCGTGCAGGCTCAATGTGCCGATGCGATCGGCCCACTCCGAGCGGTCGGTGGTGACCATGCCGCCGTCGGCCGTGGTCACGTTCTTGCCGGCCTGGAACGAGAACACGGTGAAGTCGGAGAGCACACCGACGCGCCGACCGTGGTACTCGGCGCCGAGCGCGTGGGCGGCGTCCTCGACCACCACGAGGTCATGCGTGCGCGCGAGCTCGCCGAGCGCGTCCATCTCGCACGGTCGCCCGGCGAAGTGCACGGGGAGGATCGCCCGGGTGCGGGGCGTGATCGCAGCCGCGACGCACCGGGGATCGAGGTTGAGCGTGGTGGGATCGATGTCGGCGAGCACCGGTGTGGCGCCGACGTGCTCGACGGCGTGGATCGTGGCCGCGAAGGTGAGCGGCGTGGTCACGACCTCGTCGCCCGGGCCGATCCCCGCGACCGACAACGCGAGGAACAGCCCCGCCGAACACGAATTGAGCGCGCGCACATGGCGCGCGCCCGTGTAGTCGCGGAAGACGGCTTCGAAGCGCTCGACGCGCGGGCCACGCCCGAGCCATCCCGATCGCAACGCGTCCACCACGTCGGCGATCACGTCGTCGTCGAGGTGTGGCTGCCCGAAGACGAGCAGCTCGTCGCGAACGGGCCGGCTCACCACCTGACCGCGAAGCGCTTGAGCGAGGCGGGCACCCGCCGCCCTGCG
>Ga0187777_10002469_pt1 | contig 11816 bp, 10 predicted proteins | sample 1015_Q2_SP5_10_M_FD_132416 | JGI IMG/M metagenome (GOLD analysis project Ga0187777, IMG submission 132416) | Tropical peat soil microbial communities from peatlands in Department of Meta, Colombia - 1015_Q2_SP5_10_MG | ecosystem: Environmental > Terrestrial > Soil > Wetlands > Peat | place...
GTCATATGATCCAAACCAACCACAATCACCTTACCCTTACGGACAGCCTGGACAACCTCAAAATCCGTACGAACAGCAACCTCAATCTCCGTACGAACAACCACCATATGGACAACCTCAGCAGCCTCCTTATGAACAACAATCCTCTCAGGATTACGCGCAGGCACAGTATGCTGCGCCCGCTTACGGCGCTCAGCCAGTCCCGGGTTATATGCCACCGCAACAGCCAGTACGATCACGACGCGGCCTCTGGATTGCGCTCGCTATTATTGGCGGACTGATTGTTCTTAGTTGTGCTGCGTGTGGTATTTTCTTTGTAGCCGGAATTGGGTTCTTTGCCAAATCCGTAGCGGTGCCAGCAATCACAGTGAATGAATACTACAGCGCTGTTGAGAAACAGGATTACCCAACAGCCTTCTCATATATAAGCGCGAACTTGACTGCTTCAAATGGCCAAAACCTGACTCAGGACCTGTATACGACCGCTGCTCAGGCACTTGATACAGTCAAAGGGAAAGTTACTAATTTTTCAGTTGGAAACGTTTCAACAACGAACAATGTAGCAAGTGTCACCGTTTCGGTCACTCGCGCTAATGCTGCTCCCTATAATGTCCACCTCCAGTTGCAGCAAGTGAATGGCTCCTGGAAAATTACATCATATGATAATATCTAACCAATGACTGATTACGACTTAATTGCGCCATTCTATGATATCGAACACGCACACTTTGACGAAGATGTAAACTTCTACACCAATTATGCTGAGATGTGTGGCGGGCCATTGCTTGAACTCGCATGTGGAAGCGGGCGTTTGCTCGTTCCCCTGGCATGCGAAGGATACGAATTGACGGGAGTCGATAGTTCTAGAAGTATGCTGAACCTGGCCCAGCATGCTCTTGAACAGGCAGGGGTAGCAGAACAGTGTACACTGGTACAGGAAAGCATGAGCACAGTACGGCTAGGACAGCGGTTCCGAATGGCTTTCATCGCGCTTGGTTCATTTGGGCACGTTTGTACGCGCCAGGAGCAGCGGCAATCGCTGGCTGTAGTACATGACCATCTAACTGTTGGCGGTAGATTCATCCTGGACATCAGCAATTCAGATGTGCGTTATATGGAGCAATTAAGTGGCCAGGTGCTGCACCAGGGAACCTGGAAACGTGAAGATGGCACATTGCTGTCACACTTCGTCAGTCCTGCTTCGTCTCCAACGAAAAATTTACTTGAACTCACACACTTCTTCGAGGAGCACAGGCAAGGTGGAGCCGTACAAAGAACAGTCACTACAACACATCTCTATCTTTTTGAGAAAAACGAAGTAGAATTGTTGTTGGAAGAGGCAGGCTTTGCAATCGTCGATGTTTTTGGTGATTACGAGCTAAGTCCCTTTGAGCACGAGAGTCCCCGCATGATTTTTATAGTACAGGCGCGATAATAGAAGCACGAGTATGAAGCAATGAGAAAGCATCAATTACACGAGTGGAACCTCCAGCAGGATGAGGCCAAAGCGTTACAGCGTGAGTTGGCGATTCAGGTGATACGTGAAGATAAACTGGATGAAGTTCTGCATATAGCCGGGGTCGATATGGCTATTAACGAAATTAGTGGTATGGCACGAGCTGCTGTGGTACTGCTCTCTTATCCAAAGTTGGAGGTAGTCGAACAGCATGTATACGAAGAACCTCTACGCATGCCTTACATACCTGGATTGCTTTCATTTCGTGAAATTCCATGCATTCTGGGTGCATTTGATCTATTGATACAACAACCACAGCTAGTCATGGTTGATGGTCAGGGTATTGCACATCCACGCCGGTTAGGAATTGCTTCCCATTTGGGACTCTGGTTGGATTTGCCAACCATTGGATGCGCCAAGTCGATTCTAACAGGACATCACCCTCCATTAAGCGAGGAAGCAGGTGCATGGGTTCCACTGAATGCCGATAAAGAAGTGATCGGTGCAGTCCTGCGCACACGGCCGCGAGTAAAACCAATGATTATCTCTTTGGGTCATCGTATAAGCCTGGAAACGAGCCTGCGCTTCGTACTTGCTTGTTGTAGAGGATATCGCCTACCTGAGCCAACTCGCCTGGCAGATAAGTTATCCAAGGACAATGCGTGGATTGAGCACAAGCAGGAAGAAATAGAGCAGGAGACATTATGGCAGTAAGGGGATCATGAGAGGGGCACAGTGAAAGAGAATATCGTGCCTTTGTCAATGATGCTTTCAAAGCTAATTTTGCCGCCATGCTGCTCGATAATTAACTTCGCGATCGATAAACCAAGCCCGTAACCACCCATTTTTGACTGTAGAGCGTGGTTAGATTGATAAAAACGCTCGAAAACATGTGGCCGGTCCTCAACCGGTATGCCATACCCGGTATCTGTGACAGAGATTACAACAAATTGCTCGTTGTATGAACGAACACGAATAGTTACAGTACCCTCAGGTGGTGTAAATTTGATGGCATTGATGACGAGATTGTTCAGAACTTGCTTCATTCTCTGGGGATCTATACAAAGTATAGGAGCCGGAACTGGCATTTCTTCATTGATCGTCACACCTGCTTTCAGCGCTTGTGGTTGCAGTCCAGTAACAACTTGTTTTGACAGCAATCCGAAATCAACCTCTTCCCGTTTCATTTCAAATTGACCGGAATCAGAGCGTGTCAAAAAAAGGATATCTTCAACCGTGGAAACAAGCTGCTGCACGCCTTCTTGAACATAACCAAGATATTTCAGTTGCTCTTCATTTAATGCGCCCATATATCCCTGCAAGAGTAAATCTACAAAGCCGTGAACAGAGTTAAGCGGGGTGCGAAGTTCATGCGAAACCATAGAGACAAAATTTGCCTGAACACGGTTCGCCATTTTTATACCGGATATATCACGAGCTGCAAAGACCACATAAGTACTCTGCTCATGCTCGACCGGTGTAATGCTGCAAGCGAACTCACCTGGCTTATCTGTTATCCCGCCCAGGATCAATTCTTCCTGCGCAATTGGTTGTTTTTGCTGTATAACATGTGTTACTGGACAGTTTGATGTGCCACATAATAGCGTTCTATTCATGTTTCTACACTTCATCAGGTGGCTACATTCTTGTCCAACCACCTTTTCACGAGGCAGACCCAGGAGAGTGGAAGCGGCAGGATTAAGATCAAATATACGAAAATGTTCATCGATCACCAGAACTCCATGTGGAGTGTTGGTAAATGCTGCTTTCAGCAACCATTGATTGTTCACTAGTATTTCCTATAAATTTATAGCCTTTACCACGAACCGAGACGATATGCAGAGGGGTATCAGCATCTTTTTCTAACTTTAAGCGGAGACGTCGTATATATACATCTATAATATTACTATTGTTTTCACCATCGTTCCAAACTTCCGCAAGTAATCGATCACGATCTACTACCTGACCTGTAGAGCCCATAAGCATACGCAAGACGTGCATTTCTGTAGGAGTGAGTGTAATAGAGACACTTCCTGCAATTACAACTTTCAGTTCAGCAGGAAAAAGTTCAAACTGACCGTTGCGGATACTACTATTTCCCAACTCCGCATTGTGCTTAACACGACGTATAACGGCTTGCACACGTGCCACTAATTCCTGGTGATTGAAAGGTTTGCAAATATAGTCGTCCGCACCAATATTGAAGCCTTGTAATTTCGATTCGATCGCATCTTGCGCAGTCATAAAGATAATCGGGATATCGTATTTATCTTCTCGTAAATGAGTAGCAAACTCGAAACCATTCATGTAAGGCATCATCACATCAATGATGAGTAAATCCGGCTCTCGCTTCTTGATCATTTGCAGTGCGCCGCGAGGATTGTCGGTCGTATCAACTTCATATCCTTCTTTACGCAGGACAAACTCTACGAGCGTGTTTGCATACTGATCATCATCTACAACAAGGATGTACACTTTTTCTCCTAAGCGACTCTGTGTATTCGCTCTGATACGTAAGTACTATCAGGTCAGCATTTTCGACAGGTGCTGCTTCTCCAGATAGATCATTAACATTGCAATATCGGCTGGAGTAACGCCCTCCACCCGTGATGCCTGACCAATAGTGCGAGGGCGCATTCGTATCAGCTTCTGGCGGGCCTGGGTACGTAAATGTTGCACCGCTGTATAGTCTAGAGTTTCAGGTATATGGTGTTCCTCCAACCGCCTGGTACGATGGACAATTTGTTCCTGCTTGCGTACATAACTTTCGTATTTGACCTGTAATTCAACCTCTCCGGCAACAGATGCAGTAAGCGCTGGAAGAGTGCGATCAGAAACATATGCATGCGTGTCAACGTTCTCAGGTCTATCACCATCATCATACCCATTACATTCGGTCGTAGTTAACTTCGCATGTAAGACACCTTGTGCCAGTTGGGTCACCTGCTGGTATGTAACAGATGGCCGGCGCAAAAGCTCGCGTGCGGAGAGCATCTGCCCCAGAGGATCAAGTCCTATTTCTCGTACCATTGATTCTGTCGAACGAGATGATGTAAATACCACTGTATCGAGTTGAGTAAGCGCGCGCTCTATGTTTTCACGCTTACGTATCACCTGGGCATAACGCGCGTCATCGATCAACCCGTACTTGTATGCATAATCGCTCAGGCGCAGGTCAGCGCTTTCTGGACGCAAAAGCAGCCGGTACTCAGCACGAGAGGTATGCAAGCGATAGGGTTCACTCATTGGGCGAGTTACCAGGTCATCAATCATTACCCCGATATAAGCTTCGTGACGACCAGGTTCGAACGGAGCTTCGTCACGAACATGCAGCGCTGCATTGATACCAGCAATGATACCCTGCGCAGCAGCCTCTTCGTAGCCAGATGTGCCATTGATTTGACCTGCGAGAAAAAGCCCCCTGACGCCTTTTGTCTGCAACGTCGGATATAACTGCTCGGGCGGTACATAATCGTATTCAACCGCATACCCTACACGCATCATTTCAACATGTACGAGTGCAGGGATACTGCGCAACATAGCAAGTTGCACATCTTCGGGAAGACTGGTATTCATTCCCTGAACATACACTTCACCTGTACGCCAACCCTCAGGCTCCAGGAAGATTTGATGCCTGTTCTTATCGGCAAACCGTACAATCTTATCTTCGATAGAGGGACAATAACGAGGACCGATCCCCTCGATAATACCCGTGTAAAGGGGAGAGCGATGCAGGTTATCTCGAATAATCTGGTGAGTTTGTTCAGTCGTATGCACGAGATAACAAGGTAATTGTGGTCGCCAACCATGCAGATCTTCTTCGGTAATAGGATACATTGGGTTAGGGAGACCACCGGGAAGTTGTACATCTGCTCGAGCAGATGTGTCTTGCGAAAAGAAGAGGGGTTCACGACTTCCAGGCTGGGGCACGGTTTTGCTAAAATCGATAGTACGAGCATCGATACGCGGCGGCGTGCCTGTCTTAAAACGACGCACTTCGAGTCCCAATGCAAGTAACGAATCTGAGATACCCAGAGCAGGACCCTCGCCCGCACGTCCCCCGGGTTGAGTCTTTTCACCTACAACAAGGCGTCCATTAATAAATGTGCCAGTGGTTAAGATAATTGCCCTCGCCTCATATTGCCAGCCATTATTCGTCACGACACCAGTAACTTTCGTGCGGCCATCGTCTCCCGTTTCACTCAGCAGCCGGGCAATGGTTGCCTGTTTCAACTCAAGATTCGGTTGTCCCTCCAGGACATACTTCATCGCAAGACGATAGGCCTGTTTATCGCATTGGGCGCGGAGGGCCTGCACCGCTGGACCTTTGCTCGTATTAAGGAGACGAACCTGAATAAATGTCCGGTCAGTATTGCGACCAACTTCCCCTCCAAGGGCATCTATTTCTTTAATCAGGTGACCTTTCGCAGGCCCGCCCATAGACGGATTACAAGGCATAAGCGCGACGCTATCGAGATTCATCGTCAATAAGAGTGTTTTTCGTCCCATACGCGCGCAAGCCAGCGCAGCTTCGCATCCCGCGTGGCCTGCACCGACGACTATTATCTCATAAACTCCTCGTAAAACTTGCGCTGGTGGAAGAACATTATCCCCGGATTCGTTACTCATATCTACTCGACTTATTTGATATACTTTGGCAGGTGAACGCTTATTTCCTAATCAACGACTCGTATTATGGCGCAGATCATGCTCGTCGTCAATACGATTGGGAAGAAATGTTTACACGATTGGTTTCATGCTCATTTCATGATCATCAAACCAGATTTTAACGGTTTTTTAAGACGTTCAATCGTTGACCGTACGTGCATTAGCTGGTATTATATGCGAAGCAAGTACTTTGGTTCACAATTCATTATGCAGGGTGAATGAAAAATGCAAGAGCTACCTTCCTGGCGAGCGCTGCTAGGACAGCTTATTCATGACCCACTTGAGCGAAACCGCATTGCTAATGAGTTAGGCATTAACCCTGCCACGCTTGTGCGTTGGTCACATAACGAAACAAATCCTCGCCCTCAGAACCTCAACCAGCTTCTCAAAGCTATCCCCTCCCCCTATCGCCAACAACTACAAATATCTATAGCTGAAGAGTTTCCAGAGTTTGGCATCAAAGTCAATGAAGAATTCATCGAAGATACCACAATTGAGATCCCATCGGGAACTTATTCAAGCGTATTACATACTTATATAACTGCCCCTAAACGACAACGTTTCTGGTTAGTCAGCAATCTCATCCTGCAGGAAGCTCTCAGACAACTGGATCCTAACCTTTTAGGCATGACAGTCAGCCTGGCACAATGTGTTAAGCCGCCAGACGGTAAGAAGGTACGGAGCCTGCGTGAGCATGTTGGAAGAGGAACACATCCCTGGAAAGCTACCATGAAACACGAGGTTGCATACCTTGGAATAGACTCGCTGGCCGGCTATGCATTGTCCAATGCACATTTACTCAGCATTCAGGATAGATCTGAGGACCAGATGTTCTATCCTGCAAAATGGTTGGAATGGGAAAAAAGCGCTGCCGTATGCCCTATCATGCGAGAAGGATGCTTCGCGGGATGCCTGATTGTCTCGAGTACACAACCTGGCTATTTTCTTTCATATCGTGAAGCTCTTATCCAGAATTACGCTGAATTGATGGTACTGGCTTTCGAACCAGAGGAATTTTATGAACCTGCTGATATTCAATTAACCCTCATGCCAGATTTTGATATCCAGGAGCAGCATTTTCAGACAATAAGATCTCGCATCTCAAAAACTATGGAAGAGGGTTCAACGAGAAAACCACCGGTGACCATCTCCGAGGCAGAACAATTAGTCTGGCAACAGTTGGAAGAAGAATTTGTACAATTCATCCAGAATCAATAGAGAATGATTTCATCTCATCGCTTGAGAGGAGCTGTTAATGACTGAACATTCGAGTTCATTCAATAGTGAAAAGACGTATTTTATCGATTCCCAAAGTGCTGCTGAAATGGCTCGCCTGATGGATTTCGATCGTTACCTCACCAGGGCTATGGGTGGGCCTATCGAAGAGCGCACTGATTATACGAATATCCATAGAATCCTGGATATTGCCTGTGGTCCTGGCGGCTGGGTTCTTGACATGGCTGCTGCGCATCCTGAGATTGACGTGTTCGGCATTGATATCAACCGTACTGCAATCAGCTATGCACAGTCCCAGGCTAAAGCACAGGGGTTAAACAATGTCACGTTCAGAGCAATGAATGCAGTCGAACCGCTTGATTTCCCCGATGAGTACTTTGAACTTGTCAACGCGCGCAGCATCGGAGCCTTTATGCCTCCTGTGAGATGGCCTGAGTTTGTCCAGGATTGCAAACGTATCCTACACCATGGAGGAACATTACGTCTGACTGAAGGCGAGTGGAGTATTACGAATACTCCAGCAATGGCGAAACTTAACGGCCTGCTTATGAAGGCTGTACAAATGGCAGGTCTGAGTTTCTCTCCCGATGGTCGACATTCCGGTGTTGTGCCTGTAATTGCACATTTTTTGAAGAAGGCGGGTTTTCAAGACGTCAGCCAAAGAGCACACGTTGTAGATTTCTCAGCAGGGATGGAAGCAAACCCCATTGTTTACAATGACGCGAAAGTTTTCTACCAGTTGATTGAACCCTTTATATTAAATATGAGACTTGCATCACGAGAAGAGTATGAGCAGTTGTACCAGCAAGCAATGACAGAAATGTTGTCGGATGATTTCTGCGGTGTACACTTCTTGCTAACTGCATGGGGAACAAAGCCTTAAATGAGTAGAAGTAACATATGAAAGATTCCTCGACATGGCGTGAGTTATTAGGAAGCATCATTCAAGACCCGCAAGAAAGGCGGCGGCTTGCTAATGACTTGGGCATTAATCCTGTAACCTTGACACGTTGGGTAAACAATGAGTCAAGCCCACGTTCCCAAAGTATCCAACGATTGCTGAACGCACTGCCACAACATCGCAAAGCCTTGCTCGATCAACTTCTAGATGAATTTGGAGGTCTCATAGCTGAGTCAGAAGGTTTATTAACAGAGGGCTTGCTAACAAAGATCCCAAGTGAATTCTACATTCGCGTCCTTCGAACTCGAGCAACGATCCCCCAGGTTCTGCGCTTCTCGTCACTTTGCGATCTCATCCTGCAACAAGCACTCGAACAACTTGACCCTAATCGAGTAGGTATTGCTGTCACGGTCGTTCGATGCATGCCTCCTTCTGCTAACATGAAGATTCGCAGCTTGCGTGAGAGTGTAGGACGAGGAACACCACCATGGGAAAGCAGTCTCGATCAGCAAGCCATTCTTTTAGGGGCAGAATCTCTGGCCGGACATGCTGTTTCTTTGGGGCATCTCGTCGTTAACATGGATCTCTCAGAGAAACAAAGCCTCTCCCCTGGGTATCATGGACAATGGGAAGAAAGCGCTTCAGCGGCTCCCATTATGCTTGAAGGAAAGGTTTCAGGCTGTTTACTTGTCTCCAGCTCGCAGCCAAACTACTTTCAACAATCAAGGCAGGCGCTTATCGAGGGCTATGCAGATCTCTTGGCATTGGCATTTGATACAGTTGAATTTTACGATCCCGGGCAAATTGAGCTAGGTCTTGTTCCTTTTCAAGAAGTTCAGAAATTGTATTTAGCTGATTTCCGGCAGAGGCTAAGCGAGCTCATGATCCAGGCTACAAAAAACCAGCAATCACTCACAATCTTCCAGGCTGAGCAAATAGTCTGGCAACAATTTGAAGAAGAGTTACTTGGACTTCCACAAGTTGAAGAAAGTAAAAAAGAAATCTCCAGGCAGCGTGTAAAAGGAGCTATGAATGACAACGCATGATGGTCAACCCAAAAGTGATAATGTCTATATTAGTGATACCGAGAGTGGCGCAGAAATGGCCCGCTTGATCGATCAGGATCGCCTGGTTACGCTTGGTATGGGCGGACTTTTCCCAGAGCGATCAAATGATTTCTCAGGGATACACCGCATACTGGATGGCGCCTGCGGACCAGGGGGATGGGCGCTGGAAATAGCCTTTAAGTACCCGGAGATCGAAGTAGTCGGATTCGATATTAGCCAGGCAATGATCGATTACGCGAATGCGCAAGCGCGAGTTCAAGGTCTGGATAATGCTAGCTTTCGAGTGATGAACCTGTTAAAACCATTGGATTTTCCCGATAATTCCTTTGACCTTTCCAATGTGCGTTTCGTCAATTTCCTCCCCGCTGCAACCTGGCCACAGTTTGTGCGCGAGCTTGTACGAGTTACTCGCCCCGGAGGTTTCGTACGTCTGACTGAGAGCGAATGGTGGTACTATAGCACAAGTCCTGCGCTTGAGACGCTGAACTCAATGGTTATAAAAGCCATTCAGGTGCAAGGAGGTTATTCTCAAACGGGTCGATTTACCGGTATCCTGCCTCTTTTAGGAAACCTGCTGCGACAGGCAGGGTGCGTGAACATTAAACTTGCTTCACATGCGATTGACTTCTCGTATGGAACAGAAGCGTACGAGGGTTTTCGACGCGACGCATCCGTTGTCTTCAAGCTGTTCCAGCCGTTTATTCTACGCATGCACGTAGCATCCCAGAGTGAGCTGGATGATCTCTATCATCAAATGATACTCGAAATGTTGCGGGAGGATTTCCGGGGCCTTATGATGCCTTTGACCGCGCTAGGCGGGAAAGCATAGTATTGGGCCAGGATTTGTGAGTAATGTTTGACGAATAAGCTGCGGCATGTTAAGATCATGCACACAGAGAACCAATACCTGCCTGGGGCGGTGGCGAAATGGTAGACGCAGGGGACTTAAAATCCCCGGGGGCGACCCATGAGGGTTCGATTCCCTCCCGCCCTACTTCCAAAAACTTTCATAATCCGAATAATATTCAATAGAGGCGTTAGCGAGTAACGGGCAAAGGACGAGTTAACTCTGAAAATTGAGCGAGTACTTAAGTGGGAGTAAGCTGAGATCTTTTATGGCTTTCCTAGGTTTGCTATAGTTGTATTAGAACAACTAAACAGAAGGATAAGCTTAGATGACTCGTATACTCTCCTATAACATATTGGCAGGCGGGAAACGCCGTGTAGATCAGTTAACAAACATCATTCGTTCTACTCATCCCGATATCGTTGGCCTGATCGAGGCTTATAATCCTCAAACCGTCGAGGAGATAGCAAATCGACTGGGAATGCACTATCGAATGAGCGGAAGCTATAGCCATAATGGTGATTGGCAAATTGCGCTACTTAGCCGCCTACCAATTATTGATATATATGTACATACTCACCCTGATATACTTACAAAACCCATCTTTGAGGCATGTATTGAGGATGAAGATGGTGGCAAACTTACCGTATTCATTGCACATCTTTCAGCTGCTTTCTATCAATCTGGTGGCGGTGATGGTCAAAGACGTCGCGAGATACAAGAAATCTTGCGTATTATGGCATCAAAGAAAGGAACTCCGCATCTTTTAATGGGTGATTTTAATGCTATTGCCCCGGGTGATCGCTTGAAAGCAAGCGCGCTACTGCGCTACCTTATCATCATGGATCAACAGTACCGGCGCTATCCCCATGTAGATTTGGGGCACCCAAACCTGGACTCTGTAGTACCAAAGCCACTGCGCTTCCTCTATCCACTCATGCAAACGATTACACGCAGCAAGTTCCTGTGCGCTCTATTAGATACAATTGGTTCGCTCTATGCCCGTCGCGGCAGCATTGGCATGCTGCATAGAGCGGGCTATATTGATTGCTTTCGATTGAAAAATCCAGAGGACCCGGGATTCACCTGTCCGGCAGCTTCTTTAGCTGGCCGCATCGATTACATTTTTGCCAGCCCTGAACTTGCCGTACGTCTTGCTGCAAGCTATGTAGTAACAGAAGGCAATGGATTACGTGGTGACGAAGCAAGCGATCACTTACCTGTTGTAGCAGAATTCGGAGAAAAAGTAGAAACAGTCAACGGTCCTGCTTATGGATTAACCATACACAGGACCGTTGATTTGATTGACAACGCCTGAAGCTTCCACGATACTATTGGAAAACGTCCTTGGTTTTCTCGAAGAGGTTACGGAATATATTCTTATCGTTTTGCTCGGCTTGTTCGCGTTCGAGACGAGCAAATTCTTCGAGTAAGCGCTTTTGCTCTGATGTCAAATTGGTGGGAGTAACCACTTTGACAATCACGTGTTGATCACCACGAGCGCTACTATGCACAACGGGCACACCCATTCCTTTGAGGCGGAATGAACGATTGCTCTGCGTGCCAGCAGGAATTTTGAGCAACGTTGTTTTGCTATCAACAGTAGGAATCTCAACCTCGTCTCCAAGCGCAGCCTGTGTA
>Ga0187777_10002470_pt1 | contig 11810 bp, 7 predicted proteins | sample 1015_Q2_SP5_10_M_FD_132416 | JGI IMG/M metagenome (GOLD analysis project Ga0187777, IMG submission 132416) | Tropical peat soil microbial communities from peatlands in Department of Meta, Colombia - 1015_Q2_SP5_10_MG | ecosystem: Environmental > Terrestrial > Soil > Wetlands > Peat | place...
CAAGCTCGGGGAAGCGCTGGCGGGGCCGCATGCCTGACCTGCGGATCGCCCTCGACGTCGCGCTCGCGCCGGCGGCGGCCTTCGACCTCGTGGTCGAGGAGCTGCGCGCCGCGCTCGAGCGGACGGGGATCCGCTTCGAGCCGGGCGAGGGCGGGCGCGTCCTCGAGGGCGAGGCGGTCGTCGGCACCGTGACCGCGTGGGCCCCGGGCGCGGCGTTCGCGCTCGCCTGGCGCGGGAACGCCTGGAGCGCGGGCGCCGCGAGCCGGGTGGAGCTGCGCTGCGAGGCGGCCGGCGACGGCGCGCGCGTCACCCTCGAGCACCGGGACTGGGGCGGCGCCGTCGGCGACGCGCCGGAGCAGGCGGGCTGGCTCGCGCGCGAGGTCCTGGCGCCGGTGCTGCGCGCGAGCGCGCCCGCCGCGCTCGGCGACTGGATCACCGACCGCCGGGCCCGCCGCCCGTCCGGCCCCGCAGCGCGCGCCGTCTACCGCGACCCGCTGTACCACTACCCCAACTTCCGCGTGATCCTCGCCGAGCTCGGGCTCGGCGCGCAGGACGTGCTGCTCGACGTCGGGTGCGGCGGGGGCGCTTTCCTCAAGGCGGCGCTGGCGAGCGGGTGCCGCGCCGCGGCGGTCGACCACAGCCCGGACATGGTGCGGCTCGCGCGCGAGGAGAACCGCGACGCCGTGGCGGCGGGCCGCCTGGACGTCCGCGAGGCCGACGCCGCGGCCCTGCCCTTCCCCGACGCCACGTTCACCTGCGCCGCGATGACCGGCGTGCTGGGCTTCCTGCCGGACCCGGTCCGGGTGTTCGCCGAGATCCGGCGCGTGCTGCGCCCGGGCGGACGGCTGGTGGGCCTGGGCGCCGACCCTGAGCTCAAGGGGACGCCGGCCGCGCCCGAGCCGATGGCCTCGCGGCTGCGCTTCTACGACGGCGACGAGCTCGAGGCGCTCGCGCGCGAGGCGGGGTTCCGGGACGTGACGGTGGTGCGGCGCAACCTCGAGCCCTTCGCCCGCGAGGCCGGCGTCCCCGAGGAGCACCTGCCGCTGTTCGCGGCCCCGCCGGGCGGCGGGGCGCGGTTTCTCATCGCACGGAAGCTGTGACGGGCGGCGCCGGCGCAACCGGCCGGCGCACCGTGGCGGGACGGCCTACTGCCCGGCGACCGCGACCGGGGTGATGATCAGCCGCGAGCGGCGCAGCGCCTCGGCGTTGCGCGCGACCACGGCCGCGTTGTTCGCGGCCCGCGCCTCCTGCCGCCGCTGGTTCTCCAGCTCGTTGGCGGGGATCGACCGGCGCTCCGCGTCCACCTCGGGCAGCAGGTCCTGGGGCCCGAGCTCGGGGAGCGTGTCCTCGAGCGGCGGGTGGTCGAGCAGCAGGTCGAAGAACGCCCAGGCGCTGTCGCCCGCGGCCACCAGGTTGCTCCGCCCGATCACCTGCACCTGGTAGCGGCCCGTGGGCGCGGGGCTCTGCCCCGGCAGCGTGCCGTCCCAGGTGATCTCGTGCACCCCGTCGGCCGGACCCTCGTAGAGCACCAGCGCGGTCGCGGTGTCGGTGCGCAGCTCCGCGCGCAGCGACGCCGCGTGCGACGTCACGCAGGTGAACGTCACCGTCGCGCCGGCCGAGTCGAGCGTGTCCGGCGCGAGCGGCCGCAGCGCGATGGCGAACGTGCGGCTCCGCGCGTCGTCGAAGGCGGCGACCTGGGCCGGCGTGAAGGCCTGCGCGTCGAGACGCTCCGACGGGTCGAGCGCGATCGCCGCGCGGAAGTACTCGACCGCCGAGTCGCGCTTGTCGGCGCCCGGCTGCAGGGCGAACACGGCGCCGACGTACTTGTACGCCTGCGCTCGCTGCGCCGCCGTCACCTCGAGCGCGCCCGACGGCGCGATGACCTGCCGCAGCAGCGTCACCGCGTCCTCGACTTCCACGTTCTCGTAGAGGTGGATCGCGCGATCGAGCAGCTGGGCAGCGTCGTTCTGGGCCGGGAGGGAGGTGGCGGTGGCGACGGCGATCACCGCCCACAGACCGATCGCGTGCCGTGGCCTCACGGCCCGCCCGCGGCGGCCTGGAGGACGACCTGCCCGAGGCGCACCGTGGCGCCCGGCACCACCGTGATGGTGGTGTCGAGGGTCACGAAGCCGGGGGCGCTGATCCTCAGCTGCCGGTCGCCGGCGGCGACCTCGAAGTCCACCAGCGCGCCGACGCCGACCGACTGGCCGTCCACGAAGATCTCCGCCGTCGCCGGCACCGCGCGGAGGCGGAGCCGGCCCGAGGTGGGAGCGGCCTCGGCGGGGGCGGCCGCCGCCCCGCCCGACGACCGCAGCGCGACGCGGCCCATGTTGAGAGTGCCGCCGGGGCGCACGGTGACGGTCGTGTCGAGCGGCAGGTAGCCGGGCGCGCTCATATGCAGGTGCCGCGCTCCCGCGGTCACCTCGGTGTCCACGAAGCCCCCGCTTCCGCTCGGCACGTTGTCCACCAGGATGTCGGCGGTCGGGGGGACCGCGAACAGCAGCAGCTGGCCCGTCCGCTCCGTGGCGCCGGAGGTGTCCGCCCGCGGTGCGGCCGGCACGGCCGTGGCGGCCGCGACGCGGCGCGCGGTGTCGGGCCGCGCGCTGTCGGCCGCGGCGACCGGGGTGGGGGCCGCCGGCGCGCCCGGGTGGGGCGCCGCCGGCGCGTGCGTCGCGGCCGGGCCCTGCGCCACGGGCGCCGGCGCCGAGCGGTGGCCGAACACGAAGTAGCCGCCCGCGGCGAGCACGGCGATCACGAGCCCCGCGGCCAGCACGCCCTTCATCCGCGACGGCTGGCTGGGATACGGGATGGGCGGCGTGGAGAGGACGCCGTGGTCCGTCCACGGCTGCGCCGTCATCCGCGGCGCGGAGATGCGCGGCGCGGACGTGCGAGCCGTCGGGCGCCGCACAGGAGCGGGGGCCGGCTCGGGCTCCGGCTCCGGCTCGGGCTCCGGCTCGACGGCCCCGGACCACAGGCCCGGCGCCTCCGGCGCCGCCTCGTCCGGGATCTTCGCCCTCGGGCCCGATGCCCGCGCGAACGGGTTCGCCGGCCGCGCGGCAGGCGGCGGCACGGCCGTGACGCGCGGCGCGGGCGGCGCGGGCGGCGGCTCGGGCGGCGCCGCCCGGACCGGCGGCGGGGCGGGCGGCGCGGCAGCGGGCGGCGGCACCTGCAGCGCGGGCGCGCGCGGCACCGTGCGCGTGACCGCCGGAGCCTGCGCGGCCGGCGCCGGGGGCGCGGCCTTGGCGGCCGCGGGCGTCTGCACCGCCGGGGTCGGGGGCGCGGGAGGCGCGGTGCGCGCGGCCGGCGCGGGCGCCGGGATCACGGGCTTCGGGGCCGGCGCCGGCGGCGCGGTCTTCGGCGCCGGAACGGTGGTGGCCGCGACCCGCGGCACCGCGGTCCGGCCGGCCAGCGTCGCGTCGGCGCGCGGCGGCAGCGGCGCGACGCGGATCCTCGGCACCGGCTCCCCGCGCGCCAGCTGCCCGAGCACCCCGTAGGCGTCGCGGCGGTCGGCGTCGGTGAACGAGATCGCCTTGATCGCCGAGAGCATGTCGGCCGCGCTGTTGTATCGCTGGCCCGGGTCGCGGGCCAGCGCGGTCTGGACGACGCGCACCAGGGCGTCCGGGAGCCCCTCGCGCGAGGAGCGCACGTCGCGCACCGAGGTGAGGAAGTCGGCGTCGGACGGCACCGAGCCCGTGATCATCTGCAGCGCCACGACGCCCAGCGCGTACTGGTCGCTCGGCGGGCCGCCGGCGCCGCCGCCCGCGGCCTGGGCGCCGGCGTTCGCCGCCGCGCCCGGCGTCTCCCCGATGGTGCGCGCGATGGCGAAGTCCGACACCATGACGCGCCCCTCGCGATCCACGAGGATGTTGGCGGCCTTCAGGTCGCCGTGGTTGGTGCCCTGGCCGTGCGCGTAGTCGAGCGCCGCGGTGGCGGCGCGCAGCACCAGCAGGATCGCGGGCAGGGGCAGCGCGCCCTGCGAGTCGAGGATCGTGTCGAGCGCCCGGCCGTCCACCAGCTTCATCGCGACGAAGTACGGCGCGCCGGCCCTGAGGCCCACGCGGTAGATCGGCACGATGTTCGGGTGGTTGAGCGCCATGGCGGCCCGCGCCTCGTCCTTGAAGCGCGTGGCCACCGGCCCGGAGCCCAGCCCGGGCGGGAGGATCTTGAGCGCGACGGGACGCGGCGGGTTGATCTCGGCCGCCTGGTAGACGACCGTCCGCGCCCCGCGGCCCAGCAGTCGCTCCACCTTGTACACGGAGGCGAGGAAGCGCTGGACCTGGGCCAGCTCCACCTGGTCGTCGGCGTGCGGCGCCCGGCCCGCGGGCGCGGCGGCGGCCGTCCGCACGACGGTCGCGGGGACCTCCGCCCCGCACTTCCCGCACATGCGGGCGCCGGCCGGCAACTCCGCGCCGCACTTGGAGCAGGCGTTCATGGATCTAGAGTCTATGCTGAACCCTCCCCGAGGCAAGATCGGGCCTGCCGCGCGGGGCCGCGCCGGGCCGCCGCCGGACCGCCGCCGGGCCGGTCAGGATCCGGCCGCCCCGCAGCGCGAGGCCGGCATCGTGGCCGTCGGCGCCACCTTCGCGAAGTACAGGCTCCGCACCGCCGGCACCGGGATCGGGCCGTACGACAGCACCGCGTCGTGGAACCGGCACAGGTCGAAGCCGCTCCCCTCGCGGGCTTCGGCGGCGTGGCGGAAGTCCCACCACTCGCGCACGCCCACCGGGTAGGTGTTGAGCTGCACGTAGTCGAGCTGCGCCCGCTGGTACTTGGCCGTCGCCTCCGGCAGCTCCTGGAACGCGTCGCGCACCATCAGCGTCACGGCACCGGCGCTGTCCATCCCCATCGTGTGGAGCCGCACGTCGATGATCACGTTGGCGTACATCCGGAGGTCCGCCTTCAGCGCGACGAGGTGCGCCTTCACCGCGTCGCCGCCGTTCGCGCCGAGCGCCTCCATCATCTGCTCGGCGTAGACCGCCCAGCCCTCGACGTAGGTGTTGGTGCCGTACACCGCCCGCAGCAGCCGCCGCCACTCCGGCGTCACCCGGTTGGCGTAGTCGCCCTGCACGATGTGCCCCGGCATCGCCTCGTGGATCGTGAGCGACAGCATCTTGTAGCGGTTGTACTCGCGCAGCTTGGCTTCGGCGTCGCTCGCCTTCCACGTCCGCGGGATCGGCGTCACCCAGTAGAAGGCGCTGAGGTTGGGCTGCAGCGCCGGGGCGAACACCGCCCCGCCCACCCCGTACGTGCCGCGCTCGAACACCGGCGTCGGGATCACCTTGAGGTTCGAGAAGTCGGTCTGCGACAGCACCCGGTGGTCCACCACGAACTTCTCGAGGTCCGCCACCGTGCGCTGGCCGGTCTCCACCAGCGAGTCGCGGTTGGCGTGGTCCTGGGCGATCCGCGCCAGCACCTCGCCCACGACCGCGTTCAGCACCGCGGCGCTGTCGCCCGCGTGCCGGTGGCCGGCGAACCAGGCGTCGTGGAGCGGCTTCGCCAGCGCGAGCATCTCGCCGCGGATGGCGCGCATGCTGTCCTCGGCGGACTTCAGCATCTCCTCCGGCGTCACCGACGCCTGGAGGTAGTAGGCCCACTTCTGGTCGAACATCGACCGCCCCATCCGCCAGTCGAACGCGGGCTTCTTCGCCAGCGTGTCGCGGACGTAGGCCGCGAAGTGCGCCAGCGCCGCCAGGGCCGGCCCCCGCGCCGCCCGGTAGCGGGCCTCGGAGGGCGTGCCCTTCACGAACGCCGTCCCCAGCCCGCCCACCAGGCCCGTGTCGCCGCTCAGCTCCTCGAGCGCCACCCGGCGGTACACCTCGCTCGACGCCGTGAGGTTCCGGGTCGCGACGCCGATCCACGCCGGGATCTGCTCGACCCGGGCGGTCAGGTCCCGCGCCCGGGTCGCGGTGTCCGCGTACTCGAGGCTGATGTTCGCGAACAGCGCGCTCCCGAGGATCTCCGGGTACAGCTGCGGCCGCCGCTGGTAGAAGCGCTCGCTGTCGAGGCTGAAGCTCGCGAACTTCTGCGCGTTCGAGAGCAGGTCGTAGTCGGCCTGGGTCTGCGGATCGAGCCGGTCGCGCCGGATCGCCGCGAGGCGCGAGGCGAAGTCGCGGTAGTACGCCCGCTGCCGGTCGAGCGACGCGGGCGAGAAGTCGTCCAGCATCGCCTCGAGCCGCAGCGTGTCCCCCGACTTCGGGTCCACGAACACGTGCAGCCCGACCTGGCTCGCGCCCGACGGCGAGAAGCTCAGGCTGGTGTAGACGTACTCGTCGGCGAGCGCCGGGAACCGGGAAGCGCCCCGGCTGCAGGCGGCGGCGCCGAGGGCGAGCGCGGCGAGCGATGCGAGCGTGACCTGGCGAACCATGTGAAGCCTCGGGCTCAGAGGATGCGCGAACGGCGGCGCACAATCTGCGCCGCCGCCGCCCGCCCGCCAAGGCCGAATGCCGAGTGGTTTGCCGGCCTTCCGCATGCCCCCCCGAACGGCGGCCCTTTCCTTATAAGGGGATCCGGATCGCGTCAGAAGGTGCGCGTCTCGCCGGGCGTCATGACCTGGAGCCGCCGGTCGCCCCGGAAGGCCGCCCGCACGTCGGCCACCGTGGCCAGCCCCGGGAAGGTCCCGTAGTGCATCGGGACGATGGCCGCGGGCCGGAAGTACTTCCGCACCGCCAGCGCCGCGACGGCCGGGTTCTCGGTGTAGGGGCCGCCGCCGAGGCACAGCAGGATCACGGCCGGGTGGTACAGCTCCTCGATGAGCCCCATGTCGCCGAAGATCCAGGTGTCGCCCGTGTCGTACAGCGTCCGCCCGTCGGCGAACTCGAGCACGAACCCGATGGGCCGGCCGTCCGGGCTGCTGCCGTGCATCGCCGGCACCACGTGGATCGTGACGTCGCCGACCTTCGCCGTGCCGCCGACGTTGACGCCCACGACCTGCGAGTCCGGGAGCCCGAGCGTCTGCGCCCAGTCGTACGCGCCCACCACCTTGGTGCCGCTCGCGGTGGCGATGGCCTTGACGTCGGCCGTGTGGTCGGAGTGCGAGTGGGTCACCAGGATCGCCGCCGGGTGATAGCGCGACAGCGTCTTCAGCGAATCGGGCGTGGACGGGTTCTGGGTGAGGAACGGGTCCACGAGCAGCTGCGTGCCGCCGGACGAGGTGACCAGGAACGCGGCGTGGCCGAGCCAGGTGACGGTGATCGGCTGCGTGGCGTGGTGGCGCGCGGCCGGTGCCTGCGCGGCCGACGGCGCCGCGACGGCCGCGAGGGTCGCCAGCCCGAGGGCCGGCGCCGACAGGTGCGTCAGGCGTCGATGCATGGGTCTCTCCCTTGGCGTGACGGCGTGGGTTCGAGGCGCCAATGGTACCCACGCACCCTCCCGCCGGTCCAGCCCCTCCCGGACGGCGCGCCCGCCGGCGCGCCCCCGGCCCGGGAGGCGGCCGGTTGCGGGACGGGCGCCGCGGCGGTCATTTCAAGGCGTGTCCCCCGGAAAACCGACGACCAGTGCCATCGAGATCCCGCGCTTCGGGGCGCCCGAGGCGTTGGTCGAGCGCCGGGTGCCGCTCCGCGAGGTCGGCCCCGGCGACCTGCACATCGAGGTCCACGCCAGCGGCGTCAACTTCGCCGACCTGCTGGCGCGCGCGGGGCTGTACGCGGCGTCGCCGGAGCCGCCCTTCAGCCCCGGCTTCGAGGTCGCCGGGGTGGTCGTGCGCGTCGGCTCCGCCGTCACGGACTGGACCGTCGGCGACCGGGCCGTCGCCCTGCTGCGCTTCGGCGGCTACGCGCGCGACGTGGTCGTCCCCGCCGGCCAGGTCTTCCCCTATCCCGACGGGCTGACGGTGGTGCAGGCCGCGGCGGTGCCCGTCGTCTTCCTCACCGCGTGGGTGTGCCTGTTCGAGGCCGCCCGCTCGCGCGAGGGCGAGACGGCCCTGGTCCTCGGCGCCGCGGGCGGCGTCGGCACGGCGGCCGTGCAGCTCGCCCTCCGGCACGGACTCGCGGTCGTGGGCACGGCGGGCAGCGAGGCCAAGCGCGAGTTCGTCACGGGCGAGCTGGGCGCGGAGGCGTGCTTCGATTCGCGCGGCGACTGGGAGCCCGAGGTGCGCCTCGCACGGCCGGACGGCGTGCACGTGGCGCTCGACCCGGTCGGCGGGCGAGCGACCGCGGCCTGCCGGCGGCTGCTCGCGCCGCTCGGCCGGCTGGTCGTCTACGGCCTGAGCGAAGCGCTGCCGGGCGCGCGCCGCAGCTGGCCGCGCGCGGCGATGGCGTGGCTGCGCACCCCGCGCGTGCATCCCCTGGCGCTGGTCGACCGCAACCAGGGCATGTTCGGCGTGCAGGTGCTGCACCTGTGGGACCAGGAGGCCCTGCTCCGGCCGGCAGTGGCGGAGATCTACCGCGCGGTCGGCGCCGGCGAGCTGCGGCCGGTGATCGACCGCACCTTCCCGCTCACCCGCGACGGCGCGGTGGCCGCGCACCGCCACCTGCACGGACGCGGGAACATCGGCAAGGTGGTACTCGCGAGCTGACGTCGCCGGCCGCCAAGCCTCGGAATCCGTACCGCTTCTCTCCCGTTTGCAGCACTTGCGCCGCACGGTCCCGCTCTCACCTTCTCCGGTGTCGGCCTCGCCGGGGTGACATGTGAGAGCTTCGTCCGTTCGCAGTGCCCGCACGGTGTTCGCGCGTCTCGCGCTCACGATCCTCTGCGCCGGTCTCGCCGCGTCGGCGGGGCGGGCCCAGGGCGCGCCGCTGGTGCTGGATTCGATCAGCGCCGGGGCCGACCACGCCTGCGGCCTGACGGCGCAGCACGTGGCCTGGTGCTGGGGCAACAACGCCGACGGGCAGCTGGGCAACACCGCAGTGACGGCGCCGTGCGCGGAGGGGGGCGACGCGTGCAGCGCGAAGCCGGTGCGGGTCGCGACCAGCATCCCGTTCGCGTCGATCAGCGCGGGTCACGGCTACACCTGCGCGCTGAGCACGTCGGGCGTCGCGTACTGCTGGGGTTCCAACACGTTCGGGCAGCTGGGCATCGGCTCCCAGGCGCCGAGCGTCCGGCCCACGAAGGTGGGGATCGAGGGCGTCGCCTTCCAGTCCATCAGCGCGGGTGACAGCCACGCGTGCGCCGTGACGACGGCCGGCGCGGCGTACTGCTGGGGCAGCAACGCGGGCGGGAAGCTCGGCACGGGCGCGCCGGGGGGCGGCCACACCGTGCCGGTGGCCGTGGGTGGGCACCTCGCCTTCCGGTCGATCAGCGCCGGCTACTTCCACACCTGCGCCCTGACGCGCGACGGCCGGGTGTACTGCTGGGGGCGGAACGAGCTGGGCGAGGTGGGCAACGCGCCGCGCGGGGCGAGCGCGACGCCGGTGCGGGTGGCCGGCGCCGAGGGCTTCCGCCTCGTGCACTCGGCGGAGCAGTTCGACTACACCTGCGGCGTGGACGGCAGCGGCGCGGCGGTGTGCTGGGGCGGCGACTGCTTCGCGCAGCTCGGCGTCGACTCGCTGCTCGAGCAGTGCGGGACGCCGCCGATGCCGTGCAGCACGAAGCCGGTCGCCGTGCACGCCGCCGGCCCGTTCCGGACGGTGACCGGCTCGTTCTCGCACAGCTGCGCGCTCGGCGCCGACGGCGCCCTGGTGTGCTGGGGCGACAACAACGCGGGCCAGCTCGGCAACGGCAGCGCCGGTAACCGCTCGACCACGCCCGTGGCGGTCGCGGGAGCGCCGTCGCTCCGGGCCGTGAGCGCAGGGCACGAGTTCACCTGCGCGATCGACGCGCAGGGCGCGGCGCAGTGCTGGGGCCTCAACACCCGGGGCCAGCTCGGGAGCGGCGACACGCGGCCGCGGACGGTTCCGACGCCGGTCGTGCAGCCGTAGGGGGGGGACGCGGAGGGCCGCGGGCACGACGACGAGCTCGTGCGCAGGGTCGCGAGCCTCCGAGCGCGCCGGCGCCGCGTCGGATCTACGCCGGCCGCGTGATCTTCATGGGCGCGATGCGCTCCTCCAGCTCCTCGACCGTCAGCTCCAGGGCCTCGGCCTGCCTGCCGGTGATCTTCAGGATCATCTCCCGCTGCGCAGGCGTCAGCCTGATCCGGACCACTTCCTTGGACTTCTCCATCGCGCTCCTCGCTCGACACGGTCCGACGGCGCCGCAGGCGTAGACCACGCTACCGGGCGTCCGTGACTGGTGCGTGAATTCGACCTTGCGGGGTGGTGAACGGGGCGTAGCTTAGCCCCTGACCCTGGCTGGGCGGCGCCATGGACGGCATTGCCCTCCACCTCTTCGGCCCCCCCGAAGTGGCGCTCCCGCACGGAGAACCCGCGCGAGGCCTTGCCTCGCCCAAGTGTCTCGCGCTGCTGTCCTACCTGGCTCTCGAGCCCGGTCCCCATTCACGCGAAGAGCTGGCGACGCTCCTCTGGGGCGACTTTCCCGAGAAAGCCGCTCGGACTTCCCTGCGCCAGGCGCTGAGGCGGATTCACGCCGCGATCGGCGCGGCGCTGCGCCTGGAGCGGAACCTGGTCGAGCTGACCGGGCCCGTCGCGTGCGACGTGACGGACTTCCTGAAGGCCGCCCGCGGCGATCCGGCCGATGCGGCCCGGTTCGACGTCGCGCACTTCCTGAGCGGCCTCGCGCCGCACCGCGCGCCCGCGTTCGACGAGTGGGCCTCGGCCCGGCGGAGGCGGCTGTTGCGCCTGTACGAGGAGGTGGCGGCCGAGCTGTGCCGGCGCGCGATGGCGGCCTCCGACTGGCGCACGGCGGCGAAGTGGGCGGACGTGTGGCTCGAGTGCGAGCCCATGTCGGAGGAGGGGACCCGGACGGCGATGGAGGCGTGGTATCTCGCCGGCGACCGCGGGGCGGGTCTCGCGCGGTTCGCGGCCTATCGCGACCGCCTGGCAGCGGATCTCGGCGCGGCGCCCAGCGGCGCGATGCTCCAGATGCTGGAGCGGATACGTGATGACGGCGGTGTGGGGCGCGTGCGCGCGCCGCGCCGCCCGCCCGAGCCGGCGCCCCCGTCCTTCGACTGCAGCCTGATCGGCCGGGAGCAGCAGTGGCGGCCGCTGGTCCGGGCGTGGACCGCCGCGACGGGCGGGTGCGGCGGCCTGGTGCTGCTCGAGGGCGAGGCCGGCGTCGGCAAGACGCGGTTGGCCGAGGACTTCCTCTGCTATGCCGCCACCGAGGGCGGGACGGTGCTGCGCGGCCGCGGCTACGACGCCAGGAGCGGCATCCCGTTCGGACCGGTGGTGGAGCTGCTGCGCGGCGCGCTCGACGCGCCCGGCGTCGTCACCGCCGAGGCCGAGTGGCTGAGCGAGGTCGCGCGCCTGCTGCCGGAGCTGCGGCGGCGCTTCCCGGCCGTGCCGGAGCCCGGGGCGCCGGCGCGCGCCACGGAGCGCTGGCGCCTGTTCGAGGGCGTCGTGCAGGTGCTGCTCGCCGTCGCCGACGAGCGGCCGACGGCCCTGTTCGTGGACGACCTGCAGTGGTGCGACGCCGACACCTGCGCGCTGCTGCACTTCCTGGTGCGGCGTCTCGAAGCGAGTCCGGCGCTCGTCGTCGCCGCTCTGGCGGTGGACAACCTGGAGCGTGACGCGCCGGCCGCGCGGCTGTGTCGCGCCCTCCGCTCGCGGACCCGCGCCACGGTGGTCCCGCTCCCCGCGCTCTCGGAAGAGCAGGTGTGGCAGATGATCCGCGAGATGGGCCACCTCAGGAGCGCGGTGGGGGCGCGGCGGCTGGCAGGCCGGGTGTTCGCCGTGACGGACGGAAATCCGCTCCACGTGGTCGAGCTGCTGAAGACCCTGTTCGCCCAGGGGTTCCTCGCCGTGGACCAGGAGCGCGGC
>Ga0187777_10002471_pt1 | contig 11810 bp, 8 predicted proteins | sample 1015_Q2_SP5_10_M_FD_132416 | JGI IMG/M metagenome (GOLD analysis project Ga0187777, IMG submission 132416) | Tropical peat soil microbial communities from peatlands in Department of Meta, Colombia - 1015_Q2_SP5_10_MG | ecosystem: Environmental > Terrestrial > Soil > Wetlands > Peat | place...
AGGCCGCTCGCGCGCCGCCAGAAGACGTCGACACCGCGCCGCCGGCCTGCTGGAGTCCGGGCCCACGTGTGCGGCGCGGACGTTCCTCCTCTGGCTGGCCCTTCCTCCTCGCCGCCGTGGCCTGCTCTCCCCTTCGCCCCGTGAGCCCCGCTCCTCCACCCGCTCCGCCAGCCCCCGCCGCCCAGGGCGCCGGGGAGACCGATGCCGGACCGGCGCCGGCCGCCACCCGCGACGAGCCGGTGGTGGAGACCCTCTTCGGCCAGCGCGTCGCCGATCCGGACCGGTGGCTGGAGGACGAGAGGAGCGCCCCGGTGCAGGCCTGGATGGCCGCCGAGAACGCGCGGGCGCGGTCATTCCTCGACGCCCAGCCGGGCCACGCCACGCTGGTGAAGCGGCTGGGCGAGCTGTTCTACGTCGAGGCCATCGGCGTTCCGGTGGAGCGCGGCGGCCGGCTCTTCTACACGCGCCGGGCGGCGAGGCAGGAGAAGGCCGTCCTCTGCTGGCGCCGGGGAGCGACCGGGCCGGAGCGCGTGCTCCTCGATCCGAACACCTGGGACGGTGGTCGCACCTCGCTCGGCGTGTGGGTTCCCTCCTGGGACGGCCGGCGGGTGGCGTTCGCCAGGCACCCGAACAACGCCGACGAGGCGGATCTGCACCTGGTCGACGTGGAGACCGGAGCATGGTCCGAGACGGACGTCCTCCTGGGCGGGAAGTACGCCGCGCCCCAGTGGACGCCGGATGGGCGGGGCTTCTACTACACCTATCTGCCCGACCCGCCGGGGACGAGCATCGCCGACCGGCCGGGGCTGGCCGAGATCCGCTTTCACGTCCTCGGGCAGCCGCAGGGGCAGGACGCGCTGGTGCGGGGGCCGACGCACGACGCGTCCACCTTCCTCTCGCCGTCCCTCTCGCGCGACGGGAAGGTGCTGCTCCTCTTCGTCTGGCACGGATGGACCCGGAGCGACGTCTTCCTGAAACGCCTCGGGAAGGATGCGGACTTCCGCCCCCTGGTCGTCGGCCGTCCAGCGCTCTACTCGGTCGACGTCTGGAAGGACAACCTCTACATCCTGACCGACGAGGGAGCGTCCCGGAAACGGGTCTTCCGGGCCAGCGTCGAGCACCCCGAGCCGAGCGCCTGGAAGGAGATCGTCCCCGAGGATCCCCGGGCCACCCTGGCCAGCTCCACCATCGTCGGCGGCCTGCTCGCGCTCGAGTATCTCCGCAGCGCGACCTCCGAGCTCCGGCTGGTGACCCTCCGGGGCAAGCCGGTGCGCACCGTTCCCCTCCCGGAGATCGGCAGCGCCTCGAACCTGTCCGGGCTCGAGGACCGCCCCACCGCCTACTTCTCCTTCACCTCGTTCACCCGGGCGCAGGAGATCTACCGGACCGATGTCCGCACCGGTCGCACCGCCCTGTGGGCCAGGGTCCAGGTCCCGGTGGACGCCAGCCGCTACCGCTCGGACCAGGTCACCTACCGTTCCCGGGACGGCACCGAGGTGACCATGTTCCTCGTCCGGAGGAAGGACGTGGCCCGGGACGGCACCGCCCCCGCCCTGCTCACCGGCTACGGCGGCTTCGACGTCAGCCTCACCCCGTACTTCGTCCGGTCGCTCGTGCCCTGGCTCGACGCCGGCGGCGTGGTGGCCATCCCCAACCTCCGCGGAGGCGGCGAGTACGGCAAAGCCTGGCACGAGGCCGGGATGCGCGAGCGGAAACAGAACGTCTTCGACGACTTCATCGCCGCCGCGCTGGCCCTGGGAACCGAGCGGTGGGCGGATCCGGGCCGGATCGCCATCGAGGGGGGAAGCAACGGCGGGCTCCTGGTGGGCGCGGCGATGGTGCAGCGGCCGGAGCTCTTCCGCGCGGTGGTGTGCGCCGTCCCGCTCCTGGACATGGTGCGCTACACCAAGTTCGGCAGCGGCAAGACGTGGTCCGAGGAGTACGGAGACCCGGAGGTGGAGCAGGACTTCCGCTGGCTCTTCGCCTACTCCCCCTACCACCACGTGGCGCCGGGGACGCGCTACCCGGCCCTCCTCCTCCTCTCCTCCGACCACGACGACCGGGTCGACCCGATGCACGCGCGGAAGTTCGCCGCCCGGGTGGCCGCGGCCACCGGCTCGGGCCGGCCGGTGCTGCTGCGCATCGAGAGCAACGCCGGCCACACCGGTGCCGACCGGGTGAAGCAGTCCATCGACGAGGCCGCGGACATGCTCGCCTTCCTGTTCGCCGAGCTCGCCGTGTCAGAGCCCGAGGTCCCCCCGGAGGAGAGCCGATGACCCCAAGTCCCCGTCCCGTCCTGCTGCCGGCGCTCCTCGCCGGGCTGCTGCTCGCCCTCCCACTCCAGGCGGCGCCGGTGGTCATCCGGGCCGGGTGGCTGGTGGACCCCGCCGCCGGCACGGCCGTGCCCGGCCAGAGCCTGCTCGTGGACGGCGGGCGTGTGCAGGCGGTGGGCGCCCAGGTGAGCGCCCCGGCCGGCGCCGAGGTCATCGATCTCTCCCGCCTTTACGTCCTCCCCGGGCTGATCGACGCCCACACCCACCTCTGCCTGACGCTCCGGACCGAAGGCGGCAAAGGGCTCAACGACCTGCTCCGGGCGCTGCTCTCCTCGACCCTCCTCGAGACCACCGGCCGCCGCGCGCTGGTCGGCGTGGTCAACGCCCGGGAGATGCTGGCCGCCGGATTCACCACCGTGCGGGACGTGGGCAATGCCGGGAACTACGCCGACACCGATCTCCGGCGCGCCATCGAGGAGGGATGGGTCCCCGGGCCGACGATGATCAACGCCGGACGGATCATCGCCCCCCTCGGCGGGCAGTATCACCACCTCCAGCCGGAGCGCGCCGACCTGGGCGAGCCCGAGTACCTCTACGCCGACACGCCCGAGGAGATGCGCCGGGCGGTCCGCAAGAACGTCCTCTTCGGGGCCAAGGTGATCAAGATCGTCGTCGACGACCAGCCCTACCTCTACTCGGTGGAGGACGTGCGTACGCTGGTGGCCGAGGCCGCCCGGGCCCACCTCAAGGTGGCGGCGCACTGCGGCACCGACGCCGGGGCGCGCATCGCCGCCGAGGGCGGGGTGGCCTCCATCGAGCACGCCTACGACGCCAGCACCGAGACGCTGGAGCTGATGAAGAAGAAGGGCGTGTTCCTGGTCGGAACCGACTTCACCGTGACCGCCTCGCACGCCATGGGCATGGACGACTACCACGCCCGGGTGGTGGCCCGGCTGAAGCGGGCCCGGGCGGTGGGTGTGCCCATCGCCTTCGGGACGGACGTCGTCTTCCCCATGGCCGGCGAGACGCGGGGGACGCTCTCCATCGCCTTCGTGGAGAGCTTCCAGGAGGCCGGCTTCCCGGCGCCGGCCATCCTCCGCGCCATGACCACCGACGCGGCACGGCTGCTCGGGGTGGAGGCCGAGCGGGGGCACCTCCGACCCGGGGCCGCCGCCGACCTGGTCGCCACCGAGGGCAATCCGCTCCAGGACGCCTCCGCTCTGCGACATGTCTCCTTCGTCATGAAGGGTGGTGTGGTGATCCGCCGCTGAGCAGCCCCAGGGTGGCCACGACATGGCGGTGGCCGGAGGCTGGTGTAAGCTCGAGGTCCTCCGGCTCCCAATGTTCTTCGGCCGCGACGACAAGCGGGACGCGGGCAGGCGTCCAGTGACCCTCCCCCTTCTCCCCTTGCGGGACATCGTCGTCTTTCCCCATCAAGTCCTGCCGCTCTTCGTCGGGCGGGAGCGGTCCATCGCCGCCCTCAATGCCGCCATGGAGAGGAGGGGAGCCGAGGAGAGCGACAAGGCGCTCGTCTTCCTGGCCGCCCAGAAGAAGGCGAAGACCAACGAGCCCGGCGCCGACGACGTCTATCACTTCGGAACGGTGGGCCACGTCATCCAGCTCTTGCCGCTGCCCGACGGGACGGTGAAGGTGCTGGTGGAGGGGATGAAGCGCGGCCGGATCCGCCGCTTCGCCGAGTCCGACGCCTACTACACGGCCGAGATCGACGAGGTGGAGGAGGTCTGGCAGCGCTCGGTGGAGCTCGAGGCCCTGGTGCGCAGCGTGCACTCGGTGTTCGAGTCGTTCGTCAAGCTCAACAAGCGCATCCCTCCGGAAATGCTGGTCCAGGTGGCGAGCATCGACGACCCGGCCCGGCTGGCGGACACCATCGCCGTGCAGCTCAACCTCAAGCTCAACGACCGGCAGGCCCTGCTGGAGATGGACGATGCCGCCAAGCGCCTGGAGAAGCTCTACGAGCTGATGCAGGGGGAGATCGAGATCCTCCAGGTGGAGAGGAAGATTCGCACCCGGGTCAAGAAGCAGATGGAGAAGACCCAGAAGGAGTACTACCTGAATGAGCAGATGCAGGCCATTCAGAAGGAGCTCGGTGACCGGGACGAGTTCAAGAACGAGGTCCAGGAGATCGAGGAGAAGCTCCGCACCAAGCGCATGAGCAAGGAGGCCACGCTCAAGGTGCGCAAGGAGCTGAAGAAGCTGCGGATGATGAGCCCGATGTCGGCCGAGGCCACCGTCGTCCGGAACTACATCGACTGGCTGCTCTCCCTGCCCTGGTACGAGGAGACCAAGGATCGCCTGGACATCGCCGAGGCGGAGCGAGTCCTGGACGAGGACCACTTCGGCCTGAAGAAGGCCAAGGAGCGCATCCTCGAGTACCTGGCCGTCCAGGCCCTGGTGCAGCGGATGAAGGGGCCGATCCTCTGCTTCGTCGGCCCCCCCGGGGTGGGCAAGACCAGCCTCGCCCGCAGCATCGCCCGGGCCACCGGCCGCAAGTTCGTCCGCCAGTCGCTCGGCGGGGTGCGGGACGAGGCGGAGATCCGCGGCCACCGCCGGACCTACATCGGCGCCATGCCCGGGAAGATCATCCAGTCGCTGAAGAAGGCGGGGAGCAACAACCCGGTCTTCCTCCTCGACGAGGTGGACAAGATGTCCACCGACTTCCGCGGCGATCCATCGAGCGCCCTGCTCGAGGTGCTCGACCCGGAGCAGAACTCCACCTTCAACGACCACTACCTGGACTGCGACTACGACCTCTCCAAGGTGATGTTCATCTGCACCGCCAACACGATGCACAACATCCCCGGTCCGCTCCAGGACCGGATGGAGGTCATCCGCATCGCCGGCTACACGGAGATGGAGAAGATGTCCATCGCCCGGCGCTACCTCCTCCCCAAGGAGCGGGAGGCGAACGGGCTGGAGGACATCGAGGTCGGCTTCACCGCCGGAGCCATCCGCACCCTCATCCACCGCTACACGCGCGAGTCGGGCGTGCGGAACCTGGAGCGGGAGATCGCCGCCGTTCTCCGCAAGGTGGCCCGCGACGTGGTCAAGAACGGCAAGCGCCCGGTGCGCATCGACCGGCGCCAGGTGACCAAGTACCTGGGCGTGCCGCGCTTCCGGGCCAGCGAGGCGGAGCGCGAGGCCCAGGTGGGCATCGTCACCGGACTGGCCTGGACGGAGATGGGCGGGGAGCTGCTCACCACCGAGGCCACGGTGATGCCGGGCAAGGGGAAGCTGATCATCACCGGCAAGCTGGGCGAGGTGATGCAGGAGTCCGCCCAGGCGGCGCTCTCCTACGTCCGCTCGCGGGCCGATCGCTTCGGCATCGACCGCAAGTTCGCCGAGACCAACGACATCCACATCCACCTCCCCGAGGGAGCCATCCCCAAGGACGGGCCCTCGGCCGGGGTGACCATGTGCACCTCGCTGGTCTCCGCGCTGGCCCGCATCCCGGTGCGCCACGAGGTGGCCATGACCGGGGAGATCACCTTGCGGGGGAGGGTGCTCCCCATCGGGGGGCTCAAGGAGAAGGTGCTCGCCGCCCACCGGGCCGGGCTGAAGACGGTGCTCATCCCGCGCGAGAACCGCAAGGACCTCCGGGAGATCCCGAAGCGGGTGCGCGAGCGGCTGCGCATCGTGCCCGTCGAGTACATGGACGAGGTGCTGCGCGAGGCTCTGGTGCTGAGCAAGCCGGAGGAGTTCTTCCGCGCCCCGGCCCAGGCCGGCGAGCCTCCCCCGGCCGCCTAGGCTAGGCGCAGGCGAAGAGCACCTTGCCCACGTTGCGCCGCTCCTGGAGGAAGCGGTGCGCGGCCGCCCCCTCGGCCAGCGGGAAGACGCGGTCCACCCGCGGGGAGATGGCCCCCCGCCGGAAGAGATCGAGGAGCGCGCGCATCGACTCGTCGATGAGGGCGGTCTCACCCCAGAGGTGGCCCAGGTTCACCCCGGCCACTCCCCGGTTGTCGTTCATCAGGCGGAGCGGGCTCCAGCGCCGGACCCGGGCCACCTGCCAGAGCACGCGGGGCCAGCTGCGCGACTCCCCGGTGACCAGGTTGGCGAACCCGTAACAGACGAGCATCCCCGCCGGCCGGAGCAGCTGGTAGCCGCGGTCCCAGTCCCTGCCTCCCAGCGGGTCGAGGATGAGATCCACCCCGCGTCCCCCGGTGAGCCGGCGGACCTCGTCGGCCCAGTCCGTCGTCCGGTAGTCGATGGGGTGGTCGAGCCCGGCCTGGCGGAGGAAGGCGTGCTTGCTCGCCGACGCCGTGCCGAACACCGTCACCCCGCCCACCGCGCGGCAGAGCTGGAGGACGGCCAGCCCGACCCCTCCGGCGGCCATGTGCACCAGCACCGAGCGCCCGGGCTGGAGACCACCCACCCGGAGGAGGAGATGCGCGGTGACGTAGTTGACCGGCAGCGCCGCCGCCTGGTCGAGGCTCATCCCCGGGGGAAGGGGGAAGGCGGCGCGGGCGTCGACGACGGCGTGGGTGGCCTGCCCGCCAAAGCGGGTGAAGGCGAGCACGGCCGTCCCGGGGGCCGGGCCGGTGACTCCCGCCCCCAGCGCGTCGACGGTGCCGGAGACCTCGTAGCCCATGACCATCGGCGGGCGGGGGGCATCGGGGTAGAGGCCCACCCGGGCGCTCACGTCGGCGAAGTTGAGCCCGGCGCGCGCGACGCGGATGCGCAGCTGCCCGGCGCCCGGGACGGGGTCGGGAGCTTCCCGGACGACGAGGACCTCGGGGCCTCCGTGTCGGGTGATGGTCAGTGCACGCATCGGCCGTCCGTCCTCCCCGGGGTCCCCCTCGGGGCGAGCGAGCATCCACCCCGGGCGGCGCCCGGTCTAGACTACCGGCCGGCCCCCGACGATGGAGCGACTTTCCGCCGGCTTCCTCATCGCCATGCCCCAGCTCGGGGACCCGAACTTCCACCGCACGGTGGTGCTCGTCCTCGAGCACGGCGCCGAGGGAGCGGTGGGGCTGGTCCTCAACCGCCCGGCGCAGGTGACGCTCCGGGACGTGGCCCGGGCCCAGTCGCTGCCGGTGGCGGAGGGGCTGGCCCGCCAGCCGGTGTACCTGGGTGGCCCGGTGGAGCCCCACCGGGGCTTCTTTCTCCATGACCGGACCGCGGTGACCGAGAGGCATCCCATCGTCCCGGGCGTCTTCCTCTCCGAGCGGGAAGGGTCGCTGGCCGAGCTCCTCGGCGCCGGCGAGGGAAGCGTGCGCTTCTTCCTCGGCTACGCCGGCTGGGGCCCCCGCCAGCTGGAGCACGAGCTCGCCCAGGGCACCTGGCTCTTCACCGAGGCCACCTCGGACCGGGTGCTCCGGAGCGACGCCGGAACGCTCTGGGACGAGGTGCTGCGGCAGATGGGCGTCGACCCGGCGATGCTCCAGAGCCCGGCCCTGCGCGAGAACGGACAGAGGACGAACTGATGCTCGACCCGGCCGAGCTCTCCCGGAGGATCCGCGATGCGCTTCCCGGGGCGGAGGTGGAGGTCCGCGATCTCACCGGGACCGGCGATCATTTCGAGGCCCGGGTGGTGGCCCCCGGCTTCGAGGGTCTGGGGATGCTCGACCAGCACCAGGCCGTCTACCGCCCCCTGCGGGACCTCCTGGACAGCGGCGTCTTGCACGCCCTGGCGCTGAAGACCTACACCCCCGATCAATGGCAGCGGCTCCAGGGCCGCCCGAGGAATCCGACATGACGCCCGATCTCAAGACGCGCATCGAGCAGGAGATCCAGAGCCACCCGGTGGTGGTCTTCATGAAGGGGAATCCGCTCTTCCCGCGCTGCGGCTTCTCCGCCGCCGCGGTGCAGACGCTCCAGGCCTACGGCCCGGTGCACGGCATCGACGTGCTCGCCGATCCGGAGCTGCGCGAGGGCATCAAGGAGTTCACCCGCTGGCCGACCATCCCCCAGGTCTTCATCCGGGGGCGCTTCGTGGGCGGGTCGGACATCGTCCGCGAGCTGGACGAGCGCGGGGAGCTGAAGGCGCTGCTCGGCGGCGGCTGACGGCTCCCCCCGGGAAGCTCCCTCGACCCGACCCGTGACCGATCCGGCCTCCTCGGCCCCGGCCGCCCCGACCTGGTCCTGGTGGCGCCGCCTGGAGGCCTTCCGCCACCGGCACGCCCGCGCCGAGCACGTCGCCTTCTTCGTCGGCGGCTTCACCTTCGACGCCCTGATGGTCAACCGCATCGACGAGGCGCCCGTGCTCCTCCAGCAGGGTACCTACCTGGGGGTGGTCGGGCTCCTGCTCCTCGGGCTGAACGCCTGGAACCACCGTGGCCTCGAGCCGCCCCGGGCCATCCGCGGCCTCTGGCGCTGGAGCCAGGCCGTCCTCCATTTCCTGCTCGGCACGCTGCTCAACGCCTACGCCCTCTTCTACTTCAAGAGCGCTTCCGGCCTGGCAGCGGTGGCCTTCCTCGGGGTCATCACGGTGCTCCTGGTGGTGAACGAGCTCCCCCGCTTCCGGAAGTTCGGCCCGGTGGTGCTCTTCGGGCTCTACAGCTTCTGCCTCACCAGCTACTTCGCCTACCTCTATCCGGTGCTCCTCGGCCGGCTCCGACCGTGGATGTTCCTCCTGGCGGTGGCGACGTCGCTCGTCCCGCTCCTCCTCCTCAGCTGGCGGTACCACCGCGCCACGCGGAGCGTCGCCCGGGTGGTGCGGCAGGCGCTCCTCCCGGCGCTCGGCGTCCAGGCCCTCCTGGTCTCGCTCTACGCACTGCACCTGGTGCCGCCGGTGCCCCTCTCGCTCCTGCACATCGGCATCTACCACGGGGTGGCCCGCTCGGCGGGCGGCAAGGGGTACACGCTCAGCCACCATCCGGTGCCCTGGTGGCGCTTCTGGATGCGCGACGAGCAGGACTTCCTCGCCCGGCCCGGAGACCGCATCTACTGCTTCGTCCGCATCTTCGCGCCGCGCAACTTCCGGGACGAGGTGAAGGTCCGCTGGGCCCATCGCCAGGGAGGCAAGCCCTGGGCGTGGAGCGACGCGGTTCCGCTGTGGGTCGCCGGCGGCAAGGACGAGGGCTACGCCGGCTACTCCTACAAGCAGAACTGGCGACCCGGCGACTGGCGGGTGACGGTGGAGACGGACGACGGGCGGGAGATCGGCGGGCGGCTGTTCAACGTGCGCGACGACCCGGACATCGACGCGGGCGACCACGGGCTGGTCACCAGCCAGCGCTGAGCGAGATCGACACCGGGCTCCTACCCCGGGTGGCCGCCCCCATCGCCCGGCGCGCCGGCGGCGGACAGCGAGGCCATCGCCTCGTGGAGCGTGGAGAAGATGCGAGGGCCGAGCACCGGGGTGAGGCCATGGCGGTCGAGGTCGGCCGCCAGAAACGGGGTGACCCGGGCGAGGACCAAGCGCACCCCGCGCCCGGAGAGCTCCTGGCACAGCTCGCGAACGGACTGGGCCGCCGAGTAGTCGACGGCGGTGATGGCCCCCGCGTCGATGACGAACCAGCGCACCGGCGTGGGCGCATGGGCCAAGAGGCGTCGGACCTCCCCGGTGAAGCGGCTGTCGTTGGCGTAGAACAGGTCGGCGCCGAACCGGTAGACGATGAGCCCGGGCGAAGTCTCGGCGCCGGGGTCGGGCGGGCGGAGCACCCACCGGCCGGCGGCGTCGAGCACCAGCACCGCGCTGTGCGGGCGGTAGCTGTGGCGCACGTGCCAGAGGAGCGAGAGCCCCATGGCCAGGACGATTCCCTGCTCGACCCCGACCAGGGGAACGGTCGCCGCGGTGAGCACGGACATGGCCCACTCCACCGGGCTCTCCCGGAGGATGGCCAGGAGGGCGCCGAGGTCGACCAGTCGGACGGCCACGGTGAACACGATGCCCGCCAGCACCGCGCGGGGGAGGTAGCGGAGCGGGCCGGTGAAGAAGAGGAGCACCGCCACCACCACCAGGGAGAAGACCACCTGGGCCAGCTGGCTCCGGGCCCCGGACTGGTCGGCCACCGCCGTCTGGGTCGGGCTCCCGTTGACGACGAACGTTCCGGAGAGGGCCGCCGAGGCGTTGGCTGCGGCGAGGCCGAGGATGTCCGCATCCGGGTCCACCGGCTCGCCGTGCCGGACGGCGAAGGCGCGCGACGCGGCGGTGCTCTGGGCGAGGATGATCAGCGAGCAGGAGGCGGCCAGGGGGAAGAGCTCGCGCGTCTCTCGCCAGCTGACGGCCGGCAGGCGCAGCGCCGGGAGGCCGCCCGGGATGGCCCCCACCACGGCGATGCCGTGCTCCGCCCAGCCCAGGGCAGCGCTGGCGGCGATGCTCGCCACCACGGCGACGAGCGGGACGGGTAGCCGCGGAACCGCCCGGCGCAGCACGAGGATGGCGGCCACCACCGCGGCGGAGAGCGCGAGGGTGGGCGGGTGGAGGGACCCCGCCGACCACGCCAGCTCCCGGAGCTGCCCGGCGGTGCCGGTGGCCGTCACCGCGATGCCGAGCATGTCCGGGAGCATGGCCGTCCCCACCTGGATTCCCACCCCGGCCAGGAACCCGACCAGCACGGTGCGCGAGAGGAAGTCGGCCAGGAAGCCGAGGCGGAGGACGCGCGCCAAGAGGAGCAGGCCGGCGGTGAGCAGGGCCACGGCACCGACCAGGAGCAGGTACCGCTCGCTCCCGGGCGCGGCCCTCTGCGAGAGCGTCTCGTGGAGCAGCGCCGCGGTGGCCGAGTCGGCGGCCACCACCAGGTGCCGGGAGGAGCCGAAGGTGGCGAAGGCCAGCAACGGCAGGAGCACCGTGTACAGGCCGCTGACCACCGGCATGCCGGCGATGCGCGTGTAGCCGAGGACCTGGGGGATGTTGATCGACGCCAGGGTCATCCCGGCGAGCGCGTCGCGCAGGGCGCCCTTCCGGCTCAGGGGACGGAGACCGGCGAAGAGTCGAGCGGCCACCTCCCTGGAGCCCCTCCCTCCCCCCGGTCCGTCTACCGCTCCCGGCGCAGCCGGCCGGTCATGCCCGCGACTTCCAGACCCTGGCCATCCACCGTTCCACGGCGCTGGCCTCGCTGGGGATGGCGCGGGACAGGTTGCGCATGCCCCGGGCCGTGACCAGCACGTCGTCCTCGATGCGCACGCCGATGCCCCGGTAGCGGGCGGGGACGGTGAGGTCGTCCTCCTGGAAGTACAGCCCCGGCTCGACGGTGAGCACCATCCCCGGCCGGAGCTTGCCGAACTTGTAGGCCTCCAGGCGGGCCTGCGCGCAGTCGTGAACGTCGAGGCCGAGCATGTGGCTCACGTTGTGGAGCGAGTAGCGCTTGTAGAACTGGTGCTCCTCGGCCAGGGCGCGCGCGGCGTCCTCGAGGATGCCGAGCCCCTCCAGCCCCTGGGCAAGGACCTTCATCGCCCGGCGGTTGGGCTCGAGGAAGTCATTGCCCGGGCGCACCGCCTCGAAGCCGGCTGCCTGGGCGGCATGGACGAGCTCGTAGATCTCGCGCTGCTCCCGGCTGAAGCGCCCGGAGATGGGGAGGGTCCGGGTGATGTCCGCGGTGTAGAGGCTCTTCCCCTCCACGCCGGCGTCGAGGAGGA
>Ga0187777_10002472_pt1 | contig 11808 bp, 11 predicted proteins | sample 1015_Q2_SP5_10_M_FD_132416 | JGI IMG/M metagenome (GOLD analysis project Ga0187777, IMG submission 132416) | Tropical peat soil microbial communities from peatlands in Department of Meta, Colombia - 1015_Q2_SP5_10_MG | ecosystem: Environmental > Terrestrial > Soil > Wetlands > Peat | place...
AGGCTGACCGACTGCTACGTCGGCCCCTACACGGCGATCGGCGAGGCCTGCGAGATCTCGGGCGCCGAGGTCGAGCACTCGATCCTGCTGGCCGGCTCGGTCGTCCGTGACCTCGACGGCCGGATGGAGTCCTCGCTGCTCGGGCGCAACGTCAAGATCTGCCGCGGCGACCGCCAGCCTCGCGCCTACCGCTTCCTGGTCGGCGACAACTCCGAGCTCTCGATCCTCTAGCTGCCCATCAGCTCGTGACCGTCAGCTCCTGCTGCTAGCGCTCAGTGCGCAGCCGGCGCGGTGAGCAGGTCGCGCAGCTCGTCGAGCTCCTCGCGCAGCGACGCGACGTCGGACTCGAGGACGGCGATGCGCTCGGCGAGGGCCCCATCGACATCGACCCGCGGGGTAGCCGCGGGCGCCGGCTCCCCGGGCGCGGTCGGCTCGGTCAGCGCGGTCGGCGCGGTCAGCGCGGTCGGCGCGGTCGGCGCGGTCAGCGCGGTCGGCTCGGTCAGCGCGGTCGGCGCGGTCAGCGCGGTCGGCGCGGTCGGCGCGGTCGCCGCCACGGGCGCCGGCGCGGTCGGAGCGGTCGGCCCCGACCCGCCCGGCTCCGCATCGCCCCGGGACCCGAGCAGGTGCTCGAAGCGGTCCTCTTTCTGGCCGGGCCGGCGCCCGAGCCGGCGCGCGTAGTCGCGCTCGCCGAGCGCTGTCAGCACCCGGTCCACCTCGGCGAGCGACTCGAGCCGGGCGATCCGCTCGGCGCGAGCCTTCAGCTCGCCCGGCGTCTGCGGCCCGCGGAGCAGAAGCACGGCCAGCACCCCCAATTCCTCGCGGTCGAGCCCAAGCGCCTCCTCCGCCAGGTGGCGGTACTTGATCGCGCGGCTTCCATGCCCGCTCGCCAGTCGCGCGAGCCCGTATAGGCACAATCGTTGTGCCGCGTCCCGGACGGTCGCCTCGTCATAGGTTGTCACGGGGTCCCGATTGGTCGACTGGTTGCACGCCAGCCGGAGCGCGTTGAGCGACAGGGGGTACTGGTCCGGAGTGGTCCAGCGCTTCTCGATCAGGCACCCCAACACCCGCTGCTCGGGCGGGGTAAGCTCGGCGAGATGCATTGGGCCGAGCATAACGGCGACCCGCGCCGCTGAGTGAGCGCGCAGTGGATCTCGACGGCAAGCTCCAGCTCAAGCCCGGTCAGTCGGTCTCGATCGTCAACGAGCCCGACGGTATCGCCCTCGACCTAGGCGCCGAGTATCCCGCCACCGACGACCCCGGCGGGGCCGACGCCGTGATCGTGTTCTGTACCGATCGCGCCGAGCTCGACGGACTGCGCGACCAGTACGTGCCGCCGGCCACGCGCGACGCGCTCACCTGGGTCGCCTATCCCAAGGCGGGCAAGCTCGGTACAGACCTGAACCGCGACGTGCTCGCGGAGATGGTCAAGCGCGAGGGCGTCCGTCCCGTGCGACAGGTCGCGCTCGACGATGTCTGGTCGGCGTTGCGACTGCGCCCGGCCTGAGCCATGCCGGCGCCTTGACCACCGCCGACGCCCGCCGCGTGGCGCTATCCCTGCCGGAGGCGGTCGAGCAGGATCACCACGGCCGCCCCTCGTTCCGGGTCGCCGGCAAGATCTTCGCCACGCTCTGGGACGAGGATCACATGAATGTGATGCTCGACGAACCGGGAATCCTGACCGCGGTGGAGGCGCACCCGGGGATCTGCGCCAAGGTGATGTGGGGAAAGCGCCTCGCCGCGGTCCGGGTCGACCTGCGCGCGGCCGACGAGGAGCTGCTCGCCGACCTGCTCGCCGACGCGTGGGAACGCAAAGCGCCGGCACGGTTGGCGCGGCGGTAGCGCAGCCGCGACCGGCCAGAACTCGAAGCAACTCCTTGACACATATGACGGCACGATATATCGTGCCGTCATATGCCGGGCGGATATATTCCTTCGCTGAATGTCACCGCCAGCCCTGACACCGACAGGCCGGGTGATCCTCGGGATGATCGCGCTCGGTAGGCAGACCGGTTACGAAATCAAGCAGTTCGTCGACAAGTCGACCCGCCACTTCTGGGCGGCGAGCTACGGCCAGATCTACCCCGAGCTCCGGCGCCTCGAGGAACAGGGGCTGATCACCGGGCAGTCCGAGCCGACCGGGGGCCGCGCACGGACCGTTTACGAGCTCACCGACGCCGGCCACACCGCGCTCAGCGACTGGCTCGAGCCCGAGCCGGACCCGATGTTCGAGGTCCGCGACGAAAGCATGCTCAAGCTGTTCTTCTCGGACATCGGCACGCCGAAGCAGCGGATTCGCAACATCCGCGCGATGCGCGAAGCGCACGAGCGAACGCTCGCCGAGCTGTGCTCGATGCAGGAGAAGACGGACCACCAGATGCCGGAAGGCCCGCAGCTGACGCTCGAGCTCGGAATCGGCCTTCACCGCGGGATCGTCGAGTGGTGTGCGGCGACCGAGCAGCGGCTCACCGAGGAAGTGCGCGATGCTGGGTAGGCTCGGCGGCTTCCTCTACTCCCACCGACGCGGCGTGTTGTACGTCACGGTCGCCGGCGCCGTGATCGCCGGCGTGTTCGGCAGCTCGGTGGCGCAGCATCTCAGCCCCTACGGCGCTAACGACCCGGCCACCCAGAGTGTCCAGGCCACGAACCGCTTCCAGGCCGCCACTAATCGCGAGATTGACCCCGGCGTGGTCGCGCTCGTCAAGCTCGGAGGAGGCGTTCGGAGCACGACCGCCCAAGACCGCGTCAGCCACGTCGCGGCTCAGCTCCGCCAGGGTCCCGACGTCGCGAGCGTCGTCACCTACTACCAAACCCACAACCCGGCGATGGTGTCGCGCGACGGCACCTCGACGTACGTGCTGGCGTACTTCACGCCGCGGTCGGACACCAGGCTGAAGAACGACGCTCAGAAGATCGAGGACGCCTTTGCCGGCCAGCGCGACGTCAAGCTCGGAGGCCAGCTGGTGGCGAACGCGCAGGTGAACACACAGGTCAGCCACGACCTCGAGCACGCCGAGCTGCTCGCATTCCCGTTCGTGTTCCTGCTCTCACTCCTGTTCTTCCGCTCGCTCGTGGCCGCGCTGCTGCCGCCGCTGCTCGGCGGACTCGCGATCCTCGCCACGTTCTTCGCGCTGCGGATCGTCGCGAGCTTCCTCGACGTGTCGGTGTTCGCGCTCAACCTGACGACCGGGCTCGGGCTGGGCCTCGCGATCGACTACAGCCTGTTCATGGTGTCCCGCTACCGGGAGGAGTCGGCCAAGTCCGGCTTCGGGGTCGAGGCGCTGCGCCGGACGCTCCAGACCTCCGGCCGCACAATCGTGTTCAGCTCGCTCACGATCGCCGCGGCGATCGCCTCGCTAACGCTGTTCCCGCAGCGATTCCTGTACTCGATGGGGATCGCCGGCGCGCTCATGGCGCTGATCGCCGCGACTCTCGCGGTGCTCGTGCTGCCCGCGTTGCTGGCAGCGCTCGGGCCGCGCGTGAACGCGCTCGCGCCAAAGTGGCTCGCCCGCGCGGCCGACCGCGACGCACGCCCGGCCGAAAGTGGCTTCTGGTACCGCCTGTCGCGGCTGGTCATGCGGCGCCCCGCGCTGATCGCGATAGCCAGCACTGCGTTCCTGATCGGGCTCGGCCTGCCGTTCTTCACCCAGGTCAAGTTCACGTCGGTCGACGCGACGGTGCTGCCGGCGAGTGCGTCCGCCCGCCAGGTGAATGACGCCCTCAACACCCAGTTCCCGCCGAACCGTGGCGCCCCGCTCGACGTCGTTGTCGGCGCATCCGCCGGCTCCCCGGCGGTCAACGCGCTCGAGGCGCGAATCAGGACTTTCCCAGACGTCTCGAACGTCGCGCCCCCGCTTCCCGCAGGCCCGAGCATGTCGCTCGTCTCCGTCGCCGCCGTCCACGCGCCGCTATCAACTGCAACCGAGAACCTCGTCCGCCAGATCCGCGCCGTGCACACCCCGTACTACCTCGGCGTCGCCGGTGAGACCGCCGCCTACCTGGACCTCGAGCACAGCCTCGCGGTCCACCTGCCGGCGGTCGTCGCGGTCGTCATCACCACCACCGTGATCATCCTGTTCCTGATGACCGGCTCGGTGATCCTGCCGATCAAAGCCGTGATCATGAACGCGCTGGGGCTGTGCGCGATGTTCGGGATCCTGGTGCTGATTTTCCAGGACGGCAACCTCGAGGGGCTCCTCTCCTACCAGAGCCTCGGCGCGCTCGACGCCACCCAGCCGATCCTGCTGTTCGCGGTCGGCTTCGGCCTCGCCACCGACTACGGCGTGTTCCTGCTCTCGCGGATCAAGGAGGCGCGCGATGCCGGCGCGTCCGACCGCGACGCGGTGGCGATCGGCCTAGAGCGGACCGGTCGCGTCGTGACCGCAGCCGCGTTGCTGTTCGCGGTAGCGCTTGGCGCGTTCTCGACCTCGGAGATCGTGTTCGTCAAGGAGCTCGGCCTGGGCGCGGTGCTCGCGGTCCTGATCGACGCCTCGATCATCCGCGCGCTGCTGGTTCCGTCGCTGATGATGCTGCTGGGCCCGCTCAACTGGTGGGCGCCGCCGCCGCTCCGCCGCCTACACGAGCGCTTCGGGTTGCGTGAAGGCGGACCTCCGGTCGTAGCAACGTAGTGCTTCACTGGCCGGGATGACAGACCCGGGCACGACCGGGCGCATCCGTGCGGTCGTGTTCGACCTCGGCGGGGTGCTGCTCGACTGGAACCCGCGCTACCTGTACCGGAAGCTGTTCGACGGCGACGAGGCCGCGATGGAGCGCTTCCTTATGGAGGTGTGCACGATGGAGTGGCACCACGCCCACGACCTCGGGGTGCCGGCCGAGTGCACGTGCCCGCCGCTCGTGGCCGCGCACCCGGAGTGCGAGGAGCTGATCTGGGCCTGGTCGCGTCGCAGCGAGGAGATGGTCGCCGGGCCGATCGAGGGGACGGTCGAGCTGCTCGCCGAGCTGAAGGACGCGGGTGTGCCGTGCTACGCGCTCACCAACATGGAGCGCGAGACGTACCCGCTTCGGCGCGCGCGGTTCGAATTCCTCGACTGGTTCGACGGGACGGTCGTGTCCGGGTTCGAGGGTGTGGCTAAGCCGGACGTCGCAGTGTTCGAGCTGCTGCTCGACCGCTTCGACCTCGACCCGTCGACGACCGTGTTGATCGACGACTCGCCCACGAACGTACGCGCGGCCAAGACGGCCGGCATGCACGCGATCGATTTCAGCTCGCCGGATCAGCTGCGGCACTGGCTCCGGCGTGCCGAACTGCTCGCCGGCGTCAGTCCTCTTCCTCCCAGTTCTCCGAGCGGGGATCCTTGCCCGTGAGCAGGTCGACGAAGTGCTTCCAGCGGCTCGGCTTGACTCCGGGTTCGCGCTCGCGCCACGCGGGCGCCGCGCCGTGCGACGGCTCGAGCGCGGCGGCCGCAGTCGCGTCGAGGCGCAGGTCCACGCCGCGCTCGTGCAATGACGCGACCTCGTCGGCGGGGACGAAGCGGCGGTCGTCGCCGGCGCGGATCACGAGCCCGTGGAAGATGTCCTCCTCGGGCGCGGCCACGACATGGTCGACGGTACCGACCTGCTCGCCGCCTGATGCGTAGACCGGCACCCCGCGCTCGAGTACCTCGTAGGCAATCGGCAACCCCTCGTCCACGACCGATCACACTACAGGCATGACGCACGTTGGTGTGGTCGGCCACGTCGAGTGGGTCGACTTCGTTTCGGTGCCGAACCTCCCGGTTCCTGGGGAGATTCTGCACGCTCGGAGCGCGTTCGCGCGCGCCGGCGGAGGCGGCGCGGTGGCCGCGTCGGTACTGGCCGAGCTCGGCGCCGAGGTCGACTTCTACTGCGCGCTCGGACGGGACGCCGAAGGCACGGCGACGGTGGCCCAACTGCAGGATCGTGGCGTCCGCGTGCACGTGGCCTGGCGCGATCAGAGGACCCGCCGCGCCGTCACGTTCCTCGAGCCGGGCGGCGAGCGCACGATCATCACGCTCGGCGAGCGCCTGGAGCCACTCGGGTCCGACGAGCTCGAGTGGGAGCGCCTGGGCGACGCCGGCAGCGTCTACTTCACCGCCGGGGACGGCGGTGCGCTCGAACGCGCGCACCGCTGTGGCTTCGTCGTCGCGTCGCCGCGAGCCCGAGACGTGCTCGAGGCCAAGGACGCGCACGTCTATGCACTCGTGTTCAGCGAGGGCGACGAAGATGAGAGCGCCTGGGCGAACCGGGTCGCGTCGCACGCCCGCCTGCTGGTGGCGACCGAGGGCGAGCGCGGCGGACGGTGGTGGGGCGAGTCGGAGGGCCGCTGGGCGGCCGTGCCGCTCCCCGGGCCACCGCGCGACACGTACGGCTGTGGGGACTCGTTTGCGGCGGCGTTCACGCTCGGGCTCGGGCGCCACGATTCGATCCCCGAAGCCGCAAAGATCGGAGCGCAGGCCGGGGCCCTCGCGCTCACCCGCGTCGGGGCCCCATGAACTGGCCGGCTAGGCCTCGAGTCTCGTCAGCAAGAGCCACGCGCTCGCGACGCCGCCGGCGAGCGCCGTGACGACGGGGACCACGAGGATGTACAGCCCCGCGTGCACGCCGGCAGCGATGACCGCGCCCGACACGAGGATCAGGACCGAGGTGACCGCGTTCGGCGCGATCACATCGAGCACGCGCGCGATCGAGTGCGCGCCGGGCGCTTCCGCGCCCGATCGGGCCCGCCGATCAAGCGCCAACATGCCGCCGCCGGTCATCGCGCCAAGCGCGATCAGCTCGGCCCCCAGTGGCCCATAGGCCTGGCCCGGAATCGCGAGCACGATCGAGACGAACACGACCGTGCCGAACAGCAGCAAGGTCTGCGCCGCGCGGTTCCTCAGCTCCGGCGACGGGCCGATCACGTCGATCTTGATCGAGACCGCTACGAAAAGGAGTCCGGTCAGGCTGGCCGCAGCCGCTCCGGCGACCGTGGCGAAGTCGACCCAATCCTGCACGGCCCCGTAATCGTGTACCCCAGGGCAGACGGACCGCCCTCACACGCCGATCTCGCGGAAGGCGACCTCCCGCTCGATCGGTGAGGAGACCGACCACTCGCCCCGGCGCCATCTAACCGTGGTTCCGTCCGCGAGCCGGGCGGCCGCGCGTCCACCTCGCGGCGAGCCCCACAGCGTGGCGACGAGCGGCCGCGACGCCTCCGGGCCGTCTCCCAAGCCTCGCGCCACGTGCGATGACGGATACGCGAGCACGATCGAGCCCGCACGCACCCACACCGGGATGCGTTCGAGCGGAGCCTCGACCACGACCTCGCCGCCACCGCTGACCCGAGCGCCCGACCAGCTCTCGATCCACTCTCCGCGCGGGAGCGCCACTTCCCGCTCACGCGCCTCGTCGTCGAGCACGGGCGCGACCCACAGCGCCGGCCCGTACCCGTATGCGTCGCCGATCTCCCACCCGCGCGGATCCGCGGGGTCGATCAGGCAGAGGGGCCGGATGATCGGCAAGCCGGTCCGCGAAGCGGTCACAGCCGCGGCCCGAACGTACGGCACGAGCTGCTCGTGCAGCAGCACGTATGCGCGGTAAAGCTCGAGCACGTGCTCGGAGTAGTTCCAGGGCTCCTGTGGCATCCGGCCATGCGCGTGCATCAGCGGCGTGAAGCAGCCGAACTGGAGCCAGCGGACGAGCAGCTCGGGCGGGCAGCGCTCGACTAGGCGGTGGCCCAGATAGCCGCCGACGTCGTGCGACCAGTTCGAGAAGCCGCTGACCGCGGCGGACAGGGTCGCCACGACAAGCACGCGGAGCGACCAGAAATCCGACGCTTGATCGCCCGCCCACGTCAAGCCCACGGCCTGCTGACCCGTCCATCCGCTGCGCCCGAAGAGCACGCCCTCCCCGGGATGGACTTCGTCGAGCGCGCGCTGCATGCTGAGCCGATGAAGGCCGCCAAGCGCCCACGATGCCTCGGCGCCCGTCCGCCCGTCGGCAAGCTGGGCCTCCTCCGGGAGGTAGTAGCCCTCCCCGTCGTCGGCCTTGATGCCCTCGACCCCCAATGCCAGCACGCGCGACGCCTGCTCTCGCCACCACCGCTCCGCGGCGACACTCGTGAAGTCCACCGGCGACCCCGTCCCCATCCACCACTGCGTGACGAACGGCTCGGCCTCCGAGTCCGCCCCGGACCGCACGAATACGCGCTCCGCCGCTCCCGGGGCGTAGTTCGACGCCGGCTCTCGGTGAAGCCGCTCCGACTCGGGCTGGGGCGGGATCTGGCCGTCTCGCGAGTCGGTGTTCACCCAGGGCGTCACCCAGACCACGGTCCTGATGCCGTCGTCGCGCATACGACGGATCAGCCCGGGAGCGTCGGGGAATTGGTACTCGTTGAACTCCCAGGTGTTGTACTGCGTCGCCCAGGGTGAATCGAGCACGATCGCGTCGACCGGGATCTCGTGCCGGCGCAGCCCCTCGTAATCGTCGACCACGTCGTCCTGGTGGCCGTACACGTCGCGGCTCTTCCAGAACCCGTAGCCCCATTCGGGCAGGACAGCCGGAAACCCGGTCAGGCGACAGAACGCACGTAGCCGCAAAGCCGGCGTGGGATCGCACAGTAACTGCATACGCAGCGGACCCGCACTGAACCGAGTCGAGGCCGAGACCCGCTCGCCGCTTAGATCGAACTGGATGCCGTTCGCGTCGGACTGCACCCACACCGCGTAGCCGCGGCTCGAGAGGAGCCACGGCACCGGCGCGCAGTCGCCCTGCGGGATGCCGCCACCGGCGAGCAGCTCGGCCGGGCAGTCCGGCCCCGTGTATCGGCGGTCGGCGCCGAGTTGAATAAAGCGGCCGGCCTGGTCGAACTGCGTGCTATGGCGCGCGCCGAGCCCCACAAAGCGTTCGCCGGCGCGTCGGCGCCAGTCGAACGCGACCCGGAGCGGATCGCCCTCTGGCTCCAGTACGAACGAGACCCGATCGTCAGCGAGGACCCGTACCTCGAAGCGCGCCCGCCGGCCACCGCTCAGCTTGAGCGCGAGCACCCCGCGATCGGCGGCGATGCGGCGCACGACCGCCGCCCGCGCTCGCTCGACCGGTGCCAAGTCTTCCGCCGCCACGACGCCCTCGGTGAAGTGGATGAAGTGGTCGTGGACGGTTCCCTCGGCCACCCACGCGCCCATCGATCGGACGAGCCGGCGGCCCGCGCGACGGATGGTCAGCTCGAGCGGACGGAGCGCGATCTCGACCTGCAACGAGCCACGCCGCAACACGACCGTGTCCGTCTCGCCAACGGCTCCTGGGCTCGACCTCGACATCCCGGGAAGGTTCTCGCACACCCCCGCGATCCCATGCCGCCGGTAACAGAAACGTCACAGGACGTGACCTCGTTCTTCACGAACCCATTCGTTTGCAGGGCGATCCTGAGCCGCATGAACGAAACCAGCCGCGCCGACCTGCACGTCCACTCCTCGGCCTCGCAGATCTCGAAGCTCGGCGTCCAGCGGTCGCTTCGGATCCCCGAGTGCGCTACAGAGCCGCTCGAGGTCTACGAGCTCGCCAAGCGCCGGGGCATGGACTTCGTGACGATCACTGATCACGACACGATCGATGGGGTCCTGTCTCTGAGTCACCTTCCCGACACGTTCATCTCCGAGGAGCTGACCGCATCGTTCAAGGGTGAGGCCCAGGCCGTCCACGTGCTCTGTTACGGCATCACCCCCGACGATCACGAATGGCTGCAAGCCAACCGCGACAACGTCGAGGCGTGCGCCTCGTACCTGCAGGATCACGAGATCGCGGCCGCGCTCGCTCATCCCTTCTACGCCGTCGCGGCGCCGCTCACCGCGCGCCACCGGCGGCGACTGGCCCAGCTGTTCCCGATCTGGGAGACGCGCAACGGCTCAAGGGCCAAGGAACTCAATCTGCCGGCGTTCGTGTACATCGAGACCCACGGGGGAACCGCCATCGGAGGGTCCGATGACCACGCCGGAATCGATATCGGCCGGACGTTCACCGAAACCCCGCGCGCCGCCACCGCGCAGGAGTTCCTCGCCAACGTCCGCGCCGGACGCGCGTCCGCGCACGGCCAGCAGGGCAGCGCCGCCAAGTGGGCGCACGCGGCGATGGCGCTGGCGATCCGCTCGCTCGGCGGCGCCGAGGGTGATGTCCCCGCCCGCCCCGATCCCACCAGTGTCCTGAACATCGTCGAGCGGGTGATGACCGAGGGTGACGCCAGACACGGCCCCGGGGGAGCCGACCTACAGGCAAGCGATGCGCTCGCGCTGCTGCGCGCGTGGCTGGTAGCGATGGACCTCGACGTCGACGAGCAAAAGCTGCTGACCCAGCTCCAAGAGGGAGAGCTGGGCCACGCCGACCTGGACCGCCGCGCGCGGCGCGTCCACGAGCGCAGGCTTGCCGCGGTCGTGCACGAAACCGTCGTCGGTCTCGAGCAGGGCCGGCTCGACGGCGGCGCCGTCGCGCTCGCCCTGTTCGACGCCTGCATCCCAGCGATCCCGTACGCCGCGGCGTCCGCCTTCCTCGGGCGTGAGAAGGCCAAGCTCGCCCGCAGCGACGGGGACCGCCCGCGCGTCGCGCTGGTGGCCGACGCGATCGGCTCGATGCACGGCGTAACGCACACGATCCAGCAGATCCGGGCCCACGGCGTCCGCGGGTTCGACGTTGAGGTGATCGGGACCGACGCCGACGTCGACCGCCGGCTCAGCGCGGTCGCCGAGATCGACGTCCCGTTCTACCCCGGCCTCGAGATCGGGGTCCCCACCGTCCCCGCGATCGTCGATGCGCTCGCCGAGGGTCGCTACGACATCGTCCACGTGTGCTCGCCGGGTCCAGCCGGGATCGGCGCCTGGCTGCTGGCGCGAGTGCTCGAGCTGCCGAGGGTCGGTAGCTACCACACGGAGCTCGCCGCCTACGCCGCGCTACGTACCGGCCAACCCGAGCTCGAGATGCTCGGCAATGTAGGGCTCGGCATCTTCTACGGGGCCTGCGATGTCGTGCTCTCGCCCAGTCGAGCCAGCGACGAGCGGTTGAATCAGCTAGGTATCCCCGACAACCGAATCCGGCGCTGGGACCGTGGCGTTGACCTCGGCCGCTTCGACCCCGGACTCCGGGTCGACGATCTCCTGCCCGGCGAGGTCAACGTGCTCTACGCGGGACGCCTCAGCAAGGAGAAGGGAATCGACCTGCTCGCTGACGCCTTCCTCGAGGCCCGCCGCCGCGACCCACGCCTGCACCTCTCGCTGGCGGGGGGAGGCCCCGAGGAGGAGCTGCTCCGCGGCCGGCTCGGCGAGCACGCGACGTTCCTCGGGTGGCTTTCCGGAGAGACCCTCGCGCAGGCCTACGCCAGCGCCGACGTGTTCCTGTTTGCGAGTTCCACCGAGACGTTCGGTCAGGTGGTCCTCGAAGCGCAGGCAAGCGGGCTGCCGGTGGTCGCAGTCGACCGCGGCGGGCCCGCATGCCTGATCGAGCATGGTGAGACCGGGCTGCTCGCGGCCCCTGATGTCAATGGTCTCGCAGACGCCGTGGCGTCAATGACAAGCACTCCACTTCTATCCGAGCGCATAAGTCGCGGCGCGCTGGCGGCGGTGCGGGGGCGCAGCTGGGAAGCCGCGCTTGACCGCCTCGCCGCCGCCTATCGCATCGCGCTATCCGCGCACGGCGATCAGCGGCTCGCGCGCGGCGTCGCATAACGGTCGCTCATCGGATCAATACGACCAGCCGTACACATATACGCCACCGTCGCCATAGCCGCCGTAGCCGCCCTGGCCGTAGCCATCGCCGCCGTCACCGTAGCCGCCGTAGCCACCGGAGCCGTAGCCGCCACCACCGTAGCCG
>Ga0187777_10002473_pt1 | contig 11802 bp, 8 predicted proteins | sample 1015_Q2_SP5_10_M_FD_132416 | JGI IMG/M metagenome (GOLD analysis project Ga0187777, IMG submission 132416) | Tropical peat soil microbial communities from peatlands in Department of Meta, Colombia - 1015_Q2_SP5_10_MG | ecosystem: Environmental > Terrestrial > Soil > Wetlands > Peat | place...
AGTCCGAGATCGTCGAGGGTGGCGCGGGCGCCCTGCAGCCTCGACAACACGACGGCCGGGTTGGGTCCGTAGGGGTGGATCGCCACCCCATCGATGTGGCCCCTGAGCTCGGGGCGGGCGGCCAGCAGCGCCGGCAGGAAGTCCGCAGGGTTGGTTAGCCCGCCAATGATCACACGCGCGTTCGGGGACACCGAAGTGATCGCGTCGCGAGCCTGCTCGTACAGCGCAGCGTAGGCGGCGGCGTCCGGAGTCGGGTACCAGAACTGTGCGTTGTCGGGCTCGTTCCAGATCTCGTACGTCTGCACCGGCAGGGCCAGGGAGCCCCCGCGCTCGCTCCAGAACGTGCCGCCCGCGCCGTAGCGGCGGGCGAACGCGGCCGCGAACGCGGCGAAATCCTCTGGCGAGCGCGGCGGCGAATGATCCTGCCCCGGCACCGACTGGTCCCACCCGGCGGTGTAGTCGAGGATCGGCAGCCACCGGAGCCCGTGTGCGGCGAGCGACCCGGCGATCAGATCGTCGAAGCCCCACTCGTAACGGTGAACGCCGCCGACCGGCGGCGCCGGCTCGGCCGCCTCCCACAGCGCGTCGCTACGCGCGACCGTCGCCCCTGTCGTCTCGAGCGCCTGCAGCTGCGCCTCGATCTCGCTCGAGCTGTAGGCGCGGTCGTTGAACAGACGGTTGACGTTGACGCCGAATTGCACGCCGGCCGGAGCCGGCATCGCCGGCGGTCCCGGCGCGGCGGGCGGCGTCGTCGACGATCCGGGCTCGGCGGGCGGCGTCGCCGACGATCCGGGCTCGGCGGGCTGCGCCGCCGGCTGCGTCGCGGGCGCCGGCGCGCGGCGTGGATGCTCCGAGGACCCGCCGAGGCCGACGCCGAGGGCGACGCCGAGAGTGACTCCTGCGAGCGCGGCGGCACCCAGCGCCACCAGCGCGGCTCGCCGCCACCGCCCCCGGCCACCCACTCGCTCGTCCACTACGCGTGCCGCCGCCGGGCGCGACCAAGCGCGCCAAGCTGCTGCCGTTCCCGCTCCGCGCCGAGCCCGAGCGCCCGTTTGAGCACGAGCCTCGACGCGAACGTCACCGTCTGGCCGGCGTCGTCGAGCATCGCTCGCCGCGGACCTAGCCGTGTCGCAACGACCTCACGTCGAGCCCGTGCCAACAGGTCGAACGGCTCGCCGCCGAATTCCGTCGCCGAGGCGTGCGCTCGATGGTGCACGACGCGCGCCTTCGGCCAGAAAGACGTCGGCACGCCGTGCTGCCCGGCGCGCAAACCGAGTTCCAGATCCTCGCCATAGAGGAACAGCCGCTCGTCGAAAGGGCCGAGGCGCCTTAGGGTGTCGGTGCGAGCCACGAGCGCACAGCCCACGGCCCAGCCGACGCGCCGTGGCGCGTCGGCGTGCCACGGCTGCAGCCGCGCCCGCAACGGCCGGGGCAGCGCCGCCGGCGGGATCAGCGCCCGCGCGAGGTCGGCTGCCGACCCCGGGACCGGATGCACGGTGTCCTGACGGGAGCCGTCGGGATTGAGGACGAGTGGCGCCATCAGACGCTCGGGGTGCCCGGCGCGCACCACCTCAGCCGCGAGCGCCAGCAGCGAATCGTCCAGAAGCTCCACGTCTGGGTTGAGAAGAGCGGTCACCGGTTCGCGCACCAGGGTCAGGCCACGGTTACATCCACGCGCGAACCCGGCGTTCTGGGGAAGCGCCATGAGCGTGACGGAGTCGGCGCCGCGGGCAACGTCGAGCGTGCCGTCCTGCGAGGCGCAATCGACGACCACCACCGGGGTTTCAGGCAAATGCCTTTCGACCGAGGCCAGCAGGGCCTGGAGCTCCCGGGCCGAGTTGTGGGTCACGGTCAGGAGTGCGAGCGACGCCACCGCCGAGCCGGAACGCGGGCGTTTGACGGTGGAAACGGCGGCGGCAAACCGATTCTGCGCCGCCTCGCGGCTGAACCGCGCCCGCGCCCGCGCCCGCCCGCGCGCGCCCATGCGTGCGGCGCGCGCCGGATCGGACAGCACCGCCACGAGCGCGTCGGCAGCCGCGCCGGCGTCGCCGGGGGGGTACAGGACGGCGCAGGTGTCGTCCGCGATCTCGGCCGGACCGCCAGACGCCGGCACGATCGATGGAAGCCCCGCCGCCAGCGCCTCGAGCACGGCGATGCCGAACGGCTCCCGCGCCGCGCAGTGGAGCAGGCATGCGGCCCGGGCCAGCGCCGGTCTCGGGTCGGCCACCGTTCCTGACAGGTCGACCGCACCCGCGAGGTCGGGCTCGGCGGCGCGCAACCGGATGGATTGCTCGAGCCGATCGGGGTCCCCGGGCAGTCCTCCGCCGACGAAGCGCAGCCGCAGCTCCGGAACCCGTACGCGGGCGCGCGCGGCGGCCTCGAGGGCAAGATCCGGCCGTTTCCATTCGACCAGCGCCCCGAGCACGAGGACTTCCGGCACCGCCGGCGGCTCCGCCACGGGGAACTCATCGACGTCGACTCCCGGGCTGATCACCCGCAGGCGTCCGTCCAGGGCGCAGCGGCGCCCGAGGTCAGAGGCAACCGTCGCCGAGGGAACCACGACCAGATCGGCCTGGCGGGCGGCGCGGCACACGAGCTGCGAGGTCCACCGCCCGGGAAGTAGATCGTTGTGGCCGAACACGACCGGCGCCGACCGGTCACCGAGGAGAACGCTCGGACCCGACAGCAGATAGGCCATCGCCGAGCGCATTCCCCACGCCACCACCACCTCTGGGTCGAGAGCCCCCGCGAGAGCGCGCAATTCGCGTCCATGCCCGAGCAGCCCGAGCGCGGCGCGGGCCCGCGTCGGGACGCTCGAGCGAACTTGGAGCGGCCGGGCGCGCAGCGGGAACACGCGCAGCCCGCGCCGGCGCGCCGCGCGCGCGAGATCACCGTCGGGACAGGCCAGGCACGGGTCCGGCTCGAGCGCCGCGGCGAAGTCGATCAGGGCCCGCTCCGCTCCGCCCAACGCCGGCGAGTACGTGGCGAGCAGGATCACGGCCGCTCAGGCTATCCCCGCCGCGCGATCGCGCATAGACTGGCGGCCTTGCGAGAGCCGAACGGCGCACAGCCAGAGCGCATGGTCGCGCTGGTGCACGACTTCCTGCTCGATCTGCGCGGCGCGGAACGGGTGTTCCTCGAGCTGTGCGAGATTTGGCCCCAAGCGCCCATCTTCACGACCGTGTACGACGAGGAGGGAACCGAAGGACGGTTCGCCGGGCGCGCCCTGCACACCTCCTTTCTGCAGCGCTCGCGGCCGTCGTCTCGGACCTTCCGGGCGTTGCTGCCCTTCTATCCCGCGGCCGTGGAGTCCTTTGACCTCTCGGACTACGACCTCGTCATTTCGAGCTCCTCAGCGTGGGCCCACGGCGTGGTGGTGGCTCCGTCGTCGGTGCACGTGAGCTACTGCCACAACCCGTTTCGCTACGCGTGGAACGAACGCGACCGGACGCTGAGTCGGTGCCGCGATCCCGTCACGAAGGCCTGCCTGGATGTCATTCTCCGTCGCTGGCGCCAGTGGGACCGGCGTATCGCGCGGCGCACCGATCGCTACGTGGCCAACTCCCGCACCACCCAGGTGCGGATCCGGACGTTCTTCGGACGGGAGTCGGCCGTCGTGCACCCGCCGGTGCAGGTCGACCGCTTCTCCCCCGGCCCGGTCGCCGATCACTACGCGCTCCTGTCGGAGCTGCTCCCTCACAAGCAGGTCGACGTCGCGATCGCGGCCTTCAACCGGCTGCGGCTGCCGCTGGTGATCATCGGTGACGGCCCCGATGCACGCCGGCTACGGCGCCACGCCGGGCCGATGATCCGGTTCGTCGGGCGGGTGTCCGATCAGTCGGTGACGGAGATCCTGCGCGGCGCGCGCGCCCTGGTCCAACCGTCGGTCGAGGAGTTCGGTATCGCCGCGGTGGAGAGCCAGGCCGCCGGCCGTCCGGTGATCGCGCGCCGGGCCGGCGGAGCTCTCGAAACGGTCCTCGACGGCACGACCGGCTGTCTGTGGGACGGAGGTCCCGAGGATCTCGCTCGCGCGGTGCTGTCGTTCGACGACACCGCGGTGGACCCGCGGGCCTGCCTGCGCAACGCAGCGCGCTTCGACGTCGCAAGTTTCCGGACCGGAATCATGGCTGAGGTGGAAAGCGCCTGCGCCAGCCGATCGCATTCAGCTGCGCGGGACGGCCGGGGCGCATTCAGGATGGACCGCCTGCCGGACGCCGCGCCGGACATCTACACCGGATAGATGGACGGCCGCGACGCCAGCGGGCGGCGCGCGCGCGCGGCACTCGAACGCAGCGGAGTAGTCGTCCTGCTCGTGGGACCGACGGTGCTCGCGTTCTTCGCCGGGGGATACTTCGAGCTGGAACAGCAGTGGGCGGGGCTGATCGCCTGGGCGCTGGTGGCGCTATCGGTCGTTCTGCGCCCGGGCGGGCCAGGGCTTCTCCCGCGACGTCTCGGGGGGCGCCTAGCGCTGGCTGGACTTACGCTGTTCGCGCTCTGGACGCTGGTCTCGTTCACGTGGGCGCCGATCAAGGGCGATGCCTACCAGGCCGGTCGGATGGTGTTTGCGTACGTCGGCGCGCTCGCCGCCGCGAGCTTGCTGTTCCGGGTCCGTGGCGCCCCAGCGGTCGTGGAGCCGGCGCTCGCAGCCGGCGCGCTCGTGGTGATCGGCTACGGGATCTCGGAGCGGCTCCTCCCGGGGCTGCTGCACTTCGCGCGCTCGACCAGCGCCCAGGGACGGCTCGAGCAGCCCCTCACCTACTGGAACGCGATGGGCGAGCTCGCGGCGCTCGGGTTCGTGCTCTGCGCCCGGCTCGCCGGCGACGTGAGTCGGCGGCGGCCGCTCCGCGCCGGCGCGGCGGCGGCCTGCGCACCGCTCGGGCTTGGCCTGTACATCACGTTCTCACGCGGCGCGCTGTTCGCGTGCGTGGCGGGACTGCTCACGGTGGCGGTCCTCGCGCCCCAACGCGAGCAGTGGAAAGGGTTGTTGGTCTCGCTCCTCGCCGGCGCTTTCGCGGCGCTGGTCGCAGCGCCGCTCCATGGCGTCACCTCTCTGGCGGGCGGTCTCGCGACACGTGAGCGGCAGGGAGCGCTGATGCTCGTCGTGCTCTTGGTGATCGCCGCCGTCGCCTACGGCGCAATGCTCGTGCTCACGCGCCGACCGCAGCCGGGAACGATCCGGCTGCCACGGCGCAAGGGCCTGATCGCCACCGTGCTCGTGTGCGCCGGTCTCGCCGGCGCAATCGCGGTCGGGGCGAACGAGCAGGCTAGCCGGCCGCTGAGCGCGGGAGCCACGCGTCTGGTCACGCTCCAGAGCAACCGCTACGCATACTGGCGGGTTGCTGTGAGGGCTTTCCGAGACGAGCCGCTCCGGGGGCTCGGTGCCGGCGGCTGGGCGGTGTACTGGCTCCGCCACCGTCCGTTCGACGAGTTCGCGCAGGACGCGCACTCGCTCCCGCTGCAGACGGCCGCGGAACTCGGCCTCGTCGGGCTGCTGCTGCTGACCGCGTTCGTCTGCGGCGTGGCGCTGGCGGCGCGGGACGCCTATCGCGCCGCGCCCGGTCTTGCCAGCGGCCCGGTCGCGGCCCTGGTCGCGTACGGCGTGCACGCTCCGCTCGACTGGGATTGGCAGATGCCCGCGGTGACGTTGGTCGCGCTCTTGCTCGTCGCTGTCGTGATCGTGCTGGCCGAGTCCGACCGCGGCGCTCAAAGCTCCTCGGCCACGCGCGGAGCTTCGCGGTTGAAGATCCATACGGCCGACGCGCAGATGACGAGGTAGAGCGCGATCGGGACCAGGATGCGCAGCGCGCCGCCCTCGACCGGCGCGCTCGGATCGATCACCCAGCGGCGAGCAAGCTCGAAGATCGGCGTGAGTGGGTTCAGCGCGATCAGATCTCCGATCAGGCCACGCACCTTCTCGAGCGGGTACAGCACGGGCGTGGCGTAGAACAGAGCCGTCGCCAGCACCGCCCAGATGATTGCCACGTCGCGAAAGCGCGGGTAGAGCGACGAGAGGATCATCGAAACGGCAACGGTGAGAGCGAGCAGCGCCAGCAGCAAGAGCGGGAACAGGAGCCACGTCCACATCGGCGAGACGCCGAACGAGAGGATGAAGGCGAACGTCACGACGAGGTTCAGGGCCAGGTTGAAGACGCTTGTCAGGACCACGGCCAGCGGGATGACCAGGCGCGGGAACTGCGTCTTGCGCACGATCGCCTCCTGGCTGACTACGGAGCCGGTCGCGGTCGAGGTGGCCTCCTGAAAGAAGCCAAACAGGACGATGTTCAGCAGCAGCAGCACCGGGTAGTGCTGGACCTGCGAGCCGAGCCGAACGACGTGGGTGAACACCGCCAGCAGCACGGCAAACAACAGCAGCGGCCGGCACAGCGACCAGAGGTATCCGAGGGCCGTGCCGAAGTATGTGCGCTTGAACTCGGTCACGCCGATCAGGTACAGCAGCTCGAGCGAGCGCCGCCAGCCACCCCCGAGCGCCCCGGGACCGCGTACCTCCCGTAGCTCCATCGCGGTGTCGCTCACGGGGCGAGCTCCCGCACGGCTTTGACGTCGGCCTTGACGGACACGCTGCCCGGTCCGGGCTGGGTGCCGTAGACGACGAAGTCGAGCAAGCGCAGGACGTGCAACGCCAGGTCGCCGCCGCTGCGGTTGCGCGAGATCATCGAGCTCACGAAGTAGCGCCCCGGGAGGAGCGGGTTCTCGATTCTGCCCGCGATTCGGACGCGCTCACCGGCGCGGAGCACGTCGGGCTCTCCTTCGTCGAGTTCGAGCGTCCGATTGAAGCCGAACACCTGCACGCCATCGGCATCACGGAAGTGAAACCCGAACACCGGATTGATGAGGTCCTGGCGCGCCTCGAAGATCACGCTCAGCCCAATCGATTCGCCCTGCTCGACGTTCTCCACGCGGCGACCGGCGCCGTCCTCGAGCCATGCATCGACCAGCCTCGCGTTAACGTCCGGCACATCCCCAGAGCGCAGCCTGTCGTCGCGCTCGCCGCCGAAGTTCAGCCGGTAATAGCGGAGGGCCGTCTCCTCCGGGTCACCGACGAAGCGGATCTCGCCGTCGTGGATCAGCATCGCCCGGTCGCAGAAACTCTGCACGGTGGCCATGTCATGGGTCACGAGCACAACCGTCTTGTCGGCGCGGCGGCGGGCCCGGAACACGTCCATGCATTTCTGCGCGAACGCCGCGTCACCGACCGCGAGCACCTCGTCGATCAGCATGATGTCGGCATCGGCCTCCACCATCACGGCAAACGCGAGCCGCACCATCATGCCCGAGGAATAGTTCTTGAGCTTGAGGTCCGCGAACTCCCGCAGCTCAGCGAAATCGAGCACCGCGTCGAGGCGTCGCCGGGCCTCGTGACGGCTGAGGCCCATCAGCACCCCGTTGAGGGTGACGTTCTCGCGCGAGGTCAGCTCGGGATTGAACCCGACTCCGAGTTCGATGAACGGGGCGAGGCGGCCTGCCATCCGGATCCGCCCCGAGTCGGCGCGGTAGATGCTCGCGACGATCTTGAGCAAGGTGCTCTTGCCCGACCCGTTGCGCCCCACGATGCCGAGGAACTCGCCATCGTGGACGTCGAACGAGACGCCGCGCAGCGCGTGCAGGTCGCGGTAGGTGACTCGCGACAGCGGGTGCGTCACTCGTTCCTTGAAGGAGTCGATGCGCCGGTCTGGGATCCGGAACGTCTTGTGAACTTCACGCGCCTCGATCACAACCGGACGCTGCAGCACCCGGCCGGGGCTCGGCGTCGTCAGCGTTGCGGTTCCGATCGGCTCGTCGAGGGTCATGCTTTTGTCGGCAGGCTATTCACAGCTTGGCCGGCCGCGCGCCAGCGCCGCAGCCGGGCCTGCTCGAATACCGGGGGGTCCGGGAAGCTGGCGTCGTAGGGCCGCCGGCCCGGACGCTCCGATGATCGGACCGCGAGTTCGATCAGCCGGCGCCAGACGATGCCCTTGACCAGCGCGAGCTCCTCCCCGAGCGTCTCGCCGTGCCCGGCCAGCGCCCGCAACGGACGCAGCGCGAGCCACGCGAAGGCGACCGGCGAGCGTTCGCTGGCGACGAACCAGCGCAGCGCTCGGCGCCGGCGGGGGGACAGCTGCGAGCCGCAGCGCAGCAACAGCGTCTGGGCCTGGACCTCGCGTGACTCATAACCGCAGAAGTACGCCGCCCGCCAGCCACGGGACCCGCCCCGCCGCCGAGGTCGGTATCCGCCGGCGCCCGAGGCGGAGCGGCCGCTGCTTAGCTCGCCCTGCACCGCGCCCGGGTGCTGAACGTAGTCGTACAGCGGACGGTCGACGTACACCACCTCGCCCGCGCACACCGCGGCAAGCGCGAGCCAATGGTCGTGATATTGCACGCCGGGACTGTCCGGGAACGGGAGCGCAAGCGAGAGCAGATCCCGCCGAAACAACATCGCCGCGCCCGGGATCGTGTTGGCGACGAGCAGCGAGGCCAGGTTGCGGTGGTCGTTGCGTCGACCCTGCCACAGCGAGTCACGAAGGACGCTCCCGTCCTCGGTGATCAGGCGCTGGTCCGAGTACACGAGGATCGCCGACCCGAGCGTGGCTCGCAGCACCTCGAGCTTGTGCGAGTACCACCGGTCATCCTGATCGCAGAGCGCGACCAGCGGGATGTCGGCGGGCACCATCCGCAGCGCCCGCTCGAAGTTCCGATAGGGGCTGAGCCTCGTCCCGGCGGCGGACACGACGAAGCGATCGTCCCCGCCGACGAGCTCGAGCAGCTGTTCGAACTGCTCCGGCGCGCTACCGCCGTCGCTGATGAAGGCGATCCACCGGGTGTCGGTCTGCTCGCGCAGCGAGTCGAGCTGCGTACGAAGCAGTCCGGGGTCAGGATCGAACGTGGCGATACACACCGCGATCGTGTCGCTCGGCGCTGCGCCGTCGCGGCTGGACTCGGCCCCCAGCAGTTTCGGCGCCGGCGGCTCGACCACCGTGATCCGGCCCAACGGGCTCGTGTAGCGTCGCCCGTCGGCGAGGCGGACCTCGGCGCCCAGCTCGATCGCGCCGGCGCTGAGGCCGGCTTGGACCGGCAGCGTGGCCCAGAAGCCGCTGCGATAGCTCCGTCCCTCCGGATCGGTGGCCCCGTCGCCAAGCTCGCGTAGTTGTGCGGTGTGCAGCCAGTCGAACAGGTCACGGCGCGGCATCCGCGTGGCGGTGGGTCGATGTCCTTTTCCGTCGACGCTCAACTCGAGCTCCGTTACCCGCGTGTCCTGGTGGAAGCAGTAGCCGAAGCAGAAGATCGCTGTCACGTCCCCCGTCGCCAGCCTGACCGGGAGGTGGCTCTCGAGCTTGACCTGTAACTGCAAGCCCCCGTCCGGATGGTCACCGCCGGGCAACACCAAGCCGCCAGTCTACGTCAGCGGATCGGCACCGGGGGCTCGTTATCATCGCGCCGAATGTCGCTGGCCGGACCTGCCTCCGATCCGCCGAGCGTGGCCGCCGCTCGCCTGCTGCAGATCATCGAGGCGCGCTTCGGCGATGGGCTGAAGGCGGTGCGCGCGCCTGGGGCTCGGGGCCCCGGACCTGATGCCGAGACGCTGCGGATCGCCTACCTCGAGCTGCTCAAGCTGAGCCTGTGCGACCTGGTCGGCACGCGCAGCGGATCAGTTACGAGAACGTTCGAGGGCGACGTGATGTCGCGCGAGCTCGAAGGCGATCAGCTCCGCTTTCGGACCGCGGGCATGGACTGGCCACTCCACGGGCTAACGATGGTCGGGCTCGCCCGCCTCGACGACCTCCAGGCCTGCGTCGAAGCGATCGCCGGCGAGGGAATCGAAGGCGATCTGATCGAGGCGGGGTCCTGGCGCGGCGGCGCTTCGATCCTGATGCGGGCGACCCTGAGCGCGCTCGGCGACCGCGAGCGCGTGGTTTGGGTAGCCGACTCCTTCCAGGGGTTCCCCCGGGCGGCGGAACCCGAGGGGGACGGATACGACCTCGGCGCCGACCTGGCTGCATGCGACTTCCTGGCCGTTCCGTTGCACGAGGTCCGGGACAGCTTCACCCGCCTGGGCCTCGACCATGGCGTGCGCTTCGTGCCCGGCTTCTTCGAGCAGACGCTGCCGGCGCTGAGCGGCCACCGCTGGTCTCTGCTCCGCCTCGACGGCGACACTTACGACGCCACGCGACTGTCGCTCGAGGTGCTGTACCCGGGGTTGTCGGCCGGCGGCTACGTGATCCTCGACGACTACCTGCAGATCGACCCGTGCCGCGCGGCCGTTGACGACTTTCGCCGCGAGCACGGGATCACCGAGCCGATCGAACCGATCGACTGGAGCGGCGCTCGGTGGCGGCGCGAGTGCGAGCCGCCGCCTTCAGAGGCGCACACCGTCAGCGTCGAGGCGCCCCCCGAGGCGGTCGAGCGGCGGCCGCCGAGCCGCGTGCCGGCCATCGAAGAGGTGGAGCTGCGGCACGAGCTGGAGCAGATACGCGCTCGCCTGGCTGCCGCCGAGGGCCAGATCGAGCGGTTGACCAGCTCGCCGCTGAACGGACCCAGAGCCTGGCTTCAATACCGCGCCCGGCGAATGCGGCGAGGCGGAGCATGATCGCGTTCGGCTCGGCCATCACCGATTCGGAGGCCTACAAGCGCTATGCCGAGAAGGGCATCCGGCTCGTCGCCGAGCCAGACTCGGAGCCACTTGCGACCGCGCCGGCCGGGTCGCTGGCTCGGACCTACAACCTGCTGCTCGACATGGCGTCGGATCGCAAGGACCTCGAGGCGCTGGTCCTCGTGCATCAGGACGCAGAGCTCGTCGACCCGGAGTTCTGCGCCAAGCTGCGCACGGCGCTGAGCGACCCCGCAGTGGGCGTGGTTGGGTGTGTCGGCGCGATTGGCGTGCGCAGCATTGCCTGGTGGGACGGCTCGGTGACGTGGGGCTCGTTCATCCACCGCTATCAGGAGCTCGGCGGCGGCGATCTGCCGGCGTTCTCCTGGAACGGCGATGCGCTGCCGCCATACGCGCGCACGGGCGAGGTCGACACGGTCGACGGGTTCGTGCTCGGGCTGGCGCCGTGGACGGTGCGCAACATCCGCTTCGACGAGTCGCTGGGGGCGCTGCATGGGTACGACTTCGACTTCTGCCTGCAGGTTCGCGAGGCGGGCCACAAGGTGGTGACGGCCGACTTCAAAGCAATCCATCACCACTCGCTCGACCTGATCGGCGATCCCGAGGGCTGGATCGCCGCGCACATGCGCGTCGCCGAGAAATGGGACGGCCGCATGCCCAACGTCGGCTGCGCCGGCGGCGACTGGCGCTACCGCGCTCGCCGAGCCGAGGCGGAAGCCGCCGCGGCCACGGCGCAAGCCGTGACCAACAGCCTCAAGGGCACCGCCCGCGCGCTGCAGCTAGAGCGCGAGCTCGAGGAGATGAAGACCAGCATCGGCTGGCGGCTCACGGAGCCGTTGCGTCGGGTCAACCACTGGCGCCGTCGGGCGGTCGAGTGGTCCCGCGCCGCGCGGACGCTCAGGGACTGAGCAGCCGGCGCACCTCGTTTTTCGAGAATGCCGGCTCGCCTCGCTGGCGCAGGCGGGACAGCCAGATCGCCACCGAGAACGTCCGCGACTGAAGCAGCTTGGCCAGGAACGCGTCCTTGCGTGCGCTCTGGTCCTGGCACCACCCGGCGCGCGTGAGTTCGAGCTGCCAGGAGGCCAGGTGCATGACCCGGTTGGCCTCCATCCGCGCGAGCACCGGGTTCCCGTCCCAAGGCTCGAGCAGGTGCTCGACCGTCGCGCTCCATGTCGCCTCGCGTGGCCAGATCACGGCCA
>Ga0187777_10002474_pt1 | contig 11798 bp, 10 predicted proteins | sample 1015_Q2_SP5_10_M_FD_132416 | JGI IMG/M metagenome (GOLD analysis project Ga0187777, IMG submission 132416) | Tropical peat soil microbial communities from peatlands in Department of Meta, Colombia - 1015_Q2_SP5_10_MG | ecosystem: Environmental > Terrestrial > Soil > Wetlands > Peat | place...
CCTTTACGACGGCTTCGTCCCCGACGCGCGAATATGGAATCTTTTTGGCAAGGGCTTGTTTCGTTGGTGGAGGTGTGAGTTGGCCAATATAAAGCTGGGGTTTGTATCGCCTGGGTCGGCAACGGAAGCCCGCGGCACGGCCGCTTCAGTGGCCGAGGCTTGACGAATCAAGCGCCGCTTTCATGAACCGGGCGCGGCAATGGTGGCAGGGATTCGCCGTACAGGGAATTCAGTGGCGACGGTTTGTTGATTGGGCAGTTCTCAACGTCCCCGCTTGTCTTCATCCATTGCTCATCTGGATTGCGACGTTCTTCTTTTTCTTCATTGCGACGCCGGCGAGAAGGGCTGTCGTCCGGAATTTGGGCGTGGTTCTGCCGGATTCGCGGCCCCTCGCCAATTACCTGCGCACGTTTCGAGTATTTGCCAATTTTGGATGGATGTTAACCGATGCTGCCGTCCAACGATTGCGACATCAAGCATTCACATTTGAGTTCGAAGGCGAAAGTTTTTTGGATGAACTGGCCAAGGTGGGCGGGGCAATTATTTTGACCGCGCACATGGGTAATTACGACCTTGGAGCGGCGCTTTTTGCCGAGAGATTCAAGCGGCCGATTCGTATTGTTCGCGCGCCCGAACCGGACGCGATCACTGCGCAACATGTCGATCTGGCGTTCCACCAATCGGGGAACGTCAAAGTCGATTATAGCGATCACGGAACCACCCTCGTATTCGATTTACTGAATGCATTGCGAGGAGGCGAAATCATTTCCGTACAAGGCGACCGCGTGGTCGGTGACCTTTCACGTTCACCGATTGGGTTCTTTGGACGAAAAGCTTTGTTCCCAACCGGGCCGTTTGTCCTGTCGCTTGCATCCGAAACGCCAATTTATCCGCTCTTTGTTCTCAGGGTCGGCTATCGCAAATATAAAGTCACAGCTTGCCCGCCGATTGTCTGCTCGCACACCGATCGACCGCGCGACGAAAAAGTGGCCGAGGCGATGGCGCAGTGGTCGCAGGTCTTGGAGAAAGCTGTTAAGCGCAACTGGCCGCAGTGGTACGCCTTTATTGCGCTTTTTTGACCTGGAAGCTTATGGTGGATTGATCCAGCTCAAGTAGAAACGCAGGAAGAGATCGCCGAAGAAAATCCAGACTAAAGCGCTCACGGCAAGATACGGCCCGAACGGAAGCTTGGCCGACCAAACGCGCCTGCCGGCGACCAGTGTGACAATGCCAACGATTGATCCAAGGATGGAGCCGGCGAAAATACTAAATAAAACCGCGCGCCATCCGGCAAAAGCTCCGATTGCAGCAAGAAATTTTAAATCGCCACGTCCCATCGCTTCACGCGGAATTTCAAGCTCCCGAACAACTCCCGAAACCTGATCGATCGCATCGAGGACAAACTCTTCCTCGCGCACGCGGACTCGATCGTAATGAAATTCGAGGGTCGCTTCGCCATAATCGCGATGGTCGATCTTCGCGTCGTCGCAGTGCAACAGCAGTCGATCTTTTTCGCGGGCAAAATATTCGCTCCATAAACTCTGCTCGTCGCCGACGACAAAATCGGCGTCATCACCTCGTCGGTTCCAGGTGAACGGCGTGGGCACGTCGAGTCGAACGCGTTTTTTCCCGAACGCGATCTTTCCGCCTTCGAGCACGATCCACAGCACAACGTAACCGAGAGCAGCGGCAAGCAACGAGCGAATCACAGCCGCGACCCGCGAGTCGGCGCTCATCAGCTCGGGAACAATGAAACTCGCGATGATCCCGGCAATTGCTCCACCGATCGTCACCTGGTCGGGAATGATGAAGTGCTCGAGATCGACAAAAGTTGCTACGATCAAGAGCGAAACGAAAACCCAATAGGCGATGGCAATCGGCCATGGGAAAACCTGCCAGACGGCCAGAAATAAGAGCGCCGTAATCAATTCGACACCGAAGTAACGAAACGCGATTTTACTTCCGCAATTGGCGCAGCGGCCGCGTAAGATCAGCCAGCTGAGGAGCGGGAGATTTTGGCTCCACGGAATCTCCTTGTGGCAATTCGGGCAAAACGAGCGGCGAGGCTTGTTTACCGACAGATCACGTGGCAATCGATAAATGCAGACGTTCAGGAATGAACCGACGGCCGCTCCGAGCAGGAAGGCGAACGCGGCGAAGAGAAAACGATAAAAAGGCAGGTCCACGCGATCAGGCGCTTGTCTTCGATTGTCGGCGTTCCATCGCCCACGCGATCCAGATGCAGCTTTCGTAAAGCAAGCACATCGGCAATCCCATCGCGATCAAAGTCAGCACGTCAGGCGTCGGAGTAATGATTGCAGCCGCAACAAAAATGAGCACGATCGCGTAAGGGCGCGTGCGGGCCATGAATTTGTAAGTAATCAGACCGAAGCGCACGAGGGCGAGCACAACCACCGGAAGCTCGAAGGCAAGTCCAAAGCCGATGACAAAACGCGTCACAAAAGAATAATATTGCTGGACCGTCCACGACGGCGCCCAACCGAGCGATTGGGTATCGCGAAAGAAAAAAAGGATCGTCTTCGGCAGCAACCAAAAATAGCAGACCAGCACGCCAAGCAAAAAGAGCCCGAAACTGACGAGAATGGCCGGAATCAAAAATCTTTTTTCTACGGCGGTGAGCGCGGGCAAAACAAACTCCGCCAGAAAATAAAGCAGGAGCGGAAACGAAATCACGATGCCGGCATAAAACGCGAGATGAAATGAGATCACGATTGAATCGGTAATGCCAAGCGCGCGCAGTGCTCCGATTTGGGGATCGACTTCGCGCAACGGCGCTTGCATCACGCGCACCAGGGGCGACCGGCAGGCGAAGCAAACAATCATCGCAACTAGAAGCGTGATCGCCATCTTGACGATCGTCCATCGCAAGTCTTCGAGATGCTCCAGAAACGGCTTCGATGTTTCGCTCTCTGGGAGCTCGCGGAATTTGAAAACGTTTCGCAGTGCCATGATTACGATCTGCGCTCAGCCGTTTTCGAACGAGATGAGGTCGCGCGCCACCAGTCGTGCGAAAATCCCCAGGGTGTTTGCGTCGCGGATTTCGTTTTCTGCAATCATGCGGCGAATTTCGGAAATGCTGAATTCACGGCAATCGACAATCGATTCCGCCCCTTGGCGGTCCGGACCTTCGTCGGATGGCTCGACCGGTCGCGCCAGGAAAAAGTAGCCGTATTCGTCAGTAAAACCGGGCGACGAAAAGTAATGGCCCAGCTCGATTAGCTCGCCGCCGGGGCTGAGTTGATAGCCGGTTTCTTCCTTTAATTCGCGCAAAGCCGTTTCTCGAATTTCGTCATTGTTCGCATCCTGCTGGTCGATTTGCCCGGCGGGCACCTCCCAAATTGCGGTCCGAATTGGCACCCGTTCCTGACGGATGAGCAGAATTTTATTTTCGCGCGTCATTGGGGCGACGATTACCGCAATTTTTCGGAGTACCACCGTCCAGGTGCAGGGTTTCGAGCGTGCAGGCGATCGCACGCAGTCGGTTACGACCGCGAGATTCTTGTTCGCAAAATTCTCATCGCTCGAGATTGTTTCCCAGCCAGCGCTATCGCTCACCAGTCTGCTTCGCTTCACCGGGGAAGATTATGAATCGACACGAGAAAAGCGAATGTTTACAGCTGCGCGCGCCAGCGGGCGATTTGCGCCGCAACATTTTTCGGCGAAGGCGCGCCAATCGCAGTGCGCGCGTCCAGCGAATGGCGAACGTCGAATGTCTCGGCAACATCCGCATCAAACAGGGCTGAAAATTTTCCCAGCTCAGCCAACGGAACCTGATCGAGCGGCACGCTTATCGTTGCGACAAGTTTCCCGACGACCTGGTGCGCCTCACGAAATGGCATTCCTTTCCTGACCAAATATTCAGCCAGATCGGTCGCGAAAAGATTGGGATCGGCCGCGGCGGCCTCCATGCGTGCCCGGTTCGTTTTGATTTCCGGAAGCATCGCCGCAAAAGTGTCCAAGGCCGAGCGAACGGTGTCGACCGAATCGAAAAGCGGCTTTTTGTCCAGTTGCAGATCGCGATTGTAAGAGGAGGGCAAAGCTTTCAGAGTGGTCAGAATCGAAAATAAGTTTCCGTAAACGCTTCCAGTTTTGCCACGCGTGAGCTCGGCCATGTCCGGATTCTTTTTCTGTGGCATCAAACTCGATCCGGTTGAGAACGATTCGCTGAACTCGATGAAGTTAAACTCGGCCGTGCTCCAAAGAATTAAATCTTCACATATCCGGGACAAATGCATCGCAATCATCGCAAGAATGAAAATGAACTCGCAGACGAAATCGCGATCGCCGACTGCATCGAGACTGTTTTGGCTCACTTGTGAAAAACCCAGTTCGCGTGCAATCATTTGCCGGTCGAGCACCACGGTCGAACCGGCCAGCGCGCCGGAACCAAGTGGCAGAACATCTGTTCGAGCCAAACAATCGTGCAATCGGCCTGCATCGCGCTGGAACGCTTCGACTTGGCCTAACAAGTAATGAGCGAACAGAATCGGCTGTGCTCGCTGCAAATGGGTGTAACCCGGCATCGTCAGGCCGGCATTTTTCTCGGCCAGGTCAAGCAGCGCTTTTTGAAGAGCGCGCAGCCGATTGTGAACTGCGGTAATCTCGGCCTTGACGAAGAGACGCAAATCGAGCGCGATTTGATCGTTGCGGCTCCGCGCAGTATGCAGTTTTGCGCCCGCCGCGCCGATCCGCCTGGTCAGTGCAGCTTCGATGTTCATGTGCACGTCTTCCAGCGCGTGGTCCCACTGAAACTGTCCGGCTGCGATTTCTTTTTGGAGCGCGCGCAATCCGGCTTCAATTTGGTCGCGTTCAGCCGCGGAGATAATTCCCACCTGCGCCAGTGCGGCCGCATGCGCGATTGATCCTGCAATGTCGTAAGGATAAAGTCGCCAATCGAGCGAAACCGATTCGCCGTAGCGTTGAGCGATTTCCGCCACCGGCTGGTTGAATCTTCCCTTTCGCATCTTTAGTTGATGGCTGCCGCGCGTGTCACAATCACAGATGCGTAAACCGCGTCCTGGAAAACGAACTTGCGCAGCTCAACCCGGACCTTGTGAATGGGAAATTTTTTTAACATGAGCATGGCTATTGCATCAGCCAGAGTCTCGATCAGCCGATCTTGTCGATTTTGCACAAACGTCTTTGCCTCTTCACGGACGGCGGAATAGTCGACCGTGTTGGCAACGTTGTCGCGCAAATCATCGACCTGCTGAAACGGCCAAAGCGTAATGCTGACGCTTAGCCGTTGCGGCTTTTCCCGCTCGGCATCCGCAACGCCAACTCGTCCCCAGATTTCCAACTGCTCGATGTGAATTTGGTCTTCGCTTTTGGCTTTCACTAACATCTCAGCATGTTCCGAGCTTTCGTTTGAATCTAGAAAATCTTCGTGACCAGAGTTTTTTTTTAAAACTTCGCCTTCGAGAATCCGTAGAAGATTGGTGAACGAAATGCAGGTGGATCTCTCCCAGCAAGAACGTCGGAACGCGCCTGGTTTGAGCTTGTGCCTAGGCGCCGGAAATAAGATCATCGTCCCGATTGAAGCCGGACGCAGCCATCGAAGCGGGCGGGAATCGATTCACGACCACACACTGGAGCATGGTATTATCCTGTGGGCGCGATGGATCCGGCGAGAAGCGTGGTCGTCAGGCACTAGCCGAGCTTTGCCGGACATATTGGCGACCGATTTATGCCTTCGTTTGCCGGCGAGGCTATTCCGAACCGGACGCTCAAGACTTGACTCAGGATTTCTTTTTGCGCGTGCTTGAGGGGAATCTTCTTCCGCTGGCCGATCCCGCCCGAGGTCGTTTTCGGACTTTTCTGCTTTGTGCATTGCAAAACTTCCTGGCTGACAAGCGCGATGAATCGAAAAGCGAGCGCCGCGGCGGACAAATAAATTTCATTCAGTGGGAAGACTGGATTGCCGAATCTCCTTCTTATCTGTCGATCAACTCCGGAGAGCTGGAAAGGTCGTCGGCACGACGAATATTTGATGTCCGCTGGGCAGCGACCGTGGCCGAGCAGGCGTTGCGCCGGCTCGCGGCTGAATGCGAAACCCGGGGACGGCGCAGAGTTTTCGATATCCTAAATCGTTATCTGACGGCCGATCGCGCGGAAATCAGCTACGCACAAATTTCAGCGATGCTGAGCGTGCCCGAAGTTGCCGTGAAACGATTATTGCATCGATTGCGCGTCCGTTATCGCGCGCTTCTCCGCGAAGAAGTTCTGCAAACGGTGGAAAGCGACGTAGACCTCGATGATGAAATTCGATATCTCTGCGCCACCCTCGCCATTGAAACCGCGCCGGAATGAACATACGCGGAGTTGCTGACTCGCTGGGTGTTGCCAGCCACCGGCGCGCCTGTCCGGAATGCGGATCGACTACAACAATCGCTCACGGTCTTTGCCTGGGCTGTCTTTTTCGATGTGGTTTGAGTTCGGAACAGGGTGGCGAATGCCTGGATTCTGTTCTGGCGGAAGTCGAAATACGGGACACCGATTGGCATCTGGCCAATTATCACATTTTGGAAGAAATCGGTCGCGGCGGGATGGGAGTTATCTATCGCGCGCGGCAGGCCCATTCGAAGAGGATCGTTGCGCTCAAGCGCGTCCTGGCCTTTCACAGCGATTCCATCGAAACGCTGAATAGATTCGAGCGCGAAGCTGAAGCGGCTGCAAGCCTCGACCATCCGAATATTTTGCCAATCTATGAGGTAGGTCGCTGCCAGAACGGGTTGCCCTTCTTTAGCATGAAGTTTGCGCCCGGCGGCAGTCTTCTGCAGTCGATCGCAGTGTTTCGCGATCACCCTCGAACTGCAGTCGAACTGGTGGCCAAAGTCGCGCGCGCGATCGATCACGCACATTCTCGCGGCATTCTGCATCGGGATCTCAAACCGGGGAACATCTTGCTCGATGCAAACGCAGAGCCATTCGTGGCCGATTTCGGACTTGCGAAATGGCTCGATGCTTCTGCTGATCTTACTGGGACGCTGACAATCTTTGGGACGCCGGGTTATATTGCCCCGGAGCAGGCGAATACATCTCGCGACCGCTTGGGCCCCGCGGTCGATGTTTACAGCCTTGGAGCGATCTTGTTTGAGCTGTTAAGCGGGCGTCCCCCGTTTTTAGGCGAACACGCAATTGCCGTAGTTCAACAAGCAGCCGAGGAAACGGCGCCAAAGCTTCGTTCGATCGCAAACGAACAAGACCGCGATTTGGAAACGATCTGCGAGCGTTGCCTGGAACGCGAACCGTCTGCCCGATACACGACCGCGCGAGATCTTGCCGATGACCTGACCCGGTGGTTGGAACATCGCCCGATCCGGGCACGTCGCATTTCCCCACCAGTCCGCTTTTGGCAATGGTCCCGGCGAAACCCAGCACTGGCGACAAGCCTGGGACTGATTTCATTGCTGATTGCCGGGATTTTCGGAAAACAAATTGAGGCGCATCGATTAAAAACAGCGATGCGCGAAACCGCCGTCGCGAATCATTCGATCACAATCGCGCCATTTTTGAATCTCGACGAGATTGCATCCGATGCTGGCGTCACATCGTCTGTTGCGATTGCTTTGCAGACTGAATTATCCCGGGTAGGGCCGTGCCGGGTTTCAATTGCGCGAGAAATTCCGCACGATTGGAGCGGAAGCGGCGCGCCCGATGAAGTTCGCGAGTTGGCACAACGTAACTCAAGCCGCGCGGTTTTGGCAGGAACCGTCCGCCGTTGCGATGGAAAAATGCGGATTGGATTTCACTTTGCTACCGCTGATGGAGATAATTCAATTCTAAGTCGCGTCATCACCGTTAATTCGAATCGATCGCCCGATTTGTTTGACGGAAGTTTTGCGAAATCGATTTACGCTTTCGTTGAAGGAACGGAAAAATCTAAAGCTCCGGAAGATCCAGCTACAGATAATGAACGCGTCCGTGCGTTTATCGCGGCGGGACGCGATTTAATGAATCGGCGGACTGTTGCCGAGTTGGATCGGGCGATTGTTTGCTTTGAAAGCGCGATTCGAGAAGACCCTCATTCAATTTCAGCGAGGGCATTTCTGGCGATGGCTTATCAGGGCCGCGATCTGCTCTTGGCCGATCCAACCCTCGCTCCGCGCGCGCTCAAGGTTGCCCGCGAAGCAGTCGAACTGGGACCAGCAGATCCGACAGCGAATCGGGCGCTGAATTTTGTTTACGCCACTAATGGCCGCTATGCTGAGGCCCAGGAATACATCCTTCGCTCGCTCGAATTTGGCGATCGCAGTGGCCGCGCTTTTGGCCAAATCGCCTACAATTGGAAGAGCCTGGGTCGTCCGGACAAAGCGATCAGGTGGTACAATAAGGCAAAAGCAGCACAGCATCATCCCGGAGATTTTGAAGCATTGATGGGCGATTGTTGGGCCGATCTCGGGAACGACGAGCAAGCACGTGTCGCTTACGAGTCGGCTGCTACTTTTCAGCCGGACCAGCCGGAAGGCTGGTTGGGCCTGGCTCGTTTGAAGTTATTGGCCGGCGACAGCAACGGCGCGCGCCAGATCTGTCAGGCGCAGCTCCTTCACTATCCTGATGCTCCCATTGCGCGAGAGTTTGCGGCGTTGGTTGAATTTTTTTCGCGCAACTATCCCGAAGCCGAACGCCGTTACGCCGAGCTCGCAGAAAAGGATCCACTTGGAGGTGGTCGGGACAGCACTTATGGGGCAGTCGATTATCATTCGGCGATCGCGCGTTTGAAAATTCAAGCGGGCGACGAATCGAAAGCGCGCGGCGTGTTGCTCGAGGTCAAAGGCGACGCCAAACGCAAACTGGCGGCCGCGCCGTTCGATCCCCAGATACTTTATCGCCTTTCGGCGGCGGAGGCGATGCTTGGCCAGACTGAAGATTCTTTGCGTGACTTCAAGACCGCGATCGACGCGGGATGGATCGATTACCGGTCGCCCAGGCTCGATCCACGATTCGATTCGATCTCACAAAGCCCATCATTCAACACAATTCTATCCGATCTGGCCGCAGCCGTGGCCCGACTCGGGCGGCAATCGTCGGCCGCTTCACCCGTGACGAATTAATTCAACTACAAGTGAGAACAACCCCCATGAACAGGACCTGGCAGCTAAAAAAAGATCGAAGGGATGCCGCGGTGGCGTTCCTGCAGCAGACAATTGTTAACCCCGATGTTCGTTCCGCCGTGCTGAAAGATAGACAAGCGGCGCGTCGCCTCTTCGGGACAATCGGTAAAATCGACATCCCCGAAGATGCCGAAGTGATTTGCGTCGGACCCAGCACGCAAGAGCGCGATCGCTTGATTGTCTTCGTGTTGCCGCCGGAAGGCACGTCGCCTGAACATCTCGACGCCTTCAAGTACTGGATCGGAACCTGGTATCCATATCAACTCGATCCCGTGCCTTCGTCTCCAACAAGGAGTCAAAGGCATTGCGAACTCGCCGAAGCCGTTTGAAAAAACGGGACCAGTCGGAAGAGTTCCGATAGTCCATAAATTCTGGTCCGCTCATCTGGTAAATTCCAGATGGGCGGGAGGCCTTCCAAATCCGGCTGGTTGAGATACGACTCCGGATCTGATCGTAGCGCGCCATGAATCGTCTCAGCGACCAGAATACTGCCGGTCGGTCCAAGACGGTTCCCGTTCTCCCGGACCTCGGATTCTTTTAATATATAGTACCAGAGCGGCGTCTGATCGAGAAGGTCCGCATCGCGAAGAATTTGACCTTGCTCGGACTTTTGTCCGTCGACATTCCTTTCCAAATCGAAATCCGTCAATACATCCTGACCGAATGCACGCGCGGCGATCTGACCCGAAGGCAGATGCAGGCCAGCTCCCCGAAGTAGAGTCCGCACGGTTAGCTGCGCCGGATGTTTTGAAAATCGAAAATGCGGGCAGGGGATTTCAGGCACGCCGACCAGATCGCCTGGCAGATGGTGAAGTGGTTCGGACAGCCTCGTGTCGATTGGCCGGGCCGTAACCGCGCCTCCGTCGGCGGCACCTTGGAAGAAAAATCCCCAGTTTAGCTCCTGACGTTGGACGAGCGGGCCGCGGTCGGTTGTCCGGCCGAAAATTTTTCCGAACAGCATGTCGTTTCCGAACGCGAACATGTAATTCGGACGCACCATTGCATGGCCGAAACGCATCGCGGCCGCCGAAAACTCGATCGGAATGGAAAATCGATCCCAATCGATCGTCGATTTTCCGTCTCTGAAAACTTTGTTATAAACATCAAGATTCAGCAGCGTTGGTAGATAATCGTGACAGACCAGCCATTGAAATTGGCGTTGCGTTTGCCGTCGAGCGCGCTCGAACAATTTCGAGGGGTCGGTTATTTCGCTTTCAAATTGGTCCACCGCGAAGTTGTGCAGCTGCGCGAAGACAGCAGTCATTTGGCGAAGGATCAAATTCTCGGCATTCCGTTCGTCTCCCAAAATGCGTTCCCCCTGCGCACCGGTGCAGATGTCCAATCCTTTGTCCGATGATTGCGCAGATCCGACTCGAAGCCGGACTTGATCGTTTTCATAGAGGTCAGGCGAGACGGCTGGTCCGCGGCCGTACAATGAATCAAGATCGAGGCGCGGAGTTCGCAGGTTTTGGAGCTGTTCCGGCTCCTTCTTCCACGCTTCGTCGATCGAGCTTGCGTCCTTCGTGAGATCGTGGGCGATGAATTGGCCAAAGTAGGTATAGCCACAATCCGCCAAAATTTCGGGCCGGTTGTTTGAGACGCGCGATCCGTCATCAATCATTGCGCGACCGAGCGCAGTCAGGTTTCGGCAATAGAGATCGACGTCGGTCGGAAGCGAGCAGGGCGGAAAGAGTCGACAATATCGATCAGTCGCCGATTCGCGAAACGGCTTCATCGATGGCGATCCATTTTCATCCTCTTTCTACGGAATTGTTCGGTTGAAGTTTCGGTAATGACTCGTGTTTTTTGAGAAATCGGACGCGGGAATGGCCAACCGGTTAGCCAAGTCGTGAGCATCGGCGGACGGGAGAAATCCCGTTGTGTTAGACAAAGGGCTTTTGTTTAATTCTCGTTAGGGCGAATACTGCTTCCAGCGATCACGTCGGAGAAGGTTAGCCAAACGATGGCGCCAACGCAGAGAATGTTGATGTTGGATGTAGCAGCGGAGGATCCCATGACTTATCTCTTTGTCGTTATGCGGACTCGAGCTAAGCCGATTCCAAGCAGTCGTGCTAACCTGCACTCATGAAAGCGAAATGATGGCCAATTCTGATTCTCACATAACGATTCACATGGCGGCGAGCCTCGATGGCTTCATTGCTCGAAAGGACGGACGCGTCGACTGGCTTGAGACCTCAGACGAATTCGCAGGCGGAGACACCATGGATCCGGAATCCGTCGACGCCTTCCTAAAAACAATCGATTGCTACGTCATGGGGTCGCGAACTTATGAGACCGCATTGAGTTTTGAAGCCCAGGGGTTGGGGTGGTCGTACGGCAACAAACCCACTTTCGTCCTCACTAGTCGCGAGCTGCCGCGGACTAGGGATACGATCGAATTTTACTCAGGCGATCTCGCGCAGTTCGTGAACCGGCGGTTGCGGCCGAAGTTCCGAAATATCTGGTTTGTTGGGGGCGGCATGGTTTCGGGCGAATGCCTTCGTCTAAGGTTAGCCGACGAAGTTCGTTATTCGATCCTGCCGATCTTGATCGGCGACGGGATTCCATTCTTCGAGAAGCTCGACCGAGAGGTCGCCCTCCATTTGCTGGAGGTCAGAGCGTACAACAGTGGCACAGTGGAGCTTCGTTACGAGGTGCGAGGCC
>Ga0187777_10002475_pt1 | contig 11792 bp, 12 predicted proteins | sample 1015_Q2_SP5_10_M_FD_132416 | JGI IMG/M metagenome (GOLD analysis project Ga0187777, IMG submission 132416) | Tropical peat soil microbial communities from peatlands in Department of Meta, Colombia - 1015_Q2_SP5_10_MG | ecosystem: Environmental > Terrestrial > Soil > Wetlands > Peat | place...
AGGAGATCTTCGGGCCGGTGCTGTGCGTGATCCCGTTCGACTCCGACGACGAGGCGATCAAGATCGCGAACGACTCGATCTACGGGCTCGGCGGCGGCGTGTGGTCGAAGAACACCGACCGGGCGCACGGGATCGCGGCCGGGATGCGCACCGGCACCGTGTGGATCAACGACTACCACATGATCACGCCGACGGAGCCGTTCGGTGGCTACAAGCAGTCGGGTATCGGGCGCGAGCTCGGCGACTACGGCTTCAACGAGTACCGCCAGATCAAGCACCTGTGGCAGAACACCTCGACGGGCCGCGACGGCTACCTGCACTTCGCCGCCCTCAGCGGCAACATCTGATCGCGCCCGAACCTGCAGGGGCATAATCTGTTGATGTGAAGGTCGCCGGTACGGACGCCGCGGCGCGCGTCGTCGAGCGCGCGAAGGGCGATCGCGTCGGCGCGCTCGTCTTCACGATCGGTACCGGCTGTTGCGAGTCGACCGCGCCGTTTCTGTACGAGGATTTCTGGCCCGGACCCGATGCGCGACAAGTCGGTGAGGTCGCGGGTGTGCCCGTGTTCGCGCCCGAGTACCTCCGCGCGCTCTACCCCGGTGACGACGCGCTGGCGATCGACGTGGTGGACGACCCGGCAGAGTCGATGTCGATCGAGACCGAATACGGCTGCCGATTCATCCTGCGCGACCCCGCGGGCGCGGAGACGGCCGGTCAGGATCGGCCGACCTGTGAGGTTCCTGAGACGATTTCGGCACTTCGTGCGCGCGGCCCCCAGGAGCTGCCCGAGGCGCTCCGCCGAGCCCGCATCCGATAAACGCGCGCGTTCGGCATAGCGTTGCGGTTCAGCGGCCGCCGGCCGATGGAGACGTGATGGGCGACGCAGGCGAGTCGTTGTTACGCGCCGAGGGCGTGCGCAAGGTGTACCGAACGGGCGCGGAAGAGGTCGAGGCGTTGCGCGCCGTCGACCTCGAGGTGCACGAGGGTGAGTTCGTGTCGATCATGGGCCCGTCGGGCTCGGGCAAGACGACCTTGCTCAATTGTTGTTCCGGTCTCGACGAGATCGACAGCGGCCGCGTGTTGCTCGACGGCGTCGACCTGCACGCGCTCTCTGACGCGCAACGCACGGCGAACCGCGCGTCGTCGATGGGGTTCATCTTCCAGGCGTACAACCTGATCCCGGTGTTCAGCGCGGTCGAGAACGTCGAGTTGCCGTTGCTGCTCGCGGGCGTCGACGCCAAGGAAGCACGCAGCCGCGCCGCCGCCACGCTCGAACGGGTCGGGTTGGAGACGCGGTTGAAGCACCGGCCCGCCGAACTCTCGGGCGGTGAGCAGCAGCGGGTCACCGTGGCGCGCGCGCTCGCCGGACGGCCGCGCGTCGTCTGGGCCGACGAGCCGACCGGCGCGCTCGATTCCGAGACCGCCGACAACGTGATGGCACTGCTGCGCGACCTCAACGCCGAAGGACTCACGCTGATCGTCGTGACCCACGACGAAGGCGTGGGCGCGAGCGCGAACCGGTGCATCCGCATGCGTGACGGCCACATCGTGAGCGACGAGCTCGTCGGCGGTGCGATCACGCCTAGTCCGTAGGTCCGCTGCCGTGTATCTCGTCGCGATCCTTTCGATCCCGTTCCTGTACGTGCTCGTGCGCAAGCGCGTGTTGCGCCGGCTTGCTTTGCGCAACGCGGCTCGCCGCCCGCGCGAGACCGCGCTCGTCGTGCTCGGCTCGTTGCTGGGGACGGCGATCATGACGGGATCGTTCGTCGTCGGCGACACGTTCAACGCGTCGATCAAACGGATCGCGTACGAGCAGCTCGGGCCGGTGGACGAGGTCGTGTCGAGCAACGGACTGAGTGGCGCGGCGACGCTGGCGTCGCACTTCGGCGGCTGGAGCAATCCGAACGTTGACGGCGTGCTCGCCATGACGCGCGCCAGCGCGTCGGCGGCGACGATCGGTGCCAACCGGCTCGCGGCGCCGAAGGCGGCGCTGCTCGAGACGAACTTCGCCGACGCCGCGCGCTTCGGTGGCAACCAGCGCGCGACCGGGATCAGCGGCGCGACCCCCGCGCCCGGTACCGCAGTGATCGGTCGCGACCTTGCCGACACCCTGCACGTCGGTCCCGGCGCGACGATCGAAGTCTTCGCGTACGGCGCGGGTCGGCAGCTGCGCGTCGACCGCGTGCTCCCGAAGCTTGGTGTCGCCGGCTTCTGGCCCGGTGAGGAGACCACGTCGAACAACGTCTTCGTCGCGCCGGGCACGATCGCGCAGATGGTCGGTGCGGGCGCGGCGACCGTTGCCGTCCCGCCGCAGTCATTGCTGCTCGTTTCGAACCGGGGCAGCGTCGAAGGTGGCGCCGGCCTGTCCGCGACGGTGGACAAGGCGTTGCAGGCGCGCATCGGCAGCGCGCCGATCAGTGTCATCAACCGGAAGCAGACGGTTCTCGACCGCGCGACCCGAGCCGGGGAGTCGCTCTCCCGCCTCTATTCCTCGCTCGGCGCGTTCGCGGTGCTGGCCGGCATCTTGTTGCTCGTCAACATCTTCTTCATGCTCGCCGACGAGCGGAAGTCCGAGCTCGGCATGCTGCGCGCGGTGGGTCTCAAGCGCTCGTCGCTGATTGGTGCGTTTGCCGCCGAGGGCTGGTGTTACGCGGTCGTCTCGGCGATCGCGGGCACGTTCGTCGGGCTCGGCCTCGGGCGCGCGCTGATGGCCGCGGCCGCGAAGCTCTTCTCCACGCGCACGAGCGACACGCGTCTGACGCTGCACTTCGCGTTCCAGTGGTCGAGCGTGCAACGCGGTCTGATGGTCGGGTTCGTGATCGCGATCGCGACGGTCGTCGGCACGAGTATCTGGCTCAGCCGCTTCAACATCATCCAGGCGATCCGCGACATCACCGAGCCGGCGCGCCGTCGTCCGCGGCGGCGCGCGTCGTACACCGGGCTCGCGTGGGCGGTCGTCGGTCTGTTGCTGACCGGCCTCGCGGTCGGCACGGCATCGTTCCTCTTGCTGATGCTCGGGCCGGTGCTCGTGATGGTGGGGCTCGGTCCGATGCTGGCGCGCAACATGCCGCGCGTTGCCGCGACGACCTTGGTGTCCGTGGCGGTGCTCGTCTGGGCGGTCGCCGCAGTACCCGTTGCGCTCGCGCTCGACGCGAACGTCGACGTGTTGCTCTTCGTCGTGCAAGGCCTCGTGCTCGTCGGCGCCGCGGTCGTGCTGGTGTCGCAGCACCAGCACGCGATCGGGAACGCCGTGGGACGGTTCGCGCCCCGGTCGTTGCGCGTCCGCCTCGGGCTCGCATATCCGCTCGCACGACGCTTCCGCACTTCGATGACGCTCGGCATGTTCGCGCTCGTCGTGTTCATTCTCGTGATGGTGTCGGTGTTCGCCGCGATGTTCTCGAGCCAGGTCGGTTCGTTCACTCGCGACGCGTCCGGCGGCTACAACGTGGTGGTCGAATCGAACCCAACGAACCCGGTGCCGTTCGCATCGCTGGCACGCGATCCGGATGTCGTGTCGCTGGCGCCGCTCAGCACTGTTGCCACGCAGATCGTGAAGGCGCCGGGACTCAGCGATACCCGGGAGTGGGCGCTCTCCGGCTACGACGCGCGTTTCGTTGATCACGGCCCGCCCCGGCTCGACGACCGGGGCGCGTATCCGACGGACGCGGCCGCGTATCGCGCGGTGATGACGACGCCGAACCTGGCGATCATCGAGAAGTCGTTCCTCGCGAACGGCGGCGGACCTCCGAACGCGAAGGTGAACATCGGCGACACGTTCACCGCGGCCGATCCGGTCACGGGCGCGACGCGCGTGCTGACCGTTGCGGCAATCGTCACGCCCGACGTCGCGAACAACGGGGTGCTGGTCGGCTTGCCGACGCTGACCGACTTCTACGGGGCGCGGGCCGTGCCGAACCGCGCGTACTTGAACGTCACCGATCCCGCGGCGTTCGCGTCTTCGTTTGCCGGTCGGTTCCTTGCGAACGGCGGCACCGCTGACACGATCCGGCACATCGTGCAGTCCGACATGGCCCAGCAGCAGCAGTTCTTCTTGTTGATGCGCAGCTATCTGGCGCTCGGTCTCGTCGTCGGCATTGCCGGCATCGGCGTGATCATGGTGCGCGCGGTGCGCGAGCGGCGCCGTCAGGTCGGCGTGCTGCGCGCGCTCGGGTTCCAGGCCGCGGCGGTGCGGGCCGCGTTCGTCGTCGAGTCCGCGTTCGTCGCGATCGAAGGTGTGCTGCTCGGCACCGTGCTCGCCTTGGTATGTGCGTGGTCGATCACGCAGACGGACGCGTTCGGCAGCGACATCGCGTTCCGGGTGCCGTTCGGCACGATCTTCGTGCTCGTGCTCGGCACGTTGCTGATCTCGCTGCTCACGACGGCCGCACCCGCGCGCTCGGCCGCTCGCATCAAGCCCGCCGTGGCGCTTCGCATCGCCGACTGACGTCGGCGGCTAACCGCGGCGCGCGAGCAAGAGCTCCGTGTCGTACACGACGTCGATCGTGCCGCCGTTGTTGTCGATCGCGTCGCCGACCGCGGCGTGCAGACGCGTTCGCTGCGCGTCGGGCAGTATGCGGTGATCCGAGTGGGTGGCGAGCAGCGCCAGCCAGCCGTCGCGTGAATACGACGTCGCCCACGTGAACGCGCGGCGCTCGATCGCGGTGTACGAAGGGCTGCGCGTGAGCTCGTCGACGACCCAGCCGAGCGCCCACGACGGCGCCGGGCTCACCAGGTCGGGCGCGTACGCGGCATAGGCGGCCTCGTTGTCGGCCGCGAAGTCGCCTTCGTGCTCGCGGCCCTTGTTCCAGAACACCGCGAACGTTCCGCCGGGTTGCAGCGCGTTCGCGACGCGCTGATAACGGTCCTCGCCGTGCACCCAGTGCCACGCCTGCGCGGCGTAGACGAGATCGAACCGGCCCGGCGGCGGCGTCCATTCCTCGAAGGTGGTCACCTCGGCCGCGATGCCCTTCGCCCGCAACACGCGGGCCATCTCCGGCGACGGTTCGAGCGCGTGCACGTCGAGGCCCCGCGCCACGAAACCCACTGTTGCCTTTCCCGTCCCGGCTCCGAGCTCGAGCGCGCGCGATCCCGAGTGCAGCCCGCCGTACGCGACGACGGCCTCGAAGAGCGCGTCGGGATAGGAGGGCCGCACCGCGTCGTACTGCTCCGCAACCTCACCGAACACGAGCCGCTGCTCGCGCGCATCGCTCACGACGACGATTGTTCCAGCCACACGCGCCACGCGCGCAGAAATTCCTGCGCCCGCTCGCGTGCCTCGGGCCCGGGTGGCGGCGGCCACCACGCGCGCCACGCGTCGTCGACCGCCGCAAGCGACGGATCCGTCTCGCCGAGCAACCGGTGTCTCGTCACCGCGGTCGCCACTCGGCGCCGATCCGCCGCGCTCAGATGCAGCTCGTCACCGACCATGTGCACGACGCCGGCCGCGAATCGGCCGTCTTCCTGCGCGAGCCGTATGCGCATCGGATCCGCGTCGGCGCCCCAGTACGCGCGCAGTCGCTTCGCGAACTGCTTGTCGTTGAACCCGCGGCCGAACAGCGTGGAGCGCTGACCCCACACCGGCTTCGCGCCCGCTCCACCCACAACGGTGTCGACGAGGCGCTCGAACGCGTCGGTCACGTCTTGCTGGGTCGCGCTCGCTGCTCGGCGGGGTACCCGCCGTGACGACCGGTCGACGCCGGCTCCACCTCCCCTTCGGTCGGCTCCGCCTTCGTCTCGTGCGGACGCTCGCCGCTCCTGCCAGATCGCTCCGGGCTCCGCCCTCCGCTCGCGGCCGCGTGCTCCGTCGAAGGTTGCAGCAGCTCGAGCATCCGCGCGGTGCAGCCCGCCATCTCCACCGGCGGCAACAGCTCGGTCACGACCTGCTCCGCGATCGCGGTCAAGGCGCGGGCGGCGTCCGAGTCGGGATGCGCGAGCACGACGGGCTTGCCGGCGTCGCCGTCGCGCGAGACCGCGGGTTCGATCGGTACCGTGCCGACGAGCGGGGCACCGGTGAGCGCCGCGAGCCGCTTGCCGCCACCGGCACCGAAGATCTCGTGGCGCGATCCATCGGGCGCGACGAACGCGCTCATGTTCTCGATCACGCCGAGCACCTTGAGATACGAGCGGCGGGCCATGTCGGCGACGCGTGCCGCGACCTTCTGCGCGCCGATCGCGGGCGTCGTCACCACGAGCATCTCCGCCTGCGGCAACAAGCGCGCCAGCGCCATCTGGATGTCGCCCGTACCGGGCGGCATGTCGATCAACAGGTAGTCGAGGTCACCCCAGGCCACGTCGACGAGGAACTGCTCGAGCGCCTTGGCGAGGATGAGCCCGCGCCACATCAACGCGGTGTCTTCGTCGTCGACGAGCAGCCCCATCGACACGACGCGCAGGCATCCACCGTTCGGTGCGTCGACGGTCGCGGGGAGGATCTTGCCTTTGCCGTCGGCAGCCTTCTCGCCCGCGAGCCGGCCCTGCACGCCCAGCATGCGCGGAATGGAGAAGCCCCAGATGTCCGCGTCGAGCACGCCGACCGTCAGGCCGCGCGCCGCGAGCGCAGCCGCGAGGTTCGCGGTGATCGACGACTTGCCGACACCGCCCTTGCCGCTGCCGACCGCGATGACGCGCGTCGTCGCCGGAACTTCCGTGGGCGGGGCGGCCTGCGACGCGCGCAGGCGAGCCTTCTGCATGACGGCCGAGCGCTCGGCCTGGGTCATCTCGTCGTACTCGACCGTGACCTCGCCCGCACCGGGGAGGCCCGCCACCTTCGAGCGCACCTCGTTGCCGATCTGCCCCCGGAGCGGGCAGCCGGCAGTCGTGAGCGCGACCTTGACCGTGACGTCGCCGTTCGGTCCGACGGCAACGTCGTGCACCATGCCCAGATCCACGATCGAGGCGTGGAGCTCGGGGTCGAGCACGCCCGCGAGGACGCCCCGCACGTCGTCGGGGGTGGGGAGAGCGGGGACGGCGTCGGTCGTAGGGTCGGTCATACGGAATAAAACCAGCCTAGACCTTGAAAATATGCCCGGGGGACGGGTAACGTCAAGTAGTGGACCTGCTCGCGGTCTTGAAGGCGCTCGGTGACGAGACGCGATTCTCGATGTATCAGGAGCTCGCGAGCTCGACGTCCGCTCTCACCGCGACCGAGCTCGCCGAGCGGCTCGGTCTGCACGCGAACACCGTCCGGCTGCATCTCGAACGGCTGCGGGAGGCCGGCCTCGTCGATGTCGAGCCGGTGCACCGTGGCACGGTCGGCCGGCCGCAGCACGTGTACTCGCTCGCGCCGGGTGCGCCCGGGCTCGGGTTCGATCCGCCGAGCTACACGTTGCTGGCCGGGCTGCTGGCCGCGCTCGCCGAGCGGGTCGGCGCCGACGCCGACGACGCCGCGGCCGCCGGAATCGCGTGGGGCCGCGAGGCCGGCAAGCGCACGCGGTCGCGCTCGTGCGCGAAGGCGCTCATCGCCGAGATGGACCGGCTCGGTTTCGACCCCGCGACCCAGCCGCTGCCCGGCGGCGACGTCGACATCGCCTTCTTGCACTGCCCGTTCCGCGAGCTGGCCGAGGCGTATCCCGAGCTCGTGTGCAACCTGCACCGCGGCATTTGCGAGGGTGTGGTCGAGACGGTCGGCGGGGGAAGCGTCACCGACTTCGCGACGTTGTACGACCGGGACCCGTGCCGGGTTGCCGTTTCGGCCGAACTAACCTGAACTCAGATTTCGAAGACGGAGGCCCCGCGATGATCGCGCTCACCGACACAGCTACGACGAAGGTTCGCGAGCTCATGGCCGCGGAGGACTCGCCCGAGCTCTTCCTGCGCGTCGCGGTCCGTCCGGGTGGCTGCTCGGGCTTCTCCTACGAGATGTTCTTCGACACCGAGAAGGCCGCCGACGACGTCGTCGAGGCGTACGGCGATGTCCAGGTGGTCGTCGACCCCGCGAGCGCGCAATACCTGAGCGGCGCGTCGCTCGATTACAAGGACGGCCTGCAGGGCGCCGGGTTCACGATCAACAACCCGAACGCGCAGCGCACGTGCGGCTGCGGCCAGTCGTTCTCGTAAGCCTTCGCCGCGTTCGGTCGTCTTGTCGTCGCGCGTGACCGATCGCGTCTCGTTCGTGTGCAACGGCCGCGTCGTCGCGGTCGACGCCGAGCCGGGCGAATCGCTGCTCAACGTGCTGCGCGAGCGGCTCGGTCTCGTCGGCGCCAAGGACGGGTGCGCGCCGCAGGGCCAATGTGGATGTTGCACCGTGCTGGTCGACGGGGAGCCGCGTGTCGCGTGCGTCACGCCGGTCACGCGCGTTGCCGACCGGTCGGTCACGACGATCGAAGGGCTCGACGACGGCGTTCGGGCGCAAATGGCTTCTGCGTTCGTCGCGAGTGGCGGTTCGCAGTGCGGCTACTGCACGCCCGGCATCGTGATGCGCTTTGCGGGTGAGCGCGTGCGCGACGTCGACCGCGCGCTCACCGCGCATCTGTGCCGCTGCACGGGCTGGCTGACCGTGCGCGACGCGGTGGCGGGCGCGGGGCATGCGGGCGGCGGGCGCGATTTCGCCGCCGCGGCCCGGCGCGCCGAGCTGGAAGGCGGTGTCGCGCAGGCGGTCGGTCCGTCGGTCCCGTTGGGCGGCGCCGCGTTCTCCGACGACACCGCGCCGCGCGACGCGCTCGTCGCGGTGCCGTTTCCGCCCGGATCGCCGGCAGCCTTCGTCGAGGCCGCCGGCGCGCGGTGGGTCGTGGGCGACACGCTATGGGAAGCGCGCGCGGCCGCGGCCAAGGTGCAAGGCCGCCGCACGACCGTGGAAGCGCGTCCACCGCTGCTCGATCACCTCCCCGACTGCCCGCCGGGTGGCGTGCAGCTCGCGACGCAATGGGTCGAGCCCGCCTATCTGGAACCCGATGTGTCATGGTGCGCGCCCGGCGGCGCGCCGGCGTCGCCGCTCGCGAACGGTGGTGCGTTCGGCGGCAAGGTTCATTCGCGTGCGCCGCTCGCCGCGCGCGAGCTCGCCGATCAGCTCGGACGGGTGGTGCGCGTCGTCTACTCGCGCGAGGACGTCGTTCGCCTCGGTCCGAAGCGCCCGCCGATCGCGGCGACGGCGGTGGCGCGCGGCGACACGGTCGAGATCGAGGGCGTCGTCGCGCGGGGAGCCGGCGCGGCGCGCGTGTGGCCGGTGATCGACGGTCTCGCCGTGAAGGCGGCGTGGACCGAAGTCGACGTCGTGGGGCCGCCGGTGTCGAGCGACCTGCGCGCCGCCGGTCTCGCCGAGCAGGCGATGCTCGTCGCCGGCGCGCTCGGGCGCGACATCGAGGTGTTGACGCCGAGCGGTGCGCGCGCGAGTGCGCGCGTCGACGTGGACGGCACACGCGTCACGAAGATCGCCGTCTCACTCGCGGCCGGCGATCCGCTCGACGAGGTGGTGCTCCGTTCGTACGCGATCGGCGCCGCGCACATGGCGCTCGGATGGATCACGAGTGAGTCAATTACCGTCGACCCGCACACCGGCGACGTGCACGACCTCACGATCCGGTCGTTCGGCGTTCTACGCGCGGCCGACACGCCACCCATCGACGTGACGGTCCTCGACGATCCGGCCCCGCCCCGCGCCGGTGCGACCGACGCGGTCTTCGCCGCGGTCGCGGCGGCGACGTGGAATGCGCTCGGCCGACCGGTTACGTTGCCGCACCGATGAGTGTGCAACCGGTTCCCACGCCCGGCGCGCCGCCCGCGGCCGGCCCGTACTCACCCGCGGTGCGCGCGGGCGACTGGCTCGTGCTCGCCGGCCAGGTCGGGCTCGATCCCGCGTCGGGCCGCCTCGTCGACGGCGGCGTCGAGGCCCAGGCGCGCCAAGTCCTCGCGAACATCAGCGCGGTGCTCGCCGACTGCGGCGCCCAGCTCACCGACGTCGCCAAGACCACCGTCTTCGTCACCGACATCGCGCAGTTCGCGACGGTGAACGCGGTGTACGCCGACGCGTTCGGCGATCATCGTCCGGCACGGTCAACCGTGCAGGTGGCCGCGCTCCCCGGCGGCGCCGAGGTCGAGATCGAGGCCTGGGCCTACCTCGGGTAATCTGCGCGGCGCATGGTCGGTGTGATCCTCATCGTGCTGGCGATCTTCATCGTCGGGCCCATCGCCCTGTTCGTCGTGGGCGCGATCTGGGCCGCGCTGAGCGGCTGGCTGTTGAGCGCCGACGCCGACGCCCGCGCCGCGGCCGCCGCACCCGAATCAGGCGCTTAGCTCTCCGGCCGCACCGGGCCAGCGCGACTGACCGAAGCGGTAGCCGACCGAGCGCACGGTCTGGATCAGGTTCGCGTGCTCCTCGCCGAGCTTCGCGCGCAAACGCCGAACGTGTACGTCGACGGTGCGCGCGCCGCCGTAATACTCGTAGCCCCACACGCGCGACAACAGCTGCTCGCGCGTGAACACCTTGCCCGGGTGCGTGACGAAGAACTTCAGCAGCTCGTACTCCATGTACGTGAGGTCGAGCGGCTTGCCGTGCACCGCGGCCTGGTACGTCTCGAAGTTCAACACGAGATCGCCGTACGACGCGACCTCGGGTGACCCAGCCCGCCCGGCGCGGAACATCAAGTGCCGCAGCCGTGCCTCCAGCTCTTTGGGATGGAACGGTGTGAGGCAGAAGTCGTCGAACAGATCCTCGCGGTGCTCGAGGTCGTGGAGCTGCGCACCCGTCATCAACAACAAGATCGACTCGACGCGCGAGTCGCCCTTGCGCAGCGTGCGGCACAGCGCGAACGCGCCCTCGGGATCGTCGTCGGCACACACGACCGCGCCGGTCCAGCCGTCGGCCGGCTCGTACTGCATCGCCACCGCCGCGTTCGCCACCGACTTCCACCGCAGCCCCGACAGGTCGAGCGTCTGCGCGAGCAGCGGCGGCGGCGGGTCCGGGAACACCAGCAGCTGATCGTTCATCCTGTTCATCCCCGCGCCCGTCGCTCGCTCAGAGGGTGGGGAGGTAGCGGGCGATCTCGAACGGTGTCACGTCGGCTTTGTACTCGGCCCATTCACGGCGCTTGTTGACGAGGAAGTTCTCGAACACGTGCTCACCGAGCGCCTCGGCGACGAGTTCGGAGCGCTCCATGGCGTCGAGCGCGTCACGCAGCGAGCCCGGGAGCGACGTGATGCCCTCGGCGAGGCGCTCGGCGTCGGTGAGCGCGTAGATGTTGTCGGTGGCCTCGTCGGGGAGCTCGTAACCCTCGTCGATGCCCTTCAAGCCCGCCGCAAGCATCATCGAGAACGCAAGATAGGGGTTGCACGCGGGATCGGGCGCACGGAACTCGATTCGCACCGACTCGTTCTTCCCCCGCTTCGAGAGCGGCACGCGCACGAGCGCCGACCGGTTGTTGCGGGCCCAGCATTTGTACACAGGTGCCTCGTAGCCGGGAATGAGCCGCTTGTAGGAGTTGACCCACTGGTTGGTGACCGCGCAGATCTCGCTCGAATGCACGAGGAGTCCGGCAATGAAGTGCTTGGCGACCTTCGACAAGCCGTATTCGTCGCCCGGGTCGTGAAACGCGTTGACATCGCCCTCGAACAGCGACAGGTGCGTGTGCATCCCCGAGCCGAACGCGCCGCCGATGGGCTTGGGCATGAACGTCGCGTACACGCCGTTGTCGGACGCGACCTCCTTCGTGATGAGCCGGAACGTCATCACGTTGTCGGCCATCGTGAGCGCGTCGGTGTAGCGCAGGTCGATCTCGTGCTGCGACGGGCCGTTCTCGTGGAACGAGTACTCGACCGGGATACCCATCGCCTCGAGCCGCAGCACGGTCTGCTTGCGCAGC
>Ga0187777_10002476_pt1 | contig 11791 bp, 10 predicted proteins | sample 1015_Q2_SP5_10_M_FD_132416 | JGI IMG/M metagenome (GOLD analysis project Ga0187777, IMG submission 132416) | Tropical peat soil microbial communities from peatlands in Department of Meta, Colombia - 1015_Q2_SP5_10_MG | ecosystem: Environmental > Terrestrial > Soil > Wetlands > Peat | place...
GGTCGGTCACGACGACATAGGCGCTCCCCTGGCTGAAGCCGGCGCTCGGTGCGTGCTGGGCCAACTCGAGTATCCTGCCGACAGCCTCCTTGGAGACTGGGTCGTCTGCGAAGTGCCTGACCATGCGGCGTTTGCGGACTACTTTCTCGAATTCCACGAGGGGACGAACCCACCTGGGTTTGTTATCGTTTGCGTTTCGTGAACGGAATCAGCATCGGCACCTGACCCGCATATCGCGCGTACTGGTCGCCGAACAGGGCCTTCAATTCCTTCTCCTCAAATGGTATCAAAACAAACCAGAACCAGAGCAAGAGCCCCACAGCTCCCACGAGGACGAAGGTTGCCCCGCCATAGAGGGCCCACCCGAAAGCCATCACGATCACTCCGAAGTAAAGTGGATGTCTGACATACCTCTGGGGGCCTGTGACGACAAGCGGCTCCTTCCGGCCGAGCGGCTCTGAGATTGGTTCTCGCGCGAACAGCTTCCTGAACGTGATGTAGGTGGATACGACCATACTTGCCGGGGTCCGGTAGGCGAAGACCCATCCGGCCACGGAAATCCCAACAATCACAACCACCGCCCCCGCAACCTGGACCGCCAGCGGGGGTCCGAACGAAGCGGGGAGGCCGAGGAGGGCGGTTATGAGATAGGCGGCTACAAACAGGGTGCCGAGCAATACCAGTATCGCAGGGAAAGCAATAGCCGCGGCCCTTCCTACTCTGGGGGTGGTCATCCGGCAGGCGCCGGTGCCGCGGGGCGTTATCTCACTTTGTTGAGACGATGAAGGAGCGTCGTTCTATGGTTTGGAACGCCCGTTCTCCGCGATAGGAATATCCTAGCCCCGAGTCAACCCCCCCTGAGAAAGATGTCGAACACGAAATTCAAAGCCAGGGCACTGGTTCTATCATTGGCGCTCTTCGTCTCGGGGACCGCTTTCATGATACAACCGGCCTCGGCGGAATCTTTCAACAACGTCCAAGTCTTCGCCACTACATCTACAAGTCAAGCCTACAGCTTCCAGTTCGCAGCCTACAACCTTAGCGGCAGCCTGATCGCTTCATACCAGTCTTCGTATCCGGCGGCGGCCTTCGAGCTACCTTCGGGCGGATACCTATTCACTGTCAGTGCGGTCCACTATGGTTACAGCACTGAGTACCCCTGCCCAATAGTGGAGCCACAGGTGGCCAAGGGGGCGCCCGCCTCCGAGCCGGCGATGCCTGTCAACAGTTCAGGCTCGGGCACAACAGTGATTCCCATTTGCTATCCTCCGTCATCTGAATACGGCTACTCCACTGCGACCGTAACAGGCGCACAGACAATCAATATCCAGATGCAGAACATCTCCATCATTCCGACGACGGCGGTGACCGTCAGGGTCTCCTACGTCAACGGGACCGCAGCTGCCGGCGCCTCTGTCTATGCGTCGGTAGTCGGCGAGTGGTACTACTGGTGGGGTGAGGGTTCGTCGATCATAATGGGAGCGCAGACCGACAGCAGCGGGGTCGCCCACCTAGTCATCCCTCGCGCGCCAGCCGTGGTCACGGCGTGGAAGTGGGTTCCCATCCTGACCGGCAAGAACGGGTCTACCGTGCAGGTGAACGTCGGGGGCGAGAAGGTCAACGTCACCGTCTACTGGGAACCGACATACGTCGGCCTCTCTGGTTCGGGACTTCTGCTCCCGCCGCAGAACAACATCAACCTGACCCTGCATTACCAGCAACCCGACTACTGGGTGATGCCAATGGGCGCCGACGTCCGAGGTGTCTATGCGGGCGGAGCGGCGACGGCGTCAGAAGCCAGTCAGCCCAGCGGCACGCCTGCCCTAGCATCGACCAATTCTGGCACTCAGGGCTCAAGCCAATCCTACCTCCCATCCCAGATCCCCGCCATCCAACAGGTCGCGAATCCAGGCAGCACCAACACTGCCCCAGCATACTCGCTTGGGACGGACGGCCTCCTTGCAGCCACAGCGGCCTTCGTAGCGGCCGCCTTGGTTGTGGTGCTGTTGGCGAGACAACGAACGAAAACGTCGCCCGCCCCAACGGGGTAGGCGACCCTCCTCGTTTTGGGACGGGTTACTCTAGGAACTCCGATTCCTCGAAGTTGAGGCCACTCGGGACACGCTTGTCCGCTTCCCTCCCCTTCTTCTTCCCTCTAGGAGAGAACTGCATGTACGGTGCCACAGACTGCAGAACCTTGCTTTCTGCAACCCGAAGGCGCTCTTCGAAGGTTGTCCTGGGGAGGCCTACCCGGGCGGCGACAGCCTCTGTGGTGGCCTGCTTTGGCACCCTATAGTACCCGCTGTCGAGGGCGAGACCCAGCGCTTCAGCCTGGTTTCCCGTGAGTCCGCCCAGCAGGTTGGACGTAGTAATCACGAAGGTGTCCCGCACAGTCCCTTCGTCGACGATTTTCTTCGATATCACCTCGACCCTGCCAGACTTATCCAGCTCCCTGAACATAGCCCGCATATCCTTCTCTGAGAAAGCGATGACCCTGTACCACTCCCAGCCGTCTGTGTGAATTGTTGGCTGAAGGACCAGGCAGTTGTTCTTCACGAACACCCGCGAGGTGCTGTATTCCCACTTGCTGCCGTCCCACCTGACCACCAGCTGACACTCTTTATCGGCAACCGCACATCTCGAGATGTGGCCCCCCATTTCATGGATGGCTTTCCTCAGAGAACGCCGGTACTCTGTCGCCTCTTCAGAGTCGCCGCCGGTGGCTTCCAGCACGTCCTGGTCGAAGTTTGTCCACCATGCCAGCACAACCCCTGGATACCTCTTCGACAGCCCGTTGAACGGGCACTGGTGCTGGAGCTTGAACCCCACTTCGAAGTGGGTCATCAAAAGAAAAGGGGCGTCTTGAAATTTAAGGAAAGTTACCACCAAATCACCACACATTCTTCAATGAAGCCTTAGGGCTGAGCGGGACGTCGTCTTGTTCGCATGTTTAACCTAAAGAGACCGTCAGCCGCCGCCCCCCGCGCATGATCGCGAGGGTTTGGCATGGGAGCACGGCGAGGACCAACCAAGCCGCGTATCTGGGATACCTGAAGAAGACTGCGATAAAGGAGTTCAAGCGCGTAAAGGGGAATGTCGGAGGATTCATACTCGTAAGAGAGTCCGACGAAACCACAGAATTCTTGGTTATCTCCCTCTGGAATTCGATGAGCGCGATAAGGAGATTCGCGGGAAAAGATCCCAACAAGCCGGTGTATCTTATCGGAGACAGCGAGTACCTCCTTCGGCTGACTTCAGTCGTCAAACACTACAAAGTCGCCGCCAAGCTTTAGCGAACTCGAGACTACTGCCATGCTTACCAGTTCCCCGTCGTACGACGGCAGAATCGATTTAGCGGGTCGCAGTTCTCTTCTCCACACGCAATAGTTTCCTGCGAGACAACGCCACCGCCTGCCGTATGGAACCCCCAACGGTGGGCGGCGCTGTCTTGCAGCACTCCTCTCATCAAAGTCGAACTCCCTCGCCGTCTTGACCCTAGTCCACATCAGACATACGACGAGGCGTCTGAGCCCCTCCGTCGTACGACGGGAGTTCCGTTATACGAACCGAGTGATGCCAAGAGACGAAAACAATTGCAAAAGGAGCAATTCAACGACACTGCAAAAGGAATCATGCTAGGTCTTTTCGCATTCATTCTCATCTTCTCAGTGGTGCCGGTGCCGATTGCAAAGGCGGCCAGCGCACCCTACTTCTCCATTACATTGATTGCCCCAACCTCCAATCCCGTGAGGAGGCAGTGGGCGCAGATCATCCAGAACTCGTTCATCTCGGCTAACATACAGGCCAACCTTGTGTACATGAGCTTCGGCCAGTGGGATGGCCTTCTCTTTGGCAACACAACCTGCGGCCAGAGCGGCGCTATTGCCCCTCTCCCAGTCGAAGGTTCAGGCGCACAGAACTGTCCCGCGCCATCTTTCGCTAATGGTGGATGGGATGCAGGGTTCATCGGCAATGGTGGTGGGACTACTCTGCCTGACTTCGGTACACAGAACGTTGTCCTCTATAGAGGCGCGAGCGCAAACGACTTCCCACCGAATGGCCAGAATTACTATTGGTGGTCAAACTCCACCTACAACTCACTAGCAGTCGACTACAGCAGCAACTTCAACGCTCAGGGAAGGCTCGCAGACGCACAGCACATGGTGAGGATAGTCGCTGATCAGCGGCCGGGAATCATCATCGAATACCCACTCCAGGTGTACGCATGGAACCCGTCGTTCAAGCCTTGGGGCACTTCCAACGCTATCACTGAAAGCACCGCTGGATTGGACTGGCAGCACTGGGCAACCGGCTCCATCACGACCATCAACGCGGCCGTAACCGGCAGCTTGGATTCTGTCAACCCGGTGCCCAACCCAGCCCAGAACTCCGAGTACGATAGATATCTGTACGGGCCTGTCAACGCTGCGGCCCAAGCCGGAGCAGGAGCATTGGAAGAGATCGATGCACGGGGAACAGGCGTCTACATCGATGCAATCGCCAACCACATCGTACAGTCTGCCGACCACCTGATGTACACAATCTCATTCAAGGCGCACACCTTCCAGGACGGCGTGGCCGTGACCGCCGACGACTACTTGTTCACCAACATGGCCCAAGTCATCACTGCCGTTTCCTACGTTGCCGGCGGAACTACACTTGGCATCCTGGGTAACCAGGACCAGTTCACCTTCCTCAACGGAACCACAGACTATGTGAACAGTGGAGTCTATCAACGCGGTGGTTCGGCACCATGGTCTGGCGCGGCATCATCTGTCTGGAAGTCTATCAACGCGACAGCTTTCAGCTTCACTCTCCCAACGCCATACCTGTTTGCTGACCCCGTCATCACGGCCACCGGGGCTCTACCAATGCACATTTTGGAGCAAATCCCATTCGCCCAATGGCAAAACAGCCCGCTCAGCGGATTCACGAGCGGCTGCAGCAACGGACAGGACATCATGACCAGTCCGTGCTCGCCAGGCGGCCTTTCACAGAACAACTTCAAGGTGACTTGGAATAGCGCGCGCTACGGAGGCAACGGCAGCTACATCACCTATGGGCCAATCGGTGACGGGGCCTACGTGTACCACGGGTACAACCCCACCACCCAGACGGGAACCCTGGTGAAGTTCACTGGCTACTGGAACGCCACCGGACTGGAGGCGATGCACGAGTTCACTGTCCAGACAGTCAACATCATCAGCATTGCAAGCAAAGACTCGGCGATCGCGGCCTATGGTAGCCCCGTCAACTTCCTCGATGGCCAGTACACCTTCAACAAGAACGACGCGACTCAACTGGCAGGCCTTGGCCTCCACGTGGCCTATGTCAACGACCCCGCCAACGGATGGCAAGAGATGCCGTTGAACGACGCCAACCCGCTTTGGGGCACGGGCACCGCCACCCCCAATGGGCAATCGGACCCGTCCAACGCGGCTCTCTACGCGAAATACGTCAGGACAGCCATGAGTTTCCTCATACCGCGGGAAGAGATCGTACAGAACCTACTCCTCGGCCTCGGCACTCCGGGCATCACTCAATTCTTCCCGACGCAGGGAATCATCCACCCAGGCGACATTTACAGCGGGCTCACCTACGATCCGCTCAGCTTGTCGACAGCCTTTGGGTACCTGGCAGCTGCCGGGTACAACACTGGCTACAAGCCAATCACATCGCCAACTCAGACTCCGACTCTGATTACACCTCCACCTATCACCTTCGGCAACGTCACATTCAACGTGCCAGGGTTCTTCCTGGGCAACTCGTTCACCCTCACCGGAACCTTCCCGACGGTCCCGAGCATAGCGAACGGCTACTGGGTGACTCTCCAAGAGAGCACCGACGGAGGCACGACGTGGAGTCCTGTGGCCCTGGGCACTGCGACCGGCGGCGGTGCCTACAGTATTTCCTACACACCACAATCTACGGGCAGCCAAGAATTCAGGGTCTTCTTCTCCGGCATAGTCTCAAGCTATGTCAACGGCTCAGCGGGACCACTACAGCGTGGTGGACTGTCTGACGTTGGTGCGGCGCTAGTCCAGTCTTACGACTTCCCGGCGACGACCCATCAGTGCAGCGGCCTGCCATCTCGCGGTGGTACCTGCGCAGCCAACTCCACTGACACCCAGTATGGTACGGCCCAGTCGCTGAACATCGGCACCTACGCCGACGTGTTCACGCAGCTGGCCACTGGCATTAACTCCGGCCTCGGCTCGCTCGCGAAATCAACCAACACGGCGATTCAGGCGGTCAGCACCAACGTGGGGACCTTGAGCTCCCAGATTTCAGCACTTCAGACAGCGCAGGGATCCCTGGCGAAGCAGAGCGACCTGGCGTCGCTACAGACCACGGTCAACACCATGAACTCTCAGGTATCGACCCTCACTGACGTAGCATACGCAGCCTTAGCAGTGGCCGTAGTCCTCGGTCTCCTGGCAATCTTCCTTTCGAGAAGGAAGTCAAGCTAGGAGACTCCCACCTTTTTGCCTGTCGACTGAAACCTCTGCAGCGGAAGATACACCACGGTTCGGCTTATCACCACAACTGAAGTTTGATTGGCTCTCCGCAAACACCTATCTAGACCAGTGTTTCCACTGTTCTTATTTGTCGCCCGGCATCGGCGAAATCTTCCGGAGGGCCAAGGAAGGAGTGAGCCTCTTCTCCAACAGGGGGGTGCTCAGCTCCGACTACGTCCCGGCAAGACTTCCTTTCAGGGACGACCAGACCAACGAGGTGGCCGAAGTTCTTTCGCCCATCCTACACGATTCGAAGCCGTCCAACCTGCTCCTTTACGGGAAGACTGGGACCGGGAAGACGGCAGTCGTCCGGTACGTGCTCTCCGAGCTGAGGGCCAGCACGAAGACTGACAAGAAGGATCTGATCATCGCCTATGTCAACACCCGGAACGCGGACACGGTCTACGGGGTCCTGGCCGAGTTCGCAGGATTTCTGGACCTCCCCGAGGAAGACCGCATTCCGTTCACCGGCCTCTCTATAGCAGAGGTGATGAAACGGATATTCAGGCACATCAAATCGAACCGCCTGCACGTCATCTTCGTGATGGATGAAATCGACCACCTGGTGAGAGAGGAGGACGGCGGCGACATACTCTACCAGTTCACCAGGTCCGGCGACAGGCTGACGCCCGGCTTTATCACACTCGTCGGGATTTCCAACGACCTTCAGTTCAAAGAAAACCTCGACTCGCGGGTGCTCAGCAGTCTCGGGGAGGAGGAACTCGTCTTCCCGCCCTACACCGTGGACGAACTCCGGCAGATCCTCACGGAGCGAGCGAAGTCAGCCTTCAGACCCTCGGTGGCATCCCCCGCAGCCATCAACCTCTGCGCAGCCATGGCCGGGTCGGAGCACGGCGACGCCAGGAGAGCCATCGACCTTCTGCGCATCGCGGGGGAGGTGGCCGAAAGGGAAGGGCTAAAGGAGATCGACGACGGCTGCATCAGGAGGGCCTCGGACAAAATGGAGGTCGACAGGGTCGACGAGGCGATACGCTCTCTTCCGGTGCAGAACAAGGCCATCCTCTTTGCCGTCTCGAGGTTCGACGGAGGTACCAACACCGGAGAGCTCTACATAGCCTACAGCAGCCTCTGCAAGAAGCTGGGCATCGAGACGCTCACTCAGAGGCGGTTGAGCGGGATACTCGGAGACCTCGACCTGCTGGGCCTTGTGGAGGCGTCGGTGGTCAGCAAGGGGAGGCGCGGAAGGACGAAGAAGATCCAGCTCCTGATGGGCAAGGACACGCTGGAAAAGACGCTGTCAGAAGACCCGATGTTCGGGGCTCTCTAGGAAGCGGAGAACCCAGCGGCGCCGAAGTTCCGCCTGACCACCTTCATCGACGAGAGGTCGAGGATGGGGATTATGCTCGGGGTGGGATAGAGCCCCATGTTGGATTGGAAGTCCGTCTGCGCCTGCCAAGTGCCCGAATTGATCAGAAGCGTCCCGCGGTAGGTGGTCTCGCCGTAGGTATGCACATGGCCGACATGAAAGACGTCGGGGACCTGGTCCACCACCATGTAATCGCGCATCTCCGGCGAGAGGGCCGTCCGCTTGCCGTAGGTCGGCGCGAGGTGCCTTGCCCGCAGGAGCAGCTTCATCGCGTCCGTCGGCTTGTCGTAGGCCAGATTTGGGGTCGTGGCGATGACATCATCGAGGCTCTTACCATGATAGATTAGGAAAGTGACACCATGCAACCGGATGTATGCAGGGTCGCCGACCCATCTCACATTGTCCATGGCATATAGAGACTCGGCCATATCGACGGCCACCGCCGGTTGCGGGAGCGCCTGCCTGACCGCGTCGTGGTTCCCGGGGGCGACGACTATCTGGATGTGACCCGGGACCTGCTTAAGGAGGTCCGCCGCCATCTGATACTGCTTCTTCGGGTCCCTTTCTGCGAGCTGATACTCTTGGCCTGGGTACACCCCGACCCCGTCCACCAGGTCGCCCGCGATTACGAGGTACTTGATCCTGTTCACCAGGTCGGCGTCCCCGAGGCCACCGTTGAGCCATTGGATGAAGCGAGCGAAGTCGTCACCAAGGAACATCCTGCTCCCTACGTGAAGGTCAGATAGCATGATCGCATAGACACGATGTGAGGCGGAGATGGCCCTGTGGCCGGGGACGTCGGGGAGCACCAGAGAATCTGTGAACATCTGTCCGGTCTTGCCCTTCGACACCTCGACGACGACCATGCTGTCCAGCGGGGCCTCCATCGCTGCCTTCTCGGCAGGGCCGTCCTGGCATACTATCTTGAGCGTCCCCGTAGGGTCGTCGACCTTCAACTCGACCATCCCCCTTCTGCTCGAGCGGTCGGCGAGCAGGCCCGCGACTTTGACCTTCTTTCCCGGAGTTAGGTTCTTTGCAGCCGCCACGGTCGAACTGCCCTTGGTGTCCAGCCTCTCCCTCACTATCGAGTAGAGCCTCTGGTACCTATCATGAAAGAGTCGCCCGAACCCATCGGCATTCTCGGCCGGGGCTATGGCCAGGGTCGGGTCGGAGATTACTTCGAGCTCAGGCTCGTCAAGTGCTGACGCCCCCTTCCTTTCCGGCGGCTCCTCCTTCGGAATGAGCCTCGCAACATCGTCCTCGGTGATGACCTTCGCCTCGCCTGTCGCGCCAGCCTTCTGTTCGAGGAGCTTCTCGACAAGTCCTTCAATATCTGTGCCTGCCGGGAGGGTGCTGATCATATCGAAGGCCTTGGCGTCGAGCATGTATCCGGAGGAGAGAACCCTCGCGATCGCCTTCGAGTCCTGCATCGACGCCGGAACCCTCTACGATGTATTAGAAGCTTCGACGCATTGAATACCCAACTGCACCAAGACCTCCAACTGCTGGAGATCCCTGGATTCGCAGTAGAACCTGGTGATGGGTTCCGTCCCGGAAGGTCTGAACATCACCCACGACCCGTCGCTCAGCACGAGCTTGAGGCCGTCGAGGCTTCGCTCCTCGGCTATCTTGAACTTCCTGAACGCCTCACGCGCCCTCTCAATCAGCGCCTCCATCTTCACCGAGCCCCTGATGTTCGTCTGCCTGTAGACCCATTCGACTTCCCGCACGACTCGCCCGAGCATGCCCCTGTCGGTAGAGAGGAGGTTCGAAACGAGCGCGGAGGCGTTGATCCCGTCCTCCCACAGTCCCCACTTCGGGTCCACTACCTTGCTCGGCTCTGCCGCGAAGACCCCTCCCTCTGTATCGAGGACGGCGAAGGTCTTCCCCACCCTGCTCCTCTTCACTTGGAGGCCGAGCCGCTCCGCCTCCTCGGCCACGGCGCTCGAAGTGTTCTCTGAAACTACCGCGGTCCCATGATTCAGACCCAGCCCCCTGAGCGCCAGAATCGTCAGGATCAGGTCGGGCACGACGTTCCCCAGCGCATCGACCATCACCAGCCTGTCGGCATCGCCGTCATGGGCGAACGCGAAGTCGACCCCCAGCGTCGGGACCATCTTGGCGAAGTCGGCGAGGTTTGCAGGTGTGGGCTCTGGGGGCCTCGCAGGGAAGCGCCACGACACCTGGGCATTGACGGGTATCACATGGTGCCCAAGCCGGGTGAGGATCTCGGGCGTCACGAGGCCGCCAGGACCGCAGGCGCAGTCCACGGCGATGCGGAGGGGCTGGGAGGCCCGGGGGTACCTCGAGACCACACCCTCAATGTAATCGTCAACGATGTCCGGGTCGGGGATCAGCTGGCCGAACCTGCCTGACGGCTTCATCACATCGACCCCCATGGCCCGCTCGATTCTCTCCTCGTCAGCCTTCGGAAGCTCCATACCGTTCCGGTTGAACACTTTGACCCCCGAGAACTCGGCCGGGTTATGAGAGGCGGTCACAGAGAAGCCCGTCAGGCACCCCCTCGACCTCGTCCCGAACGCCAGGACCGGGGTGGGGACAAGGCCGAAAACTTGGGCGTCGCTGCCTACAGCGTTTACGGCAGACAGAACGGTCTTCGCAAGCAGGGCCGAGGCCTTGCGGCCGTCCCAGCCTACCCCATACCTCCCCTTTCCAGTCGCGAACGCTATGGTCTCCGCTAGCCTGTAGACCTGCTCCGGGGTCTGGGTTCTATTGAAGACCCCCCTGACGCCCGCCGTCCCGAAAGCCTTGACCAAGGCTATCGCTCTATGATCTTCGTCCAGAGCTCTGGCGTCGCTTCCTTGGCCAGGCCCTGGAGCGTTGTGGCCAGTTCCCTGATTTCCCACTGGGCCTGCAGGGCCGTCCTCTGCCATACCATGTGCATCAGGCTGCGGGCGCTGAGCGTCATGACCAACTTCGTCTTTATGGCGCTCGGCAGGATGTACCTGGCATCCTCTTTGGGGACGCCGGCCGCAACCATCTTCTCGTACGAGGAGTAGACCATCTTCAGGGCTTCATCGTAGGCCTTGTTGGCGGCCTCATTGGACTGCACATTTGGCGGAGTCACTACACCTTCACGGGTCGCCGCCGAAAAGCGCTGCGATTCCTGGTCGTAGGACACCGCCCTGTGACGGACCAGCTGGTGGGTTGTCACTCTGCTGCAATCTTCGATTTCGAACATGTAGACGACGTGGTCCATTAGGAGCTCAGGGTCGAAGGGGACTCCCCTCTGGATCAGGACCCGCTTCAGAGACTCCATGTCGGTATGGTAGAGGAGCTTAACTCGCATGGATTCTCTCACCGAACGCAAGCGCGTTAAACACCGGACAAACATTTCTTCTGTCAAGCTCTGAAACAACCAACTCCGCGAACTTCTTCCCTCGAGGGTCCCTCCAGAGCTCAACGAGCGTCCTCGCGTTCATCGACAGCACCCAGTCGGAGCCCTTCAGCAAAGTCGCCCTGAGGTAAGGGAAGCTACGCACGAGTCCGCCCACCTCGGCTTCGCTTGCTCCCTCGACGAGGAGGGTCATGGTGAAGTGCTCGAGGACGTCGAGGGATTTGTCCTGCAGCGCCTTGGTCAGGAGATACTTCCAGTATTCGGGCCCCTTCTGCTCGAGCTCCGCTTCGATTTCCTCAATGACCTTCGTGGAGAAACACCTCCTCATGGCGACCGCGATGGTCCTTTCTGGATACGGACTTGACCAGACCAGGGAGACCTTCATCGGACGTTTCGCACCCGCGCCCACATTCGATTTAAACGTGGGCTATTCGAACTCGACGTAGTGGCAAAACAGGGCAGGCTAGAGGTCTCAGTCGTGCCGAAGGGAGCTCCCGGGTGCGTCGTCGTGTTTCACGAGGTCTGGGGACTGGTGCAGCACACTGAGGACGTGTGCAAACGGGTCAGCAAACTCGGGTTTGCGACCAC
>Ga0187777_10002478_pt1 | contig 11787 bp, 13 predicted proteins | sample 1015_Q2_SP5_10_M_FD_132416 | JGI IMG/M metagenome (GOLD analysis project Ga0187777, IMG submission 132416) | Tropical peat soil microbial communities from peatlands in Department of Meta, Colombia - 1015_Q2_SP5_10_MG | ecosystem: Environmental > Terrestrial > Soil > Wetlands > Peat | place...
TCAATGATCTCTTTCCTCCTGCCTTCACTGAAGTTCGGAACGCATTCGACAAGCTTCAAAACTCATCGCGGGTCGATGAGCTCAATTAGAACTAATTTCGGTTTCGGTGTGGACAGCGTCAGCAAAATTGCTCTTAAGCATCCATCGTAGTAGCGTATTGTACCGCAGGTATTGTTATGTCGGGTGTGATTATGGACGGGAAGGTGATAGCCCGAGAAATCAAGACAAAGATACGACGGGAGGTAAGTAGACTCAACATTGAACCCACTCTCGCAACCGTTATGGTTGGAAATGATCCTGCCTCCAAGGCGTACTTGGACCAAAAACAAACCGCTTGCCTTGACGTTGGAATACACTCAAAGAACATCGAGTTGCCCGCGAGCACTGAACAAGCAGAACTTGAGAGGGCGTTGCGGCGGCTTAATGACGATTCCTCGGTTACCGGTATTCTACTGCAGTTGCCGTTGCCCAAAGGAATAAACAAACTCTCGGCACTCGATACTATAAGCCCAACAAAGGATGTTGATGGACTTGCCCCGTCCAACTTCGGTCTTTTACTACACGGCGACGGGAAACTCATTCCGTGTACTCCAAGGAGCGTCGTGGTACTTCTGAAAATTTACCTAGGCCAACTTTCTGGTCACCACTCTGTCATAGTGAATCGGAGTAACGTCATCGGACGTCCCTTATCCCAACTCTTGCTTAACCTCGACTCCACGGTGACGGTCTGTCATTCGAAAACTCGAGACCTGCCGTCTATTTGTAGGCAAGCTGACATTCTCATAACTGGTATAGGACGGCGTCCCGGTTTCGTTGTTACGACGAACTTCGTCAAACCAGGAGCAACTGTCATTGATGCAGGAACGAGCATAATTGATGGACGAGTTACCGGCGACGTAGATTTCTTGCAGGTTGCCCAGGTCGCGGGGCATATCACCCCTGTACCCGGTGGCGTTGGCCCTGTGACCACTGCCATGCTGTTATACAACACCTTGCTCGCTGTCTGCCTCGAAAAGCACTTGGACATTGGATTCACACCTGAAGAGTTGTATCGATCTGAACATACGTGACTTCAAATCTGAAATTAGGCGCAAGATGCTACAGGAACGCAACGCGCATTCATCCTCAGAACTTGACGCTCTCAGCACATCGATCTTCACACAGCTATTAGCTCTCGATCGTCTTCGTGATGCGCAAACAGTTTGCACCTACGTTCATATCGGAAGTGAGGTGCGTACGACAGAGCTTATTCACTGGGCCTTAAGCGAAGGTAAGTCTGTGCTCGTACCAATAATCGACAAGACACGTACCACGTTACGTTTCTCGGAAATCAAGGATTTAGATCGAGAACTGGAGCCAGGAACGTTCGGCGTTCTTGAGCCGAAGAGCGAATTTCGAAGAATAACTTCGTTGGAGAAAGCCGACGCTATTCTTGTTCCAGGGGTAGCCTGGGACTTACGCGGTTACCGATTGGGGTACGGAGCGGGACTATATGATAGAAGCATCAATGCACTGCAAACACCGAAATGGAAGATCGGATTGGCCTTCACTTTTCAAATAATTCCAGAACTGCCTGCATCTAGATTCGATACACGTGTCGAGCAGATAGTTAGCGACCGTAGAACTATCACTACAATTTCAGAACCGGATCAAGAAGCGAGAAATCAAAATAAGTGAATTAACTGTGTAGAAGGCTGATTGCGATGGCCAGCAATACCTTACCCAAGGTCCAGATTCCAAAAGATGTACCAATCGTCAAATACTCCTTCCTTGACTTCTTCAAGGGATTCGAAAGAGTCAGCGCAGTTAGGGAAATATTCGGCGACGATACAGAAAATGTCCTATCGACGCTTCAAGTCGAATTTTTTGGAACACGATTCGGCTACATGGGCGTAAGTGACGAGGATGGGCACTTGTTCGTCAGCGCTTATTATCTGAAACAAGGAGATACGCGAAGTATCTATTTGGATGTCGTCCACGAACTTGTCCACGTTCGCCAATTTAGACAAGGAAAACCGCTATTCGATGAAACATACGAATATGTAGACAGACCAACTGAACTCGAGGCATATCAGCATACAATAAAAGAAGCTCGAAGACTCGGGATGACTGACGACGAAATGTTCGAGTACCTGAAAGTCACTTGGCTTAATGATCAAGAAGTGAAACGACTCGCCACAGATCTGAATCTAAAACCTTCGATCGAATAACTGTTCGGGATTCCGGCGGGCCCAGAGCTGTGGATAAACCCACTTGGGTCCCCCACGGTAATTGTAACTAGAGGAAAATACGTGTGAGTTGATTGCAATTTTGCGTGTCTTACCTGTTATGATGATAGTACCAGTGTTTGTAGTAGTTGCCATGTGAATAGTACATTGTATAGTAGTAGCTGCCGGGATACGAGCATCCCGCGCCGTTGTATGAATAGCCAGGTGGACAGTAGGCATAGTAATTATTGTAACCGTAACCCGGTGAATAACAACTGTTGCCATAGGAATATCCACCCGACTGGCAATAGGCGTAACTGTTTTGATAGTACGGGTAACCGCCATTAACAGTGACGGCTTGGTAAGTCGTTGCTAAGGGTGACCCATTGTAACCGTATGCACTGCTGTAAATTGAGATAGTGAACTGCACTGTATGCCCCTGAGCCGCGACTGGTAAGTTGAATACGAGTTGACCGTTGAAACTGCCTATGCTAGCTGTATAAAGAGGTGTACTGACTGACCCTAGATTCGAATTCAGCACTGTGTCGTACGCACTGCCGACCGCGTATAGTTGACCACTGTAGAACGAACAGGTCGCGTATACGGGCACCGTCATACCAATATTCGCGCCATAGTACTGCGATGTCGAAATGGTCGGATAACCCACCTGTGCTAAGCAAGGCGACTGCGCTAATACTGGATCGTTACTTGAAGCGAATATTACTGCTGCAATGAGCAGCACCAAAATTAATGCGAGATTTCGCGTTTTCAACACTCGGTTCATCCCCTCGTCGGCACTACGCCATGTAGTTACCTCAGCCAAACTAAGGCTTGTAGTTGAATATAACCTAAGCGGATGCATTCGGACCTGATGTGGAGACGGAAATCCAGTCGCGCATTATCCGTCTAATTGAATGTCGTGGTCGCGTTAACAACGTCGTTAACAGAATTAGTTAACAGGGTTAACGTAATATATGTCATATGTCATATCTCGTGCCATGATCGGTCTCATGCAAACCACATCGCTCACTTTGAATAGGATCCTAGAAGTAATCTCTGAGGGACCGACAGTACCTGAGAGGATCGCGGGAGAACTCAAGGCCGACGAAAGTCTTGTTGCCGCTAAGGTTGACTTTCTTCGCACCGTCGGTTACATCTCGGGGCCACCAAGATTGGGTGCAAGATGCAATCTCGTAGCGCTAACTCCCAACGGCAGACGGTACCTAGAACAACATTAACCTTAACGTTTTCCGTTCATCGACTCGCGTACAGTGCCATCGGATGTCCTTTGGTAATATTATTCAATGAAAATCGATAGGCTTCACAGATGTTAAACCGGTTAACCTTCTACTATTTTGAATAATGCCTGTTCGCTCAGATACCCCAGGTACCTACTCGTTTAAGCCACGATACCTTTCGGACGGTTTTTGATGGTTGCGCGGCTGATTAGTCAGCCCAATCCCAGAGGTAACCTGTCTCGGTGAATTCGCCGGTTGCCGGATCGCCGTTCCCCTCTGCTATGACCACGCGGCCATTTAGCCAGGAGAGTTTTGGTGAGTCGGTGGTATACGTTACGACTGCGATGTATCTGTTTCTGCTTTTCACTTCTCTGGACATGACTAATGATCTCCAAACAACGGTTTCTCCATCCTTTGATCTCCAGACTCCCTCAGCTGACCCTGCTGTCAGGTCGTGAAGTCCAGGAAATGGTGGCGGCAAACCCTTCCCGACACTATCTCCTTTTGATCCACGAAAATCGATCTCGCTATGTTCGAAGGTAATGCCTCTTGACCCGTGGTTCTTTCCCTTTTCATGATATGCTATTTCGCCGAGCGGCATAATTTTTCACGAGAAATGATTCAACATTTAGAGAGTATATTATTCTAATGTCGGGTCCTTGAGGTTTTTCTGCGTGTAGAATGTTTTGGAGAGGCTTCCCATAATCTTTCAAAGATTGTATACATGGCTCCGACAAATCTAGGGTTCTTCGTCCAGACGTTATAGTCGAGTGTCTTGGGGTCCAACGATCTCACTTCATCTTCGGTATCTGGATATGCTGGACCAAACAGCACTTCGTTCCTGTCAGCCACATCCATACAGAACAAGAGGTCGTGTGTTCGGCGGAAGTCAATGTGGTGGGCCAGGTGGTCTGCGAGACGAACGTTCGAAAGACCAATTTCAGCTATCACGCGGACTCTTACTCCACGTTTTTGTGCTGCGATTAATGCTCGATCTATCCCGTACTCGGAGAGTTGGATGAGTCCAAATTTACTGACGATCGCTGCGAAGTCCTGTTTTGATTTATTGATCATCTGTACTTCCTTTAGGTTAAGGTTCTCGGGCCCCGTGACGACGCTCAATGCTTCTGCTGAGTCTGTTGTGGGTGAGCGTGATGACGAAATTAGTTTCGCCAGTTCCGGCATCCTTTGATCTAACGCTCGAACTTTCCTCTTATGTTGTTGTATCAGAGTCTTCAACGCGTTTGGAGGAGGCATGGCAGTATATGTTGAAGGTGAGCCGAGATTTCGTTGAACCAGACCCAAAGCTGAAAGTTCATGCAAAACGCGGTACGTCTCAGGGCGAACCAGGCCTGCTCGTGAAGCGATGTTGCTCGCCCGACACGTTCCAAGTTGAACTAGCCCAACGTACACCCTGGCCTGCAAGAGAGTCAGTCCAAAGTCGACGAGATCGGAAATCTGATCAGACATTGTAGTTACCCATCCTTCTAACACCACGCTATTATTCTGATGTTAGGAGTGTAAGTTACACACCTGTCTGGAGCACCTATATATGCAATCGTTCCAGCAAAGGGATTTGTCGACAGACTCTATTCTATTCTTGGGCCTGGCCGAACTAGCTGAATCTTCGTGGGTTCTGCGTCCGCTTCGAGAAGAGAGTGTCTTAGAGCTGATGCGTTCTATTCAGAATAGCGGCCTCCTCCAACCGATCGTCGTCCGCCGTGCGGGAAAATCTTACGAAGTCGTATTCGGGAGCCATCGACTTGAGGCCTGTAAGCGACTAGGCATGAAACGCGTACATGTCCTGTTGAAAGACATGAATGAGGAGGAGGCCTTCCTCGCTAGGGTATCAGAAAATCTCATCAGAAACTCATACGTGGACCCGTTGGAAGAAGCGAAAGGGTACAAGATGTTGGTGGCTAGGGGATGGACCATCAACGCGATCGGACAGAAGGTTGGCAAATCAGACAGCTACGTTTGCGATAGACTATCCTTGTTAGATCATCTCTCCCAAAAACTCCTAGTGAAATTAGCGTCGGGGGAATTGACGCCAAGCCACGCAGAAGTACTTTCCCGTATCAGGGATCAATCAAAACAGGAAGAGGTAGCTGACTGGGTAAAACGGCGACGGCTTAGCGTACGGTCATTGGAGGCGATACTCAGGCATGCTCCACCGCCAACGAGAGTAAAGTTGCAAGATATTCGAAACGAATGTTACGTAAAGATTCCTAGTGGATTTTTGCAGGCTACGGGGCTGGAGTCGGGTCAAACGGTTATGATTTACGCTCGTGGCAACAAACTGATCTTGGACAACTTGGACGAATCTCCAAACGAAGTTCAACCTTAGGGAAATCACAATTTCCCCCCACGTGGGGACATGACTATGTGTCGATATGTCGGGGTGTCTTTGTGTGACTCAGAAAAAGATCACTGTCTTCGTAGTCGCCTTTTGTTGTGTTACATGCTGTTCATGAATTTTGAGAATCTAGTCAACGCTTCGGTCATGATTTCTGGCTTACACCCTATGTTGAATCGGATGTGGTTGTCAATTCCGAAATGTGCGCCAGGGCTGACGAGAAGTTTCTCTTCTGTGAGAAGTTTTTCACAGAAGTCCTCTGAGTTGATCTGGTAGGTGTACTTGAGGAAACCGGTGAATCCCGCTTTGGGTCGTATCCAAGAAACCGATGCCGAGTTGGAGTTGATCGAATTCGACATCTTTTCGCAATTGACCTTGCTGATGTTGAGGTTTCGTTTGATGTATTGTTCACGATTTTTGGGGCGCAGCGCGATTGTTGCAAGGTATTCGCCGATCGCTGAATGGGAGAGCGTTGTGTAGTCTTTGAATTTCCAGCATTCGCCTAAGAGTTCTTGGTTAGCGATTAGCCAACCTATTCTGAAACTGGTGATGCCTAATTTCGATAGGCTTCCAGTCACAACTCCTTTTTCGTAGTGTTCGAAGGGTGTAGGTGCAGGTTTCCCGTCAAATTCTGATCCTCGCAACGCGTTGTCGCATACTACGTAGGCGCCAACTTCTGACGCTATTTCGCAGATTGCTTTCGTCTGCTGATTGTTTAGGATGGCTCCTGTAGGATTGTTTGGGTTATTGAAGAAAATTATTCTGGTCTTTCTCGAAACGGTTTCCTTCAAGCGCTCAAGATTAAGTTCCCAGTCTGCATCCTCATCGAGGAACACTGGTTTGACGGTGCATCCTAGGAGTCGAGCTATCGGAATCGTTTGTCCATATTCGGGCATCACTGCAACATATTCGTCTCCGGGATTCAGTACGGCGAGATTCACAAGCAAATTCGCTTCAGTTGTTGCTGAAGTAACTAACACGTTATCTGGTTCTGTTCCGGGGTGCCATGCGGAAATTTCCTTTCTGAGTTCAAGAGACCCGTTTGTAGGTCCATATCCTAACGCTCGCGTGTAGTCTATTGCGGTGGTTACGTCGTCGAGTCTAAGTTTTGTTACTCCTCCGCCGCCTACGTCGATCTCGCAGGGCCGTAAAAGCCATCTCTCAAGTTTCATTGGTTCAATTTTCATGATGTCTGCCCTCTACATCTAGGGCTAGATGACGTACAAGTCTCGATCCAATGTGGATAGCAAATCATTGGCGTCTTCAGTGACCGCGGTGGTTGCTTCCACGTTGAACGCTCCGACTCCCTTAATGTAGTAGGGAACCTCGATGCAAAGCACCATTCCTGCTCGTAATTCTACATCGCTGTTTGGTGTCAAAATTGGGTTTTCATGGCATCTCAGTCCGATTCCGTGACCTACATTGTGACGCCGATATTGAGGAAAACCAGCATCCCTTACAGTCTGTTGGCACACTGTGAAGATGTCTGATGCTTTAACGCCGGCTCTTACCGATTGTACCGTTTTCTTCAAACTGGTCGTCAAGGCCTTGTTGATTTTCGTCTGCTTATCTGTGGGTTCCTTTATGGCGGCGTCTCTGGCCATGTCTGCCCCGTACCCATCGTATAGGGCACCCATATCGATGTGCAAGAGATCACCCTTGCATAGTTTATGTTCGGATGGAAATGTCGGTACGCCTACTAATCCACCCATTTCCACCCACATGCAGTCCCCACCTCTTGACGCAATCGCCGCTTTCAGCTCGTTAGCCACCTCTAGCTCGCTCATACCCTCGCCAACTCTCTCGTAGACGCTCAGAACTGCGTCTTCCCAGATTCCCGCTGCCCGTCTGAGCCGATCGATTTCGGCATCACTCTTTATGGTTCGCAGTTCGTCGAGAATGTTTGAAGTAATCAAACAGGAGTCAGGCACGTTTCTTCTCAATGTCTCGTACATTCGAACGCTGAGGTTGTCTTCGATTCCGATCCGCCGTAAGCGTCTTCTCTCTATTTCTTTGGATACGCCTTCCGGCAGGTTCTTGAACTCGCCCTGGTTTTTCGTGGCGCCTTCCACATAAAAGTCTCCGAAGAATTTTCTATCTCTCGAAGCGTTTCCTGGAATGAAAAATTCGTCCGATTTTGACTGCAATAGGGTCGGTTCGTCGTCTACGGGTAGAAGTATGGCGCCAGAACCCATTGGGTCCACCCCGCCAAAACCGCTCAAATAGAGGACGTTTTCTCGTGAAAACACTAGGAGAGCATCAAGTTCCTCCGCCCGCATTAGGTTCCGTGCCCGCTCCAGGTCTGCCAGCATTGCAGTCACTCTACCGTCGTTTCTGAGATGGGCTCATAAAACTGCTTGCCGAAAAGTTGGAAGTCAACAACTTCTTTCTAATTGCCCAGCAGGTAATGCCATCGAATGTATCGACTATTAGCCTAACGCTACTTGTCGATAGATTGTTCGTACTCCCCACGTGGGGATTAGTAGGTGTCCAAGCTATTTTATAGAAGAAATGACCGAAAGTTTCCATACGTGAAACGATGAAAAAGATCCCTGTTTTCACGAGAGATGCTACAGGTCTAATACGGGATATTACTCCTACCGACGCACTGTTCAGCGGCGTCGTCACAATCGGCTTGATCAGCGTTTTTCTGTTCTACACCTACCAGCTTGCAGGCTTTCCGAACGATAATCCTCTAACGGCGGTAGCGATAATGACGATTCCGTTCATAGCCACCGCTGGAGTTTGGACTCTCCTCGCAGCGTCGTTTCCGCGTAGCGGAGGCGACTACGTTTTCAACACTCGTGTTCTCCATCCAACCATTGGTATCATGACTGATTTCTTGGTGGTTTCCTCGCTACCGTTCAATTTCCCGTTCTACACGATCTCGGCAGTAACGATGATTTCTGACCTGTTACTGATTGAGGGAGCGTTGACACAAAATTCATCGCTACAGAGCCTCGGACATGCTCTGCTTGTTCCAAACACCCAGTTTGTAGTGTTGACTATTCTACTGATCTTAACGACGTTCTTTTTGGCTGGGCGAATCAGATTCTACTTCAAAACACAAGCGATTCTCAATATTATTGCTATTGCCGTATGCGTCGGACTTGTAGGCTTGCTGGCGGTTACGCCTAACTCTGCCTACCAAAGTCTCTACAGTAGCTTCTACAATGTTGATTATAATTCAGTCATACAGTCCGCGCAGACCAACGGACTCGCATTCGCAGGATGGGGGGCTATTCCCTCACTCACCGGAGTAAGCGCGTTAATCTTCTATTTGACTATCAACTGGCCTGCTTTCGTAGCGGGTGAGATGAAGAACTCACAGCGGTCATTGTTCTATTCGTTTGTTGTCGCTGAGGTTGTGATGATCGCGTTCTTCTTGGTCATCGGAGCTGTCGCATTCAACACTTTTGGAGTTAACTTCACAGTGGCGTCCGCTTATTTGGCTAATTCAGGGAAGAGCCCGATTCCTGCTTCTTCATATACGATTTTCATTGAACTTGCTGCTCCACTCCTGTCTAGTCCCATCGCGATAGCTGTGGTGTTTATCTCGATCGCCGTGGCGGGTTGGTTTACGGCGACGATGGGATTGATTGGTGCGAGCCGGAAGATTTTCGCATGGTCGTTTGACCGATTATTGCCTTCAAAATTCTCCGATGTCTCCCCGAGATTCAAAACACCAATTTATGCTGCGATCATAATCTCCATAATCACGGAAACCTACGTAATTCTATCATTTTACGGTCCAGGAATCTATACGATCGTCAGCGGACTCGGAGTCATATATACGGCGCTGTACGTTGGGGTAGCCGCGTTATCGGGGATTATTCTTCCTATGAGGAAGGAGATATTCGATCAGTGTCCTCCGATAGCGAGGAAGAAAATTGGTCCAGTGCCGCTTGTAAGTCTTCTCGGAGTGGTTTCGTTCGTAACTATCATCGGGGTGCTGATGATCGGCCAAGTCATTCCTGCAATCCAAGGTGGGCTTAACCCGAGTCAGGCTGCATGGACTTTTGGATTATTCATTGCAGGAATACCCTTCTACTACTTAGTAAAATGGTACCGACGCACGCACGATGGCCTCGATATTGCGTTGGTATACAAACAGATACCGCCAGAGTAAATCGCTACGCTAGCAGGCGAATAGTCTATGCTCTCAAAGACTCAATCAAGTCCGATATCGTTAGCCCTAAGACATGAATGAAGGTCGGCGTACCTTGCCGACCCAATTGAGTAAATTACCTAGATTTTTTCTAGGGCTTTTCGTGTCAATTCGCCGAATCTTTTCACCCATTCGTACTGGATGACGACGTCGACTCCGACGCAAAAGTCTCGGACGCCAAGATCTTTGTATCGTTTGAGGTCCTTTTCGAAGTCTTCTGCGAAAACTGATTCAATTTCGGCGCGTGGATGCTTATCGTATTTCAACGCCATCTTGATGATGTTTTCTTCGGCTTCACGTACTTTCGGATGTGACGTCTGACCCCACAATCCCAATGCCATCGCGAAATCGCAGGGGCCGAACTGGATCATGTCGATGCCATCCATATTCATCACATCCTCAAGATGTTCGTATAGTGATTTCTTCTCCATCATAAGCGCGATAACGACATCATCGCAATATTTCGCAAAGTTCTCAGTGCCGCATTCAAGTACGTATCCTTCAAGTCTTGCCATAGCGCAGCCATTCCATCCTTTCGGTTCAGCTCTTACGGCTCTGATCGCTTCCTCGACATCCTTGATTGTACGGAGGTCTGCGAACAGAACGCTTTGGAATCCAGAATTAATGGCTCTCTGTGCGAGGTATGTTTTGGGTTCAGCGTCGATCTTGATCATTGTTGACATGTCGTATAATTCGGATGCCATGGCTAGATTATCGAGTGAGTAGAGGTGGTAGGGTGCATATACGCTGGTGAACTCTACGTAATCCACCGCGCGAGTGTTTCCGATCACTTCCATCGATCCAGGCCAGGAACTGTGAATGTGAGTTCCTACTGTTGGTTTTCCTTGCCGAAGTAATTCTCGGAGTTTGTTTTTTCTCAAGATGGCCATTGATTTGGGCACCAGTCGCAGGTTTGCCGTTTGGATGTATTATAAGCCTTTGATGGGGTGGGGGTTTGAAGTTGATATTCTATTCGGAAGGTCCTTTTGGAGTTTTCAGTACACTGATTCCTTTCCAAGGCGCTGGGACTTCATTTGGTTGAATGTAAGGCAGGATTTCTCTGGTGCGTTCAATCATGCGGATGAGCGCTGGGTGATCTCTCTTTACGCCTCTGCCGGTTCTCTTCTTGTAGAGTGTGTCTACGTAGGAGAAGTTTGCTTTCAGAATCGCATCTTGGTCCTTCCAGGCGTCAAGTTGCATATGTCTAACGATGTAGACTACTTGATCAGCGGCTGCAACAATTTTTGATTCGGTTGAATCAGATCCCCAATTCTTTCCCACCGCTGGAGCCACGAATTTCAGTTCGTCCATCTCGGTTTGGTTGAATCCAAGCTGTTCGTGTGCTTGAATTGCTTCTGCAACTGAGTCAGGTAAACCGCCTTGTAGGGCAATTTTTGCTCCCTCGACTGCGTGTTCAGGCCACGGGTTCTCTTCTTCCTCAGCTTCCGACTTGAATGGTGCCTTTGTTATGCCAATATCATGTAGGAGGGCTGCGGCGTAGACTACATCAAGGTCAACTTCTACGCCCTTTTTTTTCATATTATTCGCGATTTTCTCAGCGCATTCACAGACAGCTCGCGAGTGGCCTACTTTGTCTTCACCCAATGGCAATTTCATGAAGACGTTGTCTGCTTTCTCGCGAAGATCTTTTCCCATTCTCTCATCCTCCTTGAGTATTGGCTTAGGTTCTTAGTAATTCTTCTGCATTGAGTCCATAGTCCTTGCACGTTTTCACAAGGTCTTCCCAGGAACTTTCGGGTATCTTCATGCCTGTTTTTGATCTTCTTTCTTGTTCCGCGAACTCTGGTTCTCCTGGGA
>Ga0187777_10002479_pt1 | contig 11781 bp, 10 predicted proteins | sample 1015_Q2_SP5_10_M_FD_132416 | JGI IMG/M metagenome (GOLD analysis project Ga0187777, IMG submission 132416) | Tropical peat soil microbial communities from peatlands in Department of Meta, Colombia - 1015_Q2_SP5_10_MG | ecosystem: Environmental > Terrestrial > Soil > Wetlands > Peat | place...
CACGGACGTCGGGCAGCGCGCGCCCGACGATGACCGACATCGAGTAGTCGAGGTAGCTGCGACGCATCTCGTCCTCGATGTTGATGGGGACGAGATCGCCGCCCCCTCCGGGGGGCGCAGGTGCAGCGGGCGGGGTCGGGACGTCGTCGGACATGAATGCGTGAGAAGGAGGGGAAACGGGGTGCCGCAACCCGGCGGGCGGGCGGTTCTGGACACTCGTAACTGCCCGGAACCCCTCAGTCAATCGTCCAAACGGTGGCGCCGTACAGGCCTGAACTTCGACCGGGAAATTCCTTCCTGAGTGTACTGCCAAATCCTTTGGCACCTTGCCGGGGCACCTTGCCGGGGGCACCTCAGGCGGGGAAATCCTTTGGCACCTCAGGCGGGACCTCAGGCGGTCACGGTCACCCGCTGGCCGAACGGCCACAGCGCGACCAGCGCGAACTTGAGGTGCTGGTACGCGAACGGGATGCCGATGATGGTCACCGCCGAGGCCACGGCCAGGGCGACGTGGCTGAGGCAGATCCAGACGCCGGCCAGGAGCAGCCAGAGCACGTTGGCGATGGTGTGAAGCGCGCCGCTGGCCACCGGGACGACGTCCCTGCCGAAGGGCCAGGCTCCCAGCGCGGCGAGCTTGAAGCACTGGAGGCCGAAGGGAATCCCGACCACGGTGAGGCAGAGCACGCCTCCGGCCACGAGATATTCGAGGCAGATGATCCAGCCGCCGAGGACGAACCAGAGGAGGTTGAGGAGCAATCGCATTCAGCAGATCCCACGCGCCGCGTCGGGAACGATTGCCTCGGCCGCCCGGCGGTCAGCCTCCGTCGAGGGTTCCCGCGTCGGGACCGGCGTCCGGGCTCGGCCCGCCGGTTCCGCCGTCGCCCCCGCCTGTCCCGCCGTCGGCCCCGAGCGAGCGCGTGAGCATCACCGCCGCGACGTGGTTGTTCGTCCCGTCGACGAGGTAGAGCTCGCCGAGACCAGGCGCGCCGAAGAGCCGCTGGGCGGTGGGCGCGGTGAGCCGCGGGTAGAGATAGAACCAGAGCGGCTGGAGCCCAGGGCCGAAGGCGAGGACGCCGACGCCGAGCGGCGCCCCGGAGAGGAGCACGGCGAAGCTCCCATCCTGGGTGGCGACGACGTTTCGCCCCAGGCTGGGCAGCGCCGCGGAGTCGTCGTACGCGTAGAGCCCGGGGATGAACGCCACCGCGTCCGGGGCCGTCTTCCCCATCGCCCAGAGCTTGAAGACGCTGTAGGGCGGCTGGTTCTCCAGCGTCACCACCCGCCCGTCGGCGAGCGCCCCGACCACCGTCGGCTGGACCAGAGACGGGGCGCCGCGGGCGACGATGTAGCTCCCGAGGATGACACCGCCGGCGGAGACGCGGAGGACCGGGTACTCGGTGTTTCCCGTCTTGGCACAGGCCGAGGTCAGGGCCAGCACCGCGCTCCCGTCGCCGAGCAGCAGCTCCCGGTCGACCGTCTGGAAGGCGCAGGCGCGGGCTGCGGCGCTCGGGTCCGGGTCATTCCGCGACTGGAAGGTCATCCCGCCGCTGGAGAAGGTCCCCATCATCCATGCCATGTCGCACCCGGTCCCGGTCGGGGCCAGGTACGTCCCACCCGCTCCTCCCACCGCCCCCGTCGCCGGCGGGTTGAACCCGAAGATCGTCCCCGACGTCCCCGACAGCGAGGGACGCCCCAGCGCCGGCCCGATGCAGAGCAGTGAATCGGTGTTGAAGCACCCGGTCTGGGACACGCCACCCACCGAGTCCGGAAGACAGAGAAACGAGTCCACCGGCGTCAGCGGGGTGAGCACGGTGGTGGGGAAGGAGCTCGGGGCGAGCGCCGTGTGCGTCCCGGGGACGGGAGCGAGCACCACCTGGGTCAGGTTCCGGATTCCGGCGGCGAAGAGCGTCTGGCCGAGGGCGTTGATGCCGGAGGCGAGGAAGCCGCCGTCGAGCCCGCCGGGAAGGATGCTCGGGTCGAAGGCGGTGTACACCCCGTCGTCGGCTCCCATCAGCCCGGGAATCCAGCGCGAGGTGGCCGTCGGGTTGAGGTCATCGGTGGCCAGGGGAACGACCAGGCCCCGAACCACCGGGATGGGATCGGCGACCGACGCCGAGTTGACCGACGTCAGCGGCCGGCCGGGGATGGACCGGTCCCAGACCACGCGCGAGAGGTCCACCGTCCGGTCGAGATGGGTGGGGTTCCCGTTCTCTGCCTTGGCGTCGATGGAGAGCTGGGCGGTGCGCGAGGTCTCGGTGAGGACCTCGATGGGGAGCGGAGGCTGGCCAGTGACCGGATCCGGAAATGGCCCCGGATACTGGTCGATGCCCAGCCCGGGCGTGCTCAGGAAGACGGCCAGGTAGCTCGGCCCTCCATCGGCCAGGGTGCGGAAGGTGACCGAGTCGGCCGGCGTCCCATCCAGCGCCACCTCGGGGTAGGCGGCCAGCGCCTGGTCGAGCGGAATCACCTCCACCTCGAACGGGGAGAGCGGCTGGACCGAGGGCGGGTAGTTCACCAGGAGCGAGGCGGCGCTGGAGTCGAGGAACACGGGCACGTCCGCCTGTGCCGTGGGCCCACCCGCGGAGACGAAGGACTCGAAGTGGAGCTGCAGCGGGCCCGGTCCTCCATCCGGGTTGTCGCCGGTGAGCTTCTCGCAGCGCGTGAAGTCGACCACCGCCTGATACGGAGGGCCGGCCCAGGTGAAGATCTGCACCTGCGTCGCCGCTCCCCCGTCCGGGGAACGGCAATTGAGCGTCACCGTCGGGGTCCCGGCGACCGAGACCGACGTCAGCGACACGCCGCTGTTGAGGATCAGCGTGGCGCCCTGTTGCGGGACGAGCACGTCCAGCGTCGGGGGCACCCCGCCGTCCGGCGCGTTGGGCAGGCCAAGGTCGAGGCACCCGGAGAGGACGAGCAGCAGACCGGCCGGCAGGAGCATCCAGCCCGCGAGCCGCAGGCTCGACAACGGCGCCGCTCGACGTCCGTCCCGCTCGACTCGCATCCCGCCCCTCTTCGCTGGATGGAGTCGCCGAGTGTACGCGAGAACCGCGCACGCCGGGGCCCCCGGACGTCCCGCGGCAGGGTCGGCCGCCACCCCTGCGCCCGGCGTCAGCGCCCGGCCGGGTCCGGGCCCCTGTCCGGGGCTGCCATCCGCCGGAGCTGCTCGCCCGCTTCCCGTCCCACCTCGCCGGCCGGGTCCAGCGCCCGCGCCTGCTCCAGCGCCTGCCGCGCGCCCGCCAGGTCACCCTTGAGCCGCAGCGCGGCGCCGAGATGGAGATGGGCGCGCGGGTTGTCGCGCTGCATCCGCTGCGCGGTGCGAAACGCCTCCACCGCCCGGTCGACCTCGCCGGCGAGCAGGTGTGCCTTGCCCTCCTCGACGAAGCGATCCGAATCGTTCACCAGCTCCACGGACAGGACGCTCTTGCCGGCGATGTTCACCAGCAGCGTGCGGAGGATCCCCGCCCAGTAGAAGGTCAGACCCTCGGCGGCGATGACCGCGGCCAGCGGCAGGTCGGGAAGGAGCTGGCGACCGCGGAACTTGAAGCGCACCCGGGTGTAGCGCCCCCGGTTCGCCATGGCACCGAGCTCGGAGCGGAGCTTTCCGAGCATCTCCTCGATTCGACCGGGCTCCACGTCGACCGTCCGGGCGCCGCCCGCGGACGGCGGCTTCGGCGTGGATGCCGGGCGGGACGGACGGCGCCGGGGACCGGTTCCACGGGACACCTTGCGGCGAGCTGCCCTCTTCGGTTCACGAGCCACGCAGACGCTCCTGGGGCTGGAGTTCTCGGATGCCCTTCGGATCGACGGTGAGGAAGAAGAGCGGCTTGTCCGCCTCGCGGCGCGGGTTGAAGGTCGTCTTCCCGGTCGCGCCGTCGAAGTCCCTCACCCCGGTCAGCGCCGCCCGCACCGCCTCCCGGCTGACCGGCGTCTTCTGGGCCTCGAGCACCTGGCGCAGGATGCGCGCCGAGTCGTAGGCCACCGCGTCGAGCAGGGTCGGGGTGGCGTCGGGATAGGCGTCGGCGTAGGCGCGCACGAAGCGCCGCGTCGCCTCGCGGCTGCTCTCGGCGTAGAAGCCGTCCACGAAGACGCTGCAGAGGACGAACTTTCCTCCCCGCTCGATGAGCCGGGGGACTCCCTCGCCGTTCTTGGGGGAATTCCAGCCCTGCCCACCGAGCAGGGTCACGGTCCGGATGTCCGTCTTCCCGGTGGTCTTCTTCAGCGTCTCGATCTCCTTGGCGTCGCAGGTGTTGGTGATGATGTCCTCCACCGCCAGGGCCGGGGCGATGAGGCCCACCCGCGTCCACTCGTCGGGGATGAAGAGCGCCTCGAAGTCGACCACCGGCTCCAGCGACTTGCGCGCCTTCTCCAGCGCCTTCCGGCGCCGGAAGGCGTCCGGCGCATCCTTGGTCGCCGCCTTCACCTCCTCCATGTAGTCGGACCGGTCCTCGAGGTAGTACCGGCCCACCAGCTTCTTGGCCTCGGTGGTGAAGGTGGTCTGGTCGTTGGCGTAGGCCTCCGCCCCCCGGACGGCCGCCCCCCGGGTGGTGACCTGGTCCCAGAAGTCGTTGGTCATCTCCACGCCGTAGGGCGTGTTCGGGTAGAGAACGGCGAAGGTCTTGTACCCCATGACGTCGATGGCCCAGCTGGCCAGCGCCCGCGCCTGGGCGGAGTAGGTGAGCATGTTGCGGAAGACGAAGGCCCCGACGTCGGTCACGTCCTCGGCGCGGGTCAGGGTGAGCAGCGGCAGTCCGAGCTCCTGGGCGACCACCGCCGCCCGCCGGCTGTCCTCCCCGAACAGGGGGCCGATGGCCGCCGCCGCGCCGTCCTCGAAGACCAGCTCCTCCACCGCGCTCGCCGCCCGGGCCGGGTCCCCTTGCGTATCCTTGGCCAGCACCTCGATGTCGCTGCCGCGGAGCGCGAGCTTCACCCCCCGCATCACCGCCTCGCCGAGGCGCTGGTACTTGCCGGTGAGCGGGACGAGCACCCCCAGCGTCCGGCCGCGCACCGCCCCCACCCGGTCGATGCGGGCGAGCATCGCCTCCGCCTCCGGCGTGTAGGGACTGGCCGGCGCCTTCTGGAGGAGCGCCTCGAGCGTCGCCTTGAGCCGGGGATCGCGCACGTGGGCGAAGACGCGGGCCAGCTTGAAGGTGACCATCGGCCAGGCCGGATGCGAGGGGGACAGCTCGTCCTGGACCCGGGCCACCTCGTCCACCGGGACCGAGACGTCGATGAGCGTGGCCACCTCGTCCAGCGCCGCCTGCCGCTGCTCCGGGGTGGTGGCCGCCTCGGCGCGGTCGAGCGCCAGCCGGAGCGCCTGGTTGGCCAGGCGGGCACCCTCGGCGGCGCGCCGGAGCGCATCCTCCAGCTCGGCGCGCTGGGACTCGGGCACCTTGTCCCGCAAGGGGAGCAGGGTCTGGTAGGCGTCGCGGTACGCCTTGAGCTCGAGCGAGCTCTGACCGAGCCTGAGCCGCGCATCCACTGCCTTGTCGAAGAGCGGATTCTCGAAGAGCAGCTCGTTGAGCCTCTTGCGCGCCACCTGGTAGTCGCCGAGCTCGTAGGAGATGACCGCGGCCCGGTAGAGCGCCTCCTCGCCAGCCACGGTGGCCGGATAGGCGGCTCGCACCGTCATGTAGATCTCCACCTGCTTCGGCTTGGGCTGCCCCTGGGCGGCGGCCTCGGCCGACCGGAGGGCGTCGCTGGCGCGCGTGTCGGGCCGGGGCTCGACCTCGGGCTTCCGGCTCATGGGCGGGACGTTGGGATTCTCCGGCGGCCGCCCGGTGGCGCAGGAAGCGAGGAGGAAGCAGCACACCGCCCCGGCCAGGCGCCGGCGCGGCAGCGGGGGCGGGCGATGCATGGCCCGGTGCATAGCACCAGCGCTAGCCGAACAGCTCGCGGACCTTGTCCAGGAAGCTCTTCACCTGGGGCTGCGTGCGCTCGCCGGCCAGCTCGGCGAAGCGCTCCAGGAGCTGGCGCTGCTCGCCGCTGAGGTCGGTGGGGGTCTCCACCACCACCCGGACGTGCTGGTCGCCCCGGCCGCCGCCGTGGAGGTGCGGGATTCCCTTGTGCTTGAGGCGGAAGACCTTGCCGGACTGGGTGCCGGGGGGGATGCGCATCTTCACCATCCCCTCCAGCGTCGGAACCTCGACGTGGTCCCCGAGTGCCGCCTGCACGAACGAGACCGGCACCTCGCACAGGACCTCGGCGTCCTCGCGCACGAAGAGCGGGTGCTCCTTGACGTGAGCCACCACGTAGAGGTCGCCGGCCGGCCCGCCGTGGTCCCCGGGCTCGCCTTCCCCCACCAGCCGGACACGGGTGCCGTTGTCCACGCCGGGGGGAATCTTGACCGACAGCTTCGACTCCGAATCGTAGCGCCCGGCGCCGCGGCACCGCCCGCACGGGGCGCTGGCCACCGAGCCCATGCCGCCGCACGTGCTGCAGGGACGGCTGACCGAGAAGAAGCCCTGGGTGTAGCGGATCTCGCCGGCGCCCCCGCACGTCTGGCAGGTCCGGAGCTGCTTGTCCTTGCTTCCCGTGCCCTCGCAGACCTCGCAGCGCTTGGGGCGGGGAATCTTCACCGTGACCTCGGTGCCGAAGGCCGCCTCCTCGAAGTTCAGCTCGAGGTTGTAGCGGAGGTCCGCCCCGCGGGCCCGGCCGCCGCGCCGCGAGCGTCCGCCGCCGAAGATGTCGCCGAAGATCTCCGACAGCACGTCGTTGATCCCGGCGCCGCCGAAGCCGCCGAATTCGAAGGGGACGCCGGCATGGCCGAACTGGTCGTAGCGAGCGCGCCGGTCGGGATCGGAGAGAACCTCGTAGGCCTCGGAAGCCTCCTTGAAGGCCTCCTCGGCTTCCTTGTCACCTGGATTGCGATCCGGGTGGTACTGGAGCGCAAGCTTCCGGTAGGCGGACTTGAGCTCTGGCGCGGAGGCCTGCCGTGATACGCCCAGAACTTCGTAATAGTCGCGCTTCTTTCGAGCTGCGGCCGCGGGCAACTTCGAGGCTCCTGGACAGGTGGAACCGAATATAACGCGCGATCCCCGGCTGGCCAGCCCGCTCCGCCGATTGCTCCGGCTGCTCCGTCCCTACCGGGTCCGCGTCACCCTGGCCGTCCTCGCCGCCGCAGTCTCGGCGGCGGCGGCCGCTGCCTACGCCTGGCTGGTCGGCCCGCTGCTCAAGGGCGTGCTCGTCGGCGGTCCGGTCTCCCTCGGTCCCATCGAGCTCGAGGCGGGCAGCTGGCGCCGGGTCCTGCCCCTGGCCATCGTCCTGGCCGCCGCGGTCAAGGCCGCCTCGCAGCTGCTGCAGACGGGCTGGATGCAGGCCGTCGGGCAGAAGACCCTGGCCGCGTTTCGTGCCCAGGTGTTCGAGCACCTCGTCCAGGTCGATGCCCGGGCAATGGAGGGCCACGCCTCGGGCGACATCGTCTCCCGCCTCACCTCGGACGTCTCCCAGGTGGAGTTCGCGGTCACCCAGGCGCTGACCTCCTACGTCCGCGACGGCCTGCAGCTGGTGGCGCTGCTCGTGCTCTGCGCGGCGCTCGACGTGCGCCTCTTCCTCCTCTCCTTCGTCGTTCTTCCGCTGACACTGATTCCGGTGATGCGTTTCGCCCGGGCGGTGAAGAGGGCGGCCCGGGCCACGCAGGGCAGCCTGGGACGTCTCACCGCCCTGGTCGGGGAGCAGCTCCACGGGCTTCCCGTGGTCCAGGCCTTCGGAGGCGAGGGGCGCGCCCGGGAGCGCTTCGACGCGGAGCAGCGCCATTACCTCTCGGCCATGGACCGTTCCCTCGTCCTCCGTGGCGCGGCCAGCCCGACGGTGGAGCTGCTCGGCGTGACCGGACTGGCGCTGGCGCTGGCGGTGGGGACCCGGGCGGTGGCGCACGAGCCGGCGCTGGCCGCCGGGCTTCTCTCCTACGTCGGCGCGGTGATGCTCATGTACGGGCCACTCAAGGGCCTCTCCGGGACCTTCTCCCAGGTGGTCCAGGGGCTCGGCGCGGCGGAGCGCCTGCTCGAGCTGGAGCTGCTTCCCAGGACCCGGGTGGCGGGACGCCCGGCCGGTCCGCTGCGCCGGGCAGTCCGGTTCGAGGACCTCCGCGTCCGCTACGCTGCGGAGCACGACGAGGCGCTGGCCGGGCTCTCGCTCGAGGTGCCGGCGGGCCGGACGGTGGCCCTGGTGGGAGCTTCAGGCGCGGGCAAGTCCACCGCCTTCGCCGCGCTCCTGGGATTCGTCGAGCCCAGCTCCGGTCGCATCCTCTGGGACGGGGAGGACGTCCGCGCGCTCGCGCTCCCCTCCCTGCGCGCGCAGATGGCGTGGGTGTCGCAGGAGCCGGTCCTGTTCTCGGGCTCGGTCCGGGACGCCGTGCTGCTCGGCCGCCCCGGGGCCAGCGACAGGGAAGTGTGGGAGGCGCTCCGTCTGGCCCATGCCGAGGCCTTCGTCCGCGCCTTTCCGAGGGGGCTCGACGAGGAGGTGGGCGAGCGCGGCTCGCGGCTCTCCGGAGGACAGCGCCAGCGCCTGGCCATCGCCCGGGCGTTTCTACGGCAGCCCTCGCTGCTGCTCCTCGACGAGCCGACCAGCGCGCTCGACGCCGCCTCGGAGGCGGAGGTGCGCGAGGGCCTCCGCGATCTCATGTCCGGCCGGACCACCCTGGTCATCGCCCACCGGCTCTCGACGGTGCGGCATGCCGACGTGCTGTACGTGCTCGAGGCGGGACGGGTGGTGGAGCAGGGCTCGCACGACGCGCTCGAGGCGCGGGGGGGCGTCTACGCGCGACTCCTGACGCAGGGAGCGCCGTGGGGCGACGAGGTTCGTGGGTAGTCTGCGCCACCGGAGGTGCCATGGCCCGCCGAGACCGCTCCCCCTTCGACCGCCGCTTCGAGGGCGCCGACGTCCTGGGCGGCCTGCTCGAGCTGGCCGGGTCCCCCTACGGACCCGAGGAGGTCCTCCACGCCTTTCGCGACGCCCGCCAGGCCGGACTGCCCGCGAGCGACGTCATCCCCACCCTCTTCCCCGAGGAGCCGCACTTCCCCGACCGGGACACCGCTCAACGCCTCTTCCAGAACCTCCTCGGCCTCTGGGACCTGGCCCCGGGCAAGGGCACCCTCGCCACGCCCGGCCCGCGGCCCAGGAAGCCGCCGAAGCCCGTCCCGCCGCCCCCCCTGGGTGCTCGCGACCCCGATCCAGAGTGGGTGGAACTGGCCTGGCGCTACCTCGAGGATGACCCCCGCGCCCGCCAGCGCCTCCTCCATTCCTTCGAGAATCGACAGGACGCCCTGGTTAGCTTCCTTGACGAACAGGGCCTCTCCGATGAAGGGTATGGGGTCCTGCGGCAGCTGGCCTCCGAGCTTCATGCGATGCTCGAGCTGGGGAGCGGGGCAGCGCCGGCCCGGGTGAACCCCGCGGCGCTGGAAAAGAGCCCCGGAGGTGCTGGGGTTCCGGCCGCGTTTCTTGCCTACGCGGACGAAGCCCTCTTCGAGGCCGAGCAGGACGAGGAGGCACCCGTACCGGCCGAGGAACGCTCCACGGTGCGGACATTGAGCAGCAAGCTCGCCGCGGCCTTCTGGGCTGCGCGGAAGCATTGAAGAAGGTGGTGGCAGCGATGCCCAGGGACGACGATCAGGGCGGTGGATTCACCGGGAAACGGAACAAGAGCTGGCGGGAGATCGACGCCCAGCGCGGCAAGAGCAAGTACCACTCGCGGCAGGACGACCCGGCCCAGCAGCGCATCGAGCGGAGCGCCAGCTACAGCCGCTACAAGCTGGCCGCCGACGCGCTGTTCAAGGGGGGCGAGCTCCCCGAGGGCCTGGCCAAGACGTTCGACCCGGAGGGCAAGCGCAAGGCCCAGCGCGAGGCGATGCTCCAGCTCCGGGAGATGGACCGCAAGAGCTGGGTGCAGGGCGTGCTCGACTATCTGGAGAAGTTCCCGGAGCTGCCCGAGGACCCCTACTTCCTCGACTCGCTCCTGGACCACCCCCGCGAGCGCGTGGTCGGCCAGGCGCTGGGCAAGCTCGAGACCCTTCACGACGAGGGAAAGCTCAAGACGAAGCTGCCCCGGAGCCTCGACGAGCGCCTCAAGTCCATCGAGCTGACCAGCATGGATCCCGAGCTCCAGGCACGCGCCCGGACCCTGAGGGGACAGCTCCGCCCGTGAGCGCTTAACCTCGGGTCCGTGGCCCAGGTCGACATCCCGGCCCCCCACGGGCACCTCGAGGGTCTGCTCTGGACGCAGGAAGCTCCCCGGGGAGCGGCCCTGGTCTGCCACCCGCACCCGCTCGCCGGCGGGAACCTGCACAACACCGTCACCTACCGGGTGGCGGCCGCCTTCCGGACGGAGCACTGCAGCGTGCTGCGCTTCAACTTCCGGGGGGTGGGCACCTCCACCGGCGCGTACGACAGCGGCCCGGGGGAGCTGGAGGACGCCCGCACCGCCCTGGACTGGCTCGAGCAGCAGGTTCCCGACGTCCCGCTCGCCGTGGCCGGCTTCAGCTTCGGCGCCCGGACCGCGCTGGAGCTGGCGGCGGTCGAGCCGAGGGTGGCCCGGGTCCTGGCGGTGGGGATGGCCACCCGCCTCTTCGACCTCTCGGTGGCGGAGTCTCTCCACCAGCCGGTGGCGGTCATCCAGTCGCTCCGGGACGAGTTCGCCTCCGTCGAGGACGTCCGCGCCCTGGTGGCACGCATCCCCCACGCCCGGCTCTTCGAGCTCGCCGACGCCGACCATCTCATCACCGGCAAGCAGCGCGAGTTCGACGCCATCTGCGCCCGCGCCGTCCACTGGCTTCTCGAGACCTCGTGACGCCGCAGGTGCGCCTGGCAGTTCCCGGGGACGCCGCGGTCCTCCGCTCGCTCCGGCTCGAGGCGGGCTGGGACGCGGACGCCATCCCGGCCTGGTTCGAGGCCATGGAGCGCGGGGAGCGGGCGATGTGGGTCGCCGAGCTGGAGGGACGGGTGGTGGCCATGGTGGCGCTCGACCTGGTCGACCCGGACCAGGAGGTGGCCGACGGCCGGGGAACGGCGGCGGTGACCAGCCTGGCGGTGACCGCCGCGGCGGGGCGGCGCGGGCTGGGCCGTCTCCTCACCCTCTTCGCCGAGGAGCAGGCCCGGAAGCGCGGCGTCCGGACGCTCACCCTGAACACGCGCCCGACCAACGCCGCGGCACTCGCCCTCTACGAGGGCCTGGGCTACCGGCACTTCAAGCAGGAGCCGCGCTCCTGGGGCGAGGCCGTCTTCCTGCGCAAGGCCCTCTGAGCGGAGGATGCCTCAGCTCGGTCCGCCGTCGGGACCGGCATCGGCGCCCCCGTCCGGTGGACCGCACGTGCCACCCTGGTCCGACTCGCTCTTGACCTGGATCACCGGCCGGAGAATCCACTCGCCCGACGGTCCACCGGTGGCGTGGTACTCGATGGCCCCAGGCCCGTCGAAGTCGAGCACCAGCGTGTGCGTGGCGCAGGGCTGGATGACGAACGGACCGTTGAGCTTCAGCCCCGAGGTGTCACCGCTCGGGACGGTCAGGTCGGCGTGAGTGCCATCGGCAAGCACGACGTACTGTGGCCCGGCCGGATCGAGCACGAAGCGAACCTGGGTCACCGTCCCCGCGGGAACCGAGACCGGACCCATCTGGCGGGTCGCCGTGGAGAGCTGGAGCAGGTCAACGGTGAGCGGTCCCTGGAAGACCACGACCCACCCACCGGCGTCGGAGTGAGCCGTCACCTGGTCGATGGTGACGATGATTCCCTTCAGCGTGCTCACCGGCGGTGCCGCGGAACCGGGGGAAGCGGTCAGCTGCACCGACAGCGCTCC
>Ga0187777_10002483_pt1 | contig 11773 bp, 6 predicted proteins | sample 1015_Q2_SP5_10_M_FD_132416 | JGI IMG/M metagenome (GOLD analysis project Ga0187777, IMG submission 132416) | Tropical peat soil microbial communities from peatlands in Department of Meta, Colombia - 1015_Q2_SP5_10_MG | ecosystem: Environmental > Terrestrial > Soil > Wetlands > Peat | place...
CAGGGCCTCGACGTCGCCCGGGGTCGTCGTCCAGCCACGCTCCCCGTTCGACCCAAGCACGACTTTCGCCGCCCCAACGGCGCTCGAGAGGACCGGGACCCCGTGGGCCATCGCATCGAGCCACGCCTTGCTGTAGCCCTCGGTGAGTGATGGCTGGACGCATAGGTCACTCTGGGCCAGTGCGGACGAGAGTGCTCCCCGGTCCAGCTGGCCGACGAACCGCACCGACGGGGCGACACCCAGCTCGGCCGCGAGGGTCTCGAGCGACGCCCGCTCGGGGCCGTCTCCGGCGATCGTGAGGAGCGGGCGGGCGCGCGTCGGGCGCTTCTGAAGCAGAGCGAGCGCACGGAGAAGGTTCCCGACACCCTTCTCGGGGGAGAGCCGGCCGGCGTACACCAGGCGCGGCGGATCACCGAGGGGCCGATCGGTGCGGGCATCGATGCGGTCGAGCTCCGACCGGCTCAGGGACGTGGAGAAGATCCACTGCATCCGCGGCGAAGGGGCGATGGCCCCTTCGCCCGTGGCCAGCATGATGTTGCGCCCTCCAGCAAAAGCCCTCATGGTGGAACGCGTCACCCTGTTGAAGAGCGTCGTCCCGGCGCCGTTCTCCCAACGGCCTCCATACCGCGCCAGAAGTGGCTTGCGCATGACGAGCCCGAGCCACATCCCGACGAGGGCGATGTCGCCGGGGAGAGGGGTGTGAACGGCATCGGCGCTCTTGATGGCGCGGCGAATCGTGCCGAGGTAGTGCGGCGCGGCCGCCGCCACGGACAACTTGCGCACAAGTCCGGCACCGCGTGGAGGGCGCAGCGGAATGACCGTCGCCGGCGGTAGCGGAATGCCGCCGGGGCGTGCCGGCCCCCGCACGATCACGAGAGTGAGCTGTGAGAAGAGAGAGCCGATCGCCGCCATCTGCAGCGGAAACCCTCCGTACGAGAGCCAGGTGCCGCGCTCATCCTGCCAGCACTCCTTGAACGAGACTACGCACAGCTTCATGCGGTCACCCCCACCGCTCGTACGAGGTCGCGCGGCAGACCAACCTTCACTCTCCCTTCCCGACGGAGGGCGGACACCCGCTCGAGGAAGGGCACCAAGGATCGCTCGCTCTGAGGGTCGCTACCGGCGAGCGAGTGGGGGTGACCGTAGACGGCGACCACCCCGCCCTGGTCGGCGCATCGCTCGACCACCTCGAGATTCGGGGCCGTGAATCCGCCCGGTGTGTTCAGACGGACGCACACGACACCGGCAATCCGACGCGGCGCCAGCGGTCTGTCGATGCGGCGCCCGATGCCTCGTTCGGCCAAACGGTGAGCGAGGGATCGATAGGCGAGCCGGCATACCCGATACCCTGCGTCGCGCAGCTCCTCGCAGAGGCGGCGCACGCCGATGCGCTCGCGAGGCACGGAGCGCCGCTCGCTGACACTGATCGACAGCGCGGCCGGATAGTCGATCGGCTGGTTGAACGGCGGTACGAACGACACGACCGGTGCTCCAATGCACTGCTCCAGCGCATCCTTGCTCTGGCGAAGCGTCGCCCGCAAGCCCTCGATGCCAAGACCGGGGAGCCATTCGTGCTTGAAGGAATGACTCGCCACCTCATGGCCCGCGTGGTGCACCGCCCGAATCTGCGCCGGATCATGATAGGGGCGAGGGCCGTCGAGCGCCGCCGCTCCAACGACGGCGAAACAGGCCGGGACGCCATACTCCGCATGCAGGGCAAGGAGCCGCTCGGTGTTCACGAACTCGTCGTGACCCCACGTCTTGGGCCCGCCGGGACTGCGACTTCTGTCGCCTCCCCACTGCGTGTCATAATCCCAGAAGATCATCACTGTTCCCGGCGTCGAGTTGCTCAACGCGACTCCGCGCGGACGCCGGCGACGCTCGCAGCTCGGTTGGCGCCGATGGTCATGCGGCCTCTCCGACTGCCGGATCGATGCCGTGCGTTTGGATCCACGTCGCGACGAGGAGCAGATCGAACAGGCGTCCCGCCAGCAGGCGTTCTTCGTAGCGCTTTCCCGCGCCCGCCGCCGAGGCATAGCTTGCGACGAGCCTATCGAGCGCCGACTGGTTGAACCCGATCTCCCCCAAGCACGCCGTCACCTCCCACTCGCGCCAGGCGGTGACGAGGTGCGGACGAAGCCATTCCGCGAGCGGGAAGTCGAAGCCACGCTTTGGCGAGGGCTCAGCGACGGTGGGCGAAAGGCGCTCGGCGAGAGTGCGCAGGGGCTCCTTCGTCCTTCCACCGGCTTCGCGCTGCGCGAGTGGGAGCTCGGACGCGTAGTCCAGCATCGCGTTGCTCAGGAGGGGCACCCGCACCTCCATGCTGTGGGCCATCGACATGCGGTCGACCTTGAGCAGACAGTCGCACGGCAAATCCACCAGCATGTGAAAGCGGATCTGTTGCTCCTGAAAACCGCCCACCTCTCCCGCTCCGATGACGGCGCGAACCGCGGGCGCCGGATCCTCGGGATCGGGATAGAGCGTTCGGAGCACTTCCCCCGACAGAATGGCTTCGAGCATCTCCGGCTCCCACCGGCGTGCCCACTCGACGATGAGGTGAGAATCACCGCGCGTGGACAGCCAGAGAAGCTTGCGAGCCTTGCGCGACCACTCCTGTTCGCGCGGGAGATGGGCGGCGAGCGCGGCGCGCAGGGGCCGGGGGATGACGCGGGCGCGCCGGGAGAGCCGCTGCCTCCGGAGACCCAGATATCCGAGAAAGAGCTCGTCGCCGCCATCGCCCGCCAGGGCAACCGTGACGTGCTGCCGGGCCTCTCGACAGAGAAGAAAGACGGCGAGCGAGGAGTCGTCACCGAACGGCTCGCCGAGGCGACGGGCGATCGTCTCGAGGGTGGTACGGCCAAACGCGAGCCGCTGGGCCGCGATCTCCGTGTGCCGTGTGTGCAAGTCGCCGGCGATCCCGCGCGCGCGCATCGATTCGTCTCGCTCGCCCAGCATCTTCACCGTGAAGGAGCGAATGGCGTCACCCTGCGCATGCCGCGTCCGCTGAGCGAAGGCCGTCACCGCCGTGGAGTCGAGGCCACCACTCAGAAAGCTGCCGAGCGGGACATCCGAGACGAGCTGGCTCGCCACCGATGCATCGACGCACTCCTCGAGCGCCGAGAGTGCGGCGGACGGCGTCGCGAGCTCGGGGCTGGGCCGATACTCCCATTGGTAGTACTGGCGCACCCGAATCGCCCCGTCGTTCCACTCGAGAAGCGCGCCCGGCGGGAGCTGCCGGACGCCCTCCACCCAGGTGGTCGGGTGGACCGCGTACCCGAACTGAAGAAATTGCGCGAGCCCCGCCCCGCTGAGGCGGCGCGGGACGGCGCTGTTGGCGAGGAGGCCGTGCAGGTCGCTCGCGAAGACGAGATCGCCGCTCCGATGGTCGTGCCAGTAGTAGAGGGGCTTGATCCCGATTCGGTCGCGCGCCAGCAGGAGCCGGCGGCGGGCGCGATCGTAGATGGCGAAGGCGAAGATGCCGTCGAGCTCTCGCGCCATCTCCGCTCCTAGCTCCTCATAGAGGTGCAGGAGAACCTCGGTGTCCCCACGCGTGCGGAATACGTGTCCTTGCTTCAGGAGCCTCTCGCGGAGCGGCTGGAAGTTGTAGACCTCGCCGTTGTAGACGAGGACGATGGAGCCGTCCTCGTTCGCCATCGGCTGGTGGGACCCGGCGACATCGATGATGCTGAGGCGTGTGTGGCCCAGCACCGCCGTACCCGACGACTCCTGCCAGATCTGGCACTCGTCAGGCCCGCGGTGGGCAAGGGCGCTGACCATGCAGGCGACCTGCGCCGCGCGCGGCTGCCCCGGCTCCTTCCCGACCCATCCGCAGATTCCGCACATGGGTCAGCGCGCGCTCGACGCGCGAGGACGAGAGCTAGCCACGGACCGGAGCCTCGGTGGTGTGCGGCGGGTTCTCGCGCCCGGCGCCCAGGAGCTGCCCGGCTGATCGGGCGATCTGCGCCCCGACGAGCAGCCCGTGCGCATAGAGGAACCAGGCCGTGTCGGTCCAGCGCCGGTCGGTGAGGCATCGACGGTGGATCGACCAGTTGTTGCGGACCGTCATCATCGTCAAGGAAAGGTTCTCCGGCCGGCCCGTCGTGGACCGAACATGAACGGCGCGAGCGCTCCCGACCATCAACAGCCGCCCGTGCGCGCGCATGCGGAGGCTGAAGTCGGTGTCCTCGCCGTTCGCGTATCCGGAGAATGCGTCGTTGAAGCGCACGCGCGACGCCGCGTCGCTCCGCCACATCATCGCGCACCCGCGCAACCAGTCGCCTTCCACGGACTCCTCGGTCGGCGGCTGAAAGCTCCAGGGCTGCGTGACACCGGAGCGGCTATACCGGCCGGGCCGGAGGCTGGTCACGACTCGCAGCCGGGCGCGCCAGCGCCAGACGCGCGACGGTGCGACGAACTCGTTCTCGATGAAGGGGCCGACGCCGACCACCTCGGGCGCCGCGGCCATCGCCCTCTGGAGCGTGTCCAGGCATCCGGGGAGCAGGACGAGGTCGTCGTCGCAGAACATGACGAGCGACGTCGAGAGACGCTCGAGCGCATAGTTACGCTGGCGCGTCAGGCCGCGATACGGACCCGTCACTCGTGCGTAGCTCACCTCGTCGCCGAGCAGCGACAGGGATGGATGACCGCGCACGACCCGCTCCGTCGCATCATCCGGGCTCGCATCGACGATCATCACGCTCTGCGGTCGCGGGGCCTGCGTGAGCAGCGAGTCGAGGAAGCGCCGCACATCCTCCGGGCGCTTGTGCGTGCAGACCACCACCGTGAGCCCCGGTCGTCGCACCGGCGGCGTCTCGTCGGGAGACTCCACGATGCGTCCATCGCGAGCAACGAACCGAGCGACGACGCCGTCGGCGGACCCCGGCGTGTCGGCTGGATGAGGGGTGGCGCCGGCCGAGCGCGCCATCCGAAACTGCTCGATGGCGCCCTCGAAGAAGCGAAGGTTCGCCTCCAACAGGGCCTCGGTGGAGAATCGCTCGCGCACGGCGGCAGCGCCTGACGAGCCGAGGCGCGCCGCGAGCGTCCTGTCGCTCATCAGCCGGAGGATCGCGCGGGCGATCTCATGCGGCCGATCGGGATCGACGAGCAGCCCGTCCACGCCATCGCGGATCACCTCCGGCCCCGGTCTACGCGTGGTGTAGATCGTGGGGCACCCGCGCGCCATCGACTCGACCGGCGCGATGCCGAACGTTTCGGCGTACGATGGGAAGACCGCCACCGTCGCCTTCTCCAGCGCGTCGAAGAGGGTCTCGCGCGGGACGTGGCCGTGAAAGTGCACGCTCGGCCGCACGCCCTCCTCGAGCTGATCGAGGAGATGGGCCTGCATCGACGACCCGTCCTCGGTGCCTGCGTCCTTGCCATACAGATGGAGCTCGGCGGATGGCATCGCGCGCCGCACCTCCGACCAAGCCCGGACGAGACCGACGACCCCCTTCTTCTCCGTCAGCGTGCCGGTGAACACGACCAGGTTCCTCGCGCGCGGCGCGGCAGGCGCGGTCGGCGGGAGCTCGACCGGATTGAAGAGAACAGCCGCGGCAGCACGGGAGAGAGAGAGTACCTCGCGTGTTCGGTCGGCGGCGTAGGCGCTGGACGCGCACCAGGCATCGGCGCGCTCGAGCGAAGCGCGCTCGATCCGCCAGGCCGAGCGCGGAACCTTCCGTCCCGCTTCGGCGGCGAAGAAGGCCGACGTTCCGTTCGCTCGCACCACCACGGGGACCCGCAGTCGAGGCCAGCCGGCGAGTGGTCCCTGCCAATCCGGTGCCTCGACGATGTCGAGCTCACCCCGTTCTGCCCACGCGCGGACGCGCCGGTACACGCTCCATCGTGACAGGAGGCCGGCATAGGGCGCCGAGGAGTGCGTCAGTCGCCAGACGCGGACGCCTTGGTCGACCGCGTACGGCGCCCCGTCATGCCCCGCCGGATAGGCGCCGATCACGCGCACCTCGTGTCCGGCACGGGCAAGGCGGCGCCCCAGCACCTGTGTGAGGGTGCCGATCCCGCCGTGTGGTCCTGGCGGATACTCGGAGCAGATGAAGCAGATCCTCATTCGACTCTCAAGGAACGAAGCGCGCGCCCCGAAAGGCGTCGTCCTTGTCGAGGAGCGTGACGTGCCAGTCCTCCTCGTCGCCGTGCAAGGGCGTTGTGAGCCAGAGGCGCGCACCATCGCGTGGCGAGAAGCCCGCCGCCTGCGCCGCAGCCCCGAGACGATGGGGGAGCGTGGCGTCGATGTAGTCGGCCTCCGGCGCCGTGGCGACCGCCAGGGCGAAAATCTGGCGCGCGGTCTCCGCCTCGGTCGCGGCGGTGAGCACATCCAGAATGCGCGCCCGCCGGCGTCCCAGGTAGTCCACATCACTCTGCATGAGCAGATATCCGATTGTTTCCGAATCAACCTCCACGGCGAATGCGCGCAGGGCGGCGACGGGTGATCGCCCGAGCCATGCCAGGTAGCCGGCGTGGCGGACGAGGCCGGAGTAGGCTGGCCACTCCTCCGCGCCCTGCGCCAGGATGCCGAGCGACGCTTCGACCAGGCGCACATCGACGGTCGCCCGGGCTTCGGGAGCGCGCCCGCGAGCAGCATGCTGCGCCGCGCGAACCAGGCCGGCCGGCTTGCGAACGCCACGGCGCCGCGGCCACTCGTATCTGAGCGGGTGCCTAACGAGGAGCCACGTGCGAGCGCATTCGCGGCACGACAGTCCGAACTCGGCGTAGAGGCGCTCGGCCTCCTCGCTGCCGTTCACGCAGGCCAGGGTCGGGATTGCGGCGATGGCACGACGGAGCAGCTCGCGGCCCAGTCCCTGTCCCCGGGAGCGACTCGCCAGCCGCCAGTCGCTGATCCACCCGGCGGGGGATGTGATGCCGCGCCGCCGAAGGGCGAAGGGGAGGCAGCCGATCATCCCGGCGATCCCCTGCTCGTCCTCGGCGATTAGCGCCGACGGGAAGTTGGTCGCTCGCCCGTCGAGGTCGAAGTACTTCCACGCATAGTAGCGGGCGGCGAGCGAAGGGTTCTCGCGCCACTCCGGATATGCCTCGGTGAGGAAGGCGACAAGTGCGGGCTGGTCGCTCTCTCGAACGCCGCGGACGGTGGGGTGCGTCTCCCGTGCCCGGTGCTCCGCTGCAGCGGGGCGAGGACGGGGCGCGGTGAAGGTGTCGTTCAAGCCGCCCATCGTCGCCCCCATCAGGCGCTGAGGGGACGGGGCACGCCGCGGTAAATGGCGTCGAAGCGCTCGTACGCCGCGCCGATCTCTGGCGCGGAGACCGCCTGCTCCCAACTGGGCGGCGGCGCGGCGTCCGCCCCACGTCCCATGAGGCCTTTGACCGCGGCCCGCAACGACCGCCGGCGATCGAGGCCGAGCAGGTCCATGACGCGGTTGCGCAGCACCTTGCTCTCCGCGCACTCGTGAGCCTCGAGCGCGACCGCCGCAGCGCGGCGCAGCCCGGCCTGCTGCGCGTCGCTGTACACCAGGGGCGCCACGAGGGCGGCGATGATGCCGGCGCAGCGCTCGGCTGCCCGGCCGTCGATGTTGCTGTACGTCGACCGGAGGAAGGCGCGGCGGGCCTCGCGCTGCGCATCGCTCAGCCGTGCGCCGGCGATGTACGACATGAGGGCCTGGTCCGCGGCATCGATGTCGGCGACGACGTGGTTGCCGCTCAGGTAGTCGGCCCGCACGCTCCCCTCGTACTCTCCCCGCTCGTACTCGAGCACCGGCTTCTCGAGCATCCACGCCTCGGTGGCGGTCGTGGAAAATCGCTGGACAACGGCCGTGCAGTGGATCAGCACGTCCCGAATGGCGACATCGGTCACGACGGCCACGTTCTCCCGGTCTGTGCCGAGCGTCCGGTACGGCCCCACCTCCTCGCTCGGGTGCATCTTGACGACGAAATTCCAATCGGGATGACGATGCGACAGCTCGCGCAAGAGCAGGCGGAACTCTTCGTAGATGGTGCGACTGTTGTTGACCGTCGTCTTGGCGAGCGGCTCGTCCATGCGCCCGCGGAAGTGCTCGGCGTCGGTGAAGGATGTGTTGGTGGGCCAAACGACGATGGGCGCGTTGGGATTCGATAGGCCCATTCGCCGCACGAGATCTGCCTTCGGCTCGGCGGTTTTCACCAGCGGCGCGCGATAGGAGTCGAACCGCGGGCATCCGGTGACGAGGACTCGCTCCTCCTCGAGCGCCGTCGCCTCGCATACCACCTTCCGTCCCGCTTCGCCCCAGGCCAAGTAGGCGTCGATCAATGCGACGACCTCCGGGCGCTTCATGGCGCCTCGAAGCTCATCCTCATCGCCGTGGAAGAATCCCGCCGTCGGCAGGATGACCAGCTTGGTGCCGATCTCCTTGGCGGCTCGGGCGGCCGCCAGGCGGTCGCCGCTCGTGAGATAGTCGAGCACGAGGACGTCCGGGGCGCTCCGGAGCACCGACTTCGTGAGTCCGCTCAGGCCGCACAGCTCGACCTCCATACCATGCCGGGTCCGGAGGTGGTACGCGACCAAAGTGTGGCTCTCGAAGTCGCGGCGGTGATTCGGAACTGCAACGAGCGCCTTCCGACTCGCGCGCGGCCGTCGCTCGCGCGTCGGGACGCTCATCGCTTGCTCTCCTCCCAGCGCTGCTCCTCGCCCTCGGTCGCCAGCTGATACTGCCAGAGCTGTTGATACGTGGGGCAGGTCGCCAGCAGGGCCTCGTGCGTGTCGAGGCCCACTAGCCGACCGCGGTCGAGCACGAGAATGCGGTCGACCGCGCGGAGCGTAGAGAGGCGGTGGGCGATGACGAAGGAGGTGCGGCCCTCCATCAGAGTCTCGATCGCGCCCTGCACAGCGCGCTCGGACACGGAGTCGAGATTGCTCGTCGCCTCGTCCAGGTACAGGATGGGCGCGTTCTTGAGGAGGGCAGCGGCGATGCAGATACGCTGCTTTTGGCCGACCGATACTCCACGCGCGTCACGCCGCCGACCGACGACGGTCTCGTACCCGCGGTCCGTCAGCGTGATCTCGTCGTGAATGTTGGCCGCCCTGGCAGCCGCGATCACATCCTCCATCGACGCGCTCGGGCGCGCGAAGCGGATGTTGTTGGCGATCGTGTCGAGGAAGAGAAACGGCTCCTGGAGCACGATCGCGCTGTTGTCCATGATGTCCGCCTGACGAATCTCCCGGAGGTCGACGCCATCGAAGAGGATACGCCCGCGGGTGGGGTCGTAGAGGCGCATCATCAGGGACACCAGGGTGGACTTCCCCGCCCCCGATGGCCCCACGATTCCGATCGTCTCACCGCGGTAGAAGGTGGCCGAGACGGAGTCCAGAACCACCCGATCGTGGTAGGCGAAGGTGAGATCCTCGAGCACGATCGTCGACGGCGCTCCCGCCAGGCGGCGCGCCCCCGGCGCATCGGGGAGCTCGGGCGGCGTGCGCATGATGTCATCGACCCGGTCGAGGTTCGGAATCATCGCGCGAATGGAGCCGTAGACGCCGAGCAGGTTGAGGAAGGGCGCGTAGACCGCCATGACGGCGATGAGGACGCTCATCAGCGATTGCCAGGAGAGCGTGCCGGCGCCGACATCGCGCCCGCCGATTACGAGGACGGTGATGAGGCCGAGTCCGGACATCGACTCGAGCAACAAGCGCGCGGTGTTCTTGCTCTGCGCCTGGTGAATGACGTAGCCGTAGAGCTCGTGCGCGATTTCGGCGGCTCGCTCGAGCACGCGCCGCTCGCCGCGATTCACCTTGATCAGCTTGATCCCCTGATTGACCTGGAGAAAGCTGTCGTAGAAGCCGATGGTGACTTCGCGCTCCGCACGCGCCGCCACGGTGATCCGCTGACCGAGCCAGTAGGCGGGGATCGCGCCGACGGGGACGACGACGAGCCCGATAATGGCGAGCTTCGGACTCAGGACGAAGGTCACCGCCACCAATCCCAGGAGGCGCGACAGGGAGAGGACGAGGGTGCTCAAGTCGACGGTGATCGTTCGCAGGGCTTTCAGATCCTGGAACGACGCCATGACGAGGTCGCCCTGGCTGGTCCGCTCGAAGAATCGCAGCGAGAGCGACAGCAGCTTGGCGAGGAGCTGCTGCATCGCCTTGATCTCGACCTTGTGCGCCAGCCGGATGGAGGCGATCTCGCCGACGTAGGTGCTGAGGACGCGAACCGTCCAAATGGCGAAGACTTCGGCGGCGCCGATGGCCAGGGCGGCGGTGGTGATGGCGGCGCCGGTGCTGAAGGTGATCAGCACGTGGCGGAGCACCCAGACGAGGAGCCCCTGGAGCACGCCTTGGGCGAGCGTGGCGGCCATGAGGACGGCCCCGAGGAGGGGATGAGTCCGTAGGCCGCGTGCTCCTATGCGGAGCGCGCTGAAGAAGCTGTGGGGGCGATTCTGGGAGCCCTGGAAGGTCATCGTGGACAACGCGTGGAGCGGTTCGGGGTGTACGTCACTCGAAACATCTGAAGGACAGAACCGATCGAACGTTCGATCATATAGGCGCCGCAGTTTTCGTCGACCAGAGCCACCATCGAATCAGTGCGGGCCACAGCGCACAAATGCTTGTAGGACATAGCACTACACTCGCTCAGCAGGCCGAACCGGGGTGTTCCCTCGACTCGGCGTCCTGTTCCAGTCTATCAGCGCGCGCCTTCCAGGAGATGCTTTTCGCCGACGGTAGATGCGGGCCAGCTTCTGATAGGCCTCATGGCTCGCCAGCGCCTGTCGGGACGCAGCATCGAGCAGCGTCGGGCGGAGGACATCCGCGTTCGTCCACGCACGGAGCGCCGCGGCCGCAACATGCTCGGGCGCGGCCCGGTCGGTGAGCGACACCACTTCACAACCGGCGCCGAACTGATCGGCCAGCCCCGTCATCTTCCCACGGAAGTAGGGAGTCTTGACCAAAGCGACGACCGGAATGCCCTGCGAGAGGGCGAAGACGGCCGCGTGATAGGCGCCGGTGATCAGTGTGCGGCAGCGCCCGACCTGAGCGATGACCGCATCAGGCGAGTCGAGAGACTGCCCGCCATCGCTCTCATCGTCGATACCGGTCAGCAGCTCGCGGATGGCGTCGGAGTCCCCCGGCCGAGCGATCGGCACCGGCACCATCGGCGCGGCGAACCGCTCGGACAGACTCTGCAACACCGGACGCAGCTGGCCGATGAACTGCGGGGAAAAGCCTGACGACTTCGCGACCCGGAGATTCACGCCGAGCCCATCGCCGAGTTGTGCAGGCGCCGCCGCGTAGGCCTTGGACACGGCGTCGTCTCCGGTGATCAGGATCCGCTCGTCCGACACGCCCATCGCATCGAGCACGGGCATGCTCGTGAGGCGCTCGCGGAGGGCGATGAGCGGCACGCGCGGCAGGACCTCCTTGGCACGATCGAGCGTCCGGCGATCGGAGAGCGGGCCGAATCCTTGGCCGAAGATCGCGGTGAGTATTCCGCGATCGTGCGCGTAGGCGAGCGTCTCCAGCACCGGGTGATCCCACCCGACCGTGTGGTCGGTGAATCCGCCGGCGCCGGTGAGCACGAACAGATCCGCCCCCTCGAGGGCCGCGAAGAATTCCTCGAATTCCTTGGCGTCCACTCCCGTCAGGCGCAGCCGCGTGCGCAGCGCCGACGCGTGCAGACGCGGACTCTGGCGGCGAAGCTGGCTGGGGGTGCGGAGGCTGCGGTGCAGGAGTCGGGCTACACGATTGGGCAGCAGCTCGCAGTTCAGCCAGATGTCCCGCCCCCGCCACGACAGCGGCCGCGTGCCCGGGCAATAGCGCGCCAGCCCCGCGGGATCG
>Ga0187777_10002484_pt1 | contig 11766 bp, 11 predicted proteins | sample 1015_Q2_SP5_10_M_FD_132416 | JGI IMG/M metagenome (GOLD analysis project Ga0187777, IMG submission 132416) | Tropical peat soil microbial communities from peatlands in Department of Meta, Colombia - 1015_Q2_SP5_10_MG | ecosystem: Environmental > Terrestrial > Soil > Wetlands > Peat | place...
CCGCGTCGAACGAGACCGTGGTCCTCGCCAGCTCGAGGACGTCGCCTGGACCGGTCAAGACCAGCACGCGGGCGCCGGCCTTGCGCAGCTCGCGTCGCAGCGGCTCCACGGCGTACTCGCGCAGGACTCGCGAAGGGTCGCTCGGCAACGGGCTCAAGGATAGCGGACATCGCCTGTGAGCTGACGCACCAGCGCCGGCCGGAGCAACAGGGCCGCCGCCAGGGTCGCCGCCCAGGTGAGGGCGCCCACCGCGAGGGCGGCCGGCAGGCTGGCGGCGACGCCGTTGACCGCGAACCCCATCGGCAGGCAGGCGACGAGCGAGGAGGCGAGTGGCCGGGCGACGGGCACGGCAAACCCCGCGCGACGGCAGGCGAAAGAGCCTGCCGCCAGCAGCAGCCACTCCGCGGCCACGAAGCCCGCCGCCGCCCCGCGGGCGCCCAGCGCCGGCACCAGCAGCGAGGCCAGCGCGAAGGCGAAGGCCACCCGGGCGGCCGTCAGCCAGGGGAGCCACCGCGCGCGGCCGACCGCGATCAGCGAGGAGGCCAGGGCGGCGTTGAGGAACAGGGCCGGCACCGCCGCCGCGGCGATCCGCATGGTCGCGGTGGTGAGCGCCCGGCCCGCCGGCTCGTGCAGCAGCAGGCGTGAGAGCTCGGGGGCCACCAGCGCGAGGCCCACCGCGGCGGGCGCGGCCAGCAGCGCGAGGGTTCCCGCGGTGCGGCCCCGCACCGACGCGCCGGGCGAGGCGGCGCGCCGTTCACCGGCGAGGCTCCGCCCAGCCTCCCGCGTCAGGGCCGGCATGGCCCCGGCGGTCACCGCGGCCGGGACCATCGCCAGCGGCCAGACCACGTTCAGCGCGGCGGCGAAGGGGCCGACCTCGCTGCTGCCGTGGCGCAGCCAGGAGAGCACCAGGAACTCGACCCGCGGGCTCAGCAGCAGCAGCGCCCCGTGCACCGCCAGCGGTGCCGACTCGCGCAGCACGCGAGCAGCCGGCAGCGACGGCGCAGGCGCCGCCGGCCGGGTGGCGCGCAGCAGCGCGGCTCCGAGCGCGATCGCGGGCAGGGGCGAGGCCGCGAGTGCGGCGCAGACCCCGCGCAGGCCGGCGCCCGCCAGCAGCACGGCCACGACCGAGGCCGGCGCGCCGCAGCGCAACACCAGCAGCACCACCGCCTCCTGTCGCCGCGCACGCCGGCAGCGCAGCGCCACGCCCAGGAACTCGGCCCAGCCCGACAGGGCGAACCAGGCGATCAGCAGCGCGAGAGAGACACCGTCGGCCAGCCCCGACCCGGGCGGCGCCACCGCTGGCGCCAGCGGGACCGCCGCCAGGGCGGCGGCGGCGACGAGGCCCGAGGCGACGAGCCGCGCGCGCAGGAGGGACCCGAGAGAGGCGGTGCCGGCCACCAGCGCGCGGGAGGCGAGGCTCTGCAGCCCCAGCTCGCCGAGCTCGGCGAGCAGCAGCGCCCAGACCTGCATCTCGGCGAAGCGGCCGAACTCCTCGACGCCGAGCCACCGCAGCACCACGAACGGCATGGCGGCCGCAACCAGCCGGGAGACAACCTCCGCCGCCAGCTTGACCGCGCTGCCGCGACTCGCGTCGTCGGCCTCGCTGCGCATCCGCTCCTCGACCGGCACCGGCGGATCATACCCGCAGCCAAGGCGCCTCGCCGCTCGTGTCAAAGCCTTTGGTTTGACGGTCTTCCAAGCCGCGTGTTACCTTGCGCGTTTGATGCAACGAGCGCCGAGCGTGACATGAGCGAGCCGAGCCTTCGGGACACCCTCAACCTGCCGAAGACCGACTTCCCGATGAAGGCCAACCTGCCGCAGGCCGAGCCGCGGCGGCTTCTCGAGTGGAAGGCGCGGGACCTCTACGGCCTCGTCCGCAAGGCGCGCGCCGGCCGGCCCAGCTTCGTGCTGCACGACGGCCCGCCGTACGCCAACGGCCACATCCACCTGGGGACGGCGCTCAACAAGATCCTGAAGGACGTCATCGTCCGCAGCCGTTCGATGGCGGGAAAGGACGCGCCCTACCGCCCCGGCTGGGACTGCCACGGGCTGCCGATCGAGCTGAAGGTCGACCGCGATCTCGGCGCCAGGAAGCGCGAGATGTCGCCCCTCGACTTCCGCCGCGCCTGCCGCGCCTACGCCGAGAAGTACGTCGGCATCCAGCGCGCCGAGTTCGAGCGGCTGGGCGTGCTCGGCGAGTGGGACGACCCGTACCTGACGATGTCGCCCTTCTACCAGGCGACGATCCTGCGCGAGCTCGCCAGCTTCGCCGAGGAGGGGCTCGTCTACAAGGCGAAGAAGTCGGTGCACTGGTGCATCTCCTGCCGCACGGCCCTGGCCGAGGCGGAGGTGGAGTACGACGAGCACCACCAGAGCCCCTCGATCGACGTGCGCTTCCCGCTGGCGGACGAGGACCGCGACAGGCTGGCGGCGAAGCACCCGGCGCTCGCCGGCAAGCGTGTGTTCGCGGTGATCTGGACGACGACGCCGTGGACGCTGCCGGCCAATCTGGCCCTCGCCTTCCACCCCGACGCCGAGTACGGCTTCTACCCGGTCGAGGGGACGAACGAGGTGCTGGTGCTGGCCAGGGCCCTCAAGGAGGCCTCCGAGGCGCGCTGGCAGGCGAAGGGCAACCCCGCGGGCTCGCCGCCGCCGCTCGTCGCGCCGCTGGCGCAGGCGAAGGGCAGCGAGCTCGAGCACCTGCGCTTCCGCCACCCCTGGATCGACCGCGACTCGCCGGCCCTGCTGGCCGACTACGTCACCCTGGACACCGGTACCGGCATCGTCCATACCGCGCCCGGCCACGGCTGGGACGACTACCTGACCGGCGTCCGCTACGGCCTCGACATCTACTGCCCCGTCGACGACGCCGGCCGCTTCCTGCCCGAGGTGGAGCGCTTCTCCGGCCAGCGGGTGTTCGACGCCAACCCGGCGATCGTGGACTTCCTGCGCGAGCGGGGCGTGCTGCTGCAAGCGGGAAAGGACACGCACTCCTATCCCGTCTGCTGGCGCTGCAAGCACCCGATCATCTTCCGGGCCACCGAGCAGTGGTTCATCGCGCTCGACCAGCCCTACGGCGCGGCCGAGGGCGGCGAGCGAAGGACGCTGCGCGAGCGGGCGCTCGGCGCGGTCGCGCACACCCGCTGGCTGCCCGCCTGGGGCCAGGAGCGCATCCACAACATGATCGCCACCCGGCCCGACTGGTGCATTTCGCGCCAGCGGCTGTGGGGCATCCCCATCCCCGCCTTCTACTGCGACGGCTGCGGCGAGGTGCTGCTGCGCGCGGACCTGGTGCGCCACGTGGCCGGCCGATTCGAGAAGGACACCGCCGACGCCTGGTACGCCTGCGAGGCAAGGGAGCTGCTGCCGGCGGGCTTTGCCTGCCCGAAGTGCGGCGGCCACGGCTTCCGCAAGGAGACGGACATCCTGGACGTCTGGTTCGACTCCGGCTCCTCGCACGCGGCGGTGCTGGGCCACCGCCCCGACCTGCCCTGGCCGGCCGACGTCTACCTGGAGGGCAGCGACCAGCACCGCGGCTGGTTCCACTCCTCGCTGCTGATCGGCGTCGCCACCCGCGGCCGGGCCCCCTACGACGCCGTCATCACCCACGGCTTCACGGTCGACGCCGAGGGAAGGAAGATCTCCAAGAGCCTGGGCAACGACGTCGACACCCAAAAGCTCATCCAGGCCTACGGCGCCGAGGTCCTGCGCATGTGGACCATCATGGTCGACTACCGCGAGGACATGCGCATCTCGGAGGAGATGATCAGGCGGGTGGCCGAGGCCTACCGCAAGGTCCGCAACACACTGCGCTACCTGCTGTCGAACCTCTACGACTTCGACCCGGCGAGCCACTCGGTCGCTGACGGCGTGCTCGACGAGCTGGACCGCTACGCGCTGGCACGCCACCGGCAGGTGGTCTCGCGGGTGCTCGACGCCTACGACGGCTACGAGTTCCACCTGGTCTACCACCAGCTGGTTCAGTACACGGCGGCCGACCTCTCCTCCTTCTACTTCGACGTGCTGAAGGACCGGCTCTACTGCGACGCCGCCGCCGGACCGCGCCGCCGCTCGGCGCAGACGGTGCTGCACCGGATCGCTCGGGACCTCTGCCTGCTGCTCTCGCCCGTGCTGCCCTTCACCACCGACGAAGCCTTCTCCCAGCTGCCCGGCGAGGGGCCGGGCACCGTGCACCTCGGCGTCTTCCCCGACCGCCAGCCGGCGGACGAGGGCCTGCTGTCGCGCTGGGAGGTGCTGCTGCAGGTGCGAGGCGAGGCGAACAAGGCGCTGGAGGAGGCGCGGGCGGGAAAGCTGCTGGCCGCCAGCCTGGAAGCCGCGGCGACGGTGCGGGCTCCCTCGCAGCTCCTGGAGTCGCTGCGGGCGTTCGAGGCCATCAGCACGATGTTCCCCGGCAACCTGGCGAACCTCTTCATCGTCAGCCAGGTCTCGCTGCAGCAGGCGGAGGGGCCGCTCTCGGTGGTGGTGGCCCACGCTCCCGGCTCCAAGTGCGAGCGCTGCTGGACGTGGTCGGAGAAGGTGGGCAGCCTCGCCCACCCGACCGTCTGCGAGCGCTGCGACCAGGTGCTCGGCCGCCCGTGAAGCGCCTGCTGCCCAGCCTGCTGGTGATCGCCTCCGTGGTCGGCCTGGACCAGGCGTGCAAGGCGCTGGTCGCGCACGCCCTCGAGCTGCACCAGTCGGTGCCGCTGGTCGACGGCCTGCTGAGCCTCAGCCACGTGCGCAACCGCGGCGCCGCCTTTGGCCTCCTCTCGGACTGGGACCTGCCCCACCAGTCGATCCTGCTCTCCGTGCTCAGCGTGGCGGCGCTCGGCGCGATCGCCCTCTACTTCCTGCGGCTGCCCAAATCGGCGCGGCTGCCGCGGGCGGCCCTGGCCCTGGTCCTGGGCGGAGCCGTCGGCAACCTGGTCGACCGCGTCCGCCTCGGCTACGTGATCGACTTCGTCCACGTCTACTGGCGCTCCCACCAGTGGCCGGACTTCAACGTGGCCGACTCCGCCATCACCATCGGCGTGACCCTGCTGGTTCTGGACATCCTGCGCTCGCCGGGCCAGCCCGCCCCGCAGCCGCAGGTCGACACCGCCGGCGGCACCGCCGGAAGGATCGAGTGACATGCACCCTCGGCTGCTGACCATCGGCTCCCTCACGCTGCACAGCTACGGCGTGCTGCTGGCCGTCGCCTTCCTGGCCGGCCTGTGGGTCGCCTCGCGCCAGGCGAAGCGCGGCGGCCTCGACGCCGGGCGCGTCACCGACATGGCGGTCTGGGTCCTGATCGCCGGCCTGGTGGGCGCCAAGCTGATGTTGTTCGGCCTCGACTGGCGCTTCTACGTCGCCCACCCGCGCGAGATGCTGTCGCTCCTCCAGAGCGGCGGCGTCTTCTACGGCGGCCTGGTGGCCGGGCTGCTGGTGGCCTGGTGGTACGCCCGCCGCTTCCAGCTGCCGCCGTGGCGCACCGCCGACGCCCTGGCGCCGGGGGTGATCCTGGGACAGGCGATCGGCCGCCTCGGCTGCTTCTCGGCCGGCTGCTGCTGGGGCAAGGCCACCAGCGTCCCCTGGGCGGTGACCTTCCGCGACGCCTACGCGGCCCGCGCCGTCGGGACGCCGCTCGATACACCGCTGCACCCGAGCCAGCTCTACGAGTCGGCGGCCGCCTTCCTCATCTTCGCCTTCCTGCTGTGGCTCGCCTCCCGCAAGCGCTTCCACGGACAGGTGGTGCTCGCCTACGTCGCCCTCTACTCGACGGTGCGCTTCGCGCTCGAGTTCTGGCGCGGCGACCCCGACCGCGGCACCTGGCTCGGCGGAGCCTTGTCGACCTCGCAGATCGTCGCGCTGGTGCTGCTGCTGGCGGTCGCGGTGCTCTTCCCCCGGGTGAGGCGGCAGCAGGCGAAGAGCGGCCGGCCGGGGACGCCGGCGCCGGCAGCGGCGGCCTGACGAGGCCGCCCGGGCGTCCTCGATGCCGGCGAGCGGGGGCGAGCGGCAGCTCCGGACCGACGCGCGGGCCGCCGGCAGCCGCCTCGACGTGTGGCTGGCCCGCTCGCTGCCCTCGCTTTCCCGCGCTCGCCTGCAGGCGCTCATCGAGCAGGGGCACGTGCTGCTCGACGGCGCGCCCGCCCGCGCCTCCACGCGGCTGCGCGAGGGACAGGGCGTCTTCGTCCAGGTGCCCGCGCCGGTGCCGGCCGAGCCCCGGCCAGAGGACATCCCGCTCTCGGTGCTGCACCAGGACGCCCGGCTGCTGGTGGTCGACAAGCCCGCCGGGCTGGTGGTGCACCCGGGCGCCGGCGTCGCCTCTGGCACGCTGGTGAACGCGCTGCTGCGGCACGTCAAGGACCTCTCCGGCGTCGGCGGCGTGCTGCGGCCGGGGATCGTCCACCGCCTCGACCGCGGCACCTCCGGGCTCATGGTGGTGGCGAAGGACGACGAGACCCACCGGGCGCTGGCGCGGCAGTTCGCCTCCCGATCGGTCGAGAAGGAATACCTGGCTCTCGTCCACGGGGTGCCGGCACCTGCGCGCGGCTCGCTCGACGCGCCGATCGGGCGCGACCCCGTCCACCGCCGGCGCATGTCGGTACGCGCCCCGCATGGCCGGGATGCCCGCACCTCCTGGGCGGTGGAAGAGGCCTTCGACGGCGCTGCCCTCCTGCGCGTCCGCATCCACACCGGCCGCACTCACCAGATCCGCGTCCACCTCGCCTCCCTCGGCCACCCGGTGGTCGCGGACCCGGTCTACGGCGGGACGCGCACGCCTTCGTCGCGGCGCGGGGCCGCCCGCGAGCTGCTGCGCGCGTTCACCAGGCCGGCGCTGCACGCGGCGCGCCTCGCCTTCAGGCATCCTGCGACCGGCGAGCGGCTGGCCTTCGCCGCCCCGCTGCCCGCGGACCTGGCCTCCCTCCTCGACCGACTGCGTGAGCTCGGCCGCCGCTGAGCGGCGGCCGCCGCCGCCCTCCCGGCTGGTACGATCGTCGGCATGAGCGAGCCGCGACACAACGCCCGCGTCCTCCACCACGAGCGCATCTACTGCGGGAAAATCCTGGACCTCGACCTCGACCTTGTGGAGGAGCCCGGCGGCATCCAGGGCCGGCGCGAGGTCGTCCGCCAGCGCGGCTCCGTGGCCGCGCTGCCAATCGACGACGAGGGACGGCTGACGCTCGTCCGGCAGTACCGCTACGCGGTCGACGCGCTGGTCTGGGAGCTGCCGGCCGGGCGGATCGACCCGGGCGAGACGCCGGAGGAGGGCGCCCGGCGCGAGCTGGAGGAGGAGGTCGGGCTGCGGCCGCGCCTCCTGGAGCCGCTGGCGACCTTCTGGACGACGCCGGGCTTCTGCGACGAGGTCATGCACCTGTTCCGCGCCACCGGCCTCGAGTCCGTGCCGGCGCGGCCGGAGGCAGACGAGCACATCGAGGCCGGCCGCTTCACGCTGCCGCAGGCGGAGGCCATGATCCGCCGCGGCGAGATCCACGAGGGCAAGACGCTGGTGGCGCTGCTGATGGAGCTCCGACGGCGGAGCGGCTGACGGACGCGCCCCTCGGCGTTCTCGGCGTCAGGTACATGTTCCCCGTGCTGAGCGGGCCATTGACACTGATGACGCGTTGTTTCGTTTCAATGACTCACTGCAGCAGCGCCGGTGCCGTCCTGACCCGACCTGCTGGCCGCGATTCGCGCCGAGGCGATCGAATCCCCAGCATTCACCTCGGCGAGATCGACGACATCCCGGCGGCCGTTCGACCGGCTGTTCACTCGCGAAATGACGGCCAGTGTGCGTACCGTGACCTCCTGGCCCGTCGCTGCAGCGCCCGCGAGCGGCTGGAGTTCCACCACCGACGGCCGCACGGCCTGGGCGGTGACCATGCGGTCGACGACGTCGCCCTGATGCGTCGGGCGCACAACCGGCTCCTCGCGGAGATCGACTACGGCAAGCGCTCCGGTGGCGGTTGACCGGGCGCGTCGCGGCACGTCCGGGGTCGAGAACTCGCGCGGCAGCGGCACGCGGCCAGCGGGGCGGCTGAGACCTGCAGTGAAGTCCCAGCTCGTTGTCGAACAACGGTTGAGACGGCGCATCTATATCAATGAATGACATAGTGACGCGGTCCCCCGGTCAGTCGTAGTACTCCAGCCCCAGGTGGGTGATGAGCTCCTCGCCGCGCAGGTGGCGCAGGGTGTTCTTGAGCTTCATCAGCTGGATGAAGATGTCGTGCTCGGGGTAGAGGCCGGCCGCCGTCTGCGGGCTCTTGAAGTAGAACGACAGCCACTCCTGGATGCCGCTCATGCAGGAGCGCTTGGCCAGGTCGGAGAAGACCGCCAGGTCCAGCACGATGGGCGCCGCCAGGATGGAGTCGCGGCAGAGGAAGTCCACCTTGATCTGCATCGGGTAGCCCATCCACCCGAAGATGTCGATGTTGTCCCAGCCTTCCTTGTTGTCGCCGCGCGGCGGGTAGTAGTTGATGCGCACCACGTGGTGGATCTTGCCGTAGAGGTCGGGGTAGAGACTCGGCTGCAGGATGTGCTCCAGCACGCCGAGCTTGCTGACCTCCTTGGTCTTGAAGGACTCGGGGTCGTCGAGCACCTCGCCGTCGCGGTTGCCCAGGATGTTCGTCGAGTACCAGCCGTTCATGCCGATGAGGCGCGCCTTGAAGCCGGGCGCCAGCAGCGTCTTCATGAAGGTCTGGCCGGTCTTGAAGTCCTTGCCGCCGATCGGCGTGTCGTTCAGCCGCGCCAGCTCCACCATGGCCGGGAAGTCCGCCGACAGGTTGGGCGCCCCGTTGCAGTAGGGGATGCCCTCCTTGATCGCGCAGTAGGCGTAGATCATCGAGGGCAGGATGTCGGGGTGGCTTTGGTCGAGCCCCTTCTCGAAGGCCTCGATGGTCTGGTGCACCTCGCCGGCCTGGCGATAGACCTCGGTCGAACCGCACCACACCATCACCAGCCGGTCGAGCTTGCGCTCGCGCTTGAAGCGGGCGATGTCGTCCGAGATCTGCTCCGCCAGCTCGCGCTTGGAGCGGCCCTTCTTCACGTTGGGGCCGTTCAGCTTCTTGACGTACTGCGGGTCGAACACCGCCGGCCAGGGCTTGATGGCGTCGAGGAAGCCCTTCATCGGCTCGAGGTGGCGCGGCTCGAGCACGCCGGCCTTGCGCGCCGCCTCGTAGGCGGTGTCGGGAAAGACGTCCCAGCCGCCGAACTCGAGGTCCTCGAGGCGCACCAGCGGCACGAAGTCCTTGACCAGCGGCGAGCGGCCGTCGGTGCGCTTGCCCAGCCGGACGGTGCCCATCTGGGTGAGGCTGCCGATCGGCTTGGCCAGCCCGCGACGCGCCGCCTCGACGCCGGCGATAAAGGTGGTCGCCACCGCGCCCATGCCGGGCAGCAGCACGCCCAGCTTTCCGCTGGCGGGCGCAATCTCGCGTGACTTCGCTGAGTTGGTCATGATCGGTGCCTCCTGGGGTGGCGGAGCCGAAGCGCGTGAGCCGGCGGCCGCACTGGGCGGCGCACGCCGCTCACGCCAGTCGCGCATCGTACCACGGCGAGGTGCGGCCTAGCTGGCGTCGAGACGGCCGCTCTTCTGCAGGAACTCCAGGGCCGCGTTGGTGATCTCGGGGTCGTGGCGCGGTCCCAGGAAGCGCTTCTCGGCGACGTGGTAGTGGAGGATCCCCGAGCGGGCGAGGCTCTGGTCCGTCTCGAACGAGTAGAACATCAGGATCCGGCTCTGCCGCGGCTGGCCGCTGTCGTCGAAGAAACCGAAGCTGATCTTCGTCATGGTGGCGGCGGGCCCGCGGGCGGTGGGGGTGGCGCTCGCCGAGGGATCGGAGCTCGTCATGAGGGACGTTGGCGAATCTAGTCGGCCGCCTCGCGAGGTGTCAATACTCCGAGCAGCCGCCAACGACGCGCCCGCGCGTCGCCTGCCCCGCGCGCGACCGCACCAGTGGCGCCCCGCGCGCGTCATGAAAAAATCGCCTCCGTGCTGAGCGTTGCCTCGGGGCAGACGATGTCGGTGAGCGCGCCGGCGCGCGCAGGTCAGCGCGGCGGCGCCAGCGTCGCCACCGTCGCGCCCCAGCCTCCGGCGGCGGGCAGCGCGTCGGCGAACGAGACCACCTCGGGCATGGCGCGCAGCACGCGCCGCACCACCGCGCGCTGCACCCCGGTGCCACGCCCGTGCGCGAGACGCACGCTGAGGATGCCGCGCGCGCGGCAAGCACGGACGTACTCCACCACCACCGAGGGGATATCCTTCGGCGCGAACGGGTGCAGGTCCAGTTCGCCGGTGACCGGGATCTCCACGGTGTCCGGCGGCTCGTCCTCTGGCCCGTCCCCGGTCGGGTCGCTCACCGCGCGCGGCCGCTGGCCGCCAGGTAGAAGGCCGGCAGGAACTCCGAGTCGCCGAGCTCGAGCCGCTTGTAGACCTTGCCGATGGCGTCCCAGGCCGAGCCGTCCTTCAGCACCACCACCATCGGCCAGGGCGAGAGCAGGCGCAGCGCCGAGCGCGCGGTCGCCACCCAGGCCCCGCCCAGGTTGCGCACCAGCACCTCGCCGAGGTAGCAGCCGAAGACGAACAGCATCTCCGCCACGTCCTCGCCGTCCTGCCCCGACTCGCGCAGCGAGTCGATCTCGGCGTCGAGCGACTCCAGGCTGCCGGGGGTGTAGTCGAGCACCGTCTCCCACTCGTCTCGCGCCACCGTCACCGCGATCCGGGCGTGCTCGCGGGCGTTCTCCGGCGTGGCCGGGTACTGCAGCCTGATCTTCACCGGGCCCGCTCCTGCCACCAGGCGCGCAGCTCGATCCGGGAGCGGCCGGTGCTGCGCGGCATGCGGGTAGTATAAGTCGACGATTTCAGGCCACCGGCAGACATGACCGAGCCAAGGACGGAGACGTCGGAGCGCGACGCCACCCGGGTCGCCCTGCTCGCCGTCGGCCTGCTGGTCGCCGAGCAGGTGGCAGCCCGGGCCGTCCGCGAGGCCCTCTTCCTCTCCGCCTACGGCGTCCGCTCGCTGCCCCTGATGATGATGGGCTCCGCCTTGGTGGCGATCGCAGCCGCGGCGACGGTCTCGCGCACGCTCGCGCGCCACTCGCCGGCGCGGGTGGTGCCGGCCGGCGCGCTCGTGTCGGCGGCGCTCCTGGCACTGCTCTGGCCGGTCGCGGTCTTCGCCCCCCGCGCCGCCGCGGTGCTCGTCTACCTGCACGTGGCCGCCTTCGGCGGCGCCCTGGTCTCCGGCTTCTGGTCGCTGGTCAACGAGCGCTTCGACCCCTACTCGGCGCGACGCGCCGTCGGGACCATCGGCACGGGAGCCACCGCCGGCGGCGTCGCCGGCGGGCTGATCGGCTGGGCGGCCGCGCTGCTGCTGCCGGTGCCGCTCACGCTGCTGGTGCTCGCGGTCCTGCACGCCGCGGCGGCCCTGGTGCTCCGCCGCGCCGGCCGCGCGCCGGCGGCGGTGTCCGCCTCGCCCCCGCCGAGCGCCGGCTCCGGGCTGCAGGTGCTGCTGCGGACCCCCTACCTGCGCCAGCTGGCCGTCGTCTTCAGCCTGGGCGCGCTGGTGGAGACGATCCTCGACTGGAGCTTCAAGGCCGAGGTGCAGCGGCAGTTCGCCGGCGGGGGCGCCGGGGCGCTGCTCATGCCGCTGGCGCTGTTCTACGGCGGCATGAGCGTCCTCAGCCTGCTGCTGCAGTGGCTGCTGGCGCGGCCGGCGCTGGAGCGGCTGGGCATCGCCGGGACCATGGCCCTGCGTCCGCTGCTGACGGCGGTGGGGTCCGCCCTCGGGGCCGGCTGGC
>Ga0187777_10002485_pt1 | contig 11764 bp, 6 predicted proteins | sample 1015_Q2_SP5_10_M_FD_132416 | JGI IMG/M metagenome (GOLD analysis project Ga0187777, IMG submission 132416) | Tropical peat soil microbial communities from peatlands in Department of Meta, Colombia - 1015_Q2_SP5_10_MG | ecosystem: Environmental > Terrestrial > Soil > Wetlands > Peat | place...
AATGGGCGCAGGGAGAACGTGTGGGGCGTTCCCACGACGAGCCGCACGGGGGGGTCGTGCCGCTCGCTCCGCCACGGGCTCCGTGCGGTGAAATTCTGCGGGGCGCGCGCGGGGAGCTCGAGCGCCTGGCCCACATCGAGTTCGATCGACTGCGACTCGTCCTTGGGATTGCGCAAGACCAGAATCCCGCGCCCCGCTCCCCATGCGGCGTGTCCGTAGACCTGGAGCGCGCCGGGATCTCCGCCCACCCAATGCGAATCGACCAGCGTCGGCGCGCGAGCCCTCGCCCAGCGCGCCGTCTCCGCCAGGGTGTCCCAGTTCTCGGCCGTGAGGAGCGCCGGCGTCACGTACATCTCCTGCAGCTGCGTCCCCGTCCCGAAGTAGGCGCGGATCTCGGACGTGAAGTCACCGCCCGGGTCGGTCATCAGGCGATTCGCATGCCGCGCATACACGAGACCATGGAGCATCAGCGAATTGAGGGGAAAGAGGGGACCCTGCCGCACGATGCCGCGATAGGTGTCGGCATCACGATAGGTGATCCACTGCTGCCGGTCGGTACCCACGCCGGCGAAGTCGTGGTCCTCGCCGCCGCGCCAGATCGAATCGGCGTACCGCAGGAAGAACGGTGAGGGATAGGTCCCGGTCGTGAGATTGATGTACAAGTCGGGCCGCGTCGAGCGGAGATCGGCGATCAGCGCGATCATGGCGTCGAAATCCGAGTCGAACGCGCTCCCCGGGATCGCGTGGGCGACGTTCCCCGTCCCGTCGAACTTGAACTGGTTGATGCCGTAGTCCCGGATCATCGAGAGGCAGGTTTCGCGGAAGCGGGCGAAATACTTCGGACCGCTGAGGGCAAAGCCGCCCTCGTTCGTCTCGAACCCCTGCGCCCGCCCGTACGCGAGGCGGTCTTCCTTCGGCTTGCCGTAGCCGCCCCACGGCGACATCCAGATGCCCGGGGCCGCGCCGTACCGCGCCGCCGCCTCGCGGATCGGCGTGAAGCCGCGCGGGAACCCCGCGTGGAAGTGCCACAACGTCGCCGGATCGTCCCAGCCGTCGTCGAACATGAACGAGTCGAGCACAACGCCGCGACGCTCGTGCAGCTCGGTGCCGAACGCCGCGATGACCGCGAGCGCGCCGGCTTCGTCGAACTTCGAGAAATACCCGAGGTCGTACCACGAGTTGTAGTGCAGGAACGGCCGATAGGGGTGCGCCCGCTCCCGCTCGAGATACTCGAGAACGACACGCCGAACGCTCCCCTCGCCCACGGCGCCGATCACCGCCGAGCAGACGAGCGGCGCGCCCGGCCGGAGCGGCAGCTCGCGCTCGAGCCACGCCTGCGCACGGCCCTCCGCCACCGTCGACTGCGCGAGGGGATGCTCGAATCCCGCGAACCAGCCCCCGCCGACGATCGGGGAGCCGCGCACCGCACCGACGACCGTGGCCTGGGGGAGCTCGAGATCGATCAGGTGGATGCGCTGGATCGCCAGCGGCGAGCCCGCGCTCGCGAGCTCGACCTCCTGGCGCAGGTAGCGCGAGTCGTCGCGCAGAATGGCGCGCCACGTCGCGCGAAAGCGGCCCGCGCCATCCGTAAGCTCCGCAACCAGTTGCCGCCCAGACACGCGTTCCGACGCCCGCGCAGCCCGCGCATCGGCGTGCAGCGCCTCGACTCGCGGCGCGGACGCGAGGCGCAGGCCGCTCGAGCCGATCGCGCCGCCGTCCTGCAGGCGCAGCACAAAGACATCGGGCGGAAGCGAGAGCGTGGTCCCGGTCCCCCGATCGACGACGCGCACGGCCTTGAGCCCGCCGTCACTCACCGACCACGCCGCCGAGACCCGGTCGTTCGCCAGCGTCAGGTCGTCCGGCGCGGCGCGCAGGACGGGGGGCGAGTAGCGTACGGCCCACACGCCGGCCGCGGTTTGCGCGAGGAATTCACGACGTGAGGTCATGTCGATAGGATGACGTTGCGTCACGACGCCAGCAAGGTGCCGCGCGGTCGCCACATGACCGCCCGGTGCCACCGTGGACGGGACGGTGACGCCGTGCGATCATTCTTGCAAGACCTGCATGGCCGATCGCCGACTCACCCCCCTGCCCCAAGATCCGCGCGGCAACCGGCGCTGGACGCCCCCGACGCTCGCGGCGTCGGGGTCGCCGCGCATCCTGCGCGCCCCGTTCCGCAGCACCGTCACCGTGGTGCTCATCGGCCTCGGGGCCGCCGCCCTGATCTACTCGCTGCAGCTCATCGTGGCCCGCAACCAGCGCATCCAGGTGCGCCTCGCCGAACTGGAGGGGGACGTCAACCTGCTGAATGCCCGCGAGTGGGAGGCCCGCACCGGTGTGATCAGCATGGAGCACAAGAACGACATCCCGGTGAGCCAGGAGCATCTCCGCAACATCCTGGGTGAGCTGCGGCAATGGAGCGGGCAATCGGCACCGCTCCCCGTCGCACAGCGGACGCCCAACAGCCCGCCCCCGACGCGCCTGCAGCAGGTGGAGAGCGACGTCAGCAGCTACCTCACCGCCGTGGACGAGATGTTCTCACTGATCGACCGGCGGCGGGCCGAAGCGCTCTCCGTGGCCGATACCGTCGACCAGGCGTTCGAGGATCTGCGCATCTCTCTCGGCTCGGCGCGCGGCTACTACGCCACGGCGGGCAAGCGAGCGATCAGCGAGGCCAACCTCGCTTCCCTCATCTCCGTGCTCGGGGCGATGGGACTCGTCTGGCTGCTGCTCGGGCGCTCCGCCCGAGCGCGCATGGAGACCGAGGCACTCACCACCGAGCGGCGCACCCTCGCGGCGAGCGAGGCGCGGTGGCGGGCACTGATCTTGAACGGAGAGGACGCGATTCTCGTCGTGTCCCCCACCGGGGCGATCAACTATGCCTCGCCCAACGTCGACCGCGTACTCGGCATCCCCTCGGGAGGATTGGGCGATTCGGTCCTCTCCGCCCTGCCGCCCGACGTCCGCCCGGCGATGCTGGTGTTGCTCGAGGCCACACAGCGCGAGCCCGGAAGGCCCCGCGTGCAGGAGCTGCAGCTCACCGGTGCGCCGGGGACCGCGCCGCGGTTCCTCGAGGTCGTCGCCACCAACCTGCTCGCCGATCAGGCCCTCGGCGGCATCGTGCTCAACCTGCGCGACCTCACCGAGCGGCGCGCCATGGAGGAAGCGCTACGCGAGAGCCAGGAGCAGCTGCTGCACGCGCAGAAAATGGAGGCCCTGGGACGTCTCGCCGGTGGTATCGCGCACGACTTCAACAACCTCATGATGGCGATCAGCGGCTACACCGAGCTGGTGCTGCAGGACCAGCGGCTCTCCCCCACCTCGCGCGAGGACGTCGCGCAGATCCGCCGTGCCGTGTTCCGTGCCGCCGAGCTGACCCAGCAGATTCTCGCCTACAGCAGGCGCCAGATGCTGCAGCCGGTACCGGTGAGCCTCAACCTGCTGTTGGGCGAGGCGAGCGGGATGCTGCGCCGGCTCATGCCCGAGAACATCGAGCTCAAGCTGGCGCTCGACCCGAGGGCGCCCGACGTGCTGGTGGATCCCGGCCACATGCTGCAGGTCGTGATGAACCTGGCCCTGAACGCGCGGGACGCGATGCCCAACGGCGGCGCGCTGGGGATTCGGACCGCGGTGAGCGACGGCGGCGTGCCGGAAGGCGGCAACGGCGCGGGCCGGCGCGTGCAGCTCGTCGTCACGGACAACGGGACCGGGATCGACCCCAAGGTGTTGCCGCTCATCTTCGACCCGTTCTTCACGACGAAGCCGCAGGGTGAGGGATCGGGCCTCGGTCTTTCCACCGTCTTCGGCATCGTCAAGCAGAGCGGCGGGCAGATCGACGTCCAGAGCGAGTTGGACCGGGGCACGACGTTCACGATCTCCCTTCCCGCGGCCCCCGCCGTCGTGCCGCGCGACGAGGGGGTCGAGGCGCAGGGCCCCGCACGCTCCGGCGGCGAAGTGATTCTCGTGGTGGAGGACGACGATCAGGTCCGCACCGTCGTGTCCAAGGGGCTGCCGCGCCTCGGGTACGAGGTACTCGTGGTGCGCAACGCCGAAGAAGCGCTCGCCCTCGTCGACAAGCATCCGGGGCGGATCGACCTGCTGCTCACCGACGTCGTAATGCCCGGCCTTTCGGGTCCGCAGCTGGCCGACCGCCTGACCGCCAGCCGCCCCGAGACGCGCGTCGTGTTCATGTCCGGTTATCCCGAAGCGCAGGACCCGGCCCTGGGGTTCTCGCTGGATGGCCGCAGCTACCTCCAAAAGCCGTTTGCGCTGGCGGAGCTGGCGGAGAAAATTCGGACCGCGTTAGACGAGTGATGGGGTGACCGGTGGCCGGTGGTCGGTGAAAAACCCGCGGTAGCCGATCCGCCATCATGACGCCATCATTATGGCGCCTCTTGACGGGCCTCCGGCCACCGACCACCGACCTCTGAGGTCTCATGCCCTTTCTCTCGCGACAAGCCCCATACGACGTCGTCATCGTCGGCTCCGGCGCCGGTGGCGGCATGGCGGCCTATACCCTCACCAAGGCCGGTGCGAACGTCGCGCTGATCGAGGCGGGCCCGCTGTGGTTCAGCACCGAAGATTCCGCCATGCTCGAGTGGGCGTACCAGTCGCCGCGCCGCGGTCGGGAGACGAAGGAGCATCAGTTCGGCGGTGAGTTCGACGCGGGGCTGGGCGGCTGGAACATCGAAGGCGAGCCGTACACGACGGCCCCCGGCAGCCGGTTCGACTGGTTCCGCGCCCGGATGCTGGGCGGCCGGACCAATCATTGGGGCCGCATTTCGCTTCGCTTCGGGCCTTACGACTTCCGGCGCAAGTCGATCGACGGGCTGGGGGACGATTGGCCGATCACGTACGACGACGTCAAACCGTATTACGACCGCGTCGATCGTTTGATCGGACTGTTCGGCTCGAACGAGAACCTGCCGAACGAGCCGAACGGCATCTTCCTGCCGCCGCCGAAGCCGCGCTGCTACGAGCTGCTGGTGAAGCAGGCGGCCGATCGGCTCAACGTCACCTGCATCCCTTCGCGCCTGTCGATCATTACCCAACCGTTCAACGGCCGCGCCGCGTGCCACTATTGCGGCCAATGCGGCCGGGGTTGCCGATCGAATTCGAATTTCTCCTCGCCCGCGGTGCTGCTGAAGCCGGCGTTGCAGACCGGAAAACTGACCATCATTCCGAATGCCATGGCACGCGAAGTGCAGACCGATGCGAGCGGCCGGGCGACGGGAGTGGCCTACGTCGACAAGACCACCGGCCAGGACCAGCTGGTGCGCGCGCGCGTCGTGGTGGTGGCGGCGAGCGCCCTGGAATCAGCGCGCCTGTTGCTCAATTCCCGCTCCTCGCGCTTCCCCCAGGGGCTCGCCAATGCCAGCGGAGTGGTGGGCAAGTACATCACCGACACCACGGGCGCCGACCTGGGCGGGTTCATCCCCAAGCTGGTCGACGGGATCCCGCACAACGAAGACGGTGTCGGCGGCATGCACCTCTACATGCCCTGGTGGCTCGACAACAAGAAACTCGATTTCCCGCGGGGTTACCACATCGAGGTGTGGGGCGGCCGTGACATGCCGAGCTACGGCTTCATGGGCGGCATCCAGGGGCTTCCTGGGGCGGGAGGCGGCTACGGCAAGGATCTCAAGCAGAAGTACCGGCACTACTACGGCTCGATGGTGGGCTTCTCCGGCCGTGGCGAGATGATCCCCAACGACGACTGCTACTGCGAGATCGACCCCGACACGGTGGATCGCTGGGGGATCCCGGTGCTGCGGTTCCATTGGAAGTGGTCGGATCACGAGATCAAGCAGGTCAAACACATGCAGGACACGTTCGAGGCCCTGATCCACGAGATGGGTGGCACGTTGCTGTGGGACAAGCCCGGCCCGGAACGCAACTACGGCATCGCTCCCGGCGGCCGCATCATCCACGAGCTTGGCGCGACGCGCATGGGCAACGATCCCAAGACCTCGGTACTGAACGGCAACTGCCAGGCCTGGGACGTGAAGAACCTCTTCGTGGCCGACGGGGGCCCGTTCGTCTCGCAAGCCGACAAGAATCCGACGTGGACGATCCTGGCGCTGTCGATGCGCACCAGCGACTACATCACCGATCAGATGAAGAAAGGGGCGCTCTGATGGATCGTCGCCAGGCGGTGGGGCTCCTCGCAGCGGCTCCGTTGGCGGGCACCTTCGGGGTGTCGCCGGCGGCGGCGCAGAACGGCTCGCGCTTCATCCGCGAGCTGTTGGCGACGCCGGGACAGACGTATGCTCCGCAGTTCTTCTCGCCGCATGAATGGCAGACGGTGCGCCTGCTCGTCGACCTCGTGATTCCCAAGGACGATCGGTCCGGGAGCGCGACCGATGCCCTCGTGCCCGAGTTCATGGACTTCATCCTCAACGAGTACCATGAGGAACAGTTGTGGATGCGCGGCGGTCTGGCGTGGCTCGACGCCGAGGCGCGGCGTCGCTTCGGAACCGACTTCGTCAGCGCGCAGGATGCGCAGCGTACCGCGATCCTCGACGACATCGCGTGGCCCGCGAAGGCGCCCACGGGCCTGCACCAGGGCGTGAACTTCTTCAACCAGTTCCGGGACCTCACCGCGTCCGGGTTCTGGTCCAGCCAGATGGGCGTCGCCGACATCCAGTACAAGGGCAACGTCTTCGTCGCCGAGTGGCAGGGATGTCCGCCGGACCAGCTCGCGAAGCTCGGCGTGCGTTACTCGGACTGATCACGGGAACACCGACCCCGGGCCTCGCCCGGGAGTGTGCGGACAGCACGGACCGCGGGGCGACGCCCCGGCGAACTTAACCCCGAGGGGGACGAGGGTGAGTCAGAAACGGTTGGGAGTCGGATTCATCGGCAGCGGGTTCAACGCCCGCTTTCACATGCTGGCCTTCCAGGCGGTCCGCGATGCCGACGTGCTGGGCGTGTGGAGCCCGAACCGGGCGAACGCCGAGAGCGCCGCGAAGCACGCCCGCGATCTCGACATCGGCGCGGCGAAGCCGTACGCGTCGATTACCGACATGGTCGCCGATCCGGCGATCGACGCCATCTGGCTCACCGGCCCGAACTACGCGCGCATCGAAAACGTCGAAGCGCTGGTGGATACGCTGCAGCGCGGCCGCGGCTCGCTCCTGGGGATCGCGTGCGAGAAGCCGCTGGCCCGCAACGTCGCCGAGGCGACGCGCGTCCTCTCCCTCGTGAAGAGCGTCGAGCTGAAACACGGCTATCTCGAGAATCAGGTCTTCTCCCCGCACGTCGAGTACGGCCGCACGATCCTGTGGGCACGCGGCGCCTCGCTGACCGGCCGCCCCTATCTCTCCCGCGCCGCCGAAGAGCATTCCGGGCCGCACATGCCGTGGTTCTGGAGAGGGGACCTGCAGGGTGGCGGCGTGCTGAACGACATGATGTGTCACTCGGCACTGGTCGTGCGTTACCTGCTGACGCAACCGGGGGAGCCGCTGTCGACGGTCGAGCCGGTGAAGATCACGGGACACATCGCGAGCCTCAAGTGGTCGCTCCCTGAATACGCGAAGCGGCTCAGCAAGTCGATGGGCAAGGAGGTCGACTACTCGGCGCATCCGTCGGAAGACTTCGCTTCCGTGATGATCGAATTCGAGACCGCCGACGGACGCCGCGTGCTGGGCGAGGCGACGACCTCCTGGAGCTTCGTCGGCGCCGGCCTGCGGCTCTCCGCCGAGCTGCTCGGCCCCGAGTACTCGATGTCGTGGAACACGCTCGACAGCGGCCTCAAACTGTTCTTCAGCCGAGAAGTGCGGGGGAAATCCGGAGAGGATCTGGTCGAGAAGCAGAACGCCGAAGTCGGCCTCATGCCGGTCGTGCCGAGTGAGGCGGCCGCCTACGGCTACGAGGGGGAGGACCGGCATTTCGTGCGCTACTTCCTCGGCAAGGAGAAGCCGCGGCTCACCTTCGACGACGGCCTCGAGGTCGTGAAGATGCTGATGACGGCCTACCAGAGCGCCGAAGAGGGCACGACCTTGGCGTTCCCGCCCCCGGGGATCGAGTCGTTCGTGCCCGCCGTCGCGAAGGGCACCTGGAAACCGTGAACGCATGAGCCTCGACGCCGCCCAGGCCTATCGGCTCCTCGGCCTCGCCCCCGGTGCCACCGCGGACGAGATCAAGACGGCGTATCGCGATCTGGCGCAGGTGTGGCACCCGGACCGCTTTCCCGACAACGACCGGTTGCGCGAGAAGGCGCAACAGAGCCTGCAGCGCATAAACGAAGCGTACGCGCTGCTGCGCGATCTGCCGCCAGCCGCGCCGGCGCCCCTGGTGGCCGCACCGCCCGACCCGCGACGCGCGCCCGCGTCGCACCATCCGCAAGCGATCAAGTATTCGCTGTTCACGGGAAGTGTGAACGCCGTGCGGCACTCGTTGAAGGTGCTGTGGCCCAGCGCCACGCACGGGCGCAAGCAGCGGCGGCGGCGCCTGCCACGGCCGGCGTGGATCATCCTCGGGCTCGTGGCGCTGTTGTTCGCCGCGTTCGGGTTCGCGGCGTTGGTCTACGAGGGCCTGCTGGACTTCTAGCGCAGCAGCACCGCGAGTACGATCTCCACGACGATCAGAACGACGATCGTCACCTCCAGCACCTCGTTGCGCACCGCCATCGACTCGGCGTTCAGCATTTCGTAGGTCTGATGGATGATGCCGAGCTTGTGGTCGATCCCCGCCCGCCACGCCCGCTCGCGAAACACCTCCAGCGCCGCGGCGTACACGCGGGCGAGGAAGATGTCGTCGGTGACCTTGAGGGCGTTCTGCGTCCGCTCCACGATCTCGGTCGAGTCGGCGAGCACCGTCTGCAGGCCGGTCAGCAGTGCGGCGTAGCGCCGACCGAGCAGCGCCCCCGGTCCCTTGCGCGCGTTCTCGATGCGGTCGTACATCCGCGGCAGCTCGGCGTCGAGCAGCACATCGTAGTAACGCAGCTCGAGCAGCTGGGCGTTGGCGAACTCGAGGATCAGCTGCACGTCGCTCTCTCCCTCCATCGGATCGAGCACGAGCGCCGTGTTCCAGGTGATGATCGAGAGATCGTCGGGATAGTACGAGAACCAGTGTGGCAGGAGCTCCTTGCGGGCCTGCTCGGAGATCGGCCGGTCTTCGTTGAGCAGCAGCGGCGCCACGTCGACCTCGCGCAGCACGCTCGCCGGCAGCGCCTGACCCGCCGCATCCTCCAGCCGGGTGAACCGGTAGACGACGTAGTCCTCGCTCACCGGCGCGATCTGCGGCCGGACGATGGCGGGGGCGATGCGATCTGCGAGCTCCTGGATGCAGCGGTCGAACTCCGGCCGCGCGGCGCGGGAAAGATCGGCCGAGTCGCCGAACGGAGCGAGCGCCGACCAGGCCATCGCTCCCGGGACGTCGCAGCGCATGCGCAGCGAGATGACGCCGAAGTCGAAGATCCGCGCGGACACCTGTGCGGTGTGCCGCCGTCCCGCCGCCGCGAACTGCTCGGTGCCGAGCGTCACGGTGATGGGCGGGTTCTTGATGCGGATCGCCTGCGCCTCGACGCGGCGCCGCTGCTCCAGGTTGAGCCGCAGCGTCTCCCGCTCCTCCGGCGTGGCGGCGAAGAAGTCGAGAGCGCGCTCGAGATTGATCTCGTACCCGACGTCATACAGCCGGTAGAGCACGACCGCCCCGAGGACCCGGGGCTCCGGACCCGTCACCATTTGAGATCCATCACCCAGATGTCGCTTTCGGCCTGTCGCACCGTGACGTAGAGGCGGTCACCGGACACCTCCAAGGCGCCGGGGTAGGTCGCCGCTTCGAGCGTCGGGTCGTCGTATGCCACCACGAGGCGCGGGGCTCCCCCGGCCACCGGCCACGTCCAGATTCCCTTCCCCGGATCGGACCGCCGTTCCAGGATGAGCTGCGATCCATCGGCGGAGAACTGCGGCATGCCGGTCAAGCCTGCCGCGGTCATGTCGCGCCGCCACAGGATGGTACCCTGGACCGTCACGAGGAAGAGCGTCGATTCGGCGGGCTCCGTGCGACACACGAAACCGCTCCCATTCGGTGCCCAGGCGGAGATCACGCACCCGAACGTCGTGACCTGTCGCGGCGTGCTCCACGCACCGCCCACCTGCGGGCGACTCATCACCCACGTCTCCAGGCTGCCGCTGCGATCGGACCAGAAGCCGAGGTGCAGCCCGTCCGGAGACCAGAGCACGAAATTGTCGTAGTGCCGCGGCACGGGACTGATCAGCCGCCTCGCCGTGCCACCATCCACCGGGACCACCCAGTCTACACCGTCCTGGTAGGCGACCTCGTCCCCGTCCGGCGACCAGCGGGGCGAGCCGCCCGAAGCCACGACGAGCGTCGGGGTTCCGCCGTCGATCGGCATCTTGAAGATCTGAGAGTTGCCTCCGGCGCTCGCTCCGAGGTTGGTGTCGTAGATCAGCCACCGGCCGTCGCGGGATACGTTATGCGTCTCGACGACCTGTGTCCCCGTCGTGACGGGCCGGCCGTCGCGCAGCGACAGGGGGAGCGGATCGTCGAGCGGATACGACCAGACGTGCTGGCGCGCCGAGTACTTGGCGAACGCGAGGCGCGAACCGTCGGCCGAGATCGAAATGGAGTGCGCATCGGTCCCGCCCGGTACTTTCTGCGGCTCCCCGAGCGGGCCGTGCGAGCCCAGCTCGACGGCATAGACCTCGCGTTGCCCGTCCCGATCGGAGACGAACAACAGATGGTCGTCGTCGAGCCACGCCGGGCTCACGTTGAGCGACCGCTCCGCCACGGACATGCGCGTGCCGGCGCGATCGACGACCCAGACGCCGGCGGGATTGATGTTGAATCCGGCCGGCCAAAAACGGTTGCCGCTGACGTAGGCGATCCGCTCCCCGTTGGGCGACCAGGCGAACGAATGCAGCTCGTCGATGCCTGTCGGATGCACCGCCAACAGACGCGTCGAGTCGTCATGCGCGGTGTACACGTAGATGCTGTCGTGACGAGCGAACACCGCTCGTGCCCCGTCGCGGGACCAGCGAAGCCCCGCGTTCGCCCGTAGGCCGCCCGGTGGTCGCACCGGACCGCCCAGCCGCCCCACCTCCCGCCAGTCGCAGGTCCGGGCGACGCACCCCCAGAACCGGAGCGTCTCTCCGTCGCCGGTCCAGACCGGAAAATTCTGCTCCCCTGCGAAGCTCGACGCGGGGCGGAATTCGCCGCTGCCGCCCACGGCGACCGCACGCGAAACGGCAAGGCCACCACCCGACACGAAGGCGACCTGCCGCCCGTCCGGCGACAGCGCGGGCTGGAACTCGATCCCCGGACTGCTCGTGACGGGAGCCGCGTTGGTGGTGGTCACGCGGAACGGGCGCTGCCGATACGTCCACACGCCGATGACGGCGAGCACCGTCGCCGCCGCTGGGATGAGGACGGCCGCCCGGCGCCGCAACGACGTTGCTGGCGTGTCGGCGGCGGTCAGGGCTTCGACGAACTGGGCAATCGTATCGAAGCGGTCCGCCTGCCGCTTCGCGAGGGCGCGCTCGATCGCCCGCTGTACCGCGACCGGCACCGTTCCACTCGGAGTGCGCAGTGTCGGGATCGGCTCCATCGGCCGCCGGGTCATGATCATCTGGGCCGTGGTCCCGGGGTATGGCGGCGCTCCCGCGAGCGCTTCGTACAGCACGCAGGCGAGCGCGTATTGATCGGTCCGGCCGTCGATCTCGTGCCCGCCCGATGCCTGCTCGGGACTCATGTACTGCACCGTTCCCACGGCGAGACCCGGATCCGTCAAGCCGTCCGT
>Ga0187777_10002486_pt1 | contig 11762 bp, 10 predicted proteins | sample 1015_Q2_SP5_10_M_FD_132416 | JGI IMG/M metagenome (GOLD analysis project Ga0187777, IMG submission 132416) | Tropical peat soil microbial communities from peatlands in Department of Meta, Colombia - 1015_Q2_SP5_10_MG | ecosystem: Environmental > Terrestrial > Soil > Wetlands > Peat | place...
AAGCTATCAAGCCGAAGGATACCAATAATGACAAAGTGTTTCTGGTGCTCGGTCCCTGGCATCATGCTCAGGAACTCGGGGATTGCAGCGCTCTCGGGCCAATCAAATTCAGCAGCGACACTGGGCTTTATTTTCGCGAGAAGGTCCTGCGTCCTTTTCTCGATCAATATCTTAAAGACGACGCACCTAAGGCCAATGTCTCAGCTGTTTCTGCGTTTGAAACTGGAACGAACACGTGGCTGCGACTCTCGAGTTGGCCGGCCGGTTGCGCGAATGGCTGCGCGGTTCAGCCTACGCCGCTTTACCTAAAACCGGGACTGAAGCTGGGGTTTGAGGCTCCGAAGTCTGGCGACCCGCAATTCGAAGAGTACATCTCCGACCCGGCGAAACCCGTACCCTTCATCGCCCGTCCGGTTCACGTGACCAACTCTGATGAGGGAGATCAATGGCGCCATTGGCTGGTGCAGGACCAGCGCGAAGCTTCCGGCCGTCCGGACGTTCTGACGTTCGTCTCAGATGTATTGCAAACGCCGGTGAAGATCAGTGGCCAACCGGTAGCGAACCTGGTCGCGTCGACTAGCGGCACAGATTCTGATTGGGTCGTAAAACTCATCGACGAATATCCCGACGAGGTCGCCGCCCAGCCCGCAATGGGCGGCTATCAACTAATGATTTCAGCCGAGATTTTCCGCGGGCGCTATCGCGAGAGCTTCGAAAGAGCGGCCGCAATCACGCCTGACAAGCCTCTGCTCTACCGCTTCAACCTGCCGACTGCGAACCACGTTTTCCTTCCAGAACACCGGATAATGGTACAAATCCAATCGAGCTGGTTTCCGCTATACGACCGCAATCCACAAACATTTGTCCCGAATATCTTTTGGGCAAAGGCGGGCGACTATCGTAAGGCAGTGCAGCGCGTCTACCACGGGCCAGACGAGGCCAGTTTCATCGAACTTCCGCTGAGTTCCCAACCTGCACAGTGAATTGTGGACAAAATAAAAGGAGGAGCCCAATCGGCTCCTCTTTACCAGGCCTTCTTACTGACCTTCCGCTTAGCCCGCTCGCTTCAGCCGTTCGCGTTCGGCTTCATTCTCGGCGGCATGGGAATCATGCCAGTCCTGCACTTGCCGCTCGGCTTCATCCTTGGCGATTCCGTACCGCTCCTGAATTCTGCCGACCAGCTGGTCCTTATGACCTTCAATCAGGTTCAGATCATCGTCTGTCAGCTTGCCCCATTTGGCCTTGGCTTTGCCTTTCATCTGCTTCCACTGACCTTGCACCTGGTCCCAATTCATCCTGCGTTCTCCTTTTGCTTACGAGTTTGTACGTGCACGATTGTCAGGGTAAAGGCGCAGGATGGCTTCAGCAATACAGCGATGACCTGACGATCTCGCAAGACAAAACTCAGATAATTCTTAGGGGCAAACCCGAGACTTAGTTTTCGAGGTAAGCCTCGACCCATTCCTTGAGCCGCACCCGGCGATTGTCAGCATTGTCAAAGCGAATGCCAAACGCTTTGCTCATCGGATTTCGCCAGCTCACATTGGCGCGTACCCAGACTCGAGGCAGGGTGAGCAGTGCAAACGAGATCTCCACAGTTTGCCCGGGCGCGACGTCTTCATTGCTGCGCAAGGACATGCCGCCCGAACTGACTTCGATGCTGGTCGCCATGAATCGACGGTTTTCGTTCATCACGACGACCTTCGTTTCCGTGATGACGGGGATGCGAACATAGCGTCGCATTTCATGCATTACCAGCATCTGGGTTGCGCGGACCAATTTCGCAGCCGCAGTCCGCTCCAGTGGCTCGCGAAAAATCGCATTGATCCCATACTTGGAGAATCGCAAAGCATCTTGGGCGCTTCCCCCAAGCCCATAAATGATCATTCGACTGTTTGACGGAGAATTGCGAGCCGATTCCATCACGGGTTCGGCCGGAGCGGTCAATCTGAGCACACAGGCCTCAAACTTTTCGCGCCTCAGTCGATCTGCGGCATCGGGCCCGAGAATAATTGTGTCAATGCCAAATTGGCGGAAGCTCTCCGAAAGCATGCTTCTGACAGGGTCTTTCAGGTCGATTAATGCCGCCCGAGCGGAAGCTTTACGGCTCATAGGAAGCGGCACAACAGGGACTGCTGAAACTCTCTCAATTAGCATGTGCGTGCGGCCTCAAAGGCTATTCTGGGCAGCGTTTCCGGGCTTGGCAAAAGCGAAGAAGGACAATGGCAAGTACCAAGGTGTAGTTACTGAGGTGGAAAAGCGGGCATGGCCCCATGCACGATTCCATAGTTTCTAAGGAGTTACGAGGATGCGCGAGGTATTTGGTCCGCCAGGTAAGTTCTACACTTCCGCTGCGTAAGGGCTACTCTGTCCAATGACGAAACAATAAAGCTCCGTTTGTGCCGCCAAATCCGAAGGAATTGGACATGGCGTATTCCAGGCTGGTTTTGCGGGCGTGATTGGGAACATAGTCAAGATCGCACTCTGGATCAGGCTTTTCGAGATTTATCGTTGGGGGGAGCAGCTGGTTGCGCAACGCAAGCACCGTGATTCCAGCCTCGAGCCCGCCCGCCCCGCCTAGCAAGTGTCCGGTCATCGATTTAGTCGAACTGACTGGCAATTTGTAAGCGTAATCGCCGAATGCCCGCTTGATCGCGATCGTTTCCAGCTTGTCACCAATATCTGTCGACGTGCCATGGGCATTAATGTAGCCGACCTGCTCGGGTTTGACGCGGGCATCGTTCAGCGTGTTCAACATCACGCGATAGGCGCCATCTCCATTTTCTGCAGGCTGGGTGATGTGGTAGGCATCGCCGCTCATGCCATAGCCGACGATCTCCGCTAAAATCTTTGCTCCCCGGCGCTGTGCAATTTCAAGTTCTTCCAGGATCAGGATTCCTGCGCCTTCGCCAATCACAAAACCATCGCGGGCAGAATCCCAAGGCCGGCTGGACTTCTCAGGCGCATCATTGCGTGTGGAGAGCGCGCGCATAGCACCGAATCCGCCTACTGACATCGGGGTGACAGCAGCCTCGGTGCCACCGGCGATCATCACATCCGCATCACCGCGCAAGATGATCTTGTAGGCGTCGCCAATGGAATGTGCGCTCGAGGTACACGCCGTACAAGTCGCCTCGTTCGGTCCCCTGGCGCCAAAGCGGATGCTGACATGCCCGGCGGCCAAATTGACGATGGCGGCGGGGATAAAAAAAGGAGAGATTCTGCGAGGGCCCCCGTTCAGCAGGTTCTTGTGCTCGCGTTCAATGACATCGAATCCGCCAATCCCCGAGCCAATATGAACTCCCACCCGCGTCGAATTCTCCGGCGTGACTTTGAGACCCGAAGTCTTCACCGCCTCATCCGCCGCCGCAATGGCCAGATGGATAAAGCGTCCCATTTTTTTGATTTCTTTTTTGTCGATAAACTGCAGCGGATCAAAGTTTTTTACCTCCGCTGCAATTTGGCAGGCAAACTGGGAGGCATCAAATTGTGTGATCCGGCAAATTCCCGATCTGCCGGCAAGCAGGTTCTGCCAGATTTCTTCTGTGGTATTGCCCACTCCACAGATCAGGCCCAACCCAGTAACCACAACGCGTCGAGCCAACTACTTCCCGCCTTTCGCGTGCTTGCCGATGTAATCCACCGCATCCTGTACAGTGCGAATCTTCTCCGCATCCTCGTCGGGAATTTCGATTTCGAAGGCCTCTTCAAAGGCCATCACCAGTTCTACCGTGTCCAAGGAATCTGCACCCAAGTCGTCAACAAAAGAGGCGCTGGCAGTTACTTCGCCTTCATCCACCCCTAACTGTTCCACAATGATTTGCTTTACTTTCTCGTCTACCGCGGCCATGAGTTCTCCTTCTTACTATTTTGCGTGTTTCTCCACGTAATCAATGGCGTCCTGGACTTTGAGAATCTTTTCGGCATCTTCATCCGAGATGCTTAGATCGAATGCTTCCTCCAGCGCCATGACCAGCTCTACTTGATCCAGCGAATCTGCTTTCAAATCTCCATTAAACGTAGCGCTGGGGGTAATGTCAGCCTCATCGATTCCCAACTGTTCGCTGATAATCTGCTTGACCTTCTCGGCCATTTCTTTCTTCGCGGCGACTGCCATCTGCATCTGCCTCCAAGTAAGCTGAAAGGGAAATGAGTAGTCTAATGGCCCGTACGAACCGGTGTAAAGGAGAGTTCCGCCGCCACAAATGGCGAAACGGGACGCTAGCAATCGTTCACAAGCATCCTAACTGTTGCGAGTTGCTGGGGTCAAACCGCAAACAATATCGATTCAATGAACCCTGCTGTAGTTTACATTGGGACAAACTGCGAGCGTCCATGACGGGAAGATCGGACGAAGGGCAATCTTATCTTTTGGCCACGGGCGAAGCGGCAGTTTCTCGTCTCGATTTGTTGGATCGCATTTTTGGTCCCGGAACGCGGGACTTGCTGAAGACGGTGGGCTTGGCTCCTGGCATGCGCGTCGCCGAGATCGGGTGTGGAAGCGGTCAGACCGCCATCTGGATCGCGGGACAAGTAGCTCCAGATGGCTCTGTGCTGGCTGTGGATGCGAGCCGTGAGCAACTGCAAGTCGCCAGGAGGAACGCAGCGGCAGCCGGCATTGGGAATCTCTCATTTCACGAGGCAACGGCGTACAACCTCGGCCCGACCGCCGAATCATTTGACAGGGTCTATTCCCGCTTTCTCTTCTGCCATCTCGAGGATCCCGCGAAGGCCCTCAACCAGATGACATCGATTCTGAAGCCTGGGGGCATCCTGGTCTGCGAAGATCACGATGACGGTGGCATCTTTACCGAACCTCAGACCCGCGCCTATCGGCGGTTGGTTGAAATCAGCGTTGCGGTAAACCGCGCACGTGGACTGGATTCTTGCATCGGTCTTAAGCTGCCCGGCCTCTTCCGCGCGGCGGGATTCTCTTACCCGAACGTGCGGGTTAACCAATTGGCATTCCTGCGCGGCGAAGAAAAAAGATTCTGGGAAATTACGTTGCGGGAAGCCGCGCCAGCAATCTTGGCCGCCGGCGCGTCAACGCCGGATGAGCTCGATAGCATCTGCAATGAAATGCAAACGATCGCAACGGACGAAAGCATACTCCTGATGTTGGCTCGTGTGACCCAGGTATGGTCACAAAGTTAGCAGGCGCTCATTGCCCCCAATATTGATCGCGCAGCCGCGTCTGGCGGCTGGTCATTGGGATCTCCTGGCCGTCGATGAACACTTGCTTCACATCCGTTTTCACGTCCAGCGGATCGCCCGTCGCGACCACAACATTAGCAGTCTTACCCACGTCGAGCGAGCCAAGCTTGTCGGCTACGCCCCAGATTTCGGCGGCATTTAACGTGATTCCCTTCAGGGCGTCGTCATAGGGCAGGCCGAATGCTGTGGCGAATCCGGCTTGATAGGGCAGATTGCGGGCATTGTGGGCATCGAAAGACGCAAAAGCAATCTTGACGCCGCGTTTGTTTAATTCGGCCGGAAGACTGTAGACCGCATCGAAACGCTCAAACGGCTTGGGTGTTTCATAGATAGGACCTACGATTACAGGAACCTTTAATTGCGCGATGTAGTCCAACACCGGCTGGGAATGACTCACGTGGTTTAGCACGAATTTCAGGTTGAACTCCCGAACCAGATTTACCGCGCTTTCCAGATCGCTGGCTTCTTCGGCGGCTAAAATAATCGGTTTTTGTCCCGCCAAGTAGGGAAACAAAGCTTCCAGCTTCAGGTCGCGTTTGGGTTGCGTCGGGAGCTTTTTTTCTTTGTCGTCTGTTTTGGTTGCTGCCTCGCTCTTTTTCTTCTCATACTCAGCCCAGCGCTGCTGATAGTCCTGCGCATCCAGAAACGCCTGTCGCAGTTGAGCTGCCATGCCCATGCGAGTCGAGGGGTACTTGCGTTTCTCTCGCGATTCATTTCTGCGTTGATCACCTGTGAAATTCAGCGGCATGGCAATGTCGCGAATCAAAAGCATCTCGTTGGCCGATTTGCCCGCCAGTTGCACAAGCGAATCCTGACCCGGCAGTGTGTCCTTGCGCTCAGGTGCCACGATCGCGTTGGTGATCCCATTCAACCGTGTAACCGGGATCAGTTCCGACTCCGCATGGAAAGCGTCATAAACATGCATGTGCGGCATGATTTCTTCGCTGAGCTCGACGAGATCATTGGTCATCTCCTCAGCGGAGATCTCCGTCAGGCCCAAGTTGGTTTCCGAATCGATCAAGCCGGGATAAATGGTCATTCCCTTCACATCAATGATCCGGGCATTCTTCGGAATAGCTGCCGAGCCCTCCGCTCCAACCGCTGTGATCTTGCCATTTTCCATAACCAGCACGCCGCGCTCGATGACTCCATGGGAGATAGTGAGCAGTTTTCCCCCGCGCAGCACCACCGGTTTCTGCTGGGCGTCTGCGCTCAAGAACGCCAGGCATAACAAAGCAATGAACCAGGACGAACGACGAAGGACGTTCTTCATTCTCCCTCCCTGTAATGCGGCATTCCGAACCCCGGAAGGGAACGGTCGAAATAAACGTCGCCATCGATGAACACTTTGTTTGGCACGGCAGAGCTGGAAAGTGGATAACCGTCCCAGATCACCAGGTCCGCATCCTTGCCCACGTCAATTGACCCAACCCGATCATCCACGCCGATAATCCATGCGGCGTTCAGGGTAATCATCTTCAGAGCCTCATCTTCGGTTGCACCGCCATAGTGAATCGTTTTTCCGGCTTCCTGGTTCAGGCGCCGCGCGAAATCGTCCGAGTCACTTTTAATTGCAACCCGAACTCCTTTTCGCATGCACATGACGGCATTCCATGGGATCGCATCCCAGGCTTCCTGTTTGTATCCCCACCAGTCGGAGAAGGTCGCAATGCCGATCCCGTTGGCCGCGAGTTGATCGGCCACTTTGTAAGCTTCAAGGGCGTGATGAAACGCCCGCAGCTTGTAGCCAAATTCCTTTGCCATAGCCATCTCAGTCAGCAGTTCGTCTGCGCGATAGCAATGAATTTGCACCAGCAACTTTCCGCGCAATACGTCGGCCAACGCATCCAGCTTGAGATCGTGTTTTGGAGGAGTCGCGTCTTTCTCCCCTCGCTTTGCTTTGGCGTTGTAGTCATCCCATTCCCGCATGTAGTCCTGCGCGGCCACAAGCGCCTCCCGTTGGACTTCAAAGTTTCCCATGCGTGTCGAAGGCAGCTGATCTCGGCTGCCATACACGCGTTTCGGGTTCTCTCCGCTGGCGAACTTGATTGACTGCGGCGCTCCCGGGAACAGCATGGCATCGCGATTCAATCCGTACTTGTGTTTTATGACGACAGCTTGGCCGCCGATCATGTTGGCTGACCCATGCAGCAGCAAGGACGTGGTAACGCCGCCGGCCAAAATGCGGTAAATGGCCTTGTCCTGATAATCGAAGGCATCGATCATCATCATCTGCGGTGTAATGGGGCTGGTCGCCTCATTCACATCGTCGTCCAGGGCAATATGAGAATGGGAATCGATCAGGCCTGGGGTAAGATATTTTCCGGCTGCATCGACAACCGTTACGCCAGCAGGAACGCTGACATCCTTGCCGACGGCGGCGATCTTGCCATCTTTGATGTAAACGCTGCCATTCGAAATACTGCCGTGGCTCACAGTCATGATTACGGCATTCTTGATAACAACTTCGTTGTGCGTGGAGCCTGCCTGTGCCGCGGCGAAAACAGACAAACCTGCGCTGAACACGACCGCGTATATCGGAACACGATTCATCGTTTGTTACCTCACAAAGTTGAAGCAAAAGAAATCGAAATTGTAGGAGGGGAGGAGCCTGTCGTCAATCTGAAGCGCCGTATATGATGGTGAACTCTACGCCGCAAGCCTCCAACAAATGCGTGCCGTCGTCCAACGCGTGAGCCGGGCCCAGGTTTCAGTCAATGACCAAATCGTCGGCAGAATTGAACGTGGCTTGCTCGTGTTGCTTGGTGTCTCGCGAGAAGACTCGGAAAAGGACGTCGACTACTTAGCGGACAAAATCACTGGGTTGCGCATTTTCGAGGATGAAAGCGGCAAAATGAACCTCGAGGTGGCGTCAGTGGCCGGGGCAGTTCTGGTCGTCTCTCAATTCACACTCTATGGGGATGCGCGCCGCGGCAAGCGCCCTTCGTTTGATGCTGCGGCACCGCCGGATCGTGCCCGCGAACTCTATGAATACTTTGTTCAGCGAATCCGCGCCAGCGGATTGCTTTGTGAGACTGGCCGTTTTCAGGAAATGATGCAGGTTGAACTGGTCAACGACGGCCCAGTGACAATCCTGTTGGATTCAGCGAAGGTTTTTTAGATCCTAAGACCCTGTGTCCTCCGCGTCCTCTGCGGTTTTAAAGTGCCCTATGCGGTGACCGCTTCCGGTTTGGGTCTGCCGGCGAGCAACTGCCGAAGCACAAACTGGAGAATGCCGCCATTTGCGTAGTACTGCGCTTCTTGAGGCGTATCGATTCGCACCAAGGCATCAAACTCAGCTGTCTTTCCGCCCGTCGTTGCCTTTACCTTGACCTGACGCCCCGGCGCGAAGTGCACGATCAGATCGCGAATCCCCCCGATATCGATTGTTTCTTCACCATTCAGCCCTAACGTCTGGGCATTCTCCCCATCAACAAATTGCAGCGGCAGAATCCCCATCCCGACGAGATTGGATCGATGGATACGCTCATAGCTTTCCGCAACCACCGCCCGCACTCCCAGCAGCAGTGGCCCTTTAGCGGCCCAGTCACGCGATGAACCGGAGCCGTATTCTTTGCCGGCGACGATCACTAGTGGAACATCGTCTTCCCGGTACTTTTCGGAGGCTTCGAAGATTGTCATCTCCGCCCCATCCGGCAAATGGCGAGTAAACCCGCCTTCAAGGTTTGGAACCATTTTGTTGCGCAAACGGACGTTGGCGAACGTGCCTCGCACCATTACTTCATGATTACCGCGCCGCGATCCATAGGAATTGAAATCGGCCGGCTTCACGCCATGCTCAATCAAATACTTTCCGGCTGGGCTGTCTTTCTTTATCGACCCCGCAGGAGAAATGTGATCTGTCGTGACACTATCCCCGAGCACCGCCAGCACACGTGCGTTCCGAATTTCCTGGACCGCCGGCGGTCGAATCGTCATGTGATCGAAATACGGAGCTTGGCGGATATAAGTGGAATCGGGATCCCATGAGTAAGTTTCGCCTTTAGGCACTGCCAACCCACGCCAGCGGTCGTCCCCTTGGTAGACCTCTCCGTAAGTCTTGCGAAACATATCCGAGGAAATCGATTTGCCCATCGCATCTTCCACTTCCCTGCGTGTAGGCCAAAGGTCCGAGAGGTAAACGGCGCTACCCTGCTTGTCTTTTCCAATCGGATCTTTCCGCAAATCCAGATCGACCCGTCCCGCCAGGGCAAACGCAACGACCAGCGGCGGCGACATCAAATAATTTGCGCGAACATCGGGATTAATTCGGCCCTCAAAATTGCGATTCCCGGAGAGCACGGATGCAACCACCAGACTCTTCTCATCGATTGCACGGGAGATCTCTTCCGGCAACGGTCCTGAATTGCCAATACAGGTCGTGCAGCCGTAGCCAACAATATTGAATTTCAATTTTTCCAAGTACCCGATCAAGCCTGCGCGCTCCAGATAATCGCGGACCACTTTCGATCCTGGAGCGAGCGACGTTTTCACCCACGCCGGAACCTGCAAGCCGCGCTCGACAGCCTTTTTCGCCAAGAGGCCGGCCGCAAGCATCACCGATGGATTCGAAGTGTTGGTGCAGCTCGTAATCGCGGCAATCACCACGCTGCCATGATGAAGATGGCCGTTGCCAGACGCCGCTTCGACGGGTTTGGCTGTTCCCTTGCCCGGCTTGATCAATGTTGGCAGAGCCTGATCGAATGACTCTTTCGCGCGGGAAAGCGGAACGCGATCCTGCGGCCGCTTTGGTCCGGCGAGACTCGGCTCGACAGTCGCCAGATCGAGCGAGAGCAACTCCGAATACTCGGCTTCGGCAGTTTTTTCGTCATGGAACAAGCCCTGCTCGCGACAATAGGCTTCCACTAGCGCGACCTGTTCCTCCGATCGTCCGGTTAAGCGCAAATAGCTGAGCGTTTCTTTATCGATCGGGAAAATTCCGCATGTAGCGCCGTATTCAGGCGACATATTGCCAATCGTGGCGCGATCGGCCAGGGGAAGCTCCTGCAGGCCGGGTCCAAAATACTCCACAAATTTCCCGACGACACCATGTTTCCGTAATATTTCGGTGATAGTGAGAACCAAATCTGTAGCTGTCGCCCCTTCCCGCAACTTGCCAACCAGCTTCACCCCGACCACCTGCGGGATCAGCATGGACACCGGTTGCCCCAGCATCGCCGCTTCGGCTTCGATTCCACCAACACCCCATCCAAGCACACCGAGTCCGTTGATCATTGTCGTGTGCGAATCAGTGCCAACGACTGTATCGGGGTAAGCGACTCTCTTTCCGGGCGACTCCTGCACGAAAACAACACGCGCCAAGAATTCCAAATTCACCTGATGCACAATTCCGGTATCTGGGGGAACGATGGCCAGATTACGAAACGCGGTTTGCCCCCATCGCAAGAACGCATAGCGCTCTTTATTGCGGAGGAATTCGAGCTCAGCATTGAGTTGTAGCGCATTGGGTGTCCCGAATTGATCGACTTGCACGGAATGATCGATCACAAGTTCGGCCGGTTGCAGAGGATTGATCAACCCGGGATCGCCGGATAGGCTTTTCATCGCATCGCGCATAGCTGCCAGATCGACAACCGCCGGCACTCCGGTAAAGTCCTGCATCAAAACGCGGCTGGGCGTGAACGCGATCTCTTTGTCAGGTTTTGCTCTGCCATTCCAGCTTGCGAGCGCGCGAATGTCACCCTTCGTGACAATCCTGCCGTCCTCGGTGCGCAACAGATTCTCCAGAAGAATGCGTAAGGAATAGGGGAGATGCCTGGTCGAAACTCCCTGCTTATCAAGCACATTAAGGCGATAGATTTCGTAATCTTTTGAACCTACGCGAAGAACTGAGCGGCTGCCAAAGCTATCCATAACTGCCTTCTTCCTGAAAATGATTCTGGATCGCGCATTCAACATAAGCGCAAAATCCAGCTTGCATCTATTCTATGCGCTTTCGTGGGGACTGGTGAGCTGGCGGGAACGTTGAGAACTATATCTAGCTATGGAGTACCTGTACCAGCAGCCAAGCGTTAAGCACAGCGATGAACACCGCAGTCACCCAGGAGAGCGACTTCAACCATGACGAATTCACGAATTCACCCATTTTCTTTTTATCGCTTGTAAACATCACTAGCGGGACCACTGCAAAGCTGAGCTGCATGCTTAGGATCACCTGACTAAGAACGAGAAGATCTGCCGTCCCTCTCGCGCCCCAAAGTGCGGTAACAATCACTGCGGGGATGATTGCGATCCCCCGTGTGATCAGACGGCGTAACCATGGCCGCAAGCGGATGCTCAGAAAGCCTTCCATGACTACCTGCCCCGCGAGGGTACCGGTCAATGTGGAGTTCTGACCGGAAGCCAGCAGTGCGAATGCAAACACCGTACTGGCACCACCCACTCCAAGCAACGGGGAAAGCAGTTTGTAGGCATCTTGAATTTCCGCCACCTGGTGGTAGCCGCTGCGATAAAACGTGGCTGCTGAAACCACCAGAATCGCGGCATTAACAAACAATGCGAACATCAGAGCGACCGTGGAGTCGATT
>Ga0187777_10002487_pt1 | contig 11760 bp, 10 predicted proteins | sample 1015_Q2_SP5_10_M_FD_132416 | JGI IMG/M metagenome (GOLD analysis project Ga0187777, IMG submission 132416) | Tropical peat soil microbial communities from peatlands in Department of Meta, Colombia - 1015_Q2_SP5_10_MG | ecosystem: Environmental > Terrestrial > Soil > Wetlands > Peat | place...
AGGCCGCGCGTGGTGCCGAGCCAGACGACATCGAGCGACTGCTCGCGCAGCAGCCGCGCGAGCGCGAGCGCCGGGAACACATGTCCGCCCGTGCCACCGGCCATGATGAGGATCGGCCGTTTCACGCCGACCCCCGCGCCGTAGCCGAACCGCGCTGCTCGCGCATCGTCTCGTGATGGACGCGCAGCAACACCCCGAGCCAGCTGAGCGCGACGATCAGACTCGAGCGCCCGTAGCTCATGAGCGGCAACGTCAGTCCCTTCGTCGGCAGCACCCCCATGTTGACGCCGATGTTGACGAGCGCCTGCACCCCGAGCCAGATCCCAAAGCCGGCAGCGAGGTACGCGGGGAAGCGCAGGCCCGCATCGCAGGCGCGGCGCGCAATCGCGAGGCTGCGCCAGACGAGCGCGACGAAGAGCGCGAGCGTCGCGAGCACGCCAAGGAGTCCGAGCTCCTCGGCGAGCACCGCAAAGAGGAAGTCGGTGTGCGCCTCGGGGAGATAGAAAAGTTTCTGCACACTCTCACCGAGTCCGACGCCAAACCATTGGCCGCGGCCGATGGCGATGAGGGACTGCGTGAGCTGGAAGCCGCTGTGATAAGGATCCGCCCACGGATCGAGAAACGCGGTGAGGCGCCGCAGCCGATAGCTCGAGCTCACGGCGAGCAGCGCAAAGCCCGCACCGGCGATCGCGGTCATGGCAATCACGTAACGCAGCCGCGCGCCCGCGAGGAAGAGCAGCGCGAATCCGCTCGCGAAGAGCACGGTCGCGGCGCCGAAGTCGGGTTCGAGCAGCAGCAGCAAAGCGACGAGAGACAAAAGACCGAGCGGCTTGATGAGGCCGCTGAAGGATTCGCGTAGCTCCTGCTCGCGGCGCACCGCGTAACTTGCGATGTAGATGAGGACGAGCACGCGCGCGAGCTCCGAGACCTGAAAGCTCACACCGGCCAAACGCAGCCAGCGCCGACCGCCGTTCACGGCGTGCCCGAGCCCCGGAACCAGCACGAGCAGGAGCAGCACGATGGCAAGCGCGAGGAGCGGCACCGCGGCGCGCTCGAGCAGCTCGGTCGGCACCGAGAACATGAGCGCCGCGCAGGCAACGCCGATCAGGGTGAGGAGCAGCTGCCGCTCGAGGTAGTAGAACGGGCGGCCGCTCTCATGACCTGCGATCGACACCGAGGCCGAGGTCACCATCACGAGTCCAAGCAGCACGATGGCGAGCGCGAGCGTGATGGTGAGCGGATCGAGGTACACCGCGCCGGCGCGGGCCTGTCCGCGGGCAAAGGGCAGGAGGGAGCTGCGCGCCAGGGCATTCATGCGGCGAGCTCCTGCACCGCTTCGGCGAACACGGCGCCGCGGTGGCGGTAATCGCGGAACATGTCGAAGCTCGCGCACGCCGGGGAGAGGAGCACCGTATCCCCGCGCCGCGCGGCGCGGGCGGCGGCGCGCACCGCCTCAGGAAGGCTGCCGCAGGTCTCCAAGGTGCAGACCCCCGCGAGCGCGCGGGCGATGAGCGGCGCGTCACGTCCGATCAGCACCGCGTGACGCACTTTGCCGCGAAAGCCCGCCGCGAGCGGTGCGAAGTCCTGATTCTTGCCCTCGCCGCCTGCGATGACCACGAGCGGCCCCTCAAGGCCGTGCACGGCGGCGAGCGTCGCGCCGACATTGGTCCCCTTCGAGTCATCGACGTAAGCGACGCCGCGCACCTCCGCGACCCATTGCGAGCGGTGCGGCAGCCCGCCGAAAGCGACGAGCTCGGCGAGCATCGGCGGCGCGGGGAGTTCAAGAGCCTCCCCGAGCGCGAGCGCGGCGAGTGCGTTCGCGGAGTTGTGGAGGCCGCGCAGCCGCAGCGCCGACAACGGTACAAGCGGCGCACCGCGCCGTGTCAGGTAACGCTCACCGGAACGTTGGCCGAGCGCGTAGTCGGCGCCACTCGTCTCGCGGAGCGAGAAGCTCAGGGTGCGCCGCGCCGCGCGCGGCATGGCGACGACCAGCGGGTCGTCGAGGTTGACGATCGCGGTGTCGCAGCGCGCGAAGATGCGCGCTTTGGCGGCGGCGTAACTCTCGAGTGACGGATAGCGATCGAGGTGATCCGCACTCACGTTGAGAACCGCCGCGGCACGGCAGTTGAGCGAGCTCGTACTTTCAAGCTGATAGCTCGAGAGCTCGAGCACATAGAGCTCGGCGTCGCCGTCGAGGAGCTCGAGCGCGGGCTCACCGAGGTTGCCCCCGGCACGTACGCGCCGACCGGCGCGCTGCGCCATGCCTGCGAGCAGTGTGGTCACCGTGCTCTTGCCGTTCGTGCCGGTGATGCCGGCAATCGGCGCGGCCGCGGCGCGCGCAAAGAGCTCGATGTCGCCGAGCACCTCGGCACCAAGCGCGCGCGCACGCTCGAAGAAGGGATCGCTGAGGGACATGCCCGGAGAAGCGACGACGGTGCGCGCGCCCGCGAGGAGAGCGGGATCGAGTGCGCCGAGGCGCAGCGGGATGTCGGGCGCCAGGGCGCGCAGTGCCTCAAGCTCGGGAGGGGCGCGGCGTGTGTCGGTGATGGCGAGCCGCCAGCCGCGCGCGCGCAGATGACGCGCCACGGAGAGTCCCGTGCGACCCAAGCCCACGATCACGGCGTACGGGGAGGTGTCGGTGCGCTCACTCATCGCAGTTTCAGCGTCGCTAACCCTGCGAGCACGAGCAGGAGCGAGATGATCCAAAAGCGCACGATGATCTTCGGCTCCGCCCAGCCCTTGAGCTCAAAGTGGTGGTGGATTGGCGCCATCCTGAAAACGCGCCGGCCGGTCAGCTTGTAGGAGGCGACCTGAATGATCACGGAGGCGGTTTCGAGCACGAACACGCCGCCCATGAGGAGTACGACGAGCTCCTGGCGCACGATCACCGCCAGCACGCCGATCGCCGCGCCGATCGCCAACGCACCGACATCGCCCATGAACACCTGCGCTGGATAGGTGTTGAACCAGAGAAAACCAAGACCGGCACCGGCGAGCGCGGCGCAGAAGACGAGCAACTCGCCGGCGCCGTGGATCTCGGGGATCTGCAGGTAATGCGCGAATATCGCGTTGCCGCTTGCGTACGCGAAGATTCCGAGCGCCGAGGTAACGAGCGCCGCCGGCATGATGGCGAGCCCATCGAGCCCATCGGTGAGATTCACCGCGTTGCTCATGCCGACGATCATTAGATACGCAAGAACAATGAACGCGAACGCCGAAAGCGGCGCCGCGAAGGTCTTAAAGAATGGCAGGAAGAGCGTCGTCTCGGCCGGCTCGGTGGCCGTGTAGTAGAGCGTTGCGGCGGTCGCGAGCCCGGCGATCGACTGCCAAAGGTACTTCCAGCGCGGCGCCAGCCCCTTCGGGTTACGGACGACGAGTTTCAGGTAGTCGTCGTAAAAGCCGATGAAGCCAAAGGCGAAGGTGACGCCGAGCACGGTCCAGATGAGGCGGTTGCTGAGATCGGCCCAAAGCAGCGTGCTCACCAAAGTCGTTACGAGTATCAGCGTCCCGCCCATGGTCGGGGTACCGGCCTTGAGCAGATGGGTCGGCGGGCCGTCATCACGCACCACCTGTCCGATCTGATAGCGCGAGAGGCGCGCGATGAGCGAGGGGCCGATGATGAGCGAAAGGCCGAGCGCGGAGACGGTCGTGAGGATCGCGCGGAACGTCAGGTACGCAAAGACGTGTATGCCGGCGATGACGCCCGTGAACTGCTGCGTGATCCAGTAGAGCATCAGTGCCCCCGCGCCCCATTCGGGACCGAACCCGTGAGCGCGTTCACGACGCGCTCGAGGCGGTTGCTACGCGAGCCCTTGACGAGCACGCGCACCGCGGGGCCCGCCTGCGCGAGCGCCGGCGCGAGCGCGGCGAGGAGCGCGAGGGGGTCACTGAAGGAGTGCGCGCCGGCGCCGAAACTCTGCGCTGCACGCGCCGCGAGGGGTCCGCTTGCATACAGCCGCTCGATGCCGTGTGCGCGCGCGAACTCCCCGATCGAGGCGTGCGCGTCAGCGGCAAACGTGCCGAGCTCGGCCATGTCGCCAAGAACGAGCCATTTCGGACCCTCAAGCGATGCGAGCACTGCAATGGCCGCACGCACCGAGCTCGGATTGGCGTTGTAGGAGTCATCAATCAGCCAGCCGCCGGCGCTCGTCTTCTTGAATTCGAGCCGTCCGGCGACCGCGCGCACGCGAGCGAGCCCGGCGGCGATGTGGGCGAGCGTCGCGCCGGCGCTGAGCGCGGCGGCGGCGGCGGCGAGCGCGTTGATCACGTTGTGCGCACCGCCGAGTGCGAGGCGGATTGCGGCACTACCCTTGGGAGTGCTCAGGCGGAAGTGGGTCTCGAAACCCTGCGCGCCGACCTGCGCGCGCACCTCGCTCGCGCTCACATCCGCACTCGAGCGCGCTCCGAAGGTCAACACCTGTGCGCGCGTCATCTGCCGCCAGAGCGGGAAGAATTCATCATCGGCGTTGAGAACCGCGGTCGCGCCCGGCTCGAGCGCGGCCACGATCTCGCCCTCCGCACGCGCCACGCCCTCGAGGCTTCCAAAGCCCTCAAGATGCTCCGCCCCGGCATTGGTGATGAGCGCAATCGTCGGGCGCGCGATGGCGGCCAGCGCGCGCACTTCGCCCGCTCGATTGGCGCCCATCTCGATGACGGCGAAGCGGTGTGCGGGAGTCAGGCGCAGAAGCGTGAGCGGCACGCCGATGTGGTTGTTGAGATTGCCGCGCGTCGCAAGAGTGCTGCCCAGCTCGGCCAGAATCGCCGCCGTCATCTCCTTCGCGGTCGTCTTGCCGTTGCTGCCCGCGACGCCGATCAGCGGCCCGCTGAACTGCGCGCGCCAGCTGCTCGCGGCGCGCTCGAGCGCCGCCTGTGAGTTCTGCACGACGATCTGCGAGAGCGCCACCGGCTGCTCGGAGTCGACCAGCGCGCCCGCGGCGCCGGCCTTGGCTACCGCGGCGACGAAATCGTTGCCGTTGAAGTTCGGCCCGCGCAGTGCCACGAACAGCTGCCCGCGCTCGAGCGTGCGCGAGTCGCTCACCACGTCGGTATAAGAGGCGTCGGCGCCGGCGAGGCGACCACCGGAGGCGCGGGCAAATTCGCCGAGGGTGCGCTTCATGTGCGCAGCCCCGCGAGTTCATCGCTGACGATCGCCTGGTCGCGGAACGGCCGGCGCTCGCTGCCGTGAATCTGGTAGTCCTCGTGCCCCTTGCCCGCGATCAGCACCGCATCCTCGGCGCCGGAACGCTCGAGCGCGATGCGGATCGCGAGCGCACGGTCGTGTTCGATGAGAAGCGGCACGCCTCCGATCACGCCCGCGACAATATCCGCCACGATGCGCTCGGGATTCTCGGTGCGTGGATTGTCGTCGGTGACGATGACATCGTCGGCGAGCTCGGCGGCGACGCGCCCCATGAGCGGACGCTTGCCGGGGTCGCGGTCGCCCCCGCAACCGAACACCACGCGCAGCTGTCCGCGGCAGTGCTGACGCGCGGCGCCGAGCGCCTTGGCGAGGGCGTCGGGCGTATGCGCGTAGTCGACGATGGCGAGTGGGATGCCTTCACGTCCGCCGAACATCTCCATGCGTCCGCTCGCAGGGCGGGTCTCCGAGAGGGCCTGCGCCGCCTGCCCGAGGGGGATGCCCCAGGCGAGGAGCACTGCGAGCACCGTCAACGCGTTGTCGACATTGAAGTCGCCGATGAGGCGCATCGGCAGCTCGATCGCGCCATAGCTCGATTCCACCTCGATGAAAAGCCCAAGGGGGTCGGAGGTGGCGCGCGCAGCGCGCACGTACTGAGTAGCCTCGGGGAGCGGGGCCGCGGCCCGCGCCGCGCGCGTCGTGACGATCAGTGGCGAGGCGTGCGGCGCCCGTGCAAGTGCCGCACCAAAAGGATCATCGATGTTGATGATCCGGTGAGCGAGTCCGGGGAAGGCGAAGAGCCGCGCCTTCGCCGCACCGTACGCCTCCATCGTGCCGTGATAGTCGAGGTGATCACGGGTGAGGTTGGTAAAGGCGGCGGCGTTGAAGCGCACGCCATTCACGCGCCCCTGATCGAGCGCGTGTGAGGAGACCTCCATGCTCACGTAGGCAGTTCCCGCGCCCAAAAGCGTCGCGAGGCGGCGGTGAATCGTCACTGCGTCGGGGGTGGTGTGCGGCGTCGGCGCGAGTTGCCCAGGTCGCCCGAAGCCGAGCGTACCGATGTAGGCGGCGGGCCGTCCGCAGCCGATGAGCGCCTGCGCGAGCAACCAGCTGCAGGTCGTCTTGCCGTTCGTGCCGGTGATGCCGGCGACGGTGAGTTCGCGCGAAGGAGCGCCGAAGAACCGATCGGCGATGAGGCCGGCGCGCTCGCCGAGCTCGGGGACGCCTGCGAGGAAGATGTCGCGGCCAAGCTCGGGCGGCACCGCAGGAGCGGCGCCCTCGCTTTCGTAGAGCACCGCACGTGCCCCGCGTGCCGCGGCCTCACGGGCAAACTCCACTCCGTGCCGGGTGCGACCACGGCAGGCGAGAAAGAGCGCACCGGGGGTTGCGGCACGGCTGTCGAGCGTGACATCACTCACCATCACCTCGGGAGGGACGACGGCGAAGCCGCGGGTGAGCTCGGCGAGCGATCGCGCGGGGGGCGCGGGGGCTGCGGGACCGAGGCTCTTCATGGCAGTGCCGCGGTGCGCACCGCCGCGAGCGTCGGTCCCTGCGGCAGCTCCTCGGGAGAACCGACCGGCTGATCAGGTGCCACGGCGAGGAGACGCAGCGCGCCGCCGACGACCTTGGAGAAAACCGGCGCCGCCACCTGCCCGCCCATATGTTGCCCGGCGCTCGGCTCGTCGATGACCACAACCGCCGCGAGGCGCGGTGCGCTCGAGGGGGCGACGCCGCCAAACACCGCCATGTAGCGATCGGTCGAGTAGCCGCCCGCGGTCGCCTTCCACGCGGTCCCGGTCTTGCCCGACACGCGGTAGCCGGGAATCGCTGCGAGCTTGCCGGTTCCTTCCTGGGCAACGACCGCCTCGAGCATCCCGAGAAGCTCGCGGCAGGTGGGCTCGCCGAGCGCGCGTACACCCGGGGTGCCGTTGGCTTCGACGCGCAGGAACGAAACCTGTCGCGCCATGCCGAGGCTCCCGAGTGTTGCGTAGGCGTGCGCGAGCTGCAACGGCGTCACTGACAGTCCGTAGCCGTGCGACATCGTGACGATGCCGATCGGCCGCCATTGCGAGTAATTCGGCAGCAGTCCCGCGGATTCGCCCGGGTAGCCGCTCGTTGTGACCTGACCGAAGCCGAGCCCTGTGAGCGTGCTCCAGATCAGTTGCGGCGGCAGCGTGAGCGCGATGTGCGCCATCCCGACATTCGAGCTCTTGGCGAGCACCGTGGCGATGTCGATCGCGCCGAGGTTGTGTTCGTCCTCGAAGATCTTCACGCCGACTTTGAAAAACCCGGGCGAGGTGTCGATGATGCTGTGCTCGTCGTAGCGGCCCGAGGCGAGCCCCGCGGCGACAAAGAACGGTTTGATGGACGAGCCGGGCTCGAAGATGTCGGTCGCGGCGCGGTTACGGTAGATGAGCGGCTGAATCTGCTCGCGGTCGTTCGGGTTGTAGGCGGGCTGATTCACCATGGCGAGCACTTCACCGCTCTCGATATCGAGCATCACGAGGGAGCCGGCGCGGGCGCGCTGTTCGCGGATCACGGCCTTGAGCTCGCGGTAGGCGAGGTATTGGACGCGCAGGTCGATCGAGAGCACGAGATCGCGACCCGGGCGCGCCGGACGGATGCTCTCGACGGTCTGCACGATGTGACCGTAACGGTCCTGGATGACCCGCTTCGCGCCGTCCTCGCCCGCGAGCCAGTGGTCGAAGGCGAGCTCGAGACCCTCCTGCCCGGCGTCATCGACGTTCGTGAACCCAAGGAGATGCCCGGTGACTTCACCCGCGGGGTAGTAACGGCGGTATTCGCGCGCGATGTAGACGCCGGGAATGGCGAGCGCCTTGATCCGCTCGGCCTCGGCGGGCTGGCGGTGGCGTGCCAGGTAGAGGAATTCGCGGTCGAGGTTGCTCGTGATGCGCCGCGCGAGCTCCTCGTGATCGAGATCGAGCGCGGCGGCGAGGCGCGGAATCTGCTCGGTGGCGAGCGCGAGCTCGCTCGGATTGACCCAGAGCGAATCGACGGGTGTTGAGACGGCGAGTGGCTCGCCGTAGCGGTCGGTGATCGTGCCGCGGTGCGCAGCGATGTCGAGCACGCGTGAGAAGCGTGCGTCGCCCTCCTTGACGAGGAAGCCGTTATCGAGGAGCTGCAGGTGCACGGCGCGCCAGAGGAGCCCCGCGGCGCCAAGCCAGAGTACCGCGCTTACGAGGTGAGCGCGCCAGCGAAAGGAGCCGGCGGCGGCATCCGCTGCACTGCGCGCTTTCATGGGCTGACGATCTCGATGTCCTTCGGGGGCGGCAGCGCCATGTGGAGCTTGGTGCCAGCGACCTGTTCGACGAAGGCGTGGGTAGACCAGGCACTCTGCTCGAGCTGCAGCTGGCCCCATTCAATTTCCAGGTTGTCGCGGCGTGCATTGAGCGACTCGAGCGCGACGAAGAGCTCACGGGCGCGGTGCTTGAGGTAGATCGCCGCCGCGGCCGAGCCGAGCACGCAGAACCAAAGGAGCGGCACTGCGATGAGGAGCAGCGCGCGGCGGCTCACGGCAGTCGCTCCGCAACACGCAGCAGTGCGCTGCGGGCGCGCGGGTTGCGCGCGAGTTCCGCGGCCCCGGGGCGGGCCTTGCGTCCAATGAGTTTCAGGCGCGGCTGCGCCTCGGGCGGGATGATCGGCAGGGAGCTCAGCGCCGGATCGATCGAGGATTCGCGCTGCATGAAGCGCTTCACGAGCCGATCCTCGAGGGAATGGAAACTGATGACCGCGAGGCGGCCCGCGGGTGCGAGCACCGCGACGGCTCCGGCGAGTCCCTGCGCGAGCTCCCCGAGCTCGTCATTGACGTACATGCGCAGCGCCTGAAAGGTACGCGTCGCGGGATGTTTGCCTGGTTCGCGCGTGCGCACCGCGCTTGAGACGAGCGCGGCGAGCTCGCTGGTGCGCGTGAGCGCACGCGTGCGCCGCGTGGCAACGATCGCCTGCGCGATGCGGCGCGCGAAGCGCTCCTCGCCAAACGTCGCGATCACCTGGCGAATCTCGTCGACGCTCGCCCGAGCGAGCCAGGCACTGACGGGCTCCCCGCGCGTCGGGTCCATGCGCATGTCGAGCGGGCCGTCGGCTCGGAAGCTGAAACCGCGCGTCGCATCGTCGAGCTGCGGCGAGGAGACGCCAAGGTCAAAGAGCACGCCCCGGCAAGGACGATCGTGAGCGTTTGCCGGCACGAGCGTGCCGAGACTGGCAAACGACGCGTGCACGAGCGTAAGCCGCATTTCGTCGGCAAAGCGCTCGCGGCCGGCCGCGATGGCTTGCGGATCCCGATCGAGCGCGAGCAGGCGGCCTTCTCGACCCAGGGCCTGGAGGATGAGTGCCGAATGACCGCCACGCCCAAACGTCGCATCGACATAGTAACCGCCCGCTTCCACGGCGAGCCCGGCGAGCGACTCGGCGGCGAGCACCGGCTGATGCTCATCCACGCGCGAAGCGGCGCGTACCCGCTCCGATAAGTGCTCTTTTGCCACGGGCTACGCCCGACCAGCCGCGTCCGCAAAAACCTCTAAAGCGACAGGGACTCGAGTTCGGAGGGCAGATCGGTCGGGGCCTCTTCGCTGTTCAGCCACTGGTCGCGGCGCTCGTTCCAGCGCACCTCATCCCAGAGCTCAAAGCGATTGCCCTGACCGATCAGCATTCCGTGCCGCCCGAGGCGCGCGAATTCGCGCAGCTCAGGTGGCAGCAGGACCCTGCCGTGCCCATCGAGGGGTAGATCGGTCGCATGTCCCACCATGAGCCGCTGTAGCCGACGCGCGGTCGCGTTCAGACTCGGCAGCCCCATGAGCTTGCGTTCGATCTGCTCCCACTCGGGCAGGGGATAGATGAGCAGGCACTGGTCCTTATCCACAGTGACGACCAATCTGCCCTGGGCGAGTTCGACAATTTGCTGCCGGTAGCGCGTGGGCATGACCATGCGCCCCTTATCGTCCAGGGTGATCTTTGTTGCGCCGCGGAACACGACCTGTCGGGCGACAAAATCGCCCATTTCCCCCCACTTTCTCCCACGGAGCGCCACTATAGGAATCGTCGGCGAGCTATGTCAATTGAAAAAGCGTGAAATTCGTCGCAGTCACAAAGACTTATGTGGAAAACCACAGTATTCAGGCACGCACCAGAAGCCATTCGCTCATAGCAATCAGCGGTTTGGCTTCTGAACTTTATACAGTGCCTCACGAGGTGGCCGGCTGTATCGAGACGGCCAGCGCGGGCGCCTTACGGCAGATGTGACATAAGGCGCAGGACGCGCCTGCGCTCCTCCCTAGAATCCGCCGGCACTAACATCCTTTGGGGGAGCGAGTTGAGCAGCGAGGGCGCGCTAGTCACGGCCACCGCAGCGGGCCGTGTGCGTTCGGGGCACGCGCGCCTCGTGGCGCTCTTTCTGACTTCAGGCATTGCCGCCCTCATCTATCAGGTGTGCTGGCAACGACTCCTTTTTCAGGCATTCGGCGTCGATATCGAATCCGTCACGATCATCGTCTCGACCTTCATGCTGGGACTTGGTGTCGGCGCGCTGATCGGCGGCGAACTCGCCGCGCGTCATCCCCAACACGCGCTCTCGCTCTTTGCCGGTTTCGAGCTTGCGATCGGCGCCTTCGGGTTCCTAAGTCCCGCGCTCATTCACGCCGTCGGAGTAGCGGCAGTGCGCAGTTCGCTCGGGACGATCGGCCTCGTCAACTTCCTGCTGCTCCTCGTACCGACGACGCTCATGGGCGCAACGCTCCCAATCCTCGTGACGCATGTCGTCCGTCATTACCGCAATATCGGGGTCTCGATCGGGCTTCTTTATTTCGCCAACACCCTCGGTGCCGCGCTCGGCGCGGCTCTGAGCGGCATGCTGCTGCTGCACTACTTCGGCCTCGCCGCAACGATCTATCTCGCCGCCGCGCTGAATGTCGCCGTGAGTGGGCTCGTCTGGTTCGGCCTGAGGGGCGAGCGTGCTTAGCTTCCCCTGGTGGCTCTCGCTCGCGATCGGGTTTCTCAGTCTGAGCGAGGAGATTCTTTGGGTCCGAATTGTCGGCTTCGCCTTTGAGTCGCTCCCCTTTGCATTCGCCTTCGTGCTCGCCTGCTATCTCATCGGCATCGCCCTCGGCGCCGCCTTCGGCAAGAGCCTCTGTGCGCGCATAAAGAATCTCTACGCCCCAGCCGCCATCGTGCTCGCCCTCGCCGCGCTCGCCGATGGCCTCATCCCGAAGCTGATCAGCGAGCTGCCGCTCACCGAAGAAACGCAGCGGCTCGCTTTCTTCACGATCGCCATCGTGATGAGTGCAGCCCTCAAGAGCATCCTCTTCCCGATCGCGCACCACCTCGGCACGCTCGCGACGGGTCCCGAGGTCGGCCGGCGCGTCTCGCGCATCTACTTCGGCAACATCGTCGGCGCCACGCTCGGCCCACTCGTAACCGGCTTCCTGGCACTCGATTACCTGAATGTCGATGAGTGCTTCGCGATCATCGCCGCCGCCTGTCTTCTGCTCGCGCTCGGCTGCGTACTGAAAGCCGGCCGCCCGCAGCTGATCGCAGCGCCACTCGCCGCTGCACTGGCTCTGAGCACCTTCGTCGGCAAACTCGCGCTCCCCGGACCGGGGTGTCTGCGG
>Ga0187777_10002488_pt1 | contig 11759 bp, 3 predicted proteins | sample 1015_Q2_SP5_10_M_FD_132416 | JGI IMG/M metagenome (GOLD analysis project Ga0187777, IMG submission 132416) | Tropical peat soil microbial communities from peatlands in Department of Meta, Colombia - 1015_Q2_SP5_10_MG | ecosystem: Environmental > Terrestrial > Soil > Wetlands > Peat | place...
GCGGCCCTCACCCCACGCTCCTGCCTGACGAAGCCCGTCCCCACGCCGACAGCCTGGTCATCGGCGAGGCCGAGGACACGTGGCCGCGCCTGCTCGACGACGCCGCTCGCGGGACCCTCGCGCCGGAGTACCGCGCCGCCTCGCCCCCGTCGCTTGCGGGTCTGCCCGCGTCGCGTCGTGACCTGATCGTGGGCCGAGCGCTGCTCGCGAATGCGGTCATCGCCACCCGGGGCTGCCCCCACCGCTGCACCTACTGCAATCTGCGCCAGATCTACGAGGGCCCCCTGCGCTTCCGCCCGGTCGAGGAGGTCGCCGCGGAGGTGCGTCGGATGAGGTCCCCGCTGTTCGCTTTCTGGGACGACCAGCTGTTCATGGACCGGCACTACGCGCGCCGGCTGTTTGCGGCTCTCGAGGGCCTGGGCCGGCAGTGGGCCGCCATGGCCACCGTGGCGAGCGTCCGCGACGAGACCCTGCTCGAAGCCGCCGCCCGCGCCGGATGCGTGTGCCTCTTCCTCGGGCTCGAGTCCTTTTCGGCGCAAAGCCTCGCCTTCGCGAACAAGACCATCAACGTCGTCGAGTGCTACCAGGAGGCGGTGGCACGGATCCACTCACGCGGCATCGCCGTCCAGGCGGGCATCATGTTCGGCTTCGACGGAGACGACGAGACCACGTTCGAGAGGACGCTGCTCGAGGTGACGCGCCTCGGCCTCGACGGCGCGACGGTCAGCGTGTTGACTCCGTTCCCCCGCACGCCGCTCTACGAGCAGCTCGAGAGGGCGGGCCGCTTGCTGACGCGAGACTGGAGCTACTACAACGGCAAGACTGCGGTCGCCTTTCGTCCGGCCCGGATGTCGCCGGAGACGCTGTGGAATGGCTACATGTGGTTCCGGCGACGCTTCTTCTCCCGGGACTGCGCGCGGGAAAGGCGCAGGCGCTCCGGAGTGCGCACGCTCCAGTCGCTGGTCCTGAACTGGGGCTACGCGCGGGCCGTGGACAACGAGCTGCCGGGCTGGCCGATACCGGGCGGGACGCGCACCGCAGAGGTCGACTGGCCCGGGCTCACCCGGCACCGCTGTCGCGTCTCGTGATCGAGCGGCGGCCACGCCTTCGAATCGAGCCGGGGCGGTCGCAAACCGTTGCCTGAACCGGCAACCGGAGCCGACGCCTACGGAGCCAGCCGCTTGCCCCTGACTTGCCCCTTACCAACAAAGGCCAACCGAGAGCAGCGTGTCTTCGAGAATCTCGGGATGGCCGGGAACGTACTGATCAGCCTGCGTTAACCCTCGTTGGCTGCCGTTGGTCACGAGGTTTGGGTCGCCCTGAAAATCAGCGTGTCGGCGGTTCGACTCCGTCCCAGGCCACCAGGCTCAGGTCGAGATGAGGCGAGTTCCCGAGAGGAGCAGCTGAGAGAAGTCGGCCACGGGCATGGGTCTGCCCAGCAGGTAGCCTTGGCCCTTGTGGCAGCCGAGAGCCAGCAGCTCGCGGACCTGGTCCCACGTCTCGATCCCCTCGGCGACGGTGTCGAGGTTCATGTGTTCGCAGAGCTGGACGATCAGCTGCACGAAGGCTGAGCGCTCCTTTCCCATGGCTTCGACGAACGAACGGTCGATCTTGAGGATGTCGAAGGGGAGATCTCGGAGCTGGCTGAGGGAGGAGTAGCCGGTCCCGAAGTCGTCGATGGCGATCAGGACCGCGAGCTGGCGGAGCCGGGCGAGACGGCCAGCGACGGCGCTGCGGTCGAGGAGGAGCGTGGCCTCAGTGACCTCCAGGACCAGGCGCTGCGCGGGCAGGCCTGCCCTCCTGAGGGCGTCTCGCACCTCGTCGGGGAACTGGTCTTCGAGGAGCTGGGGCGCCGAAACGTTGATCGAGATGTAGGGGCCGGAGATACCTTGGCACCAGCGGCTGGCTTCGCTACAAGCGGCTTCGAGTACCCACGAACCCAGCGTGCCGATGAGCCCGATCTTCTCTGCGAGCCCGACGAAGTCCCCCGGCAGCAGCATTCCCCTCTCGGGATGGGGCCAGCGCACGAGGGCTTCCGCGCCTAGGATCTGGCCCCCTCGGAGGTCGACGATGGGCTGGAGATGGACCTGCAGCTCGTGGCGGTCGACTGCCTTGCGCAGATCAAGCCCCAGCTCGAATCTCTCGAGCATTGACGTGTGCATGACCCTCTCGAAGATGGCGTGGCGGCCCTTGCCGCGGTCCTTCGCCATATAGAGGGCCACGTCGGCGTTTCGGAGGATCTCGTCCGCGTTCTCGGACCCGTCTCCGGACAGTGCGATGCCGATGCTCGCAGAGAGATCGATCTCCCTGTCGAGGAGATGAAAGGGAGCGCTGAGGGCCAAGCTCACGCGCTCGGCGACGGATACCGCCTCTGCCAAACCCTCGACGTCCTCGAGCACGAGGACGAACTCGTCGCTTCCCAGGCGCCCTACGGTGTCGGCGGGACGAACACAGGCGAGAAGACGGCGTGCCACCTGGGTTAGCGCCTGGTCGCCGGAGGCGTGGCCCAGGGTGTCGTTGACCCCTTTGAAGTCATCGACGTCCAGCACCAGAACTGCGACATGACGCTTCTGCCGGGACTGGCGGGCCATCGCGTGCTGGAGCCGGTCCGCCACCAAACTGCGATTCGCGAGATCCGTGAGCGGGTCGTGAAATGCCTGGTGCGTGAGCTGGTCCTCGAGCTCCTTGATGTCGTGGATGTCCCGCAGGGTGATGACGACACCTCGAACGTGCGGGTCGTCGGCGAGGCTCTGCGCCAGGACGTGTACCGGGACCGTGCTGCCGTCGCTGCGCTGCGCCTTCAGCTCGGCCTCGTGGCGGACGGGAAGGCGGCGAAGCGCTTCGTTGACGAGGGCCGCCGCTTCGCTCCTGTGTCCGAACTCGAACAGCGCGAGGAGGCTCGTGCCGAGCACCATCTCCGGGGACCGGTGCAAGACACGCTGGAGCGAGGGGGTTGCATAGCGGATCTGAAGGTCGGACTCGACGACCAGGATGACGTCGGAGGCGTTTCGCACCAGAGAAGCCAGTCGGGCCTCGGCCTCGCGCTCCTTCTGCTCCTTGAGGAGCCGCATGTTCTCGCGGAAGGTCAGGGCCTGCCGCGCGGTGACGATCAGGGCGAGCAGGAGCGCGCCACCGATGAGCTCGCCCACCACGGAACTGCGGTTCTGAAGTGCTCCCACCATGAAGACTGCCAGCGTGGCGCCGATGACGACGTACGGTAACGCCGCAGACAGGAGACGCGGCATCACGTCGGCAGGCAGCCTGGGCTCGACCTCCATCCGCAGCTGTGCGAAACCCGCCGCGCCCATGAAGAGCCAGAAGCCCACGGCCGTCAGGCCGACAAACCCGGGGGTCTTGGCGGTCCAAGCGACGTCCGTGAGCGTTCCGCACCCGAGACTGGCGGCCAGCAACCAGAGCGGCCAGCGCAGCCGGCCGTCCCGCTGACGAAGCAGGGCGACGGCGATGCCCAGGACCAGAAGGCCGTCCCCGAGGAAGTAGATACCCTGGAGCGCGTGGCTCCAGGGGGATGCGGAAGCCGCGTTGTTCCAGGGGTAGAGGAACAGCATGCCTGTGCAGAGGGCGAGGGTCACGGCGTCGAGCCAGAACTGGCGCGCTTCGCCGCGCGACCGGGCGGCGACCGGCAGGGAGACGAGACCCCAGAGAATCAGGGCGTCCCCAACGAGGTATGCCAGGTCGCTCAGGTGCGCTCCAGCTCCCACGTCCGTCTGGTGGGAGTAGGCAAAGACCACATCTCCCAGCCAGGCGGAGGCTAGCCCCGCGCCAATCCTCCGCCAGGAAACGCGGACCTGCGCGTCGGGCCGCGGGCTTCGGGAGGCGGCCAGGGCGAGGCTCGTCGCACACAAACCGACGACCGTGTAGGCTGGAAACGCCCCGAGGCTGAGAACCCTCTGCCATTCCGGGGCGAGGGTCAGCCAGGTCAGATAACTCGCTCCGGCGGCCGCGCCAGCGGTGGAGGTCAGTCGGGCGAAAACGTCGGGAGCTCGAGGAAGCGTACGGGGTGGACCGTACAGCGCGCATAGGACCGCCCCGGCGCCCAGCAAGACCAGGAGGATCACCGGCACGGATTATAGCGGCCTGGGCGGGCGTGGGCTGTCCGCCGAGCCCCGCCGTCAGCGCGCGGAGGGGCGGTGATTCCGGGGGCCCCTGCTCACGCTGCAGGGGGCGGATGGTGGCCTGACTGTCCTAAGATGACGCGACGCGTGCCGTGGAACGGAGGTCGGAAAGTTAGGCGGGAGGCGCCCCGATGCCGTCGGCCGCATCCGGTAGGAAAACGCGAGGGATCGGCGAAACCAGGCGACTTTTCCTTCGAGCGCTTCCTCTCCTGGCGTTGTTGCCGGCAAGCGCCGCGGCCGCTGACGCGCGCGCTTCAGAGAAGGCGCGCTCCGGCCCCGAGAGCACCGGCGTCGAGTACGGCGTCCCGTTCATCCGCTTCTTCGGGCCGAAGGAGTACAGCGCAAGCGCCCAGAACTGGGCCATCGCGCAGGACAGGCGAGGTCTGCTCTACTTCGGAAACAACGACGGCCTACTGGAGTACGACGGTGCCGGCTGGCGACTAATCCGCACCACACTCGGTTCCAGCGTGCGGTCGCTCGCCGTGGACGATGGGGGCCGGGTCTACGTGGGCAGCACCGGCGACTTCGGCTACCTGGCCTCCGACGGCAGCGGCAAGACGCGCTTTGTCTCCCTGATCGAGGCGATCGAAGAGCCGTTCCGCGACTTCTCCGACATCTGGAGCATCAGCGTCACCCCTCGGGGCATCTACTTCCTGTCGCGCGAGTACCTGTTCAGGCTGGCGAGCGGCCGCATTCGGGCTTGGAAGCCAGAGACGGTGTTTCAGCGCTGCTTCTACGTCGGGGGACGTCTATTCGTCATGCAGCCCGACGTCGGCTTGATGGAGCTCGCCGGCGACAAGCTCTCCCTCATCAAGGGAGGCGAGCGTTTCGCCCGGGCCAGGGTCTATGGCATGGTCGCTCTCGACTCACCCCGTGGAAAGGGCGGGGGCGGACGGGAGGACCGGATCGTGGTCAGCTCCCGCGACGGACTCCACGTCCTTGACACATCGGGGCCCATCCTCTTCCCGACCGCGGCCGACGGCTACCTGAAGAGGCACCTCCTTTACGCGTGTGCGCGCCTCTCGGACGGGACGCTGGCGCTGGCCACGCTGCGCGGTGGAGTGGTGCGCATCGACTCGGCCGGCAGGTTGCTCGGCATCGTGGACAGGAACTCGGGTCTGGGCGACGACACTGTGTACGACCTCCTCGGCGACCGCCAAGGCGGCCTCTGGCTCGCCCATGACAAGGGGATCTCGCGCGTGGAGTGGCCGTCGCCCTTGACCCTCTTCGGCGACGCCAGCGGGCTGGAGGGCGCCGTCCTGTCGCTGCGACGCCACCAGGGAACGCTCTACGCTGGAACCACGAGCGGCGCCTTCGCCCTTAAACCGACCGCGCCCGACCAGGCCGGGGCGTCCCGGGGGTACCGCTTCCGCCGCGTGGCGGGGATCGACTCCCAGTGCTGGTCTCTCCTCTCGGTCGGCGACACTCTGCTGGCAGCGACCTTCCTCGGCCTGTACGAGATCCGCGGTGAAAGAGCCGATCGCCTCCTGTCGTTCAAGACCCTCGGCCTGCACCTGCTGCGGCTGAAGTCCGATCCCGGGCGCATTCTCGTGGGACTCGAGGACGGGCTGGCATCCATCTCCCGTCGCAGCGAGCGAGGACCGTGGCGGTTCGACGGGAAGGTTCCGGGGATCGACGAGGAGATCGTCGGCATGTTGGAGACGGATGGAGGCCGCCTCTGGCTGACGACGTACGTTCAGACCATCTACCGCGTCACGCTGCCTGTCGCGTGGGGCGGTGGCGCCTCGAGCCCAACCCCGCGAATCGAGCGTTTCGCGGCCGCGCAGGGTGTGCCAGCAAGCCAATACAACTCCGTCGGCCGGGTCGCCGGCGACGCCGTGTTCGGTACGCTTTCCGGGTTCTACCGCTTCGACGCATCAGGGGAGCGTTTCGTGGCCGACGAACGCCTCAACAGGCTCTTCCCCGGAGCCCGACAAGGAGTGTCAGCCTTCTGTGAAGATGCGCGGGGGAGAGTCTGGATGGACACCATCGACATGACTCGCAACCTGCACCAGGCGGGAGTGGCATCGGCGCAAGCCGATGGAAGCTACGGCTGGGAGAAGGCGCCGCTGCGTCGCTGTCTGGGCATGGACGCGGACGTCATTTGGTGTGACGAAGAGGGCGCCGTCTGGTTCGGCGGCAGCGACGGCCTCTTCCGCTTCGACACGGCCATCCGCAGGGACTCCGCTCCGGTCTCCCCCGCTCTGGTCCGGCGCACCGAGGACCGGGACGGGCACATCCTCTTCGACGGCGCCGGGCGGGTGGGGGGGCCGGAAGACGCGCCGCGCCTCTCTCATGCCCGCAACGCGTTGCGCTTCCATTTCGCGCTGCCCGCCTACGACCGGCCCGAGGCCAACGAGTACCAGACCCGTCTCGATGGTCTCGAGCAGGAGTGGACACCCTGGTCGATGCAGAACGTGCGGGAGTACACAAGCCTGCGCGAGGGCTCCTACCGCTTCCGCGTGCGGGCTCGCGACGTGTACGGCCAGATGAGCGGGGAATCCTCCTTCGGCGTCGTGATCGATCCGCCGTGGCAGCGCACCTGGCTCGCCTACCTGGCCTTCAGCGCCTCCGGTGTCGGCCTGCTGGTGGGCGGCACGCGTCTTTACACCCTGCGCCTGCGGCGTGAGAAGGCCCGCCTGGAGGAGCTGGTGGCCCTGCGCACTCGGGAACTGAAGGAGGCCTCGCTGACCGATCCGCTGACCGGGCTGCGCAACCGCCGCTACCTGGACGAAATCCTGGCTAGCGAGGTCGCCGCTCTTGTCGCTTACAAGAAGTACCTGCTGTCGGGAGCACCCCGCCGCCGGCTCGAGCCGGCGGAGCAGGTATGGGGCCTGGTCGTCTTCGATATCGATCACTTCAAGCAGATCAATGACGAGCACGGCCACGATGCCGGCGACCAGGTGCTGCGGGAGTTCGCCGCCATCCTGAAGTCGTCCGCCCGCTTGGACGACGCCGTCGTGCGCACCGGCGGCGAGGAGTTCCTGGTGGTGCTGAAGAGGACCGACCCGGCCCACATCGGCGAGTTCGCGCGGCGCGTGCGGCAGCGGGTGGCGGCGGCCCGTTTTGCCATCGGTAGCAGCACTGAAGTCCGGCGCACCTGCTCCGCCGGCTCTGCCGCCTTCCCGTTCTACGCTTCCAACCCCGAGTTGCTGAGCTTCGAGCAGACCGTCAAGCTGGCGGACCTCGGCCTCTACTACTCCAAGGAGCACGGCCGCAACATGAGCGCCGCGATCAGCGGCGGTGAGGAGATCCCGGGCGAGCCGGGACAGGTGCGGCAGATGGCTGCCTCTCTCGAGTTCGCGCTGGCTCGCCGCTTCTTGACCGTGTGCTCGGAGCCGACCGCTCGGGAAGCGTGATCGGTCCGCTGTGATCGGACCAGGCCCGGCGTTCCCACCCGGGAATGGCTTCCAGGATCGCGGGACATGCCGAGACGAAGACAATGGCTCGACCGGCTCTCGTGCGGAGTGACATGGGCGGCTCCTTTCGCGGAGAGCCGCCTGGCCAGGTGTCCTGCCCTTGCGTCCTGGAAGGTGGGCGTCTAAGCTTCGGGACGCATTCGGACGACGTTAGGCTTTCGTTGCCTCCTGCCCCGGACGGGGCCATGTCCTTCTGGTTTGGAGACTTCGAGCTCGACCAGGAGCGACGGCAGCTCCTTCGCTCGGGCGAGCCTGTCCCGCTCGAGCCGAAGGCTTACGAGCTGCTGAGCCTGCTGCTGGAGCGGTGTCCGCGGGCGCTTTCCCGGGCGCAGATCCGCGACGTGATCTGGCCGGGGACGTATGTCCAAGAGTCGACGCTGGCCGTGGTGGTAAACGCCATCCGCCAGGCACTTGGGGACGACGCACGGGCTCCGCGGTTCATCCGGACGGTCCACGGCTTCGGTTACGCCTTCTGCGGGGAGGCGCGTGACTCGGGTGACGGCCGGCTGGCTACCGTCGAGGTCGCCCCGGAACTGAGCCCTTACCCGGGACTGTCAGCGTTCACCGAAGCGGACCCCGAGCGCTTCTTCGGCCGCGAGGGCGAGGTCGAGGCACTGTGGGAGAAGATCCAGCGCCGGCCGCTCCTGGCCGTCATTGGCCCTTCGGGAGTGGGCAAGACGTCGTTCCTGCGGGCGGGCGTGATTCCGGCCCGTCCGGCGGGTTGGGGCGCGCTCAGCGCGACGCCGGGCGCGCGCCCGTCTCTTGGTCTCGCCCAAGCGCTCACGCTCGAGCTGGCCGGCGACGCCGAGGCCGTGAGCGACCTGCTTCGGGGCGTGAGTGAGGTCGCGGAGACGGGCGAGAGCGACAAGGTCGTCTCCGCGGTGAAGCGGTGGCGCTCGCGATGCGGCGAGGCCCTCCTGGTCGTGGACCAATTCGAGGAGCTGTTCACGCAGAGCGCGAAGGAGACGCAGGGGCGCTTTGCGGCCCTGCTCGGTCGGATCGCCTCGGAGGCGGGCGTGCACGTCGTGTTGTCGCTCCGGGACGATTTCCTGTTCCGCTGCTCGGAGCACGTGCCGCTTGCCCCGGTCTTCGAGTCACTCACGCCGTTGCCCGGGCTCATGCCCGAGGGCCTGCGGCGGGCGATCGTGGAGCCGGCGAGGACCCTCGGCTACCGCTTCGAGGACGACGGGCTGGCCGAGGAGATGGTGGAAGCTGTCGCGTCAGAGCGGGGCGCCTTGCCGCTGCTGGCCTTTGCAGTCGCGTGTCTGTGGGAGAAGCGGGATCGGAAGAGGAGGCTCCTGGCGCGGGCGGCATACGAAGAGATCGGAGGTGTGGCAGGCGCGGTCGCCCAGCACGCGGAGGCGACGATGGACCGAATCGGCCCTGAGCGGCAGGGGCTGGTGCGGGACGTGTTCCGGAATCTGGTCACAGCCCGGGGGACGCGGGCGGTGGCGGACCGCGAAGAGCTGCTGTCGGCCTTCCCGCAGCGGAAGGACGCCGAGGAAGTGCTGCGCGTTCTCGTCGATGCGCGGCTCCTGACGACCTATGGGGCCGACGGCCGGGACGGCGAGCCGGGACAGCACCGGGTCGAGGTCATCCACGAGTCGCTGCTGACGGCGTGGCCGCGGCTGGTGCGATGGCAGGCCCAAGACGCCGAGGGGGCGGTCCTCCGGGGCCAGCTCCGGCAGGCGGTGCACCTCTGGCAGGAGAAGGGACGGACGTCGGACCTGCTGTGGACGGGAACGGCATACCGGGAGTTCGAGCTGTGGCGGGAGAGGTACGCCGGCGCGCTGACCGCGCTCGAGGAGGACTTCGCGCGGGCGATGGCGGAGAAGGCGCGGCGGCGGAAGCGGCTGCTCACGGCAGGCGTTGCCTCGGTGATCGTCGTCCTGGCCGGGGTCGCAATTGCGATCGCCGTCTCGCGTCACCAGGCGGTTCTCGCCCGCGAGCATGCAGAGGCGGAAGCTCGTCGCGCCGAGGCCAGCAAGCTTCTGGCCCTCGGAAGTAACGAGATCGACCGTTACCCGACCGCCGCGCTGGCGTACGCACACAAGAGCCTCGAACTGGCCGACACGCCCGAGGCGCGACGGTTCGCTCTCGAGGTGCTCTGGCGCGGCCCCGTGGCCCGCCTCCTGTCCTGGGCACGGCTCAAGAAGCTGGCGGCGGTCCCGGACGGCGTTGGCTTCGAGTTCATCACCGTCAGCCCGGACGGACGGTGGTTGGCATCGCAGTCGGGGGACGGATGGGTGATGCTCATCCCCAGGGAAGCCGGTCAGCCGCGCTCTCTGGCGCTTTCATCCGACCTGCATGTCTACCCCCTTCTCGGTTTCGGCCCGAAGAGCGACGTGCTTGTCGTTGGCGGCGCGGACCAGAGCGTGCGCTTCCTCTCCGTCCCGGACCTGCACGAGATGCGCAGGATCGAGTTGGGGGGGATCGCCTCCTGGGGAGGGGTTGTCGGCGAGAAGCTGGTCACCGGCACGAAGATGTCGCGAACAAACGAGCGACCGCTTGTCCGCATCTGGCCCCTCTCGGGAGGAGAGCCGCAGACCGTCACGGACGCTGACCTCTCGGGCGGCTTCGCGGTGGACACCTCGGGCGCTCAGCTTGCGTATGCCCGAGGACGGGAGATCTTCATCCGGTCATTCGCTTCATCTCGCCAAGCAGCCGGCCGAGCCGTCGGACGCGCGCGGGACGTGGTCACGGCTTTCGAGTTCGTTCGGGGCGGAGACGGCCTCGTCTCCATGGACGCGTCCGGTGAGCTGCGGCTGTGGGATCTCGGCAAGGACGTCACCGCTCGTGTGCTGGGGACATACGACGGCGGCGTGGCCAACGACCTCTGCCTCGACTCGAGGGGCCCACACTTGGCGGTGGTTCGGTTCAGCCTGGGAGCGGACGTCTGGGACTTTCAAGACCCTCCCGATGCCGAGCCCCTGGCTTTGAGGACCTCACCGCGTTCCGGTTCCACCGCCGCTGCGTTCGAATCGAACGGACCGTGGCTGGTGACGAACACCGACGGCGTCAACCTGACCTTCTGGCCGCTGTCGAGTCCGTCCATGCGCAGGCTGCGCGAGAAGAGGGGCGGAAGCTTCAGGGTGGTGTTCTCGTCCGACAGCCGTTACCTGGCCTCCTGCGCGGGCCAGAACCTGCGTCTCTGGCCACTCCATCCCGCGGACGAAGGCCTGCGAACGCTCCTGCCCCTGCCCGCAGGTTGCTGGGGGCTCGCAGGCGACCCTGCGGGCACGCAACTGATGGTGGGCATGTTCGGAGGAGGGGTGCTGCTGTACCCCGTCCAAGGGGGGCCAGCACGGACCTTGGTCACGGGTTGGGAGGGAGCTGTTCAAGGCACCCTGGCCATGGCATTCGACGCGGAAGGCCGGCGAGCTGCCGCCAGCCCCATCGACATGAACCCCTCCATCCGAGACCCGAGATTCCGGGTCCTGCGCGTCTGGGACCTGCCGTCGGGAAAGGCGCACACCTACTCGCTGGCCCACTGTACCGATGCCTCGTGGATGGGCTTCGAGTCAATCCGCTTCGCAGCGGACGGCACCATCTATGCCTCTGGGACCGGTGGCGTCTTCCATCTCACCCTCCCCAGTGATCCGGATGGAACGGTCACGAGCGACACCCTCTACCCGGCGCCGCTGGCATACCTCGATATGAGCCGGGACGGCCGACACCTCCTCGTCTCGGCATTCGAGAGCAACGGGGCCGACAGCGCGAGCGAACATCGCGTATTCGACCTTGCCGCCGGGACCTCGCGCCCCATCCCGATCCACGGCCAGCGGCCAGGGCTTGCGGTGTTCGATGCAACGGGACAATTCATCGTCGCCAATAGCCTGGAGGGCGCCGTGCGTGTCGGACCGCTCACGGGTGAAGAGCCTCACCTGCTTCTCGGCGACGCGGGACCTCACTTCCTCGACGTCTCGCCGGACGGGCGCTGGATCGCCTCACCGGGCGACGATGGGTTCGTGCGCTTGTGGCCGATGCCGGACATGACGAAACCGCCCCTGCACACACTGGCGCACGACGCGCTGCTGGCCAAGCTGGACACGCTGACCAACCTGCGTGTCGTGCCCGATCCGTCTTCCTCCACCGGCTGGAAGCTCGATGTCGGGCCGTTCCCAGGCTGGAAGGACGTGCCGACGTGGTAGCACCGCGGAGGCTCGACTCAAGCCGCGACTGGCCGAAGGTCGAGGAGCTGTACCAC
>Ga0187777_10002489_pt1 | contig 11759 bp, 8 predicted proteins | sample 1015_Q2_SP5_10_M_FD_132416 | JGI IMG/M metagenome (GOLD analysis project Ga0187777, IMG submission 132416) | Tropical peat soil microbial communities from peatlands in Department of Meta, Colombia - 1015_Q2_SP5_10_MG | ecosystem: Environmental > Terrestrial > Soil > Wetlands > Peat | place...
CAATTCGTCACCGCCTGCTACCGCGCGACCGGTGGTAACCCATTCCTGCTCGACGAGCTGCTCGCCGGCCTCGTTGCCGATGGAGTGAGTGGAAGCGCCGGTGATGCGCCGCGCGTCGAGGGCTTTGCCCCCGAGGGGATCGTTCGGTGGGTGCTCGCGCGCTTGGGGGCGCTGGGGGAAGACGCCCAGCGGCTGGCGGACGCGTTCGCGGTGCTCGGGGCGGTCTCCCTCGCCGATGCCGCAGCCCTCGCGGAGGTTGAATCGCCGGCGGCCGTTGCGGCCGCCGACGAGCTGGTTAGGGCGCACATCCTCGTCGCGGGACGCGGCTACGAGTTCGTCCATCCCGTTCTGCAGGCGGCGGTGTACGACGGATTGGGCCCGGTGAGGCGCGCCGAGGCGCACGCTCGCGCGGCACGGCTCACGAGTGCCTCCGGCGGATCGGTGCGTCGCGTTGCGGCGCACCTGTTGGCGTCCGCCCCTGGCCACGACGGCTGGGTGGTCGACGTACTACGCGATGCCGCGCGCGACGCCGGCGCGAGCGGCGCGCCCACATCGGCCGTCGACTACCTGGAGCGGGCGCTCGCCGAAGCGCAGCCCCCGGAGACCCGCGCCACGCTGTTGCTCGAGCTCGGCGAGGCGGAGCTTCAAGCAGGGCTCGCCGGCGCGACCGGGCGATTGGAACAAGCCCTCGAGCTGGCCGCCGATCCCGGGCAACAAGCGAGGATACTGCTGACGCTCGGAAGGGCGCTGTTCTCGACCGGCGAGTACGTCAGGGCGCGGGAGGCGCTGCGCCGTGGGCTGGCCCAGCTGCCCGCCGGAGATGACCTGTCACTCGAGCTCAGCGGGTGGTCGATCGCACTCGCGCGCGACACTCAACGATTGCCCGCGGTCACCGGGCAGCGCCTGCGCTCGCTGCTCGAGGGTGAGGCCCCGGGACGCACACGCCACGAGCGGCTCCTCTTGGTCCACGTCGCCTACGAAGCTGTCCGGTCCGGTGCGCGAACCAGCGACGAGGTGGCACAACTCGCCCGGCGAGCGTTGGCCGACGGCGCATTGCTGATGGATAGTCGGACGGACATCATGGGCCCCTTCGGTGGCGCGTGCTACGCGCTGCTCTATGCCGGCGAGATCGATGAAGCCATCGCCGACCTGGGGCTGGCGATCGAGTTGAGCCAGGCCCGGGGCTCGAGGGTCGCCTTCGGGCGCCTGTCGCGCCTCCGGGGCATCGCGCACTACCTTCGCGGCGATCTCCTCACGGCACTGGCCGACTTAGATAGCGCGCGCACGACCCAGAGCGATGAATATGAGCATGGCCTGCCGGAAACGGTGGCGTTTCTCGCGCTCTGCTCGCTCGAACGCGACGATCCGGCGGCTGCAGCGGCTCTGCTCGAGCTGCCCGGCGACGCGAGTCGGTGGCGGGCGCAGCCTTCCTTCGTCAGCTATCTGTTCGCGACCGCGCGCGTGCACGTCACCCAGGGACACCTCGAGGAAGGCCTCGAGGTTCTCCTCGAGTGCGAGCAGGTCGTCCGTCAGACGAATTCCCCAAACCCAGCCGTGAATCTTCCGTGGCGTTCGGAGGCCGCTCTCCTCGCAGCACGCTTGGGCGCGGATCGCCGCGCACAGGAGCTCGTCGCCGAGGAGGTCCGCCTCTCCCGCGCGTTTGGAGCGCCGCTCGCGCTCGGCGTCGCGCTCCGCGCCGAAGGACTGCTCGGGACGCGGTCCTTGGAGCCCGAGCAGCTGGCCGAGGCGGAACTGCTTCTCGAGCGGGCCGGAGCGCTCGTTGAGCTCGCCCGCACGAGGACCGAGCACGGGGCCTCGCTGCGTCGCGCAGGCCGCCGTCGCGATGCCCGCGAGCCGCTCCGGCATGGCCTCGACCTCGCGACCCGGTGCGGCGCCCTCGCGATCTCCAGACGCGCACGCGAGGAGCTGATCGCCGCCGGCGCTAAGCCGCGCCGCGAGCGCATCAGCGGCGTAGAGGCCCTCACCGCGAGTGAGCTCCGTGTCGCGCGACTCGCCGCGCAGGGGCTCACGAACCGCCAGATCGCGCAGGTGCTGTTCATAACCATGAGGACCGTCTCCGCGCACCTTGGACATGCGTACGCCAAGCTCGACATCGCCGATCGCGCGCAGCTTCCGGCCGCCCTGTCAGAGGACCACGTTCGTACCGGCGAAACACCATCGGCCTGGGAAAGCCCACGCGGGGCGCCGGCCGGGTAGATGTCCGGGCGCGGTTATCGCCGAGCTTGGTGCGGCACTGTCAAGGAGCGGCCTTACCACCCGGGCAGTCGACGAGAAATGCTCCCAACCGGCCGGTTGGCATAGGTATGATGTGAAAGTGGGAAGTCTGTGAAAGCTCCGGCATGGGCGCCGTAAATGACGTAAAGGAGTGACAATGAGGATCAAGCTCGTGGGGTTCCTCGCACTGTTGGCGACCCTGCTCGTCAGTTCGACCGCTTGGGCAGTACGGGGGGCGCCCTCCTCCTTCACGCTCTCAGCCCCTGGCACGGTGAAGCAAGGGGTCACAGTCAAGCCGGTGCTGACGAAGCCGCGGACGCTCGGCTTGGTCGTGTTTAGGCAGCCCAACCATGCCGAGGTGGGTACGGTGGGTCTGGGGTCATTCTCGGGCCATCCGTCGATCCACTGGAATCTGAAGGTGAAAGGTAAGGTTCTGGGCTCGGGGTCGTATCTGATCTCGCTCCGGGTGTTCGCGAACGGCAAGCCAACGACAATTCCTGCCCCGCGTCCGGTTAAGCTGACGATCTCTGGCCGGTACGTCCGGGTCGGTTAGGCGGGAGCAGGGGGACTGGATCGCCTCGCGTGATTCGGCGCTCTCCGGCGCTTGCGACTCGGCGATGACCGACGCGAGCGCGAGGGAGAAGGGTCCTTACCTCGAGACGGGCTCGCTCGTAGCGGGTTATCGGATCGACAAGCTGATCAGCCGAGGCGGGATGGGGATGGTCTACCTGGTCACCGACGTCGAGCGGGGTCAGCTCTATGCGCTGAAGGTGCTGGCTCCGGAGGTTGCCGGAGATGAGAGATTCCGACGTCGATTCATGCGCGAGATACACATTGCCGGCTCACTTCGCCATCCAAACGTGGTCACGGTGCACAATGCGGATGAGTATCAGGGTCTGCTCTACCTCGTAATGGATTACATACCTGGCGGGGACCTGCGAACTATCATACGGCAGGGGGATCCACTCGAGCCTCACCGCGCGACGAACCTTTTGGCGCAAGTCGGATCCGCGCTCGACGCTGCGCATGACCTCGGCCTCGTGCATCGGGATGTGAAACCGGCGAATATTTTGATCGCATCCGGTGAAGGCGGTGAGCGTGCCTACGTGACTGATTTCGGCCTGGCAAAGCGGTTTCAGGGCGATCCGGGCGCCAGCGTGCTCACCCGGACAGGAGTTCTCCTCGGCACCATCGAATACATGTCACCCGAGCAGATCACCGGTCGGCCATCGGACGGCCGCACGGATGTCTACGCGCTGGGATGTGTGTACTTCGAGATGCTCACCGGCGCCGTTCCGTTCGGACGGGACAGGTCGGTGATGGCAACCATGTTTGCCCACGTCAACGAGCCACCCCCCTTACTGAAGGGGCGGTTGGCGGAGTCGAATCCCGGCCTGAGTGCCGTCATCGCACGGGCGATGGCCAAGGACCCTGACGCCAGGTACGGTTCCGCCGGCACGCTGGTGAAGGCCGCCGCCGAAGCCCTAGACGGCCCCCCCGGCCAGATGGTCCGGGCGGTGGGGACACGCAAGGTGGTGACCGTGGTGCGCTGTCGCCTGACGTCCTCGCCAGGGCCTGGCGGGGATCCGGATTACAGGCTCATGCGGGTTGCGATCGAGCGGTCTCTGGCGGAGGTCAGCTCGGCGATCAGGCATCACGGAGGAACGCCCGAGGCGTCGAGCGGGGACGACGTGGTCGCGGTTTTCGGCCTTGCGCGCACGCGAGCGGATGATGCGTTGCGAGCGGTCAGGGCCGCGGCCGAGGTCGGCGAGCGCCTGGCGGTCATCGCGCTGGAGGCCGGCGTGGTGGTGAGCGCTCGAATCGGAGTGGACACGGGACGCGTGCTGACCGGCCGCGCTGGCGACGTTGCCGCCGGCGAGCCCGTTGAGGTCGCCGGGCAGCTCCGCACGCTGGCGAGCGCGGGAGAGGTGTTGCTGACCTCGGAGACGTTGCGGCTTGTGCGCGACGCGGTCACGGTCGAGTCTTTGGAGCCTGTCGCAACGCCGGGTGGATCCGATCCGGTGGCGATCTTCCGGCTCGTGCGCCTTGACCCCACCGCGCCGGGGCTCGCTCGTAGGTTCGACATCCCGTTCGTGGGGCGAGGGCGCGAGCTGCGTCTGTTGCGTGAGGCATGGGAACACGCCGTCGAGGAACCAGGCAGTCACCTTGTCACCGTGCTTGGCGAGGCCGGGGTCGGGAAGTCGCGTCTGGTCGCGGAGCTGCTGAACGACGTGGGCGCTTCGAGTTGGGTATTGCGCGGTCGCTGCCTTCCCTACGGTGAAGGCATCACGTTCTGGCCCATCGCCGAGGCCCTGACGCCCCTCGGTGGCATCGCGCGGCCCGTGATCGAGCGCCTGCGAGGTGGCGGGTTCGCGGCACCGCAGGAGCTCTTCCTCGCCGTGAGACGACTGCTCGAGTCACTCTCCGCCGAGCGCTCGGTGATCCTGCACGTCGATGACCTCCACTGGGCGGAGCCGATGCTGCTCGATCTCCTGGACCACGTCGCTGACCTCTCCCGAGCCGGGCCGATTCTCGTCCTCTGCACCGCCCGCCTGGAGTTGCTCGAAGTGCGGCCGGAATGGGGTGGCGGCAAGCTGAATGCCACGGCCACGCTGCTTGGGCCGCTCGGCGCGGCCGAGTCGGAGCGACTGTTGGACGAGCTCACCGACGAGCTTGATCCGCAGATGCGATCGCAGGTGCTGACCGCCAGTGACGGCAATCCGCTGTTCCTCGAGGAGATGGTGGCGCTGGCGCGGGAAGCGGGGTTGGTAAGGGTGCCACCGACGATCGAGGCGTTGCTGGCCGAACGCTTGGAACGCCTGGACGGCGAGGAGCGAGAGGTCCTCCAGTGCGCTGCGGTCGAAGGGGAGGTATTCCACCGAAACGCGGTCGTCTCGCTCATCGGCGAGCGCCCCCTTGAGGCGGTCGAAGCGTCGCTCTCCAAGCTTGTCCGCAAGGAGCTAATTCGTCCGCACCAGGTGGCGAACGAGGGTGACACCGCTTTTCGATTCCGCCACCTGCTTGTCCGTGACGCCACGTACGATGCGCTCTCCGACGAAACCCGAGCGCGGCTCCACGAGAGGTTTGCGGGCTGGCTCGAACTAGGCGACGGCGATGTTGCTGACGAGATCAGCGGCTGGCATCTCGAGCAGGCTGTCCGGTACGGTCAGAGCCTCGGCCGTGCGGCCGAGCCTGGCCTGGCGCGACGCGCCGCGACTCACTTGCACGTGGCCGGTCGGGGCGCTCGGGCTCGGGGCGACGTAGCGGCGGCGAGCGGTCTTCTGGAGCGCGCTGGTGCGCTCGCGGCGCTGGCGGACATTTCTCCCGCGCCGATCAGCGTCGACCTGGCCGAGTGCCTCATGGAGGCCGGCGAAGTGACGCGCGCTGACGAGCTGCTGTCCTCCGCTGAACTGGAGGACAGCGCGAACCCCATTGCGGCTCTCACCAGGTGCGAGTGGATGCTTCGCGTCCGGCCCCAAGAGGCGACGGGGATGATCGAGTCCAAGCTCCCGCGCATCCTTCGGAATCTCGCCGCAGCAAACGACGAGAGTGGGCTGGCTCGTGCGCACCTCGTGGCGAGCATGCCGCACTGGCTCACGAGCGAATGGACGCTCGCCGGGGAGGAAGCCCGCCTTGCTGCCGAGCATGCCGACAACGCAGGTGACGAAGGGTTCCGCTCGCGCGCGCTCGCCTTCTACGTCGGTTGCATTGTCTACGGGCGGGCGGACGTGGCGACGATCGCGCGAGAGCTCGATGGGATCGAGCGCGATGATCCAGGCCCAAGCCTTGCCGCGAGGGTCGAGCTCGCGCGGGGCCAGCTCGCGGTGCTAGAGGGCCGTTTCCCTGAGGCACGAGCGTTCATGCATCTCGCCCGGGAAGGCTTTGAGGACCTGGGAATGCGCGAGTTGGCAGCAACCTGCCACACCGAGCTTGGGGTCGCCGAGCTGTCGGCCGGAGACCCGGCGGCGGCGCTCGGGTCGCTGCTCCAGAGCGATGCGGTTCTCGCCGAACTGGGCCAGCACGTGCTGCGGTCCACGACGCAGGCGATCATCGCCCAGACTCAGGCCTCGCTGAACAACCCGAGCGCGGCGCGGGCGGCGATCGACCTGGCGGAACGCCTCAGTGCGCCCGAGGACCTACTGAACTTCGCCATCACTCATCGCGTGCGCGCCAGACTCGCTCTCTCCGAGCAGAAAGACGAAGCCGCCGTGCGCTGGGCGCGCAGCGCGGTCGCCCACGCCTTCCGCATTGATTCGCTCGAGGTGCAAGCCGACGCCACGCTCGACCTCGCTCACGTGCTCGAAGCGGTCGGTCAGCGAGGCGACGCCGTGATCCAGGCGCGAACCGCGTTGGAGCTCTTCACCGCGAAAGGCCATCGTCCAGGCACGGACAAGGCTCGGGTGTTGCTGGCCGAGCTCGAGGCGCGTGCCTAGCCACATCGGCAAAAGATTGGTACCCCCCTCACGATGACACCTGGTGCCGGACTGCCTAGGTTGTGGCAATGCCGCAGAACCGCACGACTGGCACTCTCGGCTCGGGCAATCGACTCGCACTATCGCGCCATCACGGACGCCGTTCGCGCCGCCCGCCGGTCGCGAGCGACGCCCGCCTGAGCGCCCGGTTCCGGGACGGGGATCCCGATGCCGTTCGCGCAGCCTATTCGGCCTACGGACGCCTCGTATATGCCGTCGCCTATTCGGTCCTCGCCGAACGTGGCCTGGCCGAGGAGGCGACGCAGCAGACGTTCGTGAAGGCGTGGCGGTCGGCCGCGAGCGTCGACCCAGCGCGTGACCTCGGCCCGTGGCTCGCAACGATCGCCCGACGGGTGGCGATCGACATCTACCGCCGCGAGACCCATCGCGCCGCCAACCCGCTCGAGGCGGTTCCCGCGGATCACCCGGCGCTGGTTTCTCTGCCAGTCGCGGTCGAGGACGCCTACGAGATCTGGGAGGTGCGGCGCGCTGTCTCGCACCTACCGGGCGAGGAGCGTGAGGTCGTCCGAGCACAACACTTCGAGGGGCTCACGCACGAGCAGATCGCGGCTCGCCTTGGAATCCCGGTGGGGACGGTGAAGTCCCGGTCGTTCCGGGCTCACCGGCGACTGGCTTCAGAACTGGGCCATCTGCGACAGCGGGAATCGACGTCCCGCTGCGCCTGATGGCCCGACGCGCCCCTCTACGACGACGTCCCATCGAGGTCCGCACAGGCGCGAGCATCCACGTGCCGCTAGGCTCGGCTGGTGGCGGAGCGTGATTGGCGCGAGATCATGTTGCGGTGCGAGCGGTGGCTTGGTCAGCGCCGTCCGGCTTCGGCTGCGGAGCTGCTGAAGGCCGCGGCAACGGCGCTCCCGCCGGATGCCTGGCCGGACCGCTACGGAGAAGGTGAGTTCGTCGAGGCGTTTGAACGCCGTGTCGGGGAGCTTTTCGCCGCGGAGGCCGCGGCGTTGCTGCCGAGCGGCACCATGGCTCAACAGATCGCGTTGCGCATTCACTGCGATCGGCGTGGGGTCAGTACGGTCGGATTTCACCCGACGTGCCATCTCGAGCTGCACGAGCACGGCGGCTACGCGCACCTCCACGGTCTCAAGGCTGAGCTGATCGGCGATCGCGATCGGCTGATCGTGCTCGACGATCTTGAGGCGCTTCGTGCGCCGATCGGGGCGCTGCTACTCGAACTGCCGCAGCGGGAGATCGGCGGCCGGCTTCCGGAATGGGAAGATCTTCTCGCGCAGATCCAATGGGCGCGCGAGCGCGGTATCGCAACGCACCTCGATGGCGCCCGAATCTGGGAGGCGGCACCGTATTACGGCCGTGCGTACTCGGAGATCGGGGCTCTGTTCGACACTGTGTACGTATCGTTGTACAAGGGGCTTTGTGGATTGGCTGGCAGTGTTCTCGCGGGTCCAGACAGCGTGATCGCTGAGGCGCGCGTTTGGCGCCGTCGGCACGGTGGAGCGCTTTCGAGCTTGTTTCCGTTCGCGGCTTCGGCGCAGCGCGGGCTTGATGAGCTGATCCCGCAGATGCCGCTGTTTCTTGCGCACGCACGCGCGCTGGCGGGTGCGTTGACCCAGTTATCTGGGATCGTTGTCGTCCCGAATCCGCCACAGACGCCGCTTTTTCATGTTCACCTTCGTGGCGATTTGCACACCCTCCAGGAGCGCGGGCTTGACGTGGCGGAGGAGCGACGCGTCTGGCTGTTTCACCGCCTCGTTCCGAGCGTCTTGCCAGATGTGAACGTGATCGAGTTGAACGTTGGAGAACCCGCGCTTGAAATCTCGCCGGGCGAGGCCGCCGAGCTCTTCCAGACCGTGATGTCTCCGTGACGACCCGATTCATCAACTCGGCCGACGTGGACGTCCACCCAGGACAAACTTGCTAGGTGTTCGAACTGCAGCGCCTTCGCCCTGATCACGAATCAGCGGTCCTCGATTTTGAGCAGACGAACCGGGCCTACTTCGCCGAGTTCGTCAGCGATCGTGGCGACGATTTCTATGAGCAGTTCACTCAGCGACACCGCGCACTTTTGGCCGAACAGGAAAGCGGTGCCTGCGTTTTTCACGTGCTGGTCGACGACGACGAGCCGTCGTGGGTCGGTTCAACCTGTACGACCTTGTGGACGGGACCGCGGAGATCGGTTATCGGGTGGCCCAACGGGTGGCTGGTTGTGGTGTCGCGACTCGCGCATTGCAGGACCTTTGCCGGATCGCGCGCGAGCAGTGTGGGCTGCGGACGCTGAGAGCCGCGAGCAGAGACGAGAACGCCGCCTCCCAAAGGGTGCTCGCAAAGGTCGGGTTCGTGCGCACGGGGCCGACTGAGGTCGGCGGCCGGCATGGCTCCCGGTACGAACTCGCCTGACACCCCTCTGACATCCGCCACACACAGCCCGGAGGCCCCGAGTCCGCAGCCGCGCGGATGTGCGATGGTGCTGAGCATGCTCGGAGATGTCCGCGCGCTGCTGGTCGACCTGGACGGTGTGCTGTACGTCGAGGAGCAGCCGATACCGGGCGCAGTCGAGGCCATCAATCGGCTGCGCACGCCGTCCCTGGCCCTCCGGTTCGTCACCAACACGACCGCGTACTCACGCGACCGAACACTGCGCAAGCTCGCCCGCCTCGGGTTCGGGGTCGATGACCGGGAGCTGATCACCCCCGCGGCGCTCGCCGTCGGGCACTGCCGCGAGCGCGGCCACCGGCGCGTTGCTCTGATCATGAACGAGGAGGTGAAACGCGACTTCGCCGAGTTGGAGGAGACCGGCAATCGCGCCGACGCGGTGATCATCGGTGACCTCGGACCCGCGTTCGGCTACGACGTGCTCAACCACGCCTTCCGCCAGGTGATGGACGGCGCCGAGCTGATCGCGCTACAGAAGAACCGCTACTGGAGGCGCGCTGATGGCCTCTCGCTCGACGTCGGCCCATTCGTCGCCGCGATCGAGTACGCCACCGGCCGCGACGCGTACGTGGTCGGCAAGCCCGCCAGGGGGTTCTTCGACCAAGTCCTCGCCTCCGTCGGCGTGGACGCGACCCTGGCCGCGATGGTCGGCGACGACATCGAATCCGACATCGGTGGCGCGCTTCGCGCCGGCCTCGACGCGATCCTCGTACGTACCGGCAAGTACCAGGAAGATCGCGCCCGCGAATCCGGTATCGAACCGACCCGCGTCGTCGACTCGATCGCCGACATCCCCCCGCTGTTCGGCTGCTGAGGACGACCTGGCGATAACCCCGCGGAGGCTACGTCCGGGCGGGCTTGTGCCGGTAATGCGGGCCGGACCGCTTATTCACGATGAGCACGAGCGCCGAGAATTCGACGGTCCAGAAGACCACGCTGGCGATGACCGTCCACACGGGCGCCGCGGACGCCGACACGTGCGCAAGGTCGTAGAACAGGACCGGGGTGTGGAACCCGACCCAAACAGCGAAGAGAACCCTGGCCCAGCTATACCCGTGGCTGTTCGCCCATGCCAATACGGCGAACACACCCCAGCTTATGCCGAGTTCAAGCGGGTACGCGCTGCTCCCGGGAGAGGCCGGAAGTATCGGGACGCCCAGCAGCCTGAGCGCTGCGCAGATGTACATCAGCCGGACGGCCCAGAACACGGTTGGTTGCGACCGCGGCACACTGGAACGCAGATGCATCCAGATCGCGTTTCTGAGCAGGTCGGCGGCTTCTCCCAGCCGGGGCCGCTGCTGACCGTCGTCGGCGCCGGCCATCAGCACCGAGAGCATCTCCTGCTCGTGCTCGCGCCGGAATGCCCGCGGGTAGACCGCCAACAGCCGCCGGTACCGTCGCTCAAGGCCTGTGGAGTCACTCACGTGGCCGTCCCTGGGGCCGGCTTGAGGCGCGAAATCGCGACGCGGGCGTTGGCTTGCAAGCGCGCCGCCTCGGCGGCCAGCGCGGCCCCGCCTGCGGGCGTCAGTCGGTAGTAACGGCGCAGTCGGCTATCCACGATCTCCTCCCGGTCGACCTCGATCAGCTTGTCCGCGCGCAGACGCTCCAGCGCCGAATACAAGGTTCCAGCCTTCAGCTGGACACGGCCGCTTGAGATGGCCCGGACGTCGGTGATGATCCCGTAGCCGTGCTGACTGCCGGAGGCCAGCGCCGTCAGGATCAGGAACGTCGCCTCTTGCATCGTTCGCTTGGCCATGACGAGCAGCAGTATATGCAGTTGAACTATCCGAGGACAAATCGGCACCCCAACCGCTCCCACCCCGAGCGTGGCCGCGTCCTGCCTCCACCCGCTTCAGGCGTGCGAATCTAAGACATCGAGTTCATCGAGTGCATCATGTGTTGCGCGCCGCTTGGGATCACCAGTCCGGGGACGTCGTTGGGTATCGCGACAACCGTGATCGCGAGAACGATGAGCACCCCTGCGGTGCCCCAGGTGGCTGCCCGGCGCCACGGGATCGTCTTCTCAAACGTGATGAGCGCCGCGATCAGCGCCATCCATGTGATGCTCATGACGCCGAGCGCGAACAACCCGGCCATCAGCGCCCAGCAGCAGCCCAGGCACCACGCGGCGTGCTTGGATCCCATCTCGAGCGCGCCGCGGCTCCCGTCGCGCCAGCATCCCAGTAGGAACCCCAGCGGGCTGCGACACTTTCCGAGGCACACGTCCTTCAGCGGCGTGAGCTCATAGACCGCGGCTAACGCCAGAACGCCGCCGGCCACCCAACGCCCGCCGGTCCGCCACGCCAGATCGGCGCCGAAAGCATCCCGGCCCAGGCGAAAAAGACCGTACGCCACGAGTCCCGCCGCGCCCCACACGAGCAGATATGCCGCCGTGAACAGAAGCGGGCGGCTCCAGCCGCGCTGGCGGGTCATTCGCGCATACAACGCGGTGGTGGGCGCCAGGGCGGGGAACATCATCGCCGCCATCATCACGACCCACACCCCCAAGAACCAGCCAAGCGCGCCAAGATCGGTGCCCGGCCCGCCGTCCATCCCGGCCATCCGGTCGACGGTCGACCACCACGCCGCGCCCGCCAGCGCGAGGAGCAGGACCACCAGGCCTAGGCGCGAGCG
>Ga0187777_10002492_pt1 | contig 11757 bp, 11 predicted proteins | sample 1015_Q2_SP5_10_M_FD_132416 | JGI IMG/M metagenome (GOLD analysis project Ga0187777, IMG submission 132416) | Tropical peat soil microbial communities from peatlands in Department of Meta, Colombia - 1015_Q2_SP5_10_MG | ecosystem: Environmental > Terrestrial > Soil > Wetlands > Peat | place...
CCTGCGGCTTGATGCCGAGCACGACGCCTCCGATCGCGGCGACGAGCAACACGATCGAGGTGATCTCGAAGGCCAGCAGGTGGTCGGTGAGAAAGAGCCTGCCGATCTCGGCCGGGCTGCCGAACGAGGGATCGACGCTGGGCGAGTGGCTGAGGTCGCTCGACTTCCACAGGAGCGCGACGACGGTCTCGGCCAGCAGCGCTCCGCCGGCCACGATCGCGGCCCCCCGGAAGAGGGTCGATCCTCCCGCCCACGGTGCGTCCGCCCGCCCCCCGAGGTAGGCGATCACGAACAGGAACATCACCATTACGGCGCCTGCGTAGACGAGCACCTGTGCGGCGGCGACGAACTCGGCCGAGGAGAGGAGGTAGAGCACGGCGAGCGAGGCGAGGTTCCCGATCAGGCCGAGCGCGGAGTAGAACGGGTTCGACAGCGTGATCACGAGAACGCCGGAGCCGAGGCACGCCGCGGCGGCGGCGATCCACACCATCCAGACGAGGACGTTGCCCACGCTCGCGACGTAGAGGGCGCTCACGACTTGGTCCGGTACGCGGGGAGAGGCGTGTCGAACAACGCCGGATCCTGAATCGGAACACGCTTGATCGGCTCGTCGAGCAGCATGTCTTTCGTGTAGATCAGGTCGTCGCGCGAGTACTCGGAGAGCTCGAACTCGTTGCCGAGCGTGATCGCGTCGAAGGGGCACGCGAGCTCGCAGTAGCCGCAGAAGATGCAGCGGCTGAGGTTGATCTCGTAGATGCGCGCGTAGCGCTCGCCAGCCGAGACCCGGTCGTCGGCGGTGTTCTCGGCGGCCACGACGCGGATGCAGTCGGATGGGCACGCAGCCGCGCACAACGAGCAGCCGACGCACTTCTCGAGCCCGTTCTCGTGACGATGCAGGCGATGCCGTCCGCGGAAGCGCGGGTAGAGAGGCCGCTTGTATTCCGGGTACTGCTGCGTCAGCGGCTTCTTGAACATCTGCCGGAACGTCACGGCGAAGCCCTTCAGCGTGCCGAGCGGCTGCGGAGTCACGATGTCCGCCTCACAGGGCGACCACCAGGATCGCGGTGATGACGGCATTGGCCGTCGCGACGGGTAGGAGTACCTTCCACCCGAACCGCATGAGCTGGTCGTAGCGGAGGCGCGGCAGCGTCGCGCGCATCCAGATGAAGACGAAGAGCAGGAGGCCGAGCTTGAGGAGGAACCAGATCGGCCCGTACTGCTGGAGCCATGGTCCTGGGATGTGCCAGCCGCCGAGGAAGAGCGTCACTGCGAGCGCCGAGAGCGTGATCAGGTTCACGTACTCGGCCATCGTGAAGAGGCCGAAGCGCATGCCGCCGTACTCCGTGTGGTAGCCGGCGACGAGCTCCTGCTCGGCTTCCGGCAGGTCGAACGGTGCGCGTGCTGTCTCCGCGGTGCCGGCGAACATGAAGACGAGGAAGCCGACGAGCTGCGGGACGATGTACGGGACGTACCAGAGGTCGTGGTACTGGTGGTCGACGATGTCGACGAGCGAGAGCGAGCGCGCCATCAGGACGACGCCGAGCACGGACAGTGCGAGCGAGACCTCGTAAGAGACGAGCTGCGCGCACGTGCGCATGGAGCCGAGCAGCGCATACTTCGAGTCGGACGACCAGCCGCCGACGATGAACCCGTAGATGCCGAGCGAGCCGATCGCGAAGATGAGGAGTAGTGCGATCGGCACGTCTGCGACGTAGCCCGTGACGTAGTAGCCGTCGATCGTCCAGCCCGGCCCCCAGGGAATGACCGAGAAGGTCGTCAGCGCGGCGAACGCGGCGATGAACGGGGCGAAGATGTACAGGACGTCGATCGCGGCCGCGGGGAAGAAACTCTCCTTGCGGACGAGCTTCACGAGGTCGGCGATCGGCTGGAGGAGGCCGAACGGACCCGCGCGGTTCGGTCCGTAGCGGAGCTGCATCCGCCCCATCACCTTGCGTTCGGTCAGCGTCAGGTAGGCGAACGTGACGAGTACGAGGTTGATGATGATCGCGGCCTTGATCAGGCTGATCCACCACGGCTCGCTGGTCGCTGCGACGAACGGAGCAATCACGGCTTGAGCACCTCAACCGCGGGGTGGAGGTCGCCGGCGTGCTCTTCTGCAACGCGTGCCACGCCGGGGACGAGCATGCGGTTAACGCGTGCGCGAAGCCTCGTCGACGTCCCGTTGGAGCGGACGACGACCTCGTCGCCGCTCGCGATCTCTCGCTTCTCGGCGTCCTCGGTCGAAAGCTCGAGCTCCGCGCTCGGCCGTTGGAACTGGAGCTCGTGGACGCGTTCCACCTGCGGGCCCGAGAACAGCGGTCTTCGCCGGAGGAGCCGCAGCTCACCGATGAAATGCTCGTCGGCAGGACGGGGCGTTACGGCTCCGGCCTGAGGCTGCGCCGGTTCCGGGGCCTCGTAGGGAACGCGTGTGGGCAGCGGTCCGCGGTCGCCGACGGACACGCCGCCGAAGCACCGCTCGGAGATCTCCTCGAAAAGCACGGCCGCGTGAGGCGAGACGGCGACGTCGAAGCGCGCTGACAGTTTCGCGATCCAGGCCTGCTCGTCCGGTACCGGCGGGATCACGGCCCGGCGCAGTCGCTGGAGACGTCCCTCGAGGTTGAGCAGGGTGCCGTCCCGCTCGAGCGAGCTCGTCGCGGGGAGCACGAGATCCGCCCATCCGCCTGCGAGCCCGTGAAACATCGTGACCGCGATCACGGCTTCTGCGCGCTCCGCGAGCGTGCGAACGCTCGGGGACGCTGCCGCCTCGTCGCCGACGACGACGAGCAGGCCGATCGGTTCGGGATCGGTCTCGTCCTCGTTGGACGCCGCCGCCCAGCCGATCGCGACGCCGCGCCCGTTGGGCGTCGCCGGGAGATGGAACGCGCCGCAGCCGGGCTTTTCGTCGAAACCGAGCGAATACGCAGCCTCGGCGACGCGAGCTCCTCCGCCGCCGCCCGGCCCGCTCCAGATCAGGACGGCGCGGTCGGCTGCGCGAAGCTTCTTGCCGACTGGATTCCCCGGCTCGGTGAGATCGTGCAGCGTGGCCGTTGCGGTGCCCGGCGCTGCCTGCATGGTTCCCGTCGGCCCGTACACGACGACGTCGGCCCCGTTCCGACGGGCCTTGCGGAGCCAGAGGTCGACGATCGGCGCCCGGTCGACGACCTCGTCGTCGCCGACGACGACGATCACCTGCGCGTCGGCGATCGTCGAGAGCGGCAGCCGGAACGCGTCGAGCGCCGACGAGGTGGACTCCGGCAGAACGGCCGAATGAGCGTCGAGCCCGACCCGCAGCAGCCGTCCGAGCGCGTACGCCTGCTCGATCGTCTCCGAGCCGGAGAGGGCCGTGACGATCCGGCCGTGAGCGGCTCGCAGCAGCCGTTCCGCCTCGTCGAGCGCCTCGTCCCAGGAGATCGACTCGAGGCCGACCAGATGGAGGCGCTTGAGGGGATCGCGGATGCGGTCGGGGGAGTCGAGGTGGGGGGTCGAGAAGCGGCCCTTGTCGCACAGCCAGCCACCGTCGATCTCCGGGTTGTTGCGCGAGAGGACGCGCTTCGCCTTCCCTTCGCGCGTGGTCACAGATGTGTTGCAGCCAACCGGGCACAGCCCGCACACGGTTGCCACCTGCTGGATGTCCCACGGACGCGCCTCGAACCTGTACTGGGTGGAGGTGAGCGCGCCCACTGGACACAGCTCCACGACGTTTCCGGAGAACGGCGCCCGGTAGGCCTCGTCCTCGAAGGTCGCGATCAACGAGTGGTTGCCGCGATTCCGGGCGATGAGCTGGCCGTCCTCGGCGACGTCCTGCGAGAACCGGGTACAGCGATAGCAGAGGATGCAGCGCTCGCGGTCGAGGGCGATCAACGGCGAGACCGGGATCGGCTTGTCGAAGGTCAGCTTCGGGAAGGTCATCCGCGTGGAGCCCGGCCCGTACCGGAACGTGAGGTCCTGCAGCGGGCACTCGCCTCCCTTGTCGCACACCGGGCAGTCGAGCGGATGGTTGACGAGGATGAACTCGAGTGTCGCGTTCTGCCCCTCGGCGGCCTTCTCCGAGACAGCCGCCGTCTTCACGACCATCCCGTCCGTGGCGGTCAGAGTGCAGGCCGCTTGCAGCTTGGGCATGCCTTCGATCTCGACGAGGCACATGCGGCACGCGCCGACCGGCGGCCCGAGCCGTGGCTCGTAGCAGAAGACGGGGATCTCGACGCCCGCCGCGGCCGCACTCTCGACGAGCCCGGTGCCCGGAGCCACCTCGACCTCGCGTCCGTCGATTGTGACCTTGAGACTCTCGGGCGCGCTCATGCGTGCACCAGCTCGTCGGGGTGGGCGTGGAGCCCGACCGGAGCGACGATGCCCTCGAGCGAGGAGCTGCCGCCGAGCGGGCAGCCGCCGTAGTCGATGTGCTCCTGGAACTCCGACCGGAACTTGCTCACGTAGCTCGCGACCGCGATTGCGTCGGAGTCGCCGAGCGGGCAGAGGCACTTGCCGAGGATCCTGTCGCAGACGTCGAGCAGGAGGTCGAGGTCTGCCTGCGCGGCGCGGCCGTCCTCGATCTTCTGCAGGATCTGCGTCAGCCAGTGCGTTCCGACGCGGCACGGCGTGCATTTGCCGCACGACTCGTGCTCGTAGAACTGCGAGACGCGGATGCCGAGCTGCACCATGCAGCAGCGGTCGTCGATCGCGATCACGGCAGCCGATCCGATCGCGGTGCCGAGCGAGGTGAGCGAGTCGAAGTCGAGTGTCGCGCCCTCGGCCTCCTCCGCCGTCAGGATCACCGTGGACGAGCCGCCCGGGATGACAGCTTTCAGCGTGTGCCCGTCGGCGATGCCGCCGCCGACGTCGTAGATCAGATCCTTCAGCGGGAATCCGTGCGGGAGCTCGTAGTTCCCGCCGTTGACGACGTTGCCGGAGAGCGAGAAGACCCGTGTCCCCGTCGAGTCCTTGACGCCGAGCTTCGCGTACTCCTCACCGCCGAGGGCGATCACCTGCGTGGCCGTTGCGATCGACTCGACGTTGTTCACGGCCGTGGGCGCTGCATAGAGGCCGGCGATCGCAGGGAACGGCGGCTTTGTGCGCGGCTGGCCGCGGCGCCCCTCGAGCGACTCGAGCAGCGCGGTCTCCTCGCCGCAGATGTACGCGCCCGCGCCGCGGTGAAGCACGATCGTGACCCCGCCGAGCAGCTTCTGCTTGCGCATCGCCTCGAGCGAGTCCCGGAGCACCTCGAACTCGTGCTCGTACTCGCCGCGGATGTAGACGAAGACGTGTTTCGACTCGATCGCGTGCGCCGCGATCAGGCAGCCCTCGAGGAAGCGGAACGGCACGCGCAGCATGATCTCGCGGTCCTTGAACGTGCCTGGCTCGGACTCGTCCGCGTTGACGACGAGGTAGTGCGGCTTCGGCAGCTTGTCGGGCTTCGGCACGAAGCTCCACTTCCGGCCGGTCGGGAAGAAGGCACCGCCGCGGCCCCGGAGCTGCGAGTCGTTGAGCTGCTCGATCACCTCGTCGGGCGTCAGCGCCCGCGCCTTCGCGAGCGCCGTGAAGCCACCGACGGCCTCGTAGGCGGCGATGTCAGTGAGTGCGCCGCCGTTCGTGCCGGCGAAGACCACCTCAGGCGTTGACATCGACGCCCTCTCCCCTGAGCTCGGCCACGATTCCCGGCACGTCCTCGGCACCGACGTGAAGCCGGTGCAGGTTGTTGATGGCCACGATCGTCGCCCAGCCGCATCCGCCGAGGCACTCGACCGTACGCAACGTGAAGCTCCCATCCTCGGCCGTCTCGCCCGCGTGCAGGTCGAGCTCCGACTCGAAGGCCTCGAGCACGCGTTGCGCTCCGGCGAGCCCGCACGAGACGTTTGTGCAGACCTCGACGACGGTGTCTCCCACCGGCTCGAGCCGAAACATGTCGTAGAAGGACGCGATCGAGAGGCAGTACGCCGGTGTCAGGTCGAGCGCGTCCGCGACCTCGCGGAACGCCTCGGGTGGCAGCCAACCGCCATGCTCGGCTTGCGCGAGCTGGAGCGCGGGCATCACCGCGGAGAGCGAGCTCGGATACCGCTTCCGAACCGCTTGGATGCTGTCGAACAGAGACGTACTCACGTTCCTGGGGCGTCGGTCGCAAAGGATGCAAGCGCGAGGCGTGCAGGACAGTACGACTGGTACGGCCAAGCGCCGAGCGCGCAGCAGGCCTGCCGCGAGCGGCGCCAGCCGCGGGCGAGGGCCGGCTGTGCCGGCCGAGAGCCAGAGGCGTCCAGGGGCGTGAGGGTCACCGGTCGACCTCGCCCATGACGCCGTCGAGGGAGCCGACGATCGCGATCAGGTCGGCGACGGCGGCGTCTGTCATGCACGTCGCGGTTGCCTCGAGTGCCACGAAGCTCGGCGCACGGAACTTCACGCGCCACGGCTTCGGCCCACCGTCGGAGACGACGTAGCAGCCGAGCTCGCCGCGCGGCGACTCGACGGTGACGTACACCTCGCCCTCGGGCACCGTGTACCCCTCTGTGACGATCTTGAAGTGGTGGATCAGCGACTCCATCGAGGTGTGGAGCTCGTGCCGAGGCGGCAGCACGACCTTGCGGTCGTCCGCGATCCACGGTTCGCCCTCCATCTGCTCGAGCCGGTCGAGGCACTGGGCGATGATGCGCACCGACTGGCGCATCTCGTCCATGTGGACCTTGTATCGGTCGTAGACGTCGCCGCTGTGGTAGACGGGCACGTCGAAGTCGACCTCGTTGTAGGCGAGGTACGGCATGTTCTTCCGCAAGTCCCAGTTGATGCCCGACGCGCGCGCGACGGGGCCCGACTGCCCGAGCGCGATCGCGTCGTCGGCAGAGAGGAGTCCGATGCCGACGGTTCGCTCGAGCCAGATCTTGTTCGAGTTGAGGATCGTCTCGTAGTCGTCGACGCCCTTCTCCATCTGCGTGCAGAAGCGCCTCGCGACGTCGAAGAAGCCGGGCGGGATGTCCTCCGCAAGCCCGCCGGCCTGGAAGTAGCGCGTGTGCATCCTCGTTCCGCCGACCATCTCCGCGATCTCGCACACCGCCTCGCGCTCGCGGAAGGCGTACCAGAGCATCGAGATCGCCCCGATCTCGAGCGCAGAGGTCCCGAGCCAGATCAGGTGGGAGTGGAGGCGGTTCAGCTCGCCCATGCACATCCGCATCCAGGTCGCCTTCCGCGGCACCTCGATCCCGAGCAGCTTCTCCACCGCGAGCGCGAAGACCAGCCCGTTGTAGGTGTAGGAGACGTAGTCGATGCGCTCGGGGTACGTCATGCACTTCCACCACGTCTTCTGCTCCATCGTCTTCTCGAAGCCCGTGTGGAGGTAGCCGATCACCGCAGCGATGCCCGCGATGTCCTCGCCGTCGAGGTCGACGATCAACCGCAGGACGCCGTGCGTCGAAGGGTGGTTGGGCCCGAAGTTGACCGTGAGGATGTCGGCGAGGTCGTGGCGGTCTGGATCGACCTGGAGGATGGTGGGGATCGGGCTCGGGATCCTCGAGCCCTCGTAGATCCGACCGCCGGTCGTCGTGTGGTCGAGGGTCGCCATCACTCCTCCCCGGAGAAGCGCACCGGCTCGCCGCCGATCGGGTAGTCCTTCCGGAGCGGGTGGCCCTCCCAGTCGTCCTCCATCAGGATCCGGACGAGGTTCGGGTGCCCGCGGAAGCGGATGCCGTACATGTCGTACGCCTCTCGCTCGTGCCAATCCGCCGTCGGCCAGACCGGCACGACCGAGTCGACGTCCTCACCGTCGTCGAGCCATACCTGGACGCGTACGCGCCGGGCGTCGGCGCCGAGCCGAAGCAGGTGATAGCTGACCGAGAACCGTTTCGGCTTGGGGTCGGGCACGCGCGCGAGGCCCTGCGAGCCGGGTGCGTGCATGTCCCGTCCGCCTGCAGTCCCGAGGTAGCCGGAGACGCCGATCGAGCCCCAGCCGAGGTAGTCGGCCGGAGAGAGGTCGGAAAGGAACGAGAAGCCCTCGACGTCTCGCAGGTGCGTGCAGGCCTCGAGCACACGAGCCGGGTCGACGACGAGCGTCGTCTCGCCGTATGCCTCACGCGTCTCGACGAGTCCGGGGACCGACTCGTACGCCACTATTCGGCGACTCCGCGGATGAGGTATGCGGGAGGGACGCCGGCCTTGATCTTCTCGTGCAGGCGGACGATCCCCTCGAGGAGCGCTTCCGGCCGCGGTGGGCAGCCAGGTACGTGGATGTCGACAGGGACGACCTTGTCGACGCCCTGGAGCACCGTGTAGTTGTTGAACATCCCACCTGAGCTCGCGCACGCACCCATCGCGATCACCCACTTCGGCTCGAGCATCTGGTCGTAGACCTGGCGCAGCGGTCCGGCCATCTTGTGCGTCACGCGGCCAGAGACGATCAGGAGGTCGGCCTGCCGCGGGGACGAGCTGAACTTCTCCATCCCGAAGCGCGCAACGTCGTGGTGCGAGCCGACGATCGTGATCATCTCCATCGCACAGCACGCGAGTCCGAACGTGTCGGGCCACACGGAGTTGGACTGCATCCACGCGACCGCCTTCTCGACTGTCGTCAGGCCGAGCGCGTCCTCGATGTTCGCGACCTCCTCCTCGAAGACGCCCGGACCCTTCGACGGCCACAGCACGCGCTCCGAGCTGAGTCCCGCGCGGGCGAGCGGGCGGTCGCTGATCACCGGGAGCTCGCGCTTCAGTGCCACTCGAGCGCTCCCTTGCGCCAGACGTACACGTACGCGACCACGAGGATCGCGATGAACGTGAGGAATTCGACGAGACCGAACCACCCGAGTGCGTTGAGCTGGATGGCGAGGGGGTACAGGAACACGATCTCGATGTCGAAGAGGATGAAGAGCATGGCCGTCAAGTAGAAGCTGACGGTGAAGCGCCGGTGCTGGCTCGGCGCTCCGGTGGAGACGCCGGACTCGAACGGGATCAGCCGCTGACGGGTCCGCCCCCGCGGGCGCGTCGCGAACAGGAAGGAGAACGCGATCATCGAAGCCGGGATCACTGCCGCGAAAAAGCCGTAGATGAGGAACGGCAACCAGTCCGAGAGCACGCGCTATCCCTTCTCCTGCCGGTGGGCTCCGCCGAAACCTACCACCTTCGCTATCCCCGCACGAAGTCCAAGGAATACCCAATGTTCAAGCGTGAAACTGCTGTTACAAAGTCCCCCGCCTCTCCCAGCGTGACATCGCTCGGCTACGATGCGGGCATGGAGATCGCCGAGCGCCCGACCGAGGAGCTGATTCGGCTCACCCCGTTCGCCGCCACGAAGGTCAAGGAGCTCATGGCGGAGGAGCCGGACGCCGAGAGCCTCGTGCTCCGCGTCGCGATCCAGGGCGGCGGCTGCTCAGGCTTCCAGTACGGGCTCGGCTTCGACTCCGGCGCTGCCGAGGGCGACCACGAGCTCGAGCTCGAGGGCGTCCACGTTGTGGTCGACCCCTACAGCGCGCCGTATCTCCAGGGCGCGACGATCGATTTCCTCACGGGGCTTCAGGAGTCAGGCTTCAAGATCGACAACCCGAACGCCGTCTCGTCCTGCGGGTGTGGCCACTCCTTCCAGGTGGCCGAGGGCGAGGAGCTGCCCGAGGGCACCTCCTTGGGCGGCTGCGGCTCCGGCTGCTCCCACTGATCTGGCCGGCAACGGCTCCCGCCGGGCGAAGCCCGGCTTCGCCGTCGCCTGACGACGCTGGCTTCGCGATCCGTCGATTTCGCCGCTTGGCCGTACCCGAGTACTGTCCTGCGCGGCTCGGCCTCGGCTCCCTCGCCAGCGCCGCCCCAGGTCAGCGGGAGACGCGGGTGGTTCTATCCTGAGCGGTGAGAGTTGGGGGCTGGATGGCCTTGGCTAGCACTCTGCACTAGACGATCCTCTAGGTTCTGGGCATGGGTAGTCGTGCTCTCCGCGTCGCCGTCGTCGGCTCCGGACCTGCGGGGTTCTACGCCGCCGACGCGCTCCTGAAGAGTGAGGAGCCGGCGTGCGAGGTCGACATGTTCGACCGGCTGCCGACGCCGTGGGGGCTCGTTCGGCTCGGGGTCGCTCCCGATCATCCGAACATCAAGGCGGTGTCGCGCGCTTTCGAGCGGGTCGCCTCCCGGCCGGGCTTCCGCTTCCATGGCAACGTCGAGGTCGGAAGAGACGTCACCCACGACGAGCTCGTGGGGCTCTACGATGCGGTCGTCTACGCCGTCGGCGCCCAGACCGACCGACGGATGGGCATTCCCGGCGAGGATCTGCCCGGCTCCTGGCCGGCGACCGCGTTCGTCGCCTGGTACAACGGCCACCCCGACTTCCAGCAGCTCGAGTTCGACCTGTCGGGCGCCCGCGCCGTCGTCGTGGGCGCCGGGAACGTCGCACTCGACGTCGCGCGGATGCTCGCGCTCACCCGAGAGGAGCTCGCCTCTACGGACACGACCGATCCGGCCATCGAGGCGATCGTGAACGCCGGGCTCGAGGAGATCCTCATCCTCGCGCGCAGAGGTCCTGCGCAGGCCGCGTTCACGACACCCGAGCTGCAGGAGCTCGGCGAGCTCGCGGGCGCGGACGTTGCTGTCGACTCGGCGGACCTCGTGCTCGACCCGGCGAGCGAGGCGGCGCTCGCTGCGGACACGCCGATCGCCCGGCGCAACGTCGAGGTGCTGAACGAGTACGGGGCGCGCGAGCCAGCCGACAAGGAGCGGCTCGTGCGGCTCCGGTTCTGCGTCTCGCCGGTCGCGATCCTCGGCGAGGCGAAAGTCGAGGCCGTGGAGATCGAGCACAATCGTCTCGTTGCGGACGCGAGCGGGCGCATTCGTCCTGAGCCGACGGGTGAGCGCGAGGTGATCCCGTGCGGGATCGTCTTCCGCAGCGTCGGCTACCGCGGCATCCCCGTCCCGGGCGTCCCTTTCGACGAGTCGAGCGGGACGATCCCCAATGACGGCGGTCGGGTGCGCGGGGCGCCCGGGACGTACTGTGCCGGCTGGATCAAGCGCGGCCCGAGCGGGGTGATCGGGACGAACAAGAAGGATGCGACGGAGACCGTCGAACTGCTCCTCGACGACGCCCGCGCGGGGCTGCTGGCAGAGTCGGCCGGAGGTTCCATCGACGAACTGCTCGCCGATCGGGGCCTCGAGGTGGTCAGCTATGCGGGTTGGGAGGCGATCGACGCCGCGGAGCGGGCGCGTGGGGAGGAGCAGGGACGTCCGCGCCTGAAACTCTGCAGCTGGGACGAGCTGCTCGCTGCCGCTCGCCAGTGATCGGGCCACGGGTACACTCGCTGGCGTGAGCGAGACCGCGTCGCGCGAGCAGCTCTGGGGCGGCGAGACGGACAAGGCGATCGGGAACTTCCCTGTTTCCGGCGAGCCGATCCCGGCGGCCGTTGCCCACTGGCTCGGCCGAATCAAGGCCGCGGCCGCGCGCGTGAACGCAGACCTCGGCCTCCTCGATCCCGAGCTCGCCGAGCGGATCGCCGCCGCGGCCGACCGGGTCGCTGCAGGCGAGTTCGACGACCAGTTCCCGATCGACGTCTTCCAGACGGGATCCGGGACGAGCTCGAACATGAATGCGAACGAGGTGATCGCGACCCTCGCGGGCGAGGACGTCCACCCGAACGACCACGTCAACATGGGCCAGTCGTCGAACGATGTGTTCCCGTCCGCCGTGCACTGCGCCGCCCTCGGCGAGATCGCGCACGACCTCCTCCCGGCGCTCGACCGGCTCGCCGCCTCGCTCGAGCGGAAGGCCGCCGAGTTCGACTCGATCGTGAAGTCCGGCCGCACGCACCTGATGGACGC